>PPYF01102363.1_pt1 | contig 113252 bp, 122 predicted proteins | sample 1559871 | NCBI WGS metagenome assembly PPYF01 (sample SAMN08240021, study PRJNA423297) | Human gut metagenome, whole genome shotgun sequencing project.
AACCGGACATAAGAATTTTACTTTATCAAGCTTTGCCCATGGAGTACTTCCCATAACACCGTGAGTCATACTGCGTGCGATTGTATCATACATAACGTTCAGGCTGGAGTTACCGAAGATAACGATATTGTCTTTCGGTACTTCCATCATATCTGCAAGCAACTGTTTTGCTTCTGCAATACCATCCAGAACACCGTAGTTACGGCAGTCGACGCCTTCTTCACATACCAGATCAGAGTCGCTTTTTAATACATCCATCATATCCATGGAAAGGTTCAGCTGTTCTGTAGACGGTTTACCTCTGGACATGTCCAGCTTCAGATTCTTAGCTTTCACTTCATCGAATTGAGCTTCCAGTTCACTCTTCAGTTGCAATAATTCTTCTTTGGATAATTCTTCATATGCTACCACTATACCATCCTCCATCTTCATATATACCACTCGATATTATAATATTTTAACAGAATTTGACGTTTCGTCAATGGGCTCTTGCAAATTAATGAGAAATTATGGAAAAATATGCAATTTACGACATATAAAATGAAATTCTTGTGGAAATTTTATGCAAAAAATATACTGTGATAAAGCAGACAAGTGGGAAAGCATATAAGTAGTATATACAGAAAGAAGAAAAGATATGCTACAATAAGCCTGGAAAGCCGGAGCATAATGCATAGCATAGACAAAATATATAGAATAGATTAAGAGATAAGACAGATAAAAAATGGAAGAGATTCACCTGAAGAATATTGCAGAAGCGGCATCGGTCAGTGTAGGTGAATGTTGCAGATGCTTTCAGAATATGGTACGTACAACACCGAATTAGTATCTGATGGAATACTGAATAGAGAAGAGTAAGGAGCTTCTGATGGGGACGGAGATGTCAGTGACAGAAGTAGCATATGCGGCCGGATTCAGTGATTCCAGCTATTTTATCCAGTGTTTCCGGAAATACGAAGGAATTACACCTGGAGAATATGGAAAATGTTAAGATTTTCATATGAAACGTTAACAAATTCATGGTTTTACGGAGAATGGATTGTTAAAATTATTGCAAAAGTAATGATTTTAATAATCCATTTTGTTTTGCACAAGAAAAGGAGAGAAACTATGAAAGATGATAAGAAAGAAAAAAGTGAACAAAGATACATGGAACGTATCCGGCTCATCAAAGACAGGGTAGTGAATACAAGACCGGAGATGGATCTGGAAAATGCGAAAATTATGACAGAAAGCTTTAAAGAAACAGCCGGAGAGCCGCTTTGTATCAGAAAAGCAAAGGCGTTCCGCAGACAATGCAGAGAGAAAACGGTAAAGATCTGGGATCAGGAATTGATCGTGGGGTGTTCGGGAATGATAATGAAGCAACGAATGAGATAGCAGGAGAAATGTTTACGTTTATTGCGAATGAAATAGAAAGCTATAGAAGCAAATTTGGAACGATGACACCGGGAATATTACCGGTATCTGGTAACACACCATTCGGTCTGGAGGTAGGAGCGTTACCGTCCGGAAGACATGCATGGAAGCCGTTAGCGGATGGAGTGAGTCCGAATGGAGGAACAGATACCGAAGGTCCGGGTGCAGTATTAAAATCCGTATCACATCTGCCACATGACAGATTCGTGCAGGGAACCCTCCTGAATATGAAGATTGAACCGGAGATGTTAAACAGTGAAAATGGTATCATGCAGATGATGGCACTTCTTAAGAGTATGTGCAGCCTTGGAATTTTCCATGTACAGTTTAATGTAATCGACAGAGAGACCTTGCTTGCCGCACAGGAAAGACCGGAAGAATACAGAGGACTTCTCATCCGTGTGGCAGGGTATACGGCATATTTTACGGAACTTGGGAAGGATGTACAGGATAAGATCATTGCCCGGACGGAACAGGAATCGTTATACGGCTGCAGTGTCGAATAAAAGAATAAAAGAAAATCTGGTGAAGGTAGACGCAGAATTTGCCGAAGATATCCATATCCGGATTCCGGTGATCCCGACAGTTAATATGAACGAAAACAATATGAAGGACACAATAAAGTTTCTAAGTAATTTGAAACACATCAAAGATATTGAATTACTTCCATATCACAGACTAGGGTTAGAGACGTATGAACGATTGGGAAGGGTCTACGAGCTGAAAGATGTGGAAATACCGGATATGGAAATGCTAAAGAAAATGGCGGAAGTTATCAGAGCGGAAGATCCGGAAGCTGCAGTAAAAGTAAAAGGTGAATAAATACTGGAAAGAGTAAAAATAAAGAGAAGGGAAGAAATTCTATTCCTTCTCTTTATTTTATATTCACCAGATTTGAGAATATATGTTATGATATTTTCAGACGACAATAAGGAGGAAAGAATGAATGAAACTGGCAGTATTTTTTCCGGGAATAGGTTATCATTGTGATAAACCATTATTGTATTATTCCAGAAAACTGGTGCAGGAATATGGGTATGAGAAGATTGTAACATTGAATTACACATATGATGGAAAGAACCTAAGAGGGAATGAAGAGAAGATGCGGCAGGCATTTGACTCTTTGTATATACAGGCGGAGAACAGTCTGAAAGAAATTGCGTTTGACCAGTACGAACAGATTCTATTTATTTCGAAAAGCATCGGAACAATCATTGCTTCAGCATATGCTGAGGCACAACGGATACCATGCCGGCATATTTTGTATACACCATTAAAAGAGACCTATGCATTTGGACATGAAGCGGCAGTTGCTTTTATCGGAAACAGTGATCCGTGGAGTGATGTAAAGAAAGTAGCAGACCTTTCGGAAAAACAGAATGTAAAGATACACATATACGAAGGTACAAATCATTCACTGGAGACCAAAAGTGTCAGAGACAATCTGGATATCTTGAAAGATGTGATGGAAAAAACAAGCAGATATATGGAGGAATCAAAATATGAAAGATATTAACTGGGCAGTACTTGGTACAGGAGTTATCGCAAATGAGATGGCCGTCGCATTAAAGAAGAATGGAAAGAATATATATGCCGTCGGTAACAGAACCTATGAAAAAGCAGTTGCATTTGGTGAAAAGTATGGCATCGGTAAAGTATATACAGATTACAATGAGATGTTTACAGATCCGGAAGTAGATGTTATCTATATCACAACTCCTCATAATACACATAAGAAATTCATGAGACAGGCAATTGAGAATGGCAAACATATTCTGGTAGAAAAGTCGATCACACTTAACAGTGACGAATTGAATGAGATGGCAGCACTGGCAGAAGAGAAACATGTCATCATCGGAGAAGCAATGACAATTTATCATATGCCAATCTATAAAAAATTAAAAGAACTTCTGGAGACCGGTGTATTGGGAAAAGTAAATCTTATCACGATGAATTTTGGAAGCTTCAAAGAATATGATATGAATAACCGCTTCTTTAACCGTAATCTTGCCGGTGGTGCAATGCTGGACATCGGGGTATATGCGCTTTCATTCATTCGTTGGTTTATGGATTCCAAGCCGGATCAGTTACTGTCTCAGGTCAAAGCAGCACCGACCGGAGTAGATGAACAGGCGGGACTTCTGCTCATGAACCCAGAAGGACAGATGGCAACGGTCATGTTGTCGCTTCATTCCAAACAGCCAAAGAAAGGAATGATCTCCTGTGAAAAGGGATATATTGAGATTATGGAGTATCCAAGAGCATGGGAGGCAAGAATTACATACGTAGAAACCGGTGATACAGAAGTCGTAAGAGCCGGGGAGAATGCCGATGCGCTTGCTTATGAACTTGCGGATATGGAAAAAGCGATAGCAGGAGACGAAGAATGCATGCATTTTGAGTATACAAAAGATGTTATGGATATGATGACGGAATTCAGAAAGTCATGGAAGTTTACTTATCCGGAAGAGGAATAGTAAAAGAAGCCCCCGACACAAGATATAAAATGTGTCGGGGGTTTTTGAACTTATAATTCGAATACGATTACTTCGCAGCTTTCAAGTGAAAGATGGGATTCGGTATTATAATTATGCTGCTTGTGCTGATTAGAAAGAAGAACCTGTTTCACCGGATAATCTAACGGAAGTTCGACAGATTCTTTTCCAAAATTAGCGGCGACCAGTATACGTGTATGTTCATCTTTCCGGTAATAGGCCATGACATCCTCTGTGTCCTGATAAGCAGGGAGAAATTTACCATAAGTAAAGACTTCTTTGTATGTTGGAGATTTTCGAAGCGCAATCAGTCTCCGGTAATAATTTAATATAGAGTCTGGATCTTGATCCTGATCAGCCATATTGATCTCTTTATAATTGTCATTTACTTTCAGCCAAGGAGTTCCTGCGGTAAATCCGGCATTTTCCTGAGCATTCCACTGTACGGGGGTTCTGGCATTATCGCGGCTTAGTTTGCTGCAAGCCTTAAGTGCTTCTTTATCGGTAAGACCGGCATTCCTTGCAGTATGATATTGATCAATGGTATTGATGTCATTATATTCTTCGACACTGTTCCATACCGCATTTTGCATACCGATTTCCTGTCCCTGATAGATGAATGGGATGCCGCGGAGAAGGATACTGACGGTTCCGAGCATTTTGGTTCCGGCAGGATTCTGCGCATAATCTGGTAAGAAGCGGGATACACCTCTTGGTTCATCATGATTTTCAATGATATTGGCTTCCAGTCCGCAAGTTTGCACTCTGAGCTGGGAGTCAGAGATGGCTTTCCGCCATTCTTTAAAGTCTACGGGTGGGGCATCGTACCATCCGTGTTCCCCTTCACTGAGCATGTGAGCACTGAAGTCAAAGATTGTGGAAAAATGACCATTTTCACCGATGAAGTCTGCAAGTTCGCCTTCTTTCATGTTGAACACTTCACCGACAGTAAAGGCATCATATTTCTGGAAAGTATGTTTCTTTAAGTCCTCGAGAAAAATGCCGACACCATCTACGTTTTCTACCATCCTCCAGCAGTTTGCAAGCCCATCCGGTCCGTCCGGATCAAGATCTGAAAAAGTCAGGTCTTTCTTTATATTGATGATCGCGTCAATACGGAATCCGGCGAGACCCTTTTCAAGCCACCAGTTCACCATTTCATAAAGCTTCTTTCTGACTACCGGATTCTCCCAGTTAAGATCCGGCTGCTCTTTGGCGAACATATGAAGGTAGTACAGATCCGTTCCCGGAACCGGCTCCCAGCAGCTTCCGCCGAAGTAAGAACGGTAATTGCTTGGTGGATTTCCATTCTTTCCCTTGCGGAAATAAAAATAATCGGCATATTCGCCTTCCGGATCTGCCAGTGCTTTCTGGAACCATTTGTGTTGATCAGAACAGTGGTTGATAACCAGATCCATAATGATGTACATATCTCTTTTCTTTGCTTCTGCAAGCAGTTCTTCGAATTGTTCCATTGTACCGAATTCTTCTGCAATTGCATAATAATCGGAAATGTCGTATCCCTGGTCTACAAAAGGGGATTTGTAGATTGGAGAGAGCCAGATGATATCAATTCCCAGTTCTTTTAAATAATCTAATTTGGAGATGATTCCGCCAAGATCGCCGATTCCGTCTCCGTTTGTATCCAAAAAGCTTTTTGGATAAATTTGATAGGCAACTTTGTCATGCCACCATTTTTTCTTCATGATTTATAAAACCTGTCTGTTACGGAGAATTGTCGTAACACCTTTCTTTTTTAATAATGGTTGCAAGTATCAATTATAGAAGTACTGAATGAGAATTTCTTGTAATATGATATTGCAATATGATACAATACTTGCATTTTGAAGAATTCAGAAAAAATGTTACCAGACATGCCGGTAACATTTTTTGTCAATATAGGAATTATAAACTTGCTTCGACGAGAACAGCAACAGCCATTGTGTCATCTTCTGTAAATCCCTGTGCACAGGTAAGAATTGTCTGTACATAGTCCTTTGAAAGATCAAGTTTGTGAGAGATGACGTCCATGTCATATCCTTCTTGATTCAGAGCAGTTACATTCTTTACATCCATACGGATCTGTTCCATTGATAAATTAGCATCCATTTCGTATATCCTCCTGTAAATTCACGAAATTTCTTTCTTATATTATATTTTCACTTTTATTTTCTAAGTTCTAATATTTTATCGAGCAGATGGAAAGCGACCTCTTCTTTGCTCATCAGTTCCAGTTCAAATACTTCATTATGCGTGATCATCGTAACAATATTTGTATCGGTTTCAAATCCGGCACCTTGTTCCTTCAGATTGTTGGCAACGATCATATCCAGATTCTTTTTCATAAGTTTTTTCTTGGAATTTTCCAGCATATTTTGTGTTTCCATAGAAAAACCACATAAGAACTGATGGGGTTCCTTGTGCTCGCCGAGATACTTTAAGATGTCATCAGTACGTTCCAATGGAATAGACATGACATCTCCCTCTTTCTTTTTGATCTTTTCATCTGCAACATTACAAGGCCTGTAGTCTGCAACGGCAGCAGCCTTGATTATGATGTCCATGTCATGACTTCTGGAAGTTACTTCCTCATACATATCTTTGGCTGATATGACAGGAACGGTATTAACAAAAAGCGGTGCATCAAGAGCGGTACGCCCGGTTACCAGTGTGACATCAGCGCCGCGGAGCATGCAGGCTTTTGCAATGCTGTAACCCATTTTACCGGATGAATGGTTTGTGATATAACGGACTGGATCAATGGCTTCCTGTGTCGGTCCGGCTGTGACAAGTACTTTCATACCGGCCATATCCTTTTCATGTGCAATGGTTTTGCATATGTACTGGAATAAGGTCTCGGGTTCCGGCATCTTTCCGGCTCCGCTGTCACCGCATGCCAGGTGTCCGCTGGCAGGAGTGATCACCTCCATGCCATAATGCTTTAGCAATTCAATATTATCCTGTGTGACAGGATTCTCATACATTGCGGTATTCATGGCTGGTGCAATGATCTTTGGTGCACGGCTTGCAAGAACGGTAGTTGTCAGCATATCATCGGCGAGACCATGCGCAAGCTTTGCCATGACATTAGCAGTTGCCGGTGCGATCATGACAATGTCTGCAAGTTGGGCAAGTGCAACGTGCTCTACTTTAAATTCAAAATTTCGGTCAAATGTATCTGTGATACATTTATGTCCTGTCAGAGTCTCAAAAGTAATTGGATTGATAAAATTGGTGGCGTTCTTAGTCATGATGACATGAACGTCAGCGCCTGCTTTTACCAGAAGACTTGTAAGTGTTGCAATTTTATAAGAAGCAATACCTCCGGTCACGCCAAGCAGGACATGTTTTCCTTTTAACATAAGTATTCATCCTCATTTCAATGTTCAAATAAAATAATACAATTATAATCACTATATCGCTTTTTCTTCATTCTTGCAAGCAATAGTAATAAAAATACATAGAACCCGCAGGAAAAGACGAATCATAGTGATAACTGTGAAAAATATGCAGATTGTATGGCTTTTTATACTTGTTTGGCAGTTCCCGGAATGCTATAATCAGACTCGTAATTGTATTGTATCCCGGTCACCGGGAATGATAACAAGGAGGAAAATTAAATATGAAGACAAAGAAACATGACACTAGTTGGATGGTCAGTGTTGCACTTATGGCAGCGATCGTAATCGTTCTGGCGAACACACCGCTTGGAATGATACAGCTTCCGATCATTAAGGCAACAACTGTACATATTCCGGTAATTCTTGGAGCAATTTTGTTAGGACCTGCAGCAGGCGCAATCCTGGGCGGTGTATTTGGCATCTGTTCACTGATCAGTAACACGATGGCACCGACACTTTTATCATTTGCGTTCTCGCCGTTTATGAGTACTACAGGAATACCAGGGGCAATAAAAGCAGTATGGATTTCAGTAGGATGCAGGATATTAATTGGTGTGGCAGCAGGATGGCTTTGGATTCTTTTTTCAAAACTGAAAGTAAATAGTATCATCGCACTTCCAATCGTGGGATTTGCAGGAGCAATGGTTAATACTATCACTGTAATGGGAAGTATCTATATTCTTTTTGCAAAACAGTATGCAGAAGCAAAAGATGTGGCAGTCAGTGCCGTATGGGGACTGGTAATGGGAACTGTTACAGCATCCGGAATTCCAGAGGCGATTGCAGCAGCAATTTTGGTTCTGGCAATCGGAAAAGTATTACTTGGTGTATTTCGAAAAATGAATATTGGAAATGTTGCGAAAGCAAATGTATAGAGGAAAGAAGACCTTCCGGCTCAAGAAAGAGAGCCGGGAGGTCTTCTTTTGCTATGTATTTATAAGAAAGAAGCTGCCAGTGACTGGTTCTGTAGATACGAAAAAACAGAAATTTTGCAAAAAAATAAAAAAATTGAAAAATTTTGTTGACAGATGTATGATTAATATGGTATAAATAATGAGTGCTCAGCGATGATGTACAACAAAACAGAATATAGGGGATTGGTCAAGTGGTATGATAGGGGTCTCCAAAACCTTTGGCGGGAGTTCGATTCTCTCATCCCCTGCTCCTATGAAAGAGCGGAAAAGCCTTAATTTATAAGGATTTCCGCTCTTTTTGCGTTATAAAAATAAATTTTAGATATCGACCATAATATAAATCGGCATGCGTTCGAAAGAAGCTGTCGGTGACGTGCTCTGGGTAAATACTTCGGCTTTGCAATCGGATAAAAATAATGTTATAATATTCATAGTGATTTGAGCTGAGGATATGACGAATCTATCGTAAGGAGGACATGGAGGATGAAAGAAAAGATAATACAAGGTGGAATTGTAAATGGAGAGAAGATGCTGGTATGTCCAACTTGGGAAGATGAATTTCAAAAAGCAATTCACAAGACCGGAGGCTGCTTCCGGATTAGCATGGATTATTCGGCTGTAGATGTTTCCTGGTGGAAAGAACTGGAAAAGATTGCCGGAAAGTATGGCTATACATTGGATTCCGAATCGCTGGAAATCATTCAGGAATATGTACAGAAGTATAAAAAGTATGAAAATCATTTCTGGGAATATGGAAAGAAGATTATTACATTCGAACAGTTCAGCAGGATGTTGAGTAAAAAAGCCGGTATACAGCCGAAAGAGGCAAAGGAATATGTTGTTGCAAATCTTCAGAATCTGGAACATAAGGAGATTTTGGAGGCGTTGTTATTTTCACTGCAGCTTATCAAGTCTGAGAAGGGACTGGAAGGAACTCAGTGGACAAAGCCAACCTGCGATTTTATAAAAAAAGAATTTGAAAAGATGATTGTGAACGAGGAATATTAAGACATTAAAAAGTGGGGAGTCGGGAATACTGGTTCTCCACTTGTTTTATATCGCCATGTGTTCGTAAGAAGGAGGAATAATAAAAAGATGGAATTATGGGATATTTACGATGAGAACAAGGAACGTACAGGACGTACAATGAAGCATAATGACTGGAATATGAAGCCGGGGGAATTCCACCTGACGGTTCTTGGAGTATTAATGAGACCGGATGGAAAATATCTGATCACCCGAAGAAGAATGGATAAAGAATGGGCAGCAGGATGGTGGGAAGTGCCTGGAGGCGGTGTACGCGCCGGAGAAGATTCGAAAGATGCAGTGATCCGTGAGATTAAAGAAGAGACGGGAATTGATGTAACGAATGCAGAAGGAGGATATGCATTTTCTTATAAGAGAGTGAATCCGGAAGAGAAAAATAATTATTTTGTGGATATTTATAAATTTGTGCTGGAGTTTGATGAATCAGATGTAAAGACACAGGAAGAAGAAGTGTCTGGCTTTGCGATTGCGGATTTGAATGAGATTAAGAGATATGCTGATGAAGAAATTTTTCTTCATTATGACAGTATCAGACAGGCGTTCGAAGAATAATTATATGGAGAGTAAGGGGCTGACTGTATGAATGATGAGGACCGGATTCTGGAAGACATCAAAGAAATACTGAAAGAACTGGATGAACAGGGGCGTATGAAATATACACAGAGATATATGCAGCACAGTGATATATCCGTGTATAAGCATTGTATCAGTGTAGCGTACACAAGTGTGGAGCTTGCAGAAAGATTTTCCCTAAATGTAAATAGAAAAGAGCTGATCAGAGGTGCGCTCTTGCATGATTATTTTTTGTATGACTGGCATGAAAAAAATGCGGGACACAGATTTCACGGTTTTATCCATGCAGGACGTGCGCTTCAAAATGCAAAAAATGATTTTGAACTGACCAGACGGGAAGAAAACATTATTTCGCGGCATATGTTTCCTCTTAATATCGTTCCACCAATGTGTAAAGAAGCCTGGCTGGTATGTCTGGCAGATAAGATCTGTGCATCGAAAGAGACCATCGTCAGAAGAATTCATATAAGAAGATATAAGAAATAAGTTGACTTACTATATATCCTACTACTATAATAGGGATTGCGCTGTGAAACGGTGCAAAGAGTGAATGATAAGTCAAGAATACGGATAGAAAAAAATATAAAGTATGAGTGGAGGAAAAGCTATGTTAAATCAGTTTTCCAGAACGCAGCTTCTTTTAGGAGCTGATAATATGGACAGACTTTCGAATGCAAAGGTTGCAGTTTTTGGAATCGGCGGTGTTGGTGGATATGTTGTAGAAGCACTTGCAAGAAGCGGTGTCGGTTCGTTTGTATTGGTAGATGATGACAAAGTATGTCTGACGAATATTAACCGTCAGATTATTGCAACAAGGAAGACGGTTGGAAAATATAAAGTAGATGTGATGAAAGAAAGAATCCTTGAGATTAATCCGGACGCAGATGTAGAAGTAAGGAAATGCTTTTATCTTCCTGAGAATGCACATGAATTCCCGTTTGAAGAATACTCTTACGTGGTAGATGCAGTAGATACGGTAACGGCAAAGATTGAGATCATTATGCGTGCAAAAGCCGCAGAAATTCCGGTTATCAGTTGTATGGGAGCCGGTAATAAACTGGATGCATCGGCATTTCAGGTGGCAGATATCTATAAGACGAAGATGTGTCCGCTTGCAAAGGTTATGCGAAGAGAATTAAAGGCACGTGGCGTAAAGAAACTGAAAGTTGTATATTCAGAAGAAAAGCCGGTACGTCCGCTGGAAGATATGAGTATCAGCTGCAGACAGCACTGTGTATGTCCTCCGGGAACGGACAGAAAATGTACCGAAAGAAGAGACATTCCGGGAAGTATTGCATTTGTTCCGTCGGTTGCAGGACTGATTCTTGCAGGGGAAGTGGTAAAGGATCTGACAATTAACCAATATGGACGCGGGGACGAATAAAAACGGATATCTTTTGACATTTTTCGCAAATGCTTTATAATAGAGAAGGTAATGTTCTATTTGTAGATTGAGGAGGTTATCAATATGAAAAAAAATAGAAGAAACAACTCAAGACCGGCAGCAATCGCAACTGCAAAAGACACAACTAAGGCAATCGAGACAAGAGCAGGTGTATTGAAAGAGGCAGAAGACGTGAAGAAAGAAGCAAAGACAAGCTTTTATCTTCAGTATATGGGTAAAGAGATCAGTACAGAAGAGATTACAAAAAAAGTGCATGAAGTATGGACAAAAGAGTATGGTAAGAGTGTGGAAGAAATCAAAACTCTGAATGTATATCTGAAACCAGAAGAAGCTGCAGCTTATTATGTAATAAATGAAGAGACAACAGGCAAAGTTACTATTTAGTGATTTGCCGGATTGACTGTGAACAAAAATAAGAGGAGCGTTTCCGTGTGTATGGAAATGCTCCTCTTATTTTTGTACCACTATATTGCAAAAAAGAACACAGGCAGTCGGTTGAAAAGAAGAATTTAGCCGCAATAACGGGTAATATCTTCTTCAAGATGATCAATCTGTTCCGTGAGATTGTGAAGCTGTTCATCAGAAAGAGATTCCAAAATCGCTTTCATATCTGCAGCAATTTTAGAAGGATTATACGGTACTTCTAATGCGAAATCACTGTAAGCACGGAGCTTTTGAAAATAAGTATTTGTTTCAGGTTCTTCTTTTCCGGCGCGGCACATCTGATACATGGTGACACAATCAGTGGCAGCCTGGTCGGTGCATTCCTTGCAGATCCATTTTCCAAGATAATAATAATTGTTCCCGATCTGATAAAGAAAGCCCGGAAGCTTTAAGATTCGTTCTGATAACATAGTGAAGTCCTCCTTTTCTTATCTATTAGTATCCCGTTGTTTGATACAAAAGTCAAGTGGGATTCTGGTATTAATATCATTATAAAAAGTAGAGCAGATTCTTTGCAAATCACCGGAATGTATCGTATAATAAACAGCAGTATAAAAAATAGTGAAGGAAAGAATGCATGTAAATATATTTAGGATATGTATATATGGAGAGTGTGAATGATATGAGGATTAAGAATGGTTTAATGCTGCTTCTTACAGCTTTTATCTGGGGAACAGCATTTGTAGCACAGAGTGTGGGTATGGATTATCTGGAACCGTTTACATTTAATGGAGTCAGAAGCCTGATTGGAGGAGCGGCACTTTTGCCATGTATCTGGATCTTGCAGAAATTAAATGGAAGATCGAAAGATACAGGCACGAAAAAGGATCTGCTCACGGGCGGATTGGCCTGTGGTGTGTTACTGTTTGCGGCAAGCAGTCTTCAGCAGATCGGTATTAAATATACGACAGCGGGAAAGGCCGGATTTATCACCGCTTTTTATATCGTGATCGTTCCGGTGATGGGAATTTTTCTTCATAAAAAGATAGGCTGGAAGATATGGCTGGCAGTAGTGCTGGCGGTTGCGGGACTTTATTTCCTGTGTATTACAGAGTCGTTTTCTGTTGGCAAAGGAGATATTCTGGTATTTTTATGCGCACTTGTATTTGCGGTACATATCCTGGTAATCGATCATTTTGCACCTAAGGTAGATGGTGTGAAGATGTCGTGTATACAATTCTTTGTCTGCGGAATTTTGTCCGTGCCATTTATGTTTGCATTGGAGGCACCAAAGATAACAGCTGTAATGACTGCATGGATGCCAATTTTATATGCCGGGGTATTATCTTGTGGAGTTGCTTATACACTACAGATACTGGGACAGAAAAATGTAAATCCGGCGGTGGCATCACTGCTTTTAAGTCTGGAGTCGTGTTTTTCTGTACTGGCCGGCTGGATTGTGCTGGGAGAAAGACTGTCAATAAGGGAAATGTCGGGATGTATATTGATGTTTGCTGCAATTATCCTGGCACAGGTTCCTGAAAAGAAAAAGAGATAAAAGGGAGAAAATCAGATGCGTTTTGTAATTCAAAGAGTAACAGAAAGTAGTGTAAAAGTAGATGGTGAAGTGATTGGCAAGATCGGGAAAGGATTCATGGTCCTGATCGGAGTTGCGGATTCGGATACAAAAGACACAGCAGATAAGATGTTAAAGAAGATGTTAGGACTTCGCATTTTTGAAGATGAGAATGGAAAGACGAATCTTTCGCTGGATCAGGTAGGAGGAGAGTTGCTTCTGATTTCTCAGTTTACTCTGTATGCGAACTGTAAGAAGGGAAACCGGCCAAGTTTTATAGAAGCAGGGAAACCGGATATGGCGGAGAAGATGTATGAATATATCATCAGTAGGTGTAAGGAACAAGTAACGGTAGTTGAACGGGGAAAATTTGGCGCAGATATGAAAGTAAGTCTTGTAAATGACGGTCCGTTTACCATTGTACTTGATTCAGAAAAGTTATAATCAAAGGGCAGAAGAATCTTCAGGGACAAAAGTTGTTCCGGAGATTCTTTTTTAGTTATATAACTAATTAAATATTTGTTAAAATGACGGAATGATTATTAAATAAATATAAAAACATTGACATTGCTGGTGAAAATGACTAATATAATCGTTAGACATCTAATTAATTGGGAGAGGAGAAATAATATGCACAAAGAGATGGAATCATCTGTGTTCTTTTCGATATTTCAATTGATGCAGTTCATGAAATATCAGGGAATGAAAAGAATGGAAGAACTGGACATCAAGCCGAGTCAGGCAGGAATATTATTTTCACTGAAATGCTGGGGAGAACAGTCACAGAGACAGCTCGCACAAAGAGTTGGGATTACTCCACCGTCTATGACAGTCGCACTTCGCAAGATGGAAGAAAAAGGTTATGTAAGCCGTAAGACGGATGAGAAGGATCAGAGGATTACAAGGATACAGCTTGCTCCGAAAGGGGAAGAATGTATAGATGGAATACGCCGTGTCCTTACAGAGATGGAAGAAATAATCTATCAGGGGATATCAAGAGAAGAGGTACTTCTGATGAAGCGTCTGCTTGCAGAGATGAAGAATAATCTTCTGGAGTCTAAGGATTTCAAAGGAGTGGATATGCAGACCATTATGGAAAAAACACATCCTTCTATGAAACATATGTAGGAACTGTTTTGATATAAATAGGACAGAAAGGAAAGGCATAAAAGATATGGGAAAATTATTAAAATTTCTGAAACCGTATGCAGGTGCGGTTGTAGCGATTATCTGTATACTTGTCGTGCAGGCATATTGTGACCTGTCATTGCCGACATATACCTCGGATATTGTGAATGTCGGTATCCAGCAGGGTGGTATCGATGAGACCGTACCGGATACGATTTCTAAAAAAGATCTGAACCATTTGTTACTTCTGGTTCCGTCGGATAAGCAGGAGCTTGTAAAGAATGCTTATACGAAATCAACGAAGAAATACGACTATAAGGGAACCGTTATGGAATTAAAATCTTCTGTAAAAGAAGATGATAAAAAGATGGAGAAGCTCTCCGATATCCTCGGAAAGCCGATGCTTCTGGCGGCAGGATTTGACTCCGGCAGTGACATGACACAAAGAATCGAAGACCAGATGCGTACAAATATGAAAAAACAGGTTGAAGCAAAACAGGCTGAGGCCAAGGCGCAGATGTCAGAAGTTCCGGATTTTGACAAGATGGATATCTATGATATGTTGAACTTCATGGGAGCAGAAGGCAGAGACGCGCTGATCAAACAGATGAATAAAAAGATGAATTCCATGCAGGATTCAATCATTGAACAGGCAGCCTCCACCTATATCAAAGATGCTTACACACATGTAGGAATCGATACCGATCAGATCGAAACCAGTTATATCTTACACACAGGGGCCAAGATGCTGGCACTTGCATTCCTTGGAATGGCGGCAAGTATTATGGTCGGACTATTAGCATCTCGTGTCGGAGCCGGTGTCGGACGCGGACTTCGTGAGAATGTATTCCGTAAGGTTGTCGGATTTTCCAATGCAGAGTTTGACAAATTCTCTACGGCATCACTGATCACAAGAAGTACGAATGATATCCAGCAGATCCAGCTGTTGATTGTGATGATCCTCCGAATGGTTCTGTATGCACCAATTATGGCAATCGGAGGAATCTGGAAGGTCTTCCACACGAATGTCAGCATGTCATGGATCATCGGACTTGCGGTTGCAATCATTGTAGTCATCGTAGGATTTTTATTCTTTGTAGTTATGCCGAAGTTCAAACTGATCCAGAATCAGGTCGACAGACTGAATCTTGTCAGTCGTGAAATCTTAACAGGACTTTCGGTTATCCGTGCATTCGGCACACAAAAGCATGAGGAAGAGCGGTTTGATGATGCGAACAAAGCACTGACGAAGACAAACCTTTTCGTAAACCGTGCGATGACGTTTATGATGCCGCTTATGATGTTCGTAATGAACAGTATTACGCTGCTGATCGTATGGGTAGGCGGTCACAGTATCAACGACGGTGTAATGCAGGTTGGAGATATGATGGCGTTTATCCAGTATACAATGCAGATCATCATGGCATTCTTAATGATCTGTATGATTTCGGTTATGCTTCCAAGAGCAGCAGTATCTGCAAGCCGTATTGATGAAGTACTGACAAGTGAGACAATGATTCATGATCCGAAGCAGCCGTCACGTATTCCGGAAGAAGGAAAAGGAAAGGTCGTATTCGATCATGTATCCTTCCGTTATCCGGGAGCAGAAGAAGATGTACTGCATGATATTTCCTTTACGGCAGAGCCGGGAAAGACCACGGCATTTATCGGAAGTACCGGATGTGGTAAGTCTACGCTGGTAAACCTGATCCCGAGATTTTATGATGTTACAGATGGTAAGATCACGATCGACGGAAAAGATGTCAGAGATGTATCACAGCATGGACTGCGTGAAAAACTGGGATATGTACCGCAGAAAGCTGTACTGTTCTCCGGTGATATTGCTTCGAATATTTTATATGGCAACCCGGATGGAAGTGAAGCTGAGATGATTGAAGCAGCAACAATCGCACAGGCAACAGAATTTATTGATCAGAAGAAGAAAAAATATAAGAGCCCGATCTCACAGGGAGGAGCCAATGTATCCGGTGGTCAGAAGCAGAGACTTTCGATTGCAAGAGCAATTGCAAAACATCCGGATGTATATATATTCGATGATAGTTTTTCGGCACTGGATTATAAGACAGATGCAACACTCCGTGCAGAGCTGAAGGAGAAGACAGCGGAAAGTACTGTTATGATCGTTGCGCAGAGGATCAGTACGATCCTTCATGCAGATCAGATCATTGTACTGGAAGATGGTCAGATCGTCGGAAAGGGTACACATAAAGAATTACTGAAGAACTGCGAAGCATATTATCAGATTGCTTCTTCACAGTTATCAGAAAAAGAATTAGAAGAAGATCTTAAGGAGGTGGAATAATATGCCAAGAGGTAGAGGACGTGGACCACAGATGTCAAATGAAAAGGCAAAAGATTTTAAAGGCACAATGAAAAAGCTGATGGCATATTTGAGCGCATATAAGATTGGAATATTCTTTGTAATCGTATTTGCTATCGGAAGTACGATATTCAATATTGTAGGACCGAAGATTCTTGGAAAGGCAACGACTGAGATATTTAAAGGACTGGTCAGAAAAGTATCTGGAGGATCCGGAATAGATTTTGACAAGATCGCGCATATCGTACTGACGCTGTTATGCCTGTATCTGACAAGTGCGGTATTCTCCTTTGTACAGGGGTACATTATGACGGGTGTGTCACAGAAGCTGACGTACCGTCTGAGAAAAGAAATCTCTGAGAAGATCAACCGTCTGCCGATGAACTATTTTGATAAGCAGACACATGGTGAAGTATTATCGCGTATTACCAACGATGTAGATACCTTAAGTCAGAGTCTGAACCAGAGTGCGACGCAGGTGATCACATCGACGACAACGATCATCGGTGTATTGATCATGATGCTCAGTATCAGCCCGCTGATGACCGTGGTAGCACTCCTGATCCTTCCGGTTTCAATGGGACTGATCTCAGTGATCGTGAAACGTTCACAGAAATATTTCATGAGTCAGCAGGAATATCTGGGTCATGTAAACGGACAAGTGGAAGAAATCTATGGCGGTCATAATATCATCAAAGCATTTAATAAAGAAGAGGATGTAATTGCAACATTCAAGCGTGACAATGATATTCTGTATACATCGGCATGGAAATCGCAGTTCCTGTCAGGAATGATGATGCCGATCATGCAGTTCGTCGGAAATCTCGGATATGTCGGTGAGGTTATCCTCGGCGGTTACCTTGCGATGAAAGGTACGATCCAGGTTGGAGATATCCAGTCATTTATTCAGTATGTAAGAAGTTTTACGATGCCGATCCAGCAGGTTGCACAGGTGGCCAATATGTTACAGTCTACAGCGGCAGCTTCCGAGCGTGTGTTTGAATTCCTTGAGGAGAAGGAAGAAGACCAGACGGTAGAGAATCCGGTATGTATCGATAAACTGGAAGGAAGCGTAAGCTTCGACCATGTACATTTCGGATATAATCCGGATCACACAATCATCAATGACTTCAGTGTGGATGTAAAACCAGGACAGAAGGTTGCAATCGTAGGACCGACCGGTGCCGGAAAGACGACGATGATCAAATTATTAATGCGTTTCTATGATGTTGGAAGTGGTTCGATCAAAGTAGATGGACATGATGTCCGCGACTTTAACCGTGATGACTTAAGAAAAATGTTCGGAATGGTATTACAGGATACCTGGCTGTTCAAGGGAAGCATCGAAGATAATATCCGTTATGGACGACTGGATGCAACGCATGAAGAGGTTGTGGAGGCCGCAAAGGCAGCACGTGCACACCGCTTTATAAAGACGCTTCCGGGTGGTTATCAGATGGAGTTAAATGAAGAAGCAAGTAACGTATCACAGGGACAGAAACAGCTCCTTACGATCGCAAGAGCCATGCTGGCAGATCCGAAGATTCTGATTCTTGATGAGGCGACAAGTTCGGTAGATACAAGAACCGAGATCCAGATCCAGAAGGCGATGGATCAGCTGATGAAAGGAAGAACAAGTTTCGTAATTGCACACCGGCTGTCTACGATTCGTGATGCGGATGTGATCCTTGTTATGAAAGACGGGGATATTGTAGAGCAGGGAAATCATGAGGAATTATTAGCACAAAATGGATTCTATGCAGAACTGTATAATTCACAATTTGAGAGAAGTGCATAAGGATATTTACAGATAGAGAAGTCCATGCTAAAAGAAATAAGGCGCTGCCCGAAGAATATCGGGTGCGCCTTTTGTTGTGTGCATTGACATATGCGGAAGGGGATTCATTTGATGCGCTGCCTTTTGTTATTTTACGTATATAGAGGGTGTAAAATAATGAAATATTATTATTGTGTAGCCATTCTTACGTAAAATATATAAGTAAAATAAGAAAGGAGAGGCATGAATCGTTTTAAGAAATGCTATGTAGGAAAAGCTGCCACTTGACAGTTTTCTTACAAAATCCGATGAATATTTAAAGTAATTAAATTATATCACTCGCGGTAAGAAAAGTATAGTATAATAAACGAATAAAAAGAAACGCAACAAAATGTTGCATGCCGGAACAAAAGAAATGTCCCGGCGTGCATTTTAGATACCAAAGTATGCAAGAGAAGTTGCCAGTGGCAAGTTCTCTGTATTGCGTGCGTTCGATACTAATGTGTGGAAATTCCGGCAAGAATGTTTTTTACATGTGAGATTTCCTGATCGGTAGCTTTGGCGGCAGGAACATAATAACTTTTTTCGCGGGCAATCTGATAAAGTTTTTCCTGGGACATTTCACAGTCATTACGTATTTGTTTCAGTTTCTGCTTCAATTCTTTGTTTTCCGTCTGGGAAATCATTTCTCCGTAACGTACAAGTTCTCCGTTGACACCGGCAAGGGCATCGCTTACCATCGTTTTTTCATCCAGCATAGATAGTTCCTCCTATAAAAATTTCATCAGATCCTGTCGGTTCTTCATAGCACTGTCTGCAGCATCCTGAAACAGCTTGCGGATTTCAGGATCTTTGGCTTCTGAGGCATAGTCCTGCATTTTGCACTGGCTGGTTTCAAATCCGCCAATTAAATGACGCAGGTTCTGAAGATCAAGTATTGAAATTTCTGACATAGTACACGTTCCTCCTTTTTATTATTATATATCTGTGAAGAACTGTCAGTGGCAGGTTCTTTGCAGCGCCGGGCGTTTGAAAGAAGCTGCGAGCGGCAAGTTCTGTAGATATGACATATACAGTATGTGCAATAGACGCAGATTATATATATGGAAATGTATAGAAAAAACTATCAGTTAAAGCGACAAAAACTATGGAAAATGTCGTATACTGATAACAGATGATTTACATAATGTGATTTGTGTAATAAAACGAATAAACAAAAGGGGATAAAAACAACATGAGAATGATTGATATGCACTGTGATACTTTGTGGAAATTGATCGATTTGGATGGCCAGGGAGATTTGATGAAGAATGATTGCCATATCAATATTCCATCTATGAAAAAAGCGGGAACCGTCGTGCAGCTTTTTGCCTGTTTTACGAAGGCGGCTGATTATAAGAAGAAAGGAGGATATGATGCGGCATTCGTTCATGTACAGGATATGGTGCGATATTTAAGGCAGCAGCAGGAGAGGTACAGTGAAGATCTGGCACTGGCATATTCGTGGAATGATGTAGACAGGAATGATTTCGCAGGACGGATCTCTGCGATTATGACTGTGGAAGAAGGGGGAATTTTAAACGGTCATATGGAGCGGCTGGAAGAGCTGTATCAACATGGGATCAGGCTTATGACACCGGTATGGAATTATGAAAACTGCATCGGATATCCAAACAGCAGAAAGAAATCTGTAATGTGGAAGGGGTTAAAACCTTTTGGAAAAGAAGTGATAGAAAGAATGGGAGAACTGGGAATGATCATAGATGTATCCCATGCATCGGATGGAACATTCCGGGATATAATGGCAATCGCAAAAGGAACGGTGATTGCGTCTCATTCTAATTGCAGGGAGATTGCAAAGCATCCGAGAAATCTGACAGATGAGATGATCTGGCAGCTTGCAGATGCAGGTGGTATTGCGGGACTTAATCTGTATGGTCCGTTCCTTGGAAGAGAGAAAGAATCCAGGATTGAGGATATGACAGCTCATATATTACATATGTTAAATAAAGGGGGCAGTGATTTCCCGGCAATTGGAACTGATTTTGACGGTTTCGGGGAGATGGAAGTAATGGAAATTGGACATCCGGATGAGATGGAGAAGCTGTGGGAAATATTGAAGCAAAAAGGAGTAAAGGAGTCACAGCTTGATAAGATCTGGTATCGGAATGCGATGAGAGTTTTGAAAAGTATTTAAATATAAAGCAGGGACGGTTATCAGCCCCTGCTTTATTCAATCGCATAGTATGTATTTATTTTTGATTTTTATTTACATTCTGCAGCTTCATTGCACGAACTTTCAGAGGAAGTCCGAACAGGTTGATGAATCCGCTTGCATCATGATGATCATAGAGATCACCTGTTGTAAAGCTTGCAAGTGATTCACTGTACAGAGAATATGGAGAAGTTGTTCCTGCTTTTGTGATGGTTCCTTTGTAAAGTTTGAATTTGACTTCACCAGTTACATATTCCTGTGTGCTTTCAACGAAAGCCTGGATTGCCTCACGAAGCGGAGTGAACCATTTTCCTTCGTATACGAGCTGAGCAAGCTTGTCAGACATTTCTTTCTTTACTTCTGCTGTAGCACGGTCAAGGATCAGTTCCTCTAACTGCTGGTGTGCAGCATACAGGATTGTTCCACCAGGTGTCTCATATACACCACGTGATTTCATACCAACAACACGGTTTTCAACAATGTCAATGATACCGATACCATGTTTTCCGCCAAGTTCATTCAATTTGCGGATGATATCAGATACCTTCATCTCTTCGCCGTTGATACTCTTTGGAATACCCTTTTCAAATGTCATTGTGACATATTCGGCTTTGTCCGGAGCTTTTTCCGGAGTTGTTGACATTACAAGAAGGTCATCGTAGTTTGGCTCGTTGGAAGGATCCTCAAGTTCCAGACCTTCGTGGCTGATATGCCATAAGTTACGGTCACGGCTGTAGCTGTGTTTTGCATCGAATGGAAGGTCGATTCCGTGTGCTTTACAGTAATCAATCTCGTCTTCACGTGACTGCATAGTCCAGAGATCTGTCATTCTCCAAGGAGCGATGATCTTGATATCCGGAGCAAGTGCTGTGATACCAAGTTCAAAACGGATCTGGTCGTTACCTTTACCGGTAGCACCGTGGCAGATTGCAACAGCATTTTCTTTACGTGCAATCTCTACCAGACGTTTTGCAATTGCAGGACGAGCCATAGAAGTTCCCAGAAGATATTCATCTTCGTATACGGCATGTGCCTGAACGCAAGGTACGATGTAATTGTCGGCAAAATCATCTACGATATCTTCAATATATAATTTGGCTGCACCGGAAAGTTTGGCTCTTTCTTCCAGTCCATCCAGTTCTTCGCCCTGTCCGCAGTCGATACAGCAGCAGATAACATCATAGTTAAATGTTTCCTTCAGCCATGGGATAATTGCTGTGGTGTCAAGACCACCTGAGTACGCTAATACAACTTTTTCTTTCATCTTATATATCCTCCTACATGAAATATAGTTTTATCAATCGCTTTAAAATAATCTTCTCGTATGCAGTCTTAAAAGTCAAGTCTTTCTTTTATAAAGAACATTTTTGACTGCAAGGAATACTATACACCTGATTTTATAATTATGCAAGAAAAAATGATAAAAAAGTGAAAATAATTAAAAAATATGCAAAAATATGCATAAAATAAAGGGAAAGTGTATGATGGATGAATATTTGAATATATAAATGGAAAATTAAAAGGGGATTAGATAAGTTTACATAATTCGATTAGAAAACATAATTAAGAAATGATGAAAGATCTTGCGAAAAATGCTTGACGAATCCATGACGACAACGTAGAATATATCCGGCAATTTGCGCAAAAAATAAATTAAGAAAATATCAGCGCAAGAAAAAATTTCGAAATAATATTTTTATATATAAAAGGAGAAAGATACGTATGAATTATGATGTAATTATTATTGGAGCAGGTCCCGGAGGAATCTTTGCGGCATATGAGCTGATGAAAAAGAAACCGGAATGTAAGATTGCTGTATTTGAAGAAGGCTATCCGCTTGAAAAGAGAAAATGTCCAATTGACGGAGATAAGATCAAGAGCTGTATCAATTGTAAGCGCTGCTCGATCATGTGCGGATTTGGAGGAGCCGGAGCATTTTCGGATGGAAAATACAACATTACGAATGACTTCGGTGGAACTTTGTTCGAGTATATCGGAAAGAAACAGGCAGTAGAACTGATGAAATATGTGGATGAGATCAACATGGAGAACGGTGGAGAAGGAACAAAGCTCTATTCTACGGCAGGAACCAAATTCAAAAAACTCTGTCTGCAGAATAAGTTAAATCTTCTGGATGCATCGGTTCGTCATCTTGGAACAGATATCAACTATGTGGTACTTCAGAATCTGTATAATCAGATGAAAGACCATATGGATTTCTATTTTGATACACCGGTAGACACAATTGAAAAGATTGAAAATGGCTACAAAGTTGTATGTGAAAAAGGCAGTTATGAATGTGAAAAATGTATTGTATCTGTAGGACGAAGCGGAAGTAAATGGATGGAAAAGGTATGTAAGGATCTGGAAATCCCTACAAAATCCAACCGTGTAGATATCGGTGTTCGAGTAGAGCTTCCGGCTGTTATATTCTCACATCTGACAGATGAACTTTACGAAAGCAAAATCGTATATCGAACAGAAAAATTCGAAGATAATGTACGTACATTCTGTATGAATCCAAACGGAATTGTTGTAAATGAAAATACTAACGGAATCATCACGGTAAATGGACACAGCTATGAAGGAAACGAGAAAAAGACTGATAATACAAACTTTGCCCTTCTGGTTGCAAAGCATTTCTCAGAGCCGTTCAAAGACAGTAACGGATATGGAGAAAGTATCGCAAGACTTTCCAATATGCTTGGCGGAGGTGTTATCGTACAGCGTTTTGGTGATCTGGTACGTGGAAGAAGAAGTACAGAGAAACGTATCGAAGAGGGCCTGGTAACACCGACTTTATCAGCAACACCGGGAGATTTAAGTCTTGTACTTCCAAAACGAATCCTGGATGGTATTGTTGAGATGATCTATGCGCTGGATAAAGTTGCACCGGGAACAGCTAATGATGATACACTTCTGTATGGTGTGGAGGTTAAATTCTACAACATGGAAGTAGATATTGATGAAAATCTGGAAAGTTGTCATAAAGGACTGTATGTGATCGGAGATGGAAGTGGTGTGACACATTCACTTTCGCATGCATCTGCAAGTGGGGTGTATGTAGCAAGACATATTATTGAAGAAGCTTAGAACAAGTTCGGTTGTGAACTGGCTGACATCCGAAACGGAAGGACGGCAAGAGCTGACAGAAAAAACAGTATAAAGCAAGAATAGTATAAGAAATTCTGTGTTTTATTCAGTTGATAGCTGAGTAGGACACGGAATTTTTTTGTTGCAATGCATTCGTAAGGAAATTTGTAAAAAAATAATAAAAATCTTGACTTGTGTAGATTGCCGATATAATATATAGACGAACGATATAGTATGTAGATAATCTACATACTGGATTATAAAAAGGAGGTAAGAGAAGATGGCAGTAGACAAAAGTCTGGTATCAGGAAGTACTACGATGCTGGTGTTAAAATTATTAGAAGAAAAGGACATGTACGGATATGAAATGATCGATACCATCCGGGGAAAATCAAAGAATGTATTTGAGTTAAAAGCAGGAACTTTGTATCCGCTTTTGCATGGTCTGGAAGAAAAAGGATTCGTAGAGTCTTATGAGAAAGAAGCAGTCGGAAAGATCCGAAAATATTATCATATTACAAGATCCGGAAAAAAAGAATTAAAAAAGAAGTCAGAAGAATGGAAAGAGTATTCAAAAGCGGTTCTGGATGTGATGGGTGGTGTGTGCTTTGGATAAAAAGAAATATATACAGACGGTAACAGAACAGATCCGGTGTAAGCGGGCACTTCCGCTGGTAACAAAAGAACTGGAAGGACACATCGAAGATCAGAAAAGTGATTATATGAAAGCAGGAATGAATGCCGAAGAAGCAGAAGAAGCGGCAGTTCTGGAAATGGGTGATCCGGTAGAGGTTGGTGTTGAAATGGACCGTATCCATCGACCGAAGATGGCCTGGAAGATGATCGGACTGATCGCGATTTTGAATCTGGCAGGAATTGTACTAATGTATCTCATAAGAACAAGCATCCTGGCAGATGCAGGAAATAATCCGGGAGATGTAGAATGGATCGCATCGGGAATTGGTGGTAATATCAACTATCTGAAAAGTGTTATGTGGACGATCATTGGTCTGGCTTGTATGATAGGAATCTGTTATTTTGATTACAGCAGAATAGGAAAGTATGGCAAGTTGTTAACCGGAGGCTGGATCGTGGTTATGGGACTGAGCCTGTTCATGGGTGCAGTATATATCAATGGAGCTGCTTACGGGATCCTGTTTTTATTTGGCCGGGTATTACCGCTGCGTCCATTTTTATATCTGATTGTTCCTGCATATGCGGCAACATTGTATAGCATGCGAAGAAAAAAATCTGGTTATTCCGGTGTTGTAAAGGCAATACTGTGGCAGATACTGCCGGTGTGGATCATCTTACGCATTCCGAATCTGTCCATGGCAATCAGCGTAGAAGTTACATTTATGATTCTGTTATCAATTGCAGTTTGGAAAGAATGGTTTGAGGTGAATAGAAAAAGAACATTGATTACACTGTGGAGTCTGGTAATTCTGCTCCCGGCAGCAGGAATTGGGGTGTTCGTAAAACTGGACTCTGTAGCAAATTATCAGATGGCAAGACTATCCGCTTTTATCCATCCGGAAAGCAATGACGGAACCTTAGGGGGAATGATAAGAAATATGATCTCCGGAGCACATCTTGCCGGACGTGGAGATTGTGAAAAAATAAAGTTCTTTAACAGAGATTATATGCTGACCTTTATTATACATTATTATGGAATATTTGCAGCGGTTCTGATAATTGCTATTGTAGGAGGCATTCTGATATGGTTCCTGCAAAAGACAGGACACCAGAAAAATCAACTCGGCATGATTATGGGAACCGGATGTGTGGTGGTCCTGCTTATTCAGTTCATTGGATATGTATTAGAAAATCTTGGATATTTTCCACTTTCAAATAATTATTGCCTGTTTCTGACGACCGGGGGAAGTGGGATGATGATCAGTTATATTATGTTTGGAATATTACTTAGTATTTACCGGTATCAGAATGTGTTGGTGGATCCGGAGGTGAAGAAGAAGGAGATTTCTGTTTAATCTATTAAACGGCTGATACCCGGCCGGAAGAAAAGGAAGAGAGTCCAGCTGCGTGCAGCTGGACTCTCTTCCTTTTCTTCCTCGCGTTATCGCATGCTATAATAATTAAACAGCTGAACCGTAACCGTTGTGAGACCGGAAGTGTATCTATATAATCTGATAATCTGTCGCTGGCAGTTTCTCATGGACCGGGGTAAGCCATGATGATGAACTAAACAGAAATATAATTAAAAAGGACTTGCATAATATACACTATAGATGTATAATTATGCAAGTTCCTCTTTTACCACACAAAAGTAAATAAATGGATTTTGAAAAAACAATCCGACCAAACTAGACAATTACAGGAAATTGGGGTACTATAAAACGTACGATAATTTATAAAAATTCAATATCGGAAAGGGTGTTATATAGATGATTAAAGTTGGAATTATTGGAGCAACTGGATATGCCGGGGGAGAACTGGTAAGAATTCTCGCCGGACATAAAGATGCTGAGATTGTATGGTACGGTTCCAGAAGCTATATAGATAAGAAATATGCAGATGTATATCAGAATATGTTCCAGATCGTAGATGCGAAATGTCTGGATGATAATATGGAAGAACTGGCAAAGCAGGCAGACGTGATCTTTACTGCAACGCCACAGGGATTCTGCGCATCGATGATGAATGACAAGATTTTAAGTGAGACAAAGATCATCGACTTAAGTGCAGACTTTCGTATCAAAGACGTTGCTACTTATGAAAAATGGTATGGAATTGAACACAAGAGCCCACAGTATATCGAAGAAGCGGTATACGGACTTTGCGAGATCAACAGAGAAGATGTGAAGAAAGCAAGACTGGTAGCCAATCCTGGATGCTATACAACCTGTTCGATCCTGACTGCTTATCCACTGGCAAAAGAAGGAATCATTGATATGAATACCCTGATCGTGGATGCCAAGTCCGGAACTTCCGGAGCAGGACGTGGTGCAAAAGTGCCGAACCTTTTCTGTGAAGTGAATGAGAATATGAAAGCGTACGGTGTTGCAAGCCACAGACATACACCTGAGATCGAGGAACAACTCGGATATGCATCAGGAGAGAAAGTGCTGATCAACTTCACGCCACATCTGGTTCCGATGAACAGAGGAATTCTGGCGACGGAATATGCAACATTGAAAAAAGATGTGACCTACGAAGAAGTCAAAGCAATCTATGATAAATATTATAAAGATGAGAAATTCGTCCGTGTTCTGGAAAAGGATGTATGCCCGGAGACAAAATGGGTAGAAGGAAGTAATTATGTAGACATCAATTTCAAGATCGATCCAAGAACCAACCGTATCATCATGATGGGAGCCATTGACAACCTGGTAAAAGGTGCGGCAGGACAGGCAGTACAGAATATGAACCTGATGTTCGGACTTCCGGAGACAGAAGGTCTGGAACTGGTGCCAATGTTCCCATAAATTTTCGGAAAAAGGATGCAGATAAGATGAAATGTAAGGGAGCATTATCCTAAGTTCATCTGAAAATACAGGCAGAGGAGAAAAATAATACATATGAATATAAGAGTAATGACAATTGAAGATTTCGATCAGGTGCACGCGCTTTGGATGAGCATCAAGGGATTCGGAATACGAAGTGTGGATGATTCGAAAGAGGGCGTAGAACGCTTTTTAAAAAGAAATCCTACGACAAGCGTAGTTGCCGAAGAAGACGGAAAAATCGTCGGAGCGATTCTCTGCGGGCATGATGGAAGACGAGGCTGTCTGTATCATGTGTGTGTAGATGTAAATCACAGGATGAAGGGAATCGGGAAGGCTATGGTAGTATTTACCATGGAAGCACTGAAAAAAGAAGGTATTAACAAAGTATCTCTGATCGCATTTACACAGAACGATATCGGCAATGCATTCTGGAAAGAAATCGGATGGACAAAAAGAGAAGATCTGAATTATTATGATTTTACATTGAATGAAGCAAATATCACGGCGTTTATCCAGTAAGCAGATTAGGAAGATAAAATAAAAGAGCATATAAAAGAACCGGCAGATAAAACGAGAAAATTGAGACTAATGAACAGCCGGTAATATAAAATGAGAGAATTAAGAAAGGTGGAAGAACAGATGAAACAGGTAAAAGGCGGAGTAACCGCAGCAAAAGGATTTGAAGCAGCAAGTACAGCAGCAGGAATTAAGTATAAAGACAGAACGGATATGGCACTGGTATACAGCCAGGTTCCATGCGTGGCAGCAGGAACATTTACAACAAATGTTGTAAAAGCAGCACCGGTCAAATGGGATCAGCAGGTTGTAAAAAGCGGGGCAAAAGCACAGGCAGTCGTTGTAAACTCAGGAATCGCCAATGCCTGCACCGGAGCAGAAGGATTTGGATACTGTAAAGATACAGCAGATGCAGCAGCGAAAGCACTGAACATTTCCGCAGACGGTGTTCTCATCGGTTCTACCGGAGTTATCGGAAAACAGATTCCGATCGACAAACTGACAGCTGGAATCGAAGCGCTGGCAGGAAAGAAGAATGATACACTTGAAAATGGAACAGAAGCAGCTAAAGCAATTATGACAACCGATACATTTCCGAAGGAACTGGCTGTTACAATCGAAGTCGGCGGCAAGACAGTAACTATCGGAGGTATGGCAAAAGGATCCGGAATGATCCATCCGAATATGTGTACGATGCTTGCATTTATTACAACAGATGCAGTGATCACAAAGGATGCACTTCAGAAAGCATTAAGCGAAGATGTCGGAGATACCTACAACATGATTTCTGTAGACGGAGATACTTCTACGAATGATTCCGTTGTATTGCTGGCAAATGGTCTGGCAGAGAACCCGGAGATCACATATGGAACAGAAGATTATAAAAATTTTGCAGAAGCATTACATACGATCAACGAATATCTTGCAAAGAAGATTGCAGGAGACGGAGAGGGTGCAACCGCATTATTCGAAGTCAAGGCAGTTGGCTGTGAGAGCGTAGAACAGGCAAAGACACTTGCAAAATCTATCGTATGCTCTAATCTTACAAAGACAGCGATTGCAGGACATGATGCAAACTGGGGAAGAATTCTCTGCGCAATGGGATATTCCGGAGCACAGTTCGATCCTGAAAAAGTTGACCTGTTCTTTGAGAGTAAAGCCGGAAAAATCCAGATCATTGAAAATGGTACGGCTGTAGATTACAGCGAAGCAGAGGCAACTAAAATTCTGTCTGAGCCGGAAGTTACAGCAATTGCAGATGTGAAGATGGGAGATAAGACAGCAACAGCATGGGGATGTGACCTGACTCACGGATATATTGAGATTAATGCAGATTACAGAAGCTAATTCAGAATGCAAAGATTAAAGTATACAGATGCAGCAAACAGACAGAAATGAAAAGACAGGAGATCAAAAGATGGAAAAAGCAATGCAGAAATACCTGGACAAAGCAGAAGTACTGATTGAAGCCCTTCCATATATCCAGAGATTTAACCGTAAGGTTATTGTAGTAAAATATGGTGGAAGTGCCATGGTAGACGAAGAGTTAAAAGCAAGAGTCATTCAGGATGTAACCCTTCTCAAATTAGTTGGATTCAAACCGATCATCGTTCATGGCGGTGGCAAGGAGATCAGCAAATGGGTTGGAAAAGTCGGCATGGAACCACATTTTATCAATGGACTTCGTGTGACGGATGCAGAGACGATGGAACTCGCAGAGATGGTTCTTGGTAAAGTTAACAAAAGTCTTGTTCAGTTAGTGGAACAGCTCGGTGTAAGAGCCATTGGTATCAGTGGAAAAGACGGCGGCCTTCTGAAAGTGGATAAGAAACTGGCAGACGGTGAAGATATCGGATTTGTCGGCGATGTCAAAGAAGTGAATGCGGATATCATCTATGATCTTCTGGAAAAAGATTTCCTTCCGATTATTGCACCGATCGGTCTGGATGATGAATACAATACTTATAACATTAATGCGGATGATGCGGCATGTGCAATCGCGAAAGCGATCAATGCAGAGAAACTTGCGTTCTTAACAGATATTGAAGGTGTATACAAAGATCCGAATGACCCGTCTACATTGATTTCAGAGTTAAATGTTTCCGAAGGGAAGAAACTGATGGAGGAAGGATATATCGGTGGAGGTATGCTTCCGAAGATCCAGAACTGTATTGATGCAATCGAAAACGGTGTATCCAGAGTACATATTCTGGATGGAAGAATTCCACACTGCCTGCTTCTTGAAATCTTTACGAATAAGGGAATCGGAACAGCAATCAAAAATGATGTAGAAGAAAGATATTATCACGGAGAATAAGCTATGAATGAATATATGAATGAATATATGAAAGAAACAAACGAAGCTTTGTTACATACTTATAACCAGTTTCCGGTTGTGTTAGATCACGGTGAAGGTGTATATCTGTATGATACAGAAGGAAAGAAATATCTGGATTTTGCAGCCGGATATGCGGTGTCTTCGTTGGGATACGGCAATCAGGAGTTGAATGAAGCATTAAAAGCACAGATTGACAAGCTTTTTCACACATCTAATTTGTATTACAATACTGTATGTGGAAAAGCAGCAGAAGATCTGAAACGTATTACCGGAATGGATCGGATTTTCTTTACCAACAGTGGCGGAGAAGCGGTAGAAGGAACTTTAAAAGCGGCAAGAAAATATGCATACAAAAAAGGAACCGGCCGTTATGAATTCATTGCTATGAAGGAATCTTTTCATGGAAGAAGCTTTGGAGCGTTATCGGTAACAGGTCATGATCCATATCGTGCACCGTTTGAGCCACTTGTACCGGGAGTGTCATTTGCAGAATATAATGATCTGGACAGTGTAAAAGCACTGGTAACAGACAAAACATGTGCGATTATCCTGGAGCCGCTTCAAGGAGAAGGCGGCATCAATCTGGCTACAGAGGAATTTATGAAAGGGATCCGTAAACTTTGCGATGAAGAAGGAATTCTGATGATTTGTGACGAAGTGCAGTGTGGTATGGGAAGAACCGGTTCCATGTTCACATGGCAGTCTTATGGTATCAGACCTGATATTATGTCTATGGCAAAAGCAATCGGAAACGGAATTCCGGTAGGAGCGTTTGCAATGACAGAAGAGATCGCGAAGTATTCACTGGAGCCAGGTGATCACGGAACTACTTACGGCGGAAATCCTCTGGCATGTACAGCTGTAAGTAAGACGATCGAGATTTTTGAAAAAAAGAATCTTGTGGCACATGTGCAGGAACTCGGTGCATATCTGACAGAAAAACTAGAAGAACTGAGGTCAGAATGTGACTGCGTAAAGGCCGTTAAAGGAAAAGGACTGATGCAGGGAATACAGGTGACAAAGCCATTATCCGAGATTACGAAAGAGGCCTTAAAAGAAGGACTTCTGATCATCGGAGCCGGAAACGATGTGATCCGTTTTGTACCACCTCTTATTATTGAAAAAGAGCATGTGGATGAGATGATCCGGATTTTAAAGAAGGTACTGTAATATTTTTTGAAATTAACAGCATAAAAAACCAGTCATGGGACATATTATCTGCATAAGCAGGAGGTATGGAGATGACTGGTTTTTTGATTGCGCTTTTGTCGGGAGCGCTTATGAGTGTACAGGGAGTATTTAATACGCAGGTGACGAAGACAACGGGGATGTGGGTGAGTAATGGATGGGTGCAGTTTAGTGCATTTCTGCTGTGTGCAGCGGCATGGCTGATCGCCGGGCGGGATTCTATCGGGAATTTGTGGAAGGTAGAGCCCAAATATGTACTCCTCGGAGGAGTGATCGGTGCAGGGATCACATGGACCGTGATCAAGAGTATGGAGGCACTGGGACCGGCGAAGGCAGCACTTCTGATTGTAATCTCGCAGTTGATCGTAGCGTACGTAATAGAACTTCTCGGATTGTTCGGAGTAGACAAAGAACCACTGGAAATCCGTAAAATTATTGGAATGTCCATTGCCCTGATTGGTGTTGCAATTTTTCAGTGGAAATAGTACAATTATTTCACTAGGCATATGCGGGGATTTACAGTTTTCGACAGGCTGTAAAGGAGAAGTTATGCATAGGGAAAAAAGACAGAACAGAATAACAGAACAGAGAAAAATACAGAAGGAAATATGCCGTATATTGCTGATCTTTACCATGATACTGAGTATGATATGTGTCGTGAATCTGACCGGATGCAGAGACCGAAAATCACAGGAACAGACGGAACTTATTTCGTTGGACGGGCATGAACCGGATGTGGAAAAAGCAGATGGAAATACTGCAAAAGAGGCTGAAGGATCAGAAGCGGGAACGGATGATAACATGACAGAAAAAGATGGCCTTAAGCAGGAAAAACTACAGATCTGTTATGTACATGTATGCGGGGCAGTGAAGTCTCCGGGAGTGTATGAACTGACATCGGACAGTCGTTTGTATGAAGCTATTCAGATGGCTGGAGGATTTACGGATGAGGCAGCAGGTGAGGCTCTGAATCAGGCAGAAAAGATTGAAGATGGTTCCAGAATATATGTTCCGACGAAAGAAGAGGCAAAAGCTGGAACAGAGAACAACGGTACTTTCGTACAGAATGCGGATAATGAAAAGACAGATGCAACAAAAAGCACAGATGCCGGAAGTACGGCAGATGGCAAGGTGGATATTAATACGGCCGGGAAGGACGAATTGATGACACTATCCGGAATCGGAGAGGCGAAGGCTGACGCGATCATTCGTTACAGAGATGAGCATGGAAAGTTTCAGAAGATAGAAGATCTGATGGAAGTGGAAGGTATTAAAGACGGTGTATTTCAGAAAGTAAAAGATCAAATTAAGATCTGACAAGGGAGTAGGAACATGAGCAGACGAGTATTGGTTGTGGATGATGAAAAACTGATAGTAAAAGGAATCCGGTTTAGTCTGGAGCAGGATGGATATGATGTGGACTGTGCTTATGACGGAGAAGAGGCACTGAAACTGGCAAAGGAGAATGCATATGATATCATTCTTCTGGATGTCATGCTTCCGAAATATGACGGTTTTGAAGTGTGTCAGCAGATCCGGGAATATTCGGATGTTCCGATCATTATGCTTACAGCAAAAGGCGACGATATGGATAAGATCCTGGGACTGGATTATGGAGCAGATGATTACATAACAAAGCCATTCAATATTCTGGAAGTGAAGGCAAGGATCAAAGCCATTATGCGCCGTGTCAGCAAGCGCGATAAAAATCAGGAAAATGAAAAAGTGATCGTAAAAGGCGAGATGAAGATTGACTGCGAAAGCAGACGCGTGATCATCGGAGAAAAGGAAATCAATCTGACAGCAAAAGAATTCGATCTTCTGGAACTGCTTGCCATGAATCCAGGTAAAGTCTACAGCAGAGAGAATCTTTTGAATATCGTATGGGGATATGAGTATCCGGGAGATGCAAGAACTGTGGATGTACATATCCGGAGACTTCGTGAAAAGATTGAAACGAATCCAAGCGATCCAAAATATGTCTATACGAAATGGGGAGTGGGTTATTATTTCAGGGGTTAAAAAATATTTTAAAAAGAATATATTCAGGAGCATGAAATTCCGGATCATCCTGCTGGTGGCACTGGCAGGGATTGTTCCGGTATTGATTATGAGAGGGGTGTTCCTGACCAGCTATGAGAAAAGAGCAGTGGAGGTACGAACTGCTGAGATACAGAATCAATGTACCATTCTCAGTAATCAGCTGAGCAGTTCGGGCTATCTTACGGGAGATACGTCAGAGACGATCAGAACAGAACTGGTTCAGCTATCTAATATCTACAGCGGCCGGGTAATGGTAATCGATGGTAATTTTAAGATCCAGGAAGATACATATGAAATGGATGAAGGAAAAACTATTGTATCGGGTAATGTGATCCGTTGTTTCAAAGAAAAAGGAACCAGCGAGTATAATAAGAAAAACAGATATATAGAAGTGACAGCGCCGATTTTAGGAAAAGATGATTCGATTGTAGGAGTATTGCTTGTCAGTGCACCGACAGATTCTGTCCTGGACAGTCTGGAGATTTTAAGAAACAAAGCGGATGTGGTAGCACTTGCATCGATCCTGGTTATTCTTATGATTGCTGTGCTTTCGGGAATGGCTATGTTAAAACCTTTTAAACGCATTACAGAATCCATTTCTGCGGTTACAGAAGGCTATGACGATGATTACCTTCATGAGAATACGTACACAGAGACAATGGAATTATCGGAAGCGTTCAATAAGATGTCGGGACGCATGAAGACTCTGGATGACTCGAGAAATGAATTCGTATCGAATGTGTCACATGAGTTAAAGACACCGCTGACATCCATGAAAGTACTGGCGGATTCGCTGCTTTTGCAGGAAGATGCACCGGTAGAACTCTATAAAGAATTTATGGGGGATATGTCGGAAGAAATCGAGAGAGAAAATAAGATTATTAATGACCTGCTTTCGCTGGTCAAGATGGACAAGACCGCGAATACAATGAATATAAAGTCAGAAAATATGAACGAACTGATAGAAAAGATATTAAAGAGACTGCGTCCGATTGCGGCTACAAGAAATATCGAACTGGTCTATGAAAGTTTTCGTCCGGTGACGACAGAGGTAGATGAGATGAAGATCTCTCTGGCAATATCGAATCTGGTGGAGAATGCTATCAAGTATAATAAGGAAAATGGATGGGTGCATGTATCTTTAAATGCGGATCACAAAAACTGCTATATTGAGGTGGCGGATTCGGGAATCGGTATACCTGCTGAAGCACAGGAACATATATTTGAGAGATTCTACCGGGTGGACAAGTCCCATTCAAGAGAAATTGGCGGAACAGGACTTGGTCTGGCAATCGCAAGAAGTGCAGTGGTTATGCACAGAGGGGCGATCAAAGTATTCAGTCAGCCATCGGAAGGAACTACTTTTACGGTAAGAATTCCGTTAAACTATGTATCTTAGGCAGAAGGAGATTAAGATGAAAATGAAAAAAATTTACAAGATCCTGCTGCTTATAGCTGTTTGCATCATAGCAGTATCAGGATGTAAAAAAGAGGACAAGGTTAGCGACACCAGGATTTACTATACAGACTCAGAGGGAGTTTCACTGGTTGAGAAGGGCACAAGAATCAAAGGAAAGACAAAAAAAGCGCAGATTAATTATGTGTTAGGGAAAGTCCAGAAAAATACAGATAATATTAATTATCGCAGTGCCTTTGTGAAAGGTGTAAAGATAAAGAACTGGTCGCTTCATTCCAAAAATCTGACAGTGGATTTTAATCGTGCATATCAAAAACTGAGTGTAACGGAAGAAATTGTACTACGGGCATCGGTGGTACAGTCGCTTGGACAGATAGATGGAGTAGATACTGTATTGTTTACGATAGAAGGAGAGCCGCTGGAGGATCAGAACGGCCAGGAGATAGGATATATGCAGCCATCGGATTTTGTACAGAATACGGGGTCCAGTCTGCATGCTTATCAGAATGAGACATTTCTTTTATATTATGGAAATAAAAAGGGCACCCGTCTTGTAAAAGAAAAGGTAAATGTCAGATACAGTAGCAGTGTGTCCAGAGAAAAAGCACTGGTCGAACAGCTGATCAAGGGACCGGATTCGGATAATGAATCAGCAGTGCTCCCAGAAGGAACAAAAGTACTTAGTGTATCGGTAAAAGATCATATCTGTTACGTGAATCTGGACGCCGGATTCCTTGATACGACGAATGTAATGAATCCGGAAGTTCCGGTATATGCAATTGTGAATTCTATTGTAGATGGAAGTGCGATCAGCAGAGTACAGATCCTGATTGACGGAAAAACAGATATTACTTATATGGGAAAGATAAATTTGGAAAAACCTCTTTCCAGAAATCCCAATATTGTGGAAGGAGAGTAGCATGTGAAAAACAGACCGCTTCTTAGTGTGTGTCTGATGGTTCTATGCATCATTGCTTTTATGGTTGTGTGGGGGAGAGAGCGGTTCATAAAAGAACTTCGCCCTTCCCCGATTGAACGATATGCCGCAGAAGGTGATAATATTACCATTTGCGGCAAAATATACAGGCAAGAGCAAAAAGAGAACTGCCGGATGATCTATCTGAAAGAAAATTCTATTTATTCAAACTCAAAAAAATTTCAAGAATCGAAAATTATCATTTATACAAATTCCAGCCAAAAATTACATATAGGAAACCAGATTAAAGTGTGTGGAAAGGTATCATTTTATGAAGAGGCCAGAAATCCGGGAAATTTTGATCAGAAATTTTATTATCAAAAACAGGGAATCCATGGGAAAGTCCGATCGGATGATATACAGATTACGGATTACAAACGAAACAAATTAAAAGACAGACTTGAAAAATTCCGGATGAACTGGCAGAAAATGCTGCAACGCGAGATGGGAGAACGGGATGGTTCAGCACTTGCGGCAATACTCCTTGGTGAAAAAAGCGGTATGGATCAGGAAATGAAAGAATTATATCAGGTAAACGGGATTGGACATATCCTGGCGATTTCCGGACTTCATCTATCGTTTGCGGGACTTGGAGTATACCGGATAGCAAGGAGAATGACAGGTTCATACAAGGCAGGTGGAATCACGGGAGGGATTCTGTTGTGTCTGTATGTGATGATGATCGGAATGACCGTGTCGGTGATCCGGGCGTGGGTGATGTTCGTATTTCGGATAGGTGCGGATATTACCGGTAGACATTATGATATGCCGACGGCACTTGCGGCTTCAGCTGTGCTAACGGTCGGGATCCATCCGCTTTATCTGTACGATGGTGGCTTTTGGTTGTCGTTTGGAGCTGTTTTTGCAGTTTGTACGGTGATACCGGTGCTTGAAAATGAGATACGGTGTAAGAGCCTGTGTGCAGGCCTGGGAATCAATGTTTTATTGTGGCCGGTGATCTTATATAATTTTTTTGAGATTCCGGTGTATAGTATACTGCTGAATTTTATAATACTTCCGCTGATGTCGGTAGTTTTAACCTGTGGAATGATCGGGTCATTTATAAAGATGGCCGGGTGGATACCCGGAAAATGGATTTTGTGGATCTGCAGATGTATCTTATGGGTGTATGATAAATGCTGCGTTTTTACAATAAAGCTTCCGATGGCAAGATGGGTGGCGGGAAGGCCGGATAAGAGAAGAATCTTTATCTATTATCTGGTGCTTATGACAGTGATTTTGATATTAAAATTTAAAAGAAACGGGAAAAAATATATCATAAGTATAACGCTTTATACGGTTGGATTTCTGATATTGATATCGGGCCCCAGGGTAAGAACCGGAGCAGAGGTTACGATGCTGGATGTAGGACAGGGAGACTGTATCTGTGTGGAGGGACCGGAGCATAAGACTTATCTGATCGATGGAGGCAGCAGTGATATAAAAAATGTCGGGAAATATCGGATAGAACCGTTTTTAAAGTACAGAGGAATAGGAAGTATTGATTATGTGTTCGTATCTCATGGAGACATAGATCATATGAATGGAATTGAAGAAATGCTGAAAAGGCAGCAGGTCGGGATAAAAATACGGAATCTTGTTGTGACAGGAGAAGCGTACCGGGATGAAAAGTTAGAAGAGCTTATAAGTGTAGCAGAAGATAATGGAACGACGGTCTGGGAAATGGAAAACGGGACGCAGATCAGAGAAGGAAAGTTGAGATTCACCTGTCTGGGGCCCAAAGAAAAGAATATGAATCCCGGAAATGAAGCATCCATGATCCTACATCTGGAATACGAGGGATTTGACATGCTTTTTACAGGAGACGTGGAAAAAGAAGGAGAAGAAAGTCTGACAGATACGCTCTCTTATCTACAGGAAAAGAAGATTTCATGGGAGGTATTAAAGACTGCACATCATGGATCAAAGAATTCTACAACGGAAGCATTTCTGGAAAATGTAAAACCGAGATATGCATGGATTTCGGCAGGAAGGAAGAATCGTTACGGACATCCACATAAAGATACTTTGGAAAGACTTGAAAACAGTGGCGCGAAAATATATTCTACACAGGAAAACGGTGCGTTTGGAATAACTGTAAATAAAAAAAGTATGCGGATTCATGGGAGAAACGGTTGAACTTAAAAGGAGAATTCAGTATACTTTTAAGAGGTGAAAAAGATAGGAGAACACCGATGAAAAGTTTAAATGAAGATATAAAAACAGGAAATTTTAAGCCGGTATATCTCCTGTATGGGGAAGAGGCTTATCTGAAAAAGCAATACAGAGACCGGATAACCAAGGCAATATTTCCGGATGGGGATACGGTAAATTATGCATATTATGAAGGCAAAGGGATAAATCCGGGTGAACTCATAGATCTTGCCGAGACAATGCCGTTTTTTGCAAAGCGTCGTCTGATAGTGGTAGAAAATTCGGGATTTTTTAAAAATGCAACACCGGATCTGGCCGATTATATCAAGACGATGCCGGATACGGCATGCTTTTTGTTCGTGGAAAATGAGGCGGACAAACGAGGAAAGATGTATAAAGCGGTGAAGAGTAAAGGACGCGTAGTTGAGATGGCGCGTCAGGATGAGAAGACGTTATTATACTGGGTTGCAGGTAATGTAAAAAAAGAAGGCTACAAGATCAAGGAACAGACGGCCAGATATCTTCTGTCAACAACAGGAACGGATATGGAGAATCTGGAAAAAGAACTGGAAAAACTCTTCTGTTACTGTATGGGAAAAGAAGAGATTGAGATATCAGATATAGAAGCAATCTGTACAACACAGATTACAAATAAGATTTTTGATATGGTAGAAGCGGTTGCAATGAAGAACCAGAAAAAGGCGCTTGATTACTATTATGATCTTCTGGCATTAAAAGAACCGCCGATGCGTATCTTATACCTTCTGACGAGACAGTTTAAGCTGCTTTTGGAAGTGAAAGATCTGGTGGGGAAACGCTACGATAAATCATCAATCGCAAAGACAGTCGGACTTCATCCGTTTGTGGCGGGAAAATATATGCAGCAATGCCGCACATTTGAAAAGAAAGAGTTAAGGAACATTCTGGAAGAGGCTGTAGATACCGAAGAGATGGTAAAGACGGGACGCCTGAATGATGTGATGAGTGTGGAACTTTTCATTGTAAAATACAGTGCTGCATGATAGAATTGATAAGATAAACATTTAATTAAGGAGAAGATATTAGTGTCAGGAATAGATCAGAGTAAAATTCGAAATTTTTGTATTATAGCACATATTGACCATGGTAAATCAACACTGGCGGACCGTATCATTGAGATGACGGGACTTCTTACCAGTCGTGAGATGCAGTCCCAGGTGTTAGACAATATGGAGCTGGAAAGAGAACGAGGAATCACGATCAAAGCCCAGACAGTCAGAACGGTATATAAGGCAAAGGATGGAGAAGAGTATATCTTTAACCTGATCGATACGCCGGGGCATGTAGACTTTAACTATGAAGTATCCCGAAGCCTTGCAGCTTGTGACGGGGCAATTCTGGTAGTGGATGCCGCACAGGGGGTAGAAGCACAGACGCTTGCCAATGTATACCTTGCGCTGGATCATGATCTGGATGTAGTACCGGTATTAAATAAGATCGATCTTCCAAGTGCCGATCCGGAACGTGTGATTGAAGAGATTGAGGATGTGATCGGAATAGAGGCAGAGGATGCGCCGCAGATTTCTGCAAAGACCGGACTGAATGTAGATCAGGTGCTGGAAGAAATCGTAGCAAAGATACCGGCACCAACCGGAGATCCGAAAGCACCGCTTCAGGCGTTGATCTTTGATTCCTTATATGATGCGTATAAAGGTGTTATCGTATTTTGCAGAATCAAAGAAGGAACTGTAAAAAAAGGAACACCGATCCTTATGATGGCGACAGGAGCTAAGGCAGAAGTAGTAGAAGTTGGTTATTTTGGGGCCGGACAGTTTATTCCGTGTGAGGAACTGAGTGCCGGAATGGTAGGCTATATTACGGCAAGCCTTAAGAACGTAAAGGATACCCGCGTGGGTGATACGGTAACCAATGCGGCACATCCATGTGCAGAACCGCTTCCGGGATATAAGAAAGTAAATCCAATGGTTTACTGTGGATTATATCCGGCAGATGGCGCAAAATACCCGGATCTCAGGGATGCGTTGGAGAAATTACAGTTAAATGATGCATCACTGCAGTTCGAACCTGAGACTTCAATTGCACTGGGATTCGGATTCCGCTGTGGATTCCTTGGACTTCTGCATCTGGAGATCATTCAGGAACGTCTGGAAAGAGAATATAATCTGGATCTGGTAACAACTGCGCCGGGGGTTATCTATAAAGTACACAAGACAAATGGAGATGTGATAGAGCTTACGAATCCATCGAACCTTCCGGATCCTTCAGAGATCGAATATATGGAAGAGCCAATGGTAAAAGCAGAGATCATGGTGACATCGGAGTTTATCGGTGCGATCATGGATCTGTGCCAGGAACGTCGAGGCGTATATGAAGGTATGGAGTATATTGAAGAGACACGTGCAGTATTACATTACCAGCTCCCGCTTAATGAAATCATTTATGATTTCTTTGATGCATTAAAATCAAGATCAAGAGGATATGCTTCGTTTGACTATGAGATGGCCGGTTATGTGAAGTCAGAACTTGTCAAACTGGATATCCTGATCAATAAAGAAGAAGTCGATGCATTGTCATTTATCATTCATGCAGATACTGCATACGAACGCGGAAGAAAGATGTGCGAGAAGTTAAAAGAAGAGATCCCGAGACAGTTATTCGAGATTCCAATCCAGGCAGCAATCGGAAGTAAGATCATCGCGCGTGAAACAGTTCGTGCGATGCGTAAAGACGTGCTGGCAAAATGTTATGGTGGAGATATCAGCCGTAAGAGAAAGCTTCTGGAAAAACAGAAAGAAGGAAAGAAACGTATGCGTCAGGTGGGCAACGTAGAGATTCCGCAGAAAGCATTTATGAGTGTATTGAAGCTGGATGATAAATAATGAGACCATTAGAGTTATATATTCATATTCCATTTTGTGTAAAAAAATGTCGGTACTGTGATTTCCTGTCTGCGCCTGCAACACCTGAAGCGAGACAGGAGTATGTCATGGGCTTGTGCCAGAAGATCCGTTCTTATTATGATCTTGCCGGTATGTACCATGTAAGCAGTATTTTTATAGGAGGCGGTACACCGTCCATATTAGAAACTCAGCAGATGAGGAGTATCTTCGATGCGATACGTGCTACATTTCCAATTGATTCGGACGCGGAGATCACGGTAGAAGTGAACCCGGGGACAGTAGATAAGTTGAAATTGATGGCATATCGGAATGTCGGGATTAATCGTCTGAGTATCGGATTACAGTCAACGGATGATCAGGAATTAAAGATGCTCGGAAGAATTCATACATATAAAGACTTCCTGGATACCTATACGCTTGCAAGAGAAGTGGGATTTCAGAATATCAATGTAGATCTGATGTCGGGAATTCCATTTCAGACATTGGGAGGATGGGAAGATACATTAAAAAAAGTGGCAGAACTTGGTCCGGAACATATCTCCGCATACAGTCTGATCATCGAAGAAGGAACGCCGTTCTATGAAAAGTATGGAGAGGGTGAACGCGCTGAGGCGAGAAGAAGAAGAGAACTTCCGGATGAAGATACGGAACGGATGATGTATCAGTTTACAAAAAATATTTTGTGGAGTTACGGCTATCACAGATATGAGATATCTAATTATGCCAAAGAAGGATATGAATGCCGGCATAACCTTGGATACTGGAACCGCACAGAATATCTGGGAATCGGAACCGGTGCGGCATCTCTTATCAATAACCAACGATTCGTAGAAGGCGGTGAGATCGAAGTTCTTAGTTTGCAGAATCAGATGGAAGAATATATGTTTCTGGGGCTCAGAAAAATCGAAGGAGTATCCAAGACTGACTTCAGGCAGACTTTCGGAAGAAGTATTGAAAATGCATATGGAAAAGTACTGATCGATATGTACCAAAAGCAGCTGCTTGAAGACACCGGCGAATACATCCGGTTAACAGAAAAAGGAATCGATGTCAGCAACTATGTCATGAGTGAGTTTCTATTTTAAATTGTTCCAATCAAGATATCACAACGGTTAAGGTTCCATTATATAATTATTATGGCATACAAAAACGTAACTGAATAAAAGGATAGAAGCCATTTCTGTGCATATGAGGTCATGGTTTGTTGCTCTAGAGTTTCTCCATGATTGAATCAGCACAGAAATGGCTTCTATCCTTTTATTCAGGTCTGGGGTAAGTCACCAAAATAATTACTACAACAACTTCGCCATTACTAACGCATAAATCTCCTGGTTCCGTTTCTGCCAGTTGTTTGCAATGGTTGCAGCTTCGGATTCTGTCGGGGCTGTTACGGTGAGGTCGATCAGAGGAAGACCCTGTTCGATGACCTGACAGCGTACAGAATATTCCATGTTGGAATTCTCGAAATAGTCCGCTTTTACGGACATCTCATTTTTTAATTCGTAATGTTTCTCTTTTAAAAATTCGTCGATATCATGCTGGATTGCAGGAGAGATATCGTTTGTAAAATAATGGATGGTCTCTGCTCCGTCTTCCGTAAGATGATAAAATGTACGGTGATGAGTAGATTCTTCACGAATAAATCCTGATTCCAGAAGTTCGGATAAAGCCTGCTGTAATTTAAAGTAGGTTGTATATCCTTCATCCAGAATAAATTCTGATATCTGGGAATTGGTAAGAGGAAAATCAACTTCGTTCAACATATACAAAATGATCAATTTATATAACGTAAAAGATTTGGCCAAGGTTAACACTCCTTTCCCTGCCAGATGTCATGTGTTTTTAAGTAAGACTGGAACTGATTCAGAACTTGCCTTTTGTTACAGGTCCATAAAGGGGCGATCAAAAGATTTTTTGGTCCGTCTCCGGTTAATCGGTGGATAACGATGTCCGGTCTTAAGTGGCTGATACACATCCCGAGAAGCTGGTAGTATTCTTCCGGTGTGGGAATGTAGAATGGAGAGGCCAGGTAGATGTCGGCCAGATCGGTATCTTTTAATACATGTAAAAGCTGCAGTTTGATGCCCTGAATATCCTGATGGTTCAGGTATTCTATGGTCTTGAGTATATCCTGTTCGGTTTCATTTGGAAGACACAGGATTGTATGGACAATAACATCGATTCCACGCTTTCGAAGCTCGGATACTGCATTTTCAAATACCGGAAGCTCATAACCTCTGCGGATATATCGGGCGCTTTCTTCATGAATAGTCTGAAGACCAAGTTCAACCCAGACTGGTTTGATCCGGTTTAAATTTTCCAGGAGATCCAGAATCTTTTCGCTTAGACAATCCGGTCTGGTAGCTATGGAAAGAATCCGGATATCAGGATGTGTAATTGCTTCCATATATAATGTTTCCAGATATTCTAAAGAAGCATAAGTGTTGGTATATGCCTGAAAATAAGCAATGTAAGATGATCCGGTATATTTTTTTGCAGACTGCTGCTTCCCGGCTTCAATCTGCTCTGTGACAGACAGAGTACGACTGGCGGCAAAATCGCCGGAACCTCCACGGCTGCAGAAAATGCAACCGTGGGTTCCGAGGGTACCATCCCTGTTTGGACATGTCATGCCGCCGTCGAGAGATATCTTATAGAGCTTTTCACCATAAGTCTTTTTCAGATAATAATCCAGAGAATAGTATCTTTTTTCTCCCCAGTGTGCGGTCATATCAGATCAGTTCCTTTACAGCACGGCTTACAACATCTGCAACACGTGGGTCAAATGCTTCAGGAAGAATATTATTTTCATTCAGCTCTTCATCAGGAACAAGACCTGCGATTGCTTTTGCAGTAGCCAGTTTCATATCTTCGGTGATGGCAGTAGCACGTCCCTCGAGAGCACCTTTGAAGATACCAGGGAAAGCAACCACGTTATTTACCTGGTTCGGGAAGTCGGAACGGCCGGTTCCTACTACTTTAGCGCCCGCAGCTTTTGCAATATCCGGCATGATTTCAGGTACCGGATTGGCCATGGCAAATAAGATGGCATCTTTGTTCATAGAAGCAACCATTTCCGGTGTAACAATATTCGGAGCCGATACGCCGACAAAAATATCAGCGCCTTTTAATGCATCGGCGAGTTTACCGGTTTTCTGTTCCAGGTTGGTTACTTCAACCATCTTCTCCTGCATCCAGTTGAGGTCTTTGGAATCTTTTCCGAGAATTCCATTTATGTCGCACATGGTGACATGTTTAAAGCCGTAGGTCAGGAGCAGTTTGGTAATGGCAACTCCGGCAGAACCGGCACCATTTACGACAACTTTGGAAGATTCCTTATCTTTTCCGGTTACTTTCATAGCATTAATGATTCCGGCAAGAACTACGATAGCAGTTCCGTGCTGGTCATCATGAAATACAGGAATATCCAGCAGTTCTTTCAGTCGTTCTTCGATTTCAAAGCATCTTGGAGCACTGATGTCTTCCAGATTGATTCCTCCGAAAGCAGGGGCGATATTTACAACTGTTTTGATGATCTCTTCAGTATCCTGTGTGTCAAGACAGATCGGTACAGCGTTGACACCACCGAATTCTTTAAAAAGAACAGCCTTTCCTTCCATAACGGGCATTGCCGCAAGAGCACCGATATTACCAAGACCGAGTACGGCACTTCCGTCAGAAACAACAGCTACAGTATTGGATTTCATAGTATAAGTATAGGCAGCCTCGGGATCTTTTGCGATTACCTTACAAGGTTCTGCAACACCAGGGGTATAGGCAATTGCAAGATCTTCACGTGAATTTACGTGGGATTTTGCACAAGTTTCAATCTTTCCATGCCATTCTTCGTGCATTTTCAGGGCTTTTTCACTATTCGTCATTTTATGGATACCACCTTTTCATAAGTTTGTTTAATCATATCATTCATAGAAGTTCAAGTCAATATACGCACAAAAGAGGAATTGGGTAGAATAGATATACCGTTATGAAAAAGAACTTTAAAAAAGAACAAAGATGTAGTATAATATCTCCATGTTTCAAATAGTATCGTCATTTCTGACGTGATTTTCCAGTAAAGTAAGAGATGCTACTTAATAAATGAAGAAACTAGAATGAAAGCAGTTTGATGTGAAAGGACTAATATGATGAGAGAAAAATATGAATCTCTTCCGCTGGCGACGTTAAAAGATCTCGCTAAAGCAAGAGGATTAAAGGGAATTTCCACCATGAAAAAGGCAGAACTGATAGAGCGTATGCTGGAAGAAGATGAAAAAGAAAAGAAATCGGCACGAGAAACCGTGAAAGAATTATCTGCTAATACAGGAGATAAAGAAGTACATGATATAGATAAGCTGGACAGTGGAATTACGGCACATGGGATTCTTGAAGTTATGCAGGATGGTTATGGATTTATCCGAAGTGCTAATTATCTGCCGGGGGAAAACGATGTCTATGTATCTCCGTCTCAGATCCGAAGATTTAATCTGAAAACAGGAGATATACTGGAAGGAAATACAAGAATCAAAACACAGCAGGAAAAATTCAGTGCACTTTTATATCTTTCAAAGATCAATGAGATGGATCCTATGAAGGCTATGCACAGAAAAAATTTTGAAGATATGACACCAATCTTTCCGAATGAAAGACTGAGTCTGGAATGTGGAAAGACAAGTACTGCAATGCGCATTATGGATTTAATGTCTCCGATCGGAAAAGGACAGAGAGGTATGATCGTCTCACCACCGAAAGCAGGAAAGACAACCTTATTAAAGCAGGTTGCATTATCCGTACAAAAGAATAATCCGGAAGTACATCTTTTGATTCTTCTGATCGATGAGCGTCCGGAAGAAGTAACGGATATCCGTGAATCAATAGAGGGACCGAATGTAGAAGTAATCTATTCTACGTTTGATGAGCTTCCTGAGCACCATAAGCGTGTATCAGAGATGGTGATCGAACGGGCCAAACGACTGGTAGAGCACAAAAAAGATGTCATGATCCTGATTGACAGTATTACAAGACTGGCAAGAGCTTATAACCTTACAGTACCTCCGTCAGGAAGAACATTATCCGGAGGACTTGATCCTGCAGCACTTCACATGCCGAAGCGTTTCTTTGGTGCGGCGAGAAATATGAGAGAAGGCGGAAGTCTTACAATACTGGCAACGGCACTTGTGGATACGGGAAGCAAGATGGACGATGTTGTATATGAAGAATTTAAAGGAACCGGTAATATGGAACTGGTATTGGACCGCAAGCTTTCCGAAAAAAGAATGTTTCCTGCTATTGATATCTTAAAATCAGGAACAAGAAGAGAAGATCTTCTGCTTTCAAAAGAGGAACAGGAAGCTGTTGAAAGTATGAGAAGAGCACTGAACGGACTGCGTCCGGAAGAGGCGGTAGATAACATACTGAATATGTTCTCAAGAACGCGGAATAATGAAGAATTAATACAAATGGTAAAAAAGACAAAATTTATCTAGACAAAACTTGATTCTTGTGTTACAATGAACGAGCTGTGTAAATAAAAGAAATTTACTGCACATTAAGTGCGTGTCAAAAAATAAAGAAGAGGTGAAAATCATGAAAGAAGGAATACATCCAAATTATTATCAGGCAACTGTAACTTGTAACTGTGGAAATACATTCGTAACAGGATCTACAAGTGAAGAAATCCACGTAGAAATCTGTTCTAAATGTCATCCATTCTATACAGGACAGCAGAAAGCAACTCAGGCTCGTGGCCGTGTTGATAAGTTCAATAAGAAATACGGAATGGACAAATAAGATTACAAGTATTGGGTTGAGGTTTTTGAATCTCAACCCTTTTTTCATTACAATAGATCTTCGGGCAAGAGATAGTCTTTGTTCCAGAAGATGTGGTATAAGGAGAATATATGAAATCATCAAATATCGGCGGACAGGCAGTTTTAGAGGGAATTATGATGAAGAATCAGGATCGTTATGCTGTGGCTGTCAGAAAACCGGACGGAGAGATCTTTGTTCAGACAGAGACGTTTCACAGTATTACCGGCAATTGGAAAAAACTGACTACGATTCCTTTTGTCCGGGGGGTTTTTAATTTTATTGATTCCATGGTACTTGGAATCAAGACGCTGACTTTTTCAGCGAGTTTTTACGAAGAGGAAGAAGAAAAAGAGCTTTCCGGAAAAGATCTGAAAAAGAAAGAAAAGCAAGAGAACCTGATGATGGCAGGAACGGTTGCCTTTTCCATTGTTGCAGCAGTTGCAATCTTTATGATATTGCCGTATTTTCTGTCGACACTTATGAAACCGGTTATTCCGTCGTATCATCTTAGAACCGTGATAGAAGGTGTTGTCCGGATTGGAATTTTTATTGTGTATATTTTGCTGATTTCCAGAATGGAGGATATTCAGAGAACATTTATGTACCACGGTGCGGAGCATAAGTGTATCAATTGTATTGAACATGGGCTGCCGCTTACGGTGGAGAATGTAAGGAAAAGTTCGAGACAGCATAAAAGATGTGGGACAAGTTTTCTGTTTTTTGTGCTGGCGATCAGTATTATTTTACTGTTGCTGATTCGGGTGGAATCGCCTTTGATGCGGGTGGTTGTCCGTATTGCACTGCTTCCGGTGATCGCCGGAATCTCTTATGAGGTGTTGAAACTGGCGGGGAACAGTGAAAATGCCCTGGTCAATCTGTTAAGTAAGCCGGGAATGGCAATTCAGATGATGACAACCAGTGAACCAGATGATGATATGATAGAAGTAGCGATACAGGCAGTAGAAGCTGTATTTGACTGGAGGGCGTATGAACGGGAAAATTTTCACACTTCGTAATCTCTACCAGAGTGGAACAGAAAAACTTGAAAAGGCAGGGATACGGGAAGCAAAACTGGATGCCTGGTATCTGCTTGAATATAAGACCGGAATCAGCAGAGCAGTATTTTTGGCAGACCCGGACAGAGAAGTAGAAGAAGAAAAAGCAGAAAGCTATCAGAAAGATATCTGCACAAGAGCAAGAAGAATTCCACTTCAGCATATTACCGGTGAACAGGAATTCATGGGATTAAATTTTAAAGTGAATGAAAATGTGCTGGTTCCAAGACAGGATACAGAGATTCTGGTAGAAGAGGCTTTAAAACGGATCAGACCAGATATGCAGATCCTGGACATGTGTACCGGTTCGGGATGTATTCTGGAAAGTATTTTGAAATTCGGCGAAAAAAAACAGATGCATCTGAAAGGAACCGGCTGCGATATTTCGGAAGAGGCATTGAAAGTTGCACGAGAAAACAACAGCCGTCTGGGAACAGATGCAAGATTTATAAAAAGTGATCTGTTTGAATCTGTCACCGAAAAATACGATATGATCGTGTCTAATCCGCCTTATATCAGGACAGAAGAAATCAGTTGTCTGGATGAGGAAGTAAAACTTCATGATCCATGGATTGCGCTGGATGGAAAAGAGGACGGACTTTATTTTTATCGTCTGATCGTAAAAGACAGTATAAGATATCTGAACAAGGGAGGATATATCCTGTTCGAGATTGGCTTTGATCAGGGAAAAGATGTATCAGAACTTTTGAAAAATGAAGGATATGAGGAAATCGAGATAAAAAAGGATTTAGCGGGACTTGACCGCGTAGTTATGGGAAGGTACAATAAAGAGTAATGTTAAGGAGGAAATACCATGTTTGATAAATTAGAAGATCTGCGCATCCGTCTGGATGAGATATTAAATGAACTTCAGGAACCGGATGTGGCAAATGACCAGAACCGCTTCCGCAAACTTATGAAAGAGCAGAATGATCTGACTCCGATTGTAGAGGCGTATAATGAATACAAAGAATGCAAGCAGGCAATTGAGGACAGCCTTGAGATGTTAGAGGAAGAGTCCGATGAAGAGATGCGTGAACTTGCAAAAGAAGAGTTGAATGATAACAAGAAACGTGTAGAAGAACTGGAACAGGAACTGAAGATCCTTCTTCTTCCAAAGGACCCTAACGATGAAAAGAACGTTATCGTTGAGATCCGTGCCGGTGCAGGCGGAGATGAGGCTGCACTTTTTGCGGCAGAGATCTACCGTATGTATATGCATTATGCAGAAAGCCAGAGATGGAAAGTCGAACTGGTAGAATGTGAAGAGATCGGTATCGGCGGAATGAAAAATGTAACATTCATGATCGATGGTAAAGGTGCTTATTCCAAGATGAAATACGAATCCGGGGTACACCGTGTACAGCGTGTACCGGAGACCGAATCCGGTGGACGTATCCATACCTCTACGATCACAGTAGCGGTGATGCCGGAGGCAGAAGATGTAGATATCCAGATTGATGAGAAAGATATCCGTATCGATGTTATGCGTGCATCTGGTAACGGTGGACAGTGTGTCAATACCACGGACTCTGCTGTACGACTGACACATTATCCGACAGGAATTGTAATCTACAGCCAGACAGAGAAATCTCAGTTACAGAATAAAGACAAAGCGTTCGCTCTTTTACGCGCGAAGTTATATGATCTGGAATGCCAGAAACGTCATGATGCAGAAGCAGAAGCAAGAAAGAGCCAGATCGGTACCGGAGACAGATCGGAAAAGATCCGTACTTACAACTTCCCACAGGGACGTGTGACAGATCACCGTATCGGACTTACATTATACAAACTGGATAAGATCATGAACGGTGATATTCAGGAGATCATTGATGCTTGTATCGCGGCTGATCAGGCAGCAAAACTTGCAAATATGAATGAAGAAATGTAAGAAGCCGGAATATAAGATTTTAGAAAGAATCCGGAAAATTAAAGAAGGTAAATACAGAATATGGGAGCAACACAGTTTAAACGTGCAGAATTAGAGGATCAGGAGATTATCTCACATTACTTTGAACATCATACCAGCAGAAGCTGTGAGAGAACATTTGCCAATGTGTATCTCTGGTCCAGACAGTATCCGGTAAAATGGGCGATCATCAAGAATGCACTGGTATTCAAAAGTGAGGATGAGAATCACGTATCCTTTGCCTACCCGGCCGGAGCACCGGAAGATGTGAAGAATGCCTTGGAAGAGATGATGGAATATTCCAAAGCGAAGGGCAGGCCATTCCTGATGTACAATGTGACACCGGAATATTTTGCCCAGTTAGAGGAGTGGTATCCGGGAAGATTCCAGATTGAATACGACAGAGATTCTGCAGATTACGTCTATGAATCTGAGAAACTGGCAACACTTTCGGGAAAGAAACTTCACGGAAAGCGGAATCATATCAACAAATTCAAAAGCCTGTTCGAAGACCGCTGGTCTTATGAAAGTATGACAAAAGATAATCTGGAAGAATGTTTCCAGATGGCACTTAAGTGGCGGACAGAGAATGACTGTGAAGATGATGATGAAAAAAGGGGAGAGATGTGCGTAGCACTGAATTCCCTGAGACTGTTTGAAGAACTTCATCTGACGGGAGGAGTCTTAAGGATCGATGGTAAAGTTGTTGCATTTACGATCGGAGAGCCGATATGCGAAGACACTTATGTCGTGCATATTGAAAAAGCATATGCCGATGTACAGGGCGCATATACGATGATCAATCAGCAGTTTGTAGAGCATGAATGCATGAACTATAAATATGTAAACCGGGAAGATGATACCGGAGCAGAAGGCCTTAGAAAGGCAAAGCTTTCTTACCGTCCAGCTTTTATGGTAGAAAAGGGTGATGTGACAGAGAAAGCGCAGGGCTAAGACTTACAAATGAAAGACTTGTAGTGAGAAAGGAGCAACAAAATGATAGCGGATAAGATGAAAAATATGGTAGCCAACAGTTCGGCTATCCGTGCAATGTTTGAGGAAGGTAACCGTCTGGCAGGAATTTACGGAGCTGAGAATGTATTTGATTTCAGTCTGGGCAATCCGAACGTGCCGGCACCGGAGGCCGTGAAGAATGCGATCATTGAGATTGTAAGTGAGGAAGATCCAATCGTACTTCACGGATATACCAACAGCAACTGCGGATATGCAGATGTAAGAGAGGCAGTAGCTGATTCTTTAAATAAGCGTTTTGATACGCATTTTGAAGGCAAAAATATTGTCATGACGGTTGGTGCAGCCGGTGGATTAAATGTTATCTTGAAAGCGCTGATCAATCCGGGAGATGAAGTGATTGCATTTGCACCATATTTTGGAGAATATCGTTCTTATACGAACAACTACGATGGTGTACTGGTAGAAATCTCACCGAATACCGTTGACTTCCAGCCAAAACTAGATGAATTTGAACAAAAGATCACACCAAAGACAAAAGCCGTTATCGTCAATAATCCGAACAACCCGACTGGTGTTGTATATTCCGAAGAGACGATCAAAAAGCTCGCCGCTATCATGGAGGCAAAGCAGAAAGAATTCGGAACAGACATCGTTCTGATCTCCGACGAGCCTTATCGTGAGCTGGCTTATGACGGAGTAGAAGTTCCGTATCTCACAAAATATTATGACAATACCGTAGTGGGATACTCCTACAGCAAATCATTGTCACTTCCGGGAGAACGTATTGGATACTTGGTTATTCCGGATGAATTAAAAGACAGTGAAGAAGTACTTTCCGCAGCCAATGTCGCAACACGTATCCTCGGATTTGTTAATGCACCGACACTGCAGCAGAAGGTAGTAGAAAAATGCCTGAATGAAAAGACAGACCTTTCTTTCTATGATCGCAACAGAGAAGATCTGTATAACGGACTGAAAGAGTGCGGATTTGAGTGCATTAAGCCACAGGGAGCATTTTATTTGTTTGTGAAATCACCGGTTCCAAATGAGAAGGAATTCTGTGAGGCTGCAAAGAAATATAATATTCTGATCGTGCCGGGAAGTTCGTTTGCATGCCCTGGATATGTAAGACTTGCGTACTGCGTATCACATGAGACAATCGTGAATTCCCTTCCAAAATTCAAAGAATTGGCGAAAGAATATTTCTAGGAGAGCAGCATGAAAGCATTTGAAAAGAACATTCGAAAAGTAGAACCGTATGTGCCGGGCGAGCAGCCACAGCGCAAAGTAATCAAGTTGAATACCAATGAAAACCCATACGCACCTGCACCGGGCGTGACAAAGGCGTTGGAGGAGATGAATACAGACCGTCTGCGTCTGTATCCGGATCCGACGGCGGCACCACTCGTAAATGCGCTGGCTGATTTTTATCATGTGAATCCGGATCAGGTATTCGTAGGAGTAGGATCGGATGATGTGTTATCCATGTGTTTCCTGACATTTTTTAACTCAGAGAAACCAATCTTTTTTCCGGATATCACCTATTCTTTCTATAAGGTATGGGCAGATCTGTACCGTATTCCGTATGAATGCCAGAAGCTTGACGAGAACTTTAAGATTATAAAAGAAGATTACTACAAAGAAAATGGTGGTGTGATTTTCCCAAATCCGAATGCACCGACAGGACTTTATGAAGATCTGGTTGGTGTAGAAGATATTATCGCACACAATCAGGATGTAATTGTAATCGTGGATGAAGCTTACGTTGATTTCGCAGGAAGTTCTGCAATGGAACTGATCGATAAATATGAAAATCTGATCATCGTTCAGACGTTTTCAAAAGCAAGATCAATGGCAGGAATGCGTATTGGTTACGCGATCAGTAATCCGACACTGATCAAGTACCTGAATGATGCAAAGTATTCTTTCAACTCTTACACCATGAATCAGACATCACTGGTATGCGGTGTGGAAGCGGTGAAAGATAAGGCATATTTTGAAGAATGTGTGAATAAGATTATCGAGACACGGGAATGGGCGAAAGAAGAGTTAAAGAATCTAGGATTCCACTGTCTGGATTCCAAATCGAACTTCATCTTTGCCATGCATCCGGATTATGATGCAAAAGAATTATTTGAAGCACTGAAAGAGAATGACATCTATGTGCGTTTCTGGGGCAGTGAAAGAATTGAACAGTATATGCGTATCACTGTGGGAACCAGAGAAGAGATGGAAGCAATGTTTGCATTTCTGAAAAAATATATGAATAAATAAGAGGAGTTTCTTATGACCAATACGTTAATACATGGGATTATTGATGCGTTAAGCGGAAGTGTGAGTAAAGAAGTGATCGTATTTCTGATCTCGATGATCCCGATCCTTGAACTTCGCGGGGCGCTGCTTGTTGCAGGACCGATCCTTGGAGTAAAGGTATCGACTGCGATTCCACTTTGCATTATCGGAAATATCATTCCGGTTCCATTTATTTTGCTTCTGATCACACCGGTATTTAACTGGATGAAGGGAACGAAAACATTCAAGCCGCTGGTGGATAAACTGGAATCCAAGGCGATGCGGCAGAAGGACCAGATTGAAAAATATGAATTCTGGGGACTGGTGTTATTCGTGGGAATTCCTCTTCCGGGAACCGGCGCATGGACAGGGTCTCTGATTGCAGCACTTCTGGGAATGAAATTTAAGAAAGCATTTCCGGCTGTTATCATTGGAATTTGTATGGCAACTGTAATTATGTGGTTTATATCGTATGTACTTCTTGGAGGGGTACATCTGTTAGGATAAAGATAAGGGAAAAGATATGTCTATGAAAGTAAATAAAGTTCTGCCATCACCGGCAGAACTGAAAGAAGAATATCCGCTGTCAGAGAAACTGATTCAGTTAAAGAAAGAACGAGACGCAGAAATACGTGATATTTTTACCGGAAAATCCGATAAATTCGCAGTGATCATCGGACCTTGTTCGGCAGATAATGAAGATTCTGTATGTGAATATGTATGCCGTCTGGCGAAGGTAAATGAAAAGGTAAAAGACCGCCTGGTATTGATTCCGAGAATCTATACCAATAAGCCAAGGACGACCGGTGAAGGATATAAGGGAATGCTTCATCAGCCGGATCCGGATAAAGCTCCGGATCTGTATGCTGGAATTATGGCAATCCGTAAGATGCATATTCGTGCAATGAAAGAAAGCGGACTGACAGCAGCGGATGAAATGTTATATCCGGAAAACAGAAGTTATCTGGATGATATCCTTTCCTATGAGGCAGTGGGTGCAAGATCGGTGGAGAATCAGCAGCACCGGCTGACGGCAAGTGGTATGGATATTCCGGTTGGAATGAAAAATCCGACCAGTGGAGATCTTTCTGTAATGCTCAACTCGATCGTAGCAGCACAGATGGGACACCGGTTCATTTACAGAACGATGGATGTAACGACGTCTGGTAATCCGCTTGCACACACGATCCTTCGTGGCGGAGTTGACAAGTACGGACAGTGCATACCAAATTACCATTATGAAGAATGTGTAAGACTCTGGGAATTATATCAGAAAAAAGATCTTAAGAATCCGGCAGCAGTGATTGATGTGAATCATTCGAATTCAAACAAGAAATATAAAGAACAGATCCGTATTGTAAGTGAGGTACTGCATTCGCGCAGATATAACCCGGATCTTAAGAAGATGATTAAAGGAGTTATGGTAGAAAGTTACCTGGAAGAAGGCAGACAGGATATATCGGCTGATATGATCTATGGAAAATCGATCACAGATCCATGTATTGGATGGGAAGATACAGAAAAGCTGATCTATAAAATTGCTGAAGAATGTTAAAATAAAAACAGAAGAATTATCTACAGAACCTGCCAGTGGCAAGTTCTGTAGACAATAAATGAAGAAAGTCACATGAAAAGTTTTGGCGGAAACTTCTCATGTGACTTTCTTACAAAACGCTATCAAGAGAGGGTTCGTGGGAGGGATAGTACCATCCAAACACGAACAATTTGCGAAATCGTCGTTTCACATAATAAAATAATACATCAAGTAACTGTATTATTTGTTATTATTTTATCAATCATTTTCGGATTCGTAAATAGGCAAAATGACAAAAAAATAACGGAATTTTTGTAAGAATTGGCAAATATGCACTTTAAGAGCCTGTGTCTTTAAAAATGTAAAATTCTATGATAAAATAAAATATGAAACAAGTATAAGATTTAGGATAAGGAGATTTCAGGATGGAAAAGATATATGACGTAACAGCACTTGGAGAAATGCTGATCGACTTTGCAGTGAATGGGGAAAGTGAGCAGGGAAATCAGTTGTTTGAAGCCTGCCCGGGTGGTGCGCCGTGTAATGTGCTTGCAATGTTGAACAAACTTGGAAGAAAAACCGCATTCATTGGAAAAGTTGGGGATGACCAGTTTGGTAAACTGTTAAGAGATACGATTACAAATATCGGAATAGAAGCAAAAGGACTTGTGATGGATCAGGATATCCACACGACACTGGCTTTTGTACATACTTTTCCGGATGGTGACAGAGAATTTTCTTTTTACCGCGAACCGGGAGCTGATATGATGCTGAAGGAAGAGGAAGTAGATTATGATCTGATCCGCCAGTCAAAGGTATTTCACTTTGGAACACTTTCTATGACAGATGAGCCGGTGAAGAGTGCAACAAAGAAGGCACTTGCAGTCGCTAAAGAAGCAGGCTGCATGATCACATTTGATCCGAACTTACGTCCGCCGCTGTGGAAGACTCTGGATGAAGCGAAAGCACAGATGGAATATGGCTTCGAAAATTGTGACGTACTGAAGATCTCTGACAATGAGATCCAGTTTGTATCAGGAAAAGAAGATTATGATGAAGGAATTAAGTATCTTCAGGAAAAGTATCAGATTCCTCTTATCTTCCTGACGATGGGAAAAGAAGGAAGCAGAGCCTACTATAAAAACTTTCGTGTAGAGCAGCCGGGATTTACTGTGAAAGCAATTGAGACAACAGGAGCAGGAGATACATTCTGCGGATGTTCGATCAACGGTGTATTAAAGTACGGTCTGGATAATCTGGATGAGGCAAAATTAAAAGAGATTCTGACATATGCGAATGCAGGTGCAGCACTGATCACAATGAAAAAAGGTGCGATCCGTTCGATGCCGGAACCGGAAAATATCAAAGAACTGATCGGGAAATAGGTAATTATGGGAGTACGCAGAATGCTGGCCGTATGGGCAGCGAAGATAAGTGAAAAAGCAAGTGTACATATCTTTCACCGCCAGGGCGTGACCTGGGCGGGAAAGATTGCACTGAAGATTGATCCAAGCATCCTGCATGATCTTGCGGGACAAGTCAGAAAAGACATTTTTATTGTATGTGGAACCAATGGAAAGACGACAACCAACAATATGCTCTGTGCAGCAATCGAGAAGGAAGGTTATAAAGTAATCTGTAACCATACCGGTTCCAACATGTTGAATGGTGTTGTGGCAGCCTTTGTATTAGGTGCGGGTTTAAGTGGTAATCTGGATGCGGATTATGCATGTATCGAGATTGATGAAGCTTCGACAAGAAGGGTATTTCCACACTTTAAGCCGGATTATATGGTACTGACGAATCTGTTCCGTGACCAGCTAGACCGTTACGGTGAGATCGACATTACAATGAATATCTTAAAAGAAGTGATGCAGAGTGCACCAAAGATGAAGGTGATCGTGAACGGGGATGATGCATTGTCTGCTTACCTTGCAATGGAAAGCGGTAATCCGTATGTAACTTACGGAATCAGTGAAAAGGTAGTGGATGATAAGGATTCCCATGAGATCAGAGAGGGACGTTTCTGTAAGAAATGCGGAGCACCGTTAAAATATAATTTCTATCACTACAGCCAGCTTGGCGATTATGCATGTACAGGCTGTGATTTTAAGCGCCCGGCAATTGAATATGATGCATCGGATGTGGCAGTCAGCGACCATCTTGCGTTTACGGTAGATGGCAGACGCCTGGAGGCCAATTATAAAGGCTTCTATAATGTATATAATATTCTGGCAGCCTACGCGGCTGGAAGAACCGGAGGGCTTGGGCTGGAGCATTTTCAGGATATGCTTACAGATTTCAACCCGGAAAACGGACGTATGGAGCAGTTTGAGGTAAAAGGCACAAAGATCGTGCTGAATCTTGCGAAGAATCCGGCAGGATTCAATCAGAATATCTCAGCGGTTATGCAGGATGATTCCATGAAGGATGTGATCATTGTGATCAATGACAATGCACAGGATGGAACGGATGTTTCGTGGCTTTGGGATGTGGACTTTGACAGATTTAAGGGTGCTAATGTGAATTCGATTACAGTAAGCGGTATCCGTTGTCAGGATATGAGACTTCGTATGAAATATGTGGACATCCCATCTATGCTGGAAGCAGATGTTGAAAAGGCAATCCGGGAAAGGGTTGAAGATGGCTGTGGCAACCTGTATGTACTGGTGAATTATACGGCTCTGTTCAGTACCAGAAATGTATTGAAAAAGATGGAGGAAGAAAGATAATGGATACAAAAGATATGAAAATTACGATAGGGCATCTGTATCCTGATCTTTTGAATCTGTACGGCGACAGAGGGAATATCGCATGTCTGATGAAACGATGTATCTGGCGTGGAATTGAAGCAGAGACGATAGAGTTTAATACAGGGGATCAGATTGATTTTTCAAAATTGGATATTGTACTGTTAGGCGGAGGTTCAGACCGTGAACAGGCAATCGTATGTAAAAGTCTTCTTGAGATTCAAAGTGAATTCAAGGATTATGTGGAAGACGGAGGAGTTGTTATTGCAGTATGCGGAGGATATCAGCTTCTTGGAAAATATTATAAGACAGATGCCGGAATGATCGAGGGACTGAATCTGGTTGACATTTATACGGAACAGGAAGAGGGACGTCTCATAGATAATATTGTACTGGACAGTGATCTTGTAGATATGCCGGTGGTTGGATTTGAAAATCATGGGGGAAGAACATACCTCAATGGAAATAAACCATTTGGAAAAGTATTATACGGAGCGGGAAATGACGGGAAAAGCGGCTATGAAGGCGTAGTTTACAAAAATGTAATCGGTACTTATCTGCATGGTCCGTTGCTTCCAAAGAATCCACAGGTGAGTGACTATCTGATCCAGAAAGCGCTCGAAAGAAAGTACGGGGAAGTTCAGTTAATGCCTCTGGATGACAGTCAGGAAAAAGAAGCAAATGATTATATTTATCACCGCTTTGTGAAATAATGCAGGATTAAAGAGCTGATTTGCTGCGTGTGGATTCATCCCGCTGTTCCAGGTATTGAAGAAAGTTTAACAATTCTTTTTTAGAAGAATTAGATAAGCGGTGAAAATGGGTGAGAAGATAGTGCTCTGATTTTTGAGCCGTTGATTTATCAGAAAGTGTGATTTCACTGATATCATCGTCCAGCAGATAATCAACTGAAACATGAAAAAGCTCAGCAAGAATCGTCAGTTTTTCGTGAGAAGGCTGACGATTCTTTGTTTCATACCCGGCAATGGTAGAACGTGCAACATTGAGATGTTTTGCAACATATTTCTGGGTATAATGATTTTCTTCACGTAATTTTTTTAGTTTTTCAGAAAATGGCATGTCGGATACCTCCTAAATTGATTGGTATATTTTACCAAGTGTTGCACTTCGGAACACGGAAAGTGTCGATTCTCAACGAAATGTGTCGCAGATGTGCCGAAATGGAACAAAAAGAGGCGAAAGTGCATAAGTGGAGAATAAACAGATTGAAGTGAATATTAAGAGAAGGAAGCAGATAAAGTGAGAGTAGAACGTTTTAAAATGGAAAGAGAAGGACTGGTAACGGAAGGACAGGAAGTTGAGATCAGTGAAAGAAGTGCTGTGACAGGTCAGTACACTTATCTTGTAGAGCCATCCATTGCGATGTCAGGAATTTATCGTACAAGACAGAGAATAAAGTCAAGAAAGGGAAAAATACAGAAAATCGAACAGACAGACAGAGGATTTTATCTGTTAGTAGAGATTGATGAGTAATGAAAGAAGAAACAAACGATCACCCCGTCGTTGACATGAAAGTAAAAACCACATATAATTTAATATGATGGTAATACTAAGAAATAGAATTATTAAAGAAAGGAAATGGATAGATGATAGCAAACAATGATGAGGCAAAAAGAAGTAAGATATGGACAGTCGTTACGGCTGTTACATCTGTCCTGATCGTAATTATAGCAATCTTTCTTTTAATGAAGATGTTTACAGGAAACCCACTGGAGGGATCATGGACAGATGAAGACGGTAATATGGATCTTAAGATCGGTCGGAACGGACAGATGACAGTTATACTTCCGGCATCCGGGGATGGAGAAGAAACGCAAGTCCCAATGACATATACGCTCAGTAAGGAATCCAAGACGATATCCATTCAGGAGGATGATAATAAGATTCAGGAAATTGCAGAAAAATCAAATGGTCAGTATACAGAAGAGACGTTAAAGAATGCAGTGCAGTCGATAGGAACGACATTTGAATACAGTATTGATGGCGGAACAATGACATTGACAGAACGTGAATATGGTGAGCAGATGATGTTCAATAAAAAATAGATGAGGGCCCCTCTATGCAGTGTATAGAGGGGTGTTTGTTATACATACCAAAGTATGAAATAGAAGCTGCCAGTGGCAGGTTATGTAGATACCAAAGTATGCAAGAAAAGTTGCCAGTGGCAAGTTCTCTGCATGGATATGGAAAAAGGAGGAAAATAAATGGATAACTACAGGAATAAAACCAGAAAAGTACAAATTGGGGATGTATGCATCGGTGGTGGAGAAAAAATTGCGATCCAGTCTATGACAAATACAAAGACCGAAGATGTAGAAGCATGTGTGGCACAGATTTTAAGACTTGAAAAAGCAGGATGTGATATCATTCGTGTGGCAGTGCCAACGATGGAAGCGGCAGAAAGTATCAGCAAGATTAAAAAGCAGATCCATATTCCACTGGTGGCGGATATACATTTTGATTATCGCCTGGCAATTGCAGCAATCGAAAACGGAGCGGATAAGATCCGTATCAATCCGGGAAATATCGGAGATGAAAAAAGAGTCAGAGCAGTGGTAGAAAAAGCAAAAGAATATCATATACCGATACGTGTCGGAGTGAACAGTGGATCGCTTGAAAAACATCTGGTAGAGAAATACCATGGAGTGACAGCAGAAGGACTGGTAGAAAGTGCACTGGATAAAGTGCATCTGATCGAAAATATGGGATATGATAATCTTGTAGTAAGTATCAAATCTTCAGATGTGATGATGTGTGTAAAAGCGCATGAATTGCTTGCACCGCAATGTCCATACCCGCTGCATGTCGGTATTACAGAGTCAGGAACATTACTTGCAGGAAATATAAAATCATCGATCGGACTCGGACTGATCTTAAGTCAGGGGATTGGAGATACGATTCGTGTATCTCTTACCGGAGACCCGGTAGAAGAGATCAAATCGGCCAAGCTGATCTTAAAGACACTGGGACTTAGAAAGGGTGGAATAGAAGTAGTATCCTGCCCGACCTGTGGAAGAACCAAGATTGATCTGATCGGACTCGCAAATCAGGTGCAGGATATGGTGGCGGATATTCCACTGGATATTAAAGTTGCTGTTATGGGATGTGTGGTAAACGGACCTGGAGAAGCAAAAGAAGCAGATATCGGAATTGCCGGAGGATGCGGAGAAGGTCTTTTGATCAAGAAAGGTGAAATTGTCAAAAAAGTAAAAGAAGAAGAATTATTGGAAACGTTAAGACAGGAGTTGTTACACTGGAATGAGTAAACCGTTTTTTGAGGTATTTCCGACATTAAAAGTAAAAGATGATATACAGATGATGTTTCAGGGTGTGGAAGTGACGAAAGTTTCTACCAATTCAACAAGGGATTTTATCCGTGTCAGCCTTTACAGCAGACATCTGATCCAGAAAAAACATATTTACGAAGTAGAACGCCTGCTAAAACAGCAGCTGTTTGCCAGAAGTCATATCCAGGTGTCGGTAAAAGAGCAGTATGATCTTTCAGAACAGTATACACCGGAAAATCTGATGAATGAATATTATGACAGCTTCCTGATGGAACTGGATCAAAGAAGCGTAGTAGAGCGGAATATGCTGCAGAATGCAAGTTATGAATTTGAAAACGGAAATATCCTCTGTCTGACACTGACTGATACCATTGTTGCACAGGGAAAAAAGGATTCGCTATCTACATATCTTTCAGATGTGTTTGAAGAACGGTTTCACAGGCCTGTGGAGATCCGTGTTCTTTATGAAAAAGCAAAAGACAGCAAGCTGAAATACAACGAGGCGAAATTAGAGCAGGAAATCGAAGCAATCAGAGAACAGTCGCAGGCCGTAAAAGCAAAGAAAGCACAGGAACTGGAACAAAAAGAAGAGAAGAAAGACGAAAAGACCAAAGCAAAAAGCAACTCAGCAGGAGAAAGCGGGAACAATACTAAAAGTGGCGGAAGAAGTTCAGGTGGATTTAAGAAGGGCGGCTCATTCGGAAAAGGTGGATATTCCTTTGTACGTAAAGCTACCGATGATCCAAACCTTATCTACGGACGTGATTTTGACGATGAGACGATAGAACTTAAGAATGTCCTGGGAGAGATGGGAGAGATTACCATCCGCGGAAAAGTCATCAGCATGGAGACCAGAGAGATACGTAACGAGAAGACGATCATTATGTTTGCAGTTACGGATTTTACGGATTCTATTATGGTGAAAATGTTTGTGCGGAATGATCAGTTGGCAGATATCCTGGGGGATATTAAGAATGGCGCATTTCTGAAATTAAAAGGTGTGACAACGGTTGACCGTTTTGATTCGGAACTGAATATCCAGTCGGTAGTCGGAATCAAAAAGATCAGTGATTTTACAGAATCCAGAGTGGATACGGCACCGGAAAAGCGTGTGGAGCTTCACTGCCATACAAAGATGAGCGATATGGATGCGGTAACTGATGTAACAACATTGCTGAAACAGGCGCATGACTGGGGGCATCCGGCGATGGCGATTACAGATCACGGTGTCGTTCAGGCGTTTACAGATGCGAACCATTATATTGAGTCGCTGGATAAGGATGATCCGTTTAAAGTGATTTACGGTGTGGAAGGCTACCTGGTGGACGACCTGACTGATGTGGCAGTGAATGAAAAGGGACAGCCACTGGATGATACTTATGTAGTATTTGACCTTGAGACGACAGGGTTCAGTCCAATTAAGGATAAGATTATTGAGATTGGTGCGGTGAAGGTAGAACATGGAGAGATTACTGATAAGTTCAGCACATTCGTTAATCCGAAAGTACCGATTCCATTTCAGATCACACAGCTTACCAGTATTACAGATCAGATGGTTATAGGAGCACCGGATATCGAGACAGTTCTTCCACAATTCATGGAATTTATCGGTGATGCGGCACTGGTCGCTCACAATGCATCCTTTGATGTAAGCTTTATTGAACAAAATTGCAGATATCAGGATATCCAGCCGGATTTCACATCGGTGGACACCGTGGCGATGGCGCGTATTCTTCTGCCGACACTTTCAAAGTACAAGCTGAATGTAGTGGCGAATGCACTGCATATTTCGCTGGAAAATCATCACAGGGCTGTTGATGATGCCGGGGCAACAGCAGAGATATTTGTGAAATTTATAGAAATGTTAAAAGACAGGGGGATTTATGACCTGGCAAAACTGAACCAGTTCGGCGAAAATAATGCGGATGCTGTCCGCAAGCTTCCATCATACCATGTGATCATTCTGGCACTGAATGAAGTGGGACGCGTGAATCTGTATACGCTGATCTCAATGTCACATCTGAAATATTATGCGAGAAGACCGAGAATTCCAAAGAGTGAACTGTCGAAATACAGAGAAGGACTTCTGGTAGGAAGTGCCTGTGAGGCAGGAGAACTTTATCAGGCAATACTGAATGACAAATCAGAAGAACGCATTGCAAAGATCGCCAACTTTTATGATTATCTGGAGATTCAGCCGCTTGGAAACAACCAGTTTATGATTGAAAGCCCGAAGATCACGAAGGTACAGAATGAGGAAGACTTAAAAGAGATCAACAGGAAGATCGTCGCACTTGGTGAACGGTTCAATAAGCCGGTTGTCGGAACTTGTGACGTGCATTTCATGAATCCGGAAGATGAGGTATACAGAAGAATCATCATGGCAGGAAAGGGCTTTGGTGATGCGGACAATCAGCCGCCGCTGTATCTTAGGACCACGGATGAGATGCTGGAAGAATTCGAATATCTGGGGTCTGCAAAGGCAAGAGAGATTGTCATCGAGAATCCGGTGAAGATCGCGGAGATGGTCGAAAAGATCACGCCGGTGCGTCCGGACAAGTGTCCGCCGGTTATCCCGGATTCGGACAAGATGCTCCGTGATATCTGTTATAATAAAGCACATTCCATGTACGGAGAGAATCTTCCGGAGATTGTTACCGAGCGTCTGGAGCGAGAACTGAATTCAATCATATCCAATGGTTTTGCCGTTATGTATATTATTGCACAGAAACTGGTATGGAAATCAGTGGAAGACGGATATCTGGTAGGTTCACGTGGTTCCGTAGGATCTTCTTTTGTAGCGACCATGGCAGGAATCACAGAGGTTAACCCATTAAGTCCGCACTATTACTGTAAGAAATGTCATTACAGTGATTTTGATTCGGAAGAAGTCAGGAAATTTGCCGGAGGCTGCGGATGGGATATGCCGGACCGTGTATGTCCGGTATGTGGAGAGAAGCTTATAAAAGATGGATTTGATATTCCGTTCGAGACTTTCCTTGGATTCAAGGGAAATAAAGAGCCGGATATTGACCTGAACTTCTCGGGAGATTATCAGAGTAATGCGCATAAGTATACAGAGGTTATCTTTGGTGCGGGTCAGACATTCCGTGCCGGAACGGTAGGTACACTGGCGGACAAGACCGCATTCGGTTATGTAAAGAATTATTACGAAGAACATGGACAGGGTAAAAGAAAATGTGAGATTGACCGTATCGTACAGGGGTGTACGGGAATCCGCCGAAGTACCGGACAGCATCCGGGAGGAATCATTGTACTTCCGCTTGGCGAAGAGATCAACTCTTTTACACCGGTACAGCATCCGGCGAATGATATGACGACGGATATCGTCACCACACATTTCGATTACCATTCGATAGACCACAACCTGTTAAAGCTTGATATTCTCGGACATGATGATCCGACTATGATCAAGACACTGGAGGAATATATCAGTTCCCCGGCGATGGACAACGAATACAATGAGACGGATAACCGTTTTGATGCTACGAAGATCCCACTGGATGATCCGGGGGTAATTTCTTTGTTTCATGATACATCGGCACTTGGTATCAAGCCGGATGATATCGGCGGATGTCCGGTCGGATGCCTTGGGATCCCGGAATTTGGAACTGATTTCGTTATCCAGATGGTAGTGGATACAAAGCCGAATACAATTTCGGATCTGATCCGTATCTCCGGTCTGTCACATGGAACGGACGTGTGGCTGAATAATGCACAGGAACTGATCCGGAGCGGAAAGGCAACCATTTCCACGGCAATCTGTACCCGTGATGATATCATGACCTATCTGATCAATAAGGGGATGGACAGTGAGGAATCATTTACCATTATGGAGCGTGTCCGTAAGGGAACCGTTGCAAAAGGAAAATGTAAAGAATGGCCGGAGTTCAAAAAAGACATGGCAGAACACAATGTCCCCGACTGGTATGTCTGGTCCTGTGAACAGATCAAATACATGTTCCCGAAAGCGCATGCGGCAGCATACGTTATGATGGCATACCGTATCGCATACTGTAAGATCAACTATCCACTGGCATATTATGGGGCGTATTTTGGAATCCGTGCAGATGCATTTTCTTACGAGATCATGTGCCAGGGGAAGGAAAAGCTTCAGTACTATATTGATGATTACAACCGCCGTTCTGCGACACTCAGTAAAAAAGAACAGGATACGATGAAGGATATGAAGATTGTGCAGGAGATGTATGCAAGAGGATTCGAATTTGAGCCGCTTGATATCTACAAAGCACAGGCGACAAAGTTCCTGATCGTAAACGGCAAGCTGATGCCGCCACTTTCGAGTATCGACGGTATGGGAGAAAAAGCTGCCGAGGCAGTTGCAGAAGCATCTAAAGACGGAACTTATCTGTCACTGGATGACTTCAGACAGAGAACAAAAGCAAGTAAGACCGTTATTGACACGATGGTAGAGCTTGGGATCCTTGCAGATCTTCCGGCATCGAACCAGCTGTCATTGTTTGATTTTTAGAGTGCCAGATAGCAAAAAAGCAGGAGAAAGATAACAGATGGGAAGAATGAAACAGTCACAGATTACATACTGGTGTCACGAGATCATCCGCTCGCAGGCAGAAGAAGGCGGATATTATATCGATGCGACCATGGGAAAGGGGAATGATACCCTGTTCCTGTGTGAGCTTGCCGGAGAAAAAGGAAAGGTACTTGCATTTGATATTCAACAGGAAGCTCTGGATGTGACGAAAGAATTACTGAAAACGCATGGAAAAGAAATGCAGGCAGAATTAATTCTGGATGGTCATGAACATATGGACCGGTATGCCGGAAAAGAGAGTGCAGACGTGATCTGCTTTAATTTCGGATATCTTCCGGGAGGCGATCATAATCTTGCAACCACATACAGGACCAGTATTGAGGCAATCGGAAAAGGCCTTGGCATATTGAAACACGGTGGTATGATGAGCCTGTGCATTTACAGCGGCGGAGATACCGGGTTTGAAGAGAAAGAAAAAATCCTGGAATATGTGAAAGCACTTCCGGGAAAAGAGTATACCGTGATCGTCAATGAATACTATAACCGGAAGAACTGTCCGCCGATGCCGGTATTTATCTTCAAGGAATAAGTCGGATGATGACAGGAATCGGAAAAGGATAAATCAGAAATGAGGGTATGCAGATGAGAAGAAAAGACAGAGAAGTAATAGAGATGGAAGAAATCCAACAGATTTTTGATGAATGCAAGGTGTGCAGAATCGGGATCATGGATGAGAACGGGCCGTATATTGTGCCGGTGAACTATGGATACGTAAGGGAAGAAGGAAAAGTGATCCTTTATATCCATGGTGCAAGAGAAGGAAAAAAGATCGATTTGATCAGAAAAAATGCAAATGTCGGAGTTGAAATTGATTACAGACATGAACTGGTGGAAGGAGATACCGCATGTCAGTACAGTTATTACTATGCAAGTATCATCGGAAAAGGAGCTGCAAGTATTATCGATAATCCAAGAGAAAAGCTAAAGGCCCTGAATGTTATCATGAAGCACCAGACCGGCAGAACATTTGATGAATTCCAGAAAAATCCAAATCTTGAAAAAGCGGTAGCAATCATTCGTATAGACCTGAATGAGTATAGCTGCAAGAAACATATATAAAAAACCATGTTTCTGCCAAATTAATGCTTTAACTCGCGAAAGTATTGTGTTATACTATTACAAGGTGGCGTAAATGGAATGCCGCTTACACGAAAGGATGGAAAAGAAGTATGTCAGAAAAAGTAATTATGCTTGGAAACGAGGCGATTGCCAGAGGTGCATATGAGGCCGGAGTAAAGGTTTCGGCAGCATATCCAGGTACGCCTAGTACAGAGATCAGTGAGAACCTGGTCAAATATAAAGACAGTTTATACTGCGAGTGGTCACCGAATGAAAAAGTTGCGACAGAAGTAGCGATCGGTGCATCTGTAGCGGGGGTACGTGCGATGTCCTGTATGAAGCACGTTGGATTTAATGTGGCAGCAGACCCTACATATACAGTTTCTTATATGGGTGTAAACGGAGGACTTGTCATTGTTGTTGCGGATGATCCGGGACTTTACAGTTCTCAGAATGAGCAGGATACAAGAATGGTAGCACGTGCGGCACAGCTCCCTGTTATCGAGCCTTCAGACAGTTCAGAAGCAAAAGAATTTATCAAAGTAGCATTTGATCTGAGTGAGAAATTTGACCGTCCGTTTGTTTACCGTACAACAACAAGACTGGCACATTCCCAGGGAGTTGTAGAATTAAACGAACGCAAAGAAATAGAAGATAAACCATATGAGAAGAATATCCGCAAGAATGTTATGATGCCAGGAAATGCAAAACTCCGCCACGTAGAGATTGAAAAGCGCAATCTCGAACTTGCGGAAGCTGCTAATACACTTCCAATCAACAAAGTAGAGATGAATGACACAAAGATCGGTGTAATCACCAGCGGTATTCCATACCAGTATGTAAAGGAAGCACTTCCGGAAGCATCTGTATTAAAACTTGGTATGGTAAATCCGCTTCCAAGAAAGCTGATCGAAGAATTTGCTTCAAAAGTAGATACCTTATATGTTGTAGAAGAACTGGACCCGGTGATTGAGACACAGGTTAAATCCTGGGGCATCAAAGCGATCGGAAAAGAAATCTTCACGGTACAGGGGGAATACAGTGCCAATATGCTCCGTGAGGCAATTCTGAAAGAAGAACTTGATATCAGTAAGCCTGCGCAGGCACCGGGAAGACCACCAATCTTATGTCCGGGATGTCCACACAGAGGTGTGTACTATGTACTGAACAAGTTAAAGATTCATGCGGCAGGTGACATTGGCTGTTATACACTGGGCGCAGTAGCACCACTTAGTGTTGTGGATACAACCATCTGTATGGGAGCAAGTATTTCAAGCCTTCATGGTATGGAAAAGGCAAAAGGAAAAGAATATATTAAGAACTGGGTTGCTGTGATCGGCGATTCTACATTTTTACATACGGGTGTCAATTCTCTGATGAATATGATGTATAACAAAGCAACAGGAACCGTCATCATCTTGGATAACTCTACAACCGGTATGACCGGACATCAGGATCATGCGGCAACAGGAAAGACACTGCAGGGAGATCCGACATATGCAATTGATATTCCGGCATTATGTCGTGCAATAGGTGTTAAGAATGTGGTAGAAGTCAATGCAAGAGATATTCAGGCTGTGGAAAAGGCCGTAAAAGAAGAGATTGCCAAAGATGAAGTATCCGTGATCATTACGAAGACACCATGTGTACTTCTGGACAAATCAAAGAAACCGTTATATCAGACGCATACAGATAAATGTAAGAAATGTGGTATGTGCATGAAACCTGGATGTCCTGCAATGACAAAAAATGCTGACGGAACAGTGTCCATCGATGATACGATGTGTACTGGATGCGGACTTTGTGCAAGCCTGTGTAAATTCGATGCGATTGAGTTAGTAAAGGAAGGTGACAGATAATGGCAACAAAGAATATTATGATCGTCGGAGTCGGCGGACAGGGAACACTGCTTACCAGCAGAATCTTAGGAGGACTTGCCATTACCGGCGGATATGACGTAAAACTTTCCGAAGTACATGGAATGGCTCAGCGTGGAGGAAGCGTTGTAACATTTGTAAGGTACGGAGAACAGGTGGCAGAACCAATCGTAGAAGAAGGGCAGGCAGATGTGATTATCGCATTTGAACGTCTGGAAGCACTGAGATATGCACATTTCCTGAAAAAAGACGGAGCATTGATCATCAATGACTGGAGAATTGATCCGATGCCGGTTGTGATCGGGGCAGCAGAATACCCGGAAGACATTATTGAAACACTGGGGAAAGATCACAAAGTATATACAGTAAATGCAACAGAAGAAGCAAAAAAAATCGGTAATTCCAGAGTATTCAATCTGATTGTGCTTGGAGTTGCAGCACAGCACATGGACTTTACAAAAGAACAATGGTATGAGGTGATTGAAAAGACAGTTCCTCCGAAAACTATTGAGATAAATAAAAAGGCATTTGATGTTGGTTATTATTTATAAGGAGGTACATAAGAGGTTATGGCAAAGGTAGCATTAAAGGACTGGAAAGAACAGATCAGAGATCCTAAGATTGAATGCATGAGCAGGGATGAGATGACTGCACTTCAGAGTGAACGTCTGGTAAAACAGGTTAAGAATGTATATGATCACGTAGAATTTTATCGCAAGAAAATGGATGATATAGGAATCGAACCGGGAGATATCAAGGGGATTGAAGATATCGGTAAACTTCCATTTACGACAAAAGAAGATTTAAGAGCGAATTATCCATTCGGACTTCTGGCTGTTCCACAGGAAAAGATCGTCAGAGTGCAGGGAACATCAGGAACAACCGGTAAGCTGACTCTTGCTTCTTATACACAGAAAGATGTAGATGTATGGGGAGAATGTGTGGCAAGAGGACTTACGATGGCAGGACTTACCGCAGAGGATCGTCTGCATATCTGCTATGGATATGGCTTGTTTACAGGAGGAATGGGACTGGATTTCGGAGCAAGAAAGCTTGGAGCAATGGCTATTCCGATGTCAGCAGGTAATACAAAAAGACAGTTGATGTGTATGGAAGATTTTGGTGCGACTGCATTTGCATGTACTCCATCTTATGCTTTATATCTGGCAGAAGCTGCCAACGAGGCAGGCATCGTAGATAAGCTTCGGTTAAAAGTAGGAATCAATGGCGCAGAGCCATGGACAGAAGAGATGCGTCTGAAGATTGAAGAACTGTTAAATGTTAACTGTTTTGATATCTATGGATTGTGTGAGATTACAGGTCCGGGTGTTGCACTGGAATGTATCCATCATAAAGGAATGCATATATATGAAGATTATTTCTATCCGGAAGTATTGAATCCGGCAGATCATACACCATGTGCAGACGGGGAGACAGGAGAACTTGTATTTACCACACTTGTAAAAGAAGGTATGCCGTTACTTCGTTACAGAACAAAGGATCTTACAAGTATTGATCATTCTACGTGTGAGTGTGGAAGAACGCTTCCTAGAATTTCCAAGTTCAAAGGCCGTACAGATGATATGAAGGTTATCCGCGGAGTCAACGTATTCCCGACACAGGTAGAGACAGCCCTGCTTTCTATCGGAGGCGGTGTTGCACCACATTATATGATGATCGTAGATCGTGAAAATAACCTGGATGTACTGACTGTAATGGTAGAAGTAGATGAAAAATATTTTTCAGATGAGATCCGTAAGCTGGATGAACTGAAGAACAAAGTTGCTGCAGTACTGAAACAGGCACTTGGTGTTGCAGTAAGAGTAAAACTTGTAGAGCCTAAGACAATCGAAAGAAGCGAAGGCAAGGCAAAACGTGTCATTGATAACAGAGGTTTATAAACAGGAGGGAATAACATGGGCGTAAGTAATACTGTACAACAGTTATCAGTTTTTTTGGAAAACAGAGAAGGACGTCTGGAAGAAGTATTGGATGTACTGGCAAAAAAAGGTGTGAATATTGTTGCACTGAGTCTTGCGGATACATCAGATTATGGAATGCTTCGTCTGATCGTCTCTGACCCGCACAAAGGACGTGCAGCATTAAAAGAAGCTGGAATTACAGCAATGCTGACAGATGTTGTAGCACTTCGTGTACCACATGCAACCGGTTCATTGAATAAAGCAATGCATCAGATTGTAGATGGAGAAGTGAATATTGAATATATGTATGCATTTGCAAATGGAGCAGATGCAGCAGCTGTATTAAAGAGTGATGATCCTGGAAGGGTGATCGATATTCTTAAAGGTAGTGGTTTCGACGTGTATAGCGCGGACGAGGCATATCGTGCTAATCAATAGAAGTGAAAGAGGAACAGTATGAGTGTAGACAAAAGCAGCGTTTTAAAAAAATTACGGGAATCGGATGCCATCTATGTATTGATGTCTGATTGTACAAGAATGCCTTTCGTGGTATGTGATCCGGAGACGTATGATGATGAAGTGTTTATATTCTTTTCAGAAGAAGATGCAATGCGCGGAGGACAGGAATTCCTGAAGGCGAATAATCCGTTAAAAATTTTTAATATTGAAAAAAAATACCTGCTTCCTTTCTATAGCAGTTTATTCCCAATCGGGGTGAACTGTATGGTAATCGGTAAAGGAACAGAAGAAGAGATTGCGATTCAGTTAGGGGAACTGGTTAGAAGACCGGAACAGAAGCCGGGCGAAGAACCGATTGAGAATCCGGAACTTCAGATTACTGCAATGTATTTTATGCAGAAGGTAAGAAGCCAGAAAGAATTAAAACTCACGGATGAAACAAAGGAACTGCAGGAAGAACTGATGGCACATTATCAGAGGGGCAGATATATCACGGCAATTAGTGAAGATAAAAAAATGCCGATTTTGAATAAAGATGACGGACAGGTACTGATGCCGATCTTTACAGACGTCCAGGAATTCCTGAAATTCCAGAATGAGAACAGAGATATGAAGTATACAATGGGAGTTGTCGAAGCAGCCAGAATTCCGGAAGCAATGGGCCCGGAAGTTACGGGAGTTGTGGTTAATCCATTTGGAATTGATCTTCAGCTGAATGTTTCAAGACCACAGAAATAATACTGAATAATACAGAAGAACCGGTCATCTGTGTATCTTCAGATGACCGGTTTGGCAGATATGATAAAAGCCAGATAACTGCAGTTATCTGGCTTTTTCTCATAATCCTCTCTCGTTAAGTCATGTATTACTTTTAAATATTTAAATCCGAAATAGATATATTTTAATATATAAAAGGGACATTAAAAACTTAGATTGTTGCGATTAGAGTGGTGTTACGTTAACAGCCTGTGGGCCCTTAGCACCTTCTGTAACTTCGTATTCCACTTCCTGACCTTCTTCAAGTGTCTTGAACCCTTCCATATTCAGTCCTGAATAATGAACGAATACATCATGACCCTCAGCGTCAGAAATGAAACCGTAGCCTTTTTGGTTGTTAAACCATTTTACAGTACCTTTCATGATTATACCTCCATAAAAATTATTAAATCGTGCAATTTATAAAAGTATTCTATGAATTGCACTGTTGTCAGATTAGCATATATTGATAAAGACGTCAATGAATTTAAGGAATGTTTTTGTGTTTTTATACAAAAAAGTAATCTACTTGACGAATGAACGGCAAACGTGTAAAGTATTATTGTTCATACTAATAAAGGTTTAAAAGGGTTGAAAAACTATGATTACATTGACTGGGAAAAAAATATCAGAAGGAATTGCAATCGGAAAACTTTCCTTTTATAAGCGGGATACAAAAGAGATTCGCAGAATCTATGTAAAAGATGTAGAAAAAGAGGTTATGCGTTTTCAGAAAGCAAGGCAGAAAGCGTTGCAGGAACTGAGGAATCTGTATGATTCGGCTTCTAAGGAAGTAGGTGAAGCGAATGCAGCTATATTTGAGATGCAGCAGATGATCCTTGAAGATCAGGAAATCATCAGGCAGATTACAAATATTATCGTAGAGCATAAGTTGAATGCAGAGTATGCTGTAAAAAATGCGGTGGAAAATGTACTGGCAAGTGCGGCAAAAAGTAATAAAAGTTATGTACAGGGACACGAAGCAGATATTAAAGATGTGTCGACAAGGGTACTTCGGATTCTTGCAAGGGCATGGAAAGATAAGATGCTGACAGATGAACCGTTTATACTGGCAGCCGGTGAATTATATCCAAGTGAGGCAGTAAAGCTTGATAAGAGCAAGATTCTTGGGTTTGTTACCAGATACGGAACAATTAATTCTCATACGGCAGTGCTTGCAAGAACAAAAGGAATTCCATCTGTGATCGGACTGGGAGAGTCTTTAAAGAAAGAATACGAAGGCAAGACCATTATTATCGATGGTTTTGAGGGAAAAGTATATATCGAACCTGATTATACAACGATTTCAAAGATGAAACAGAGACAAGATGAGAATCATACGCAGGTACAGAGTCTGGAACGTCTGAAGGGAAAAGAAAATATTACGCAGAGCGGACAAAAAATTGATGTGTGCGCGAATATCGGAAGCAGAGAAGACATTGAAAGCGTTCTGCGCAGTGATGCGGGTGGAATCGGATTATTCAGAAGTGAATTTATTTATATGGAAAATGGTCCGAAACTTCCGACAGAAGAACAGCAGTTTCAGGTATATCGTCTGGCAGCAGAAGCGATGGGAATGAAAAAGGTTGTGATCCGCACAGCAGATCTGGGCGGTGAAAAGACAGCAGAGTGTCTGGATCTGGGAGAAGAGAATAATCCGGAGATGGGATACAGGGGAATCCGTGTGTCACTGGATAAAGACGAGATATTCAAGACGCAGTTACGTGCAATTTTACGTGCATCTGCTTATGGAAAGATGTCTATTATGTTCCCGATGGTTACAGATGTAAAAGAAGTACAGCAGGCAAAACTGCTTCTGGAAAAGATAAAAAAAGAGTTAAAAGATGAGAAGATTCCGTTTAATGAAGAAATACAGATCGGAGTTATGATTGAAACACCGGCAGCGGTTATGATAAGCGGTGAACTGGCACGGGAGGCTGATTTTTTCAGTATAGGAACGAATGATCTGACGCAGCTTACACTGGGAATGGACAGAACAAATTCTAAACTGGATCATTTTTATAATCCGCATCATCCGGCATTGCTTAAAATGATACGTATTATTGCGAATAATGTACATCTGGAGGGAAAAACAATCAGCATATGTGGTGATCTGGCAGCAGATCTGGACATGACAGAACAATTCCTGCAGATGGGAATCGATGAGTTATCCGTAGCACCAAATCAGGTACTTGCTTTAAGAAAAAAAATAAGAGAGATACAGTAATTTTGTTGTCGTTATCTTATTTTTTGAGAGTATAAGGAGGAAAAGAGAAACATGTTGGAAAAATTATTTAAGCTCCGTGAGAACGGAACCGATGCCAAAACAGAGGTTATGGCAGGTATCACTACGTTCATGACTATGGCGTACATCCTTGCAGTCAATCCGAGTATCCTGTCTGCAACAGGGATGGATTCCGGTGCAATCTTTACATCGACAGCGCTGGCTGCAATGATCGGTACATTCTTGATGGCGTTCTTCGCCAATTACCCGTTCGCACTGGCACCTGGAATGGGACTGAATGCATACTTTGCCTATACTGTTGTTCTTGGAATGGGTTATAAGTGGGAAGTTGCATTAACGGCAGTATTTGTAGAAGGTATCGTTTTCATCGTACTTTCACTTACAAATATCCGTGAGGCAATCTTCAATGCAATTCCGAAGAATCTGAAGTCGGCAGTAAGTGTCGGTATCGGATTATTCATTGCATTTATCGGACTTCAGAATGCGAATATCGTAGTAGGAGGTTCTACACTTCTGCAGTTATTCTCCATTGATGGATATAACAGTGCCAAAGGTGTGGAAGCTTCTATGAGTAACGTAGGAATCACGGTCATTCTTGCACTGATCGGTGTGGGAATTACAGGAATTCTGGTAATAAAGAATGTAAAGGGAAATATCTTATGGGGAATCCTGATTACATGGATTCTTGGAATCATCTGTCAGATGGCGGGTATCTATGTAGCGAATCCAGAAATTGGATTCTACAGCCTGCTTCCGGATTTCAGCAAGGGATTCACAATTCCAAGCATCATGCCGGTATTTGGAAAGCTTGACTTCAGCGGAATATTCTCTTTGAACTTTATCGTTGTCATCTTTGCATTCTTATTTGTAGATATGTTTGATACGATCGGAACACTGATCGGTGTGTCTACAAAGGCAGGTATGTTAGATGAGGAGGGACGTCTTCCGAATATCAAAGGTGCGCTGATGGCAGATGCGGTTGCAACAACCGTTGGAGCAGTGCTTGGAACAACAACGACTACGACATTTGTAGAGAGTGCATCCGGTGTATCCGAAGGAGGAAGAACGGGACTGACTTCTGCAACGACAGCTATTTTATTCGGCCTGTCACTGTTCCTGTCACCAATCTTCCTTGCAATTCCTTCATTTGCAACAGCACCGGCCCTGATCGTGGTTGGATTCTACATGCTGACAAATGTGACACACATTGATTTTGATGATTTTTCAGAGGCACTGCCATGCTACATCTGTATTCTGGCTATGCCATTCTTCTACAGCATTTCAGAAGGTATCTCTATGGGAGTTATCTCTTATGTGATCCTGAATCTGATGACTGGAAAAGCAAAAGAAAAGAAGATCAGCGCATTAATGTATGTACTTACGGTATTATTCATATTGAAATATGTCTTTCTGTAAAATATAATAGAAAGAGGAGAACGAAAAGAGATCGGAGTTTCCGGTCTCTTTTCTGGCCTGTCAGGCATTTTACAGGGACTGCCGATGGGAAGATCCGAAAGGCTTATGAAGGAGAACTAAAGTATGAATTTACTTACGATGGAGCATATTACGAAGGCTTATACTGACCGTGTCCTTCTGAATGATGTTGCATTCAGCATCAATGAGAATGAAAAGATCGGTGTGATCGGAATTAACGGAATGGGAAAATCTACGCTTTTAAAAGTGGCAGCCGGGATAGAACCATACGATGAAGGTAAGATCAGTATAGGAAATCAGGTCAAGATCTGTTATCTGCCGCAGACACCGGAATTTGAAGAGGGAACAACGGTGTTGCGTGCGGCAATCGCAGACAATGTGAATGAGCTGAATCAGTGGACAATTGAAGCAGATGCCAGATCCATGCTGAACAAGCTTGGCTTCTATGACTATGACGAGAAAGTAGAGCATATGTCCGGCGGTCAGAAGAAGAGAATTGCACTGGTCAATGCATTGCTTACACCGGCAGATATCCTGGTACTGGATGAACCGACCAACCACCTGGATAATGCGATGTCTGAGTGGCTGGAGGAATATCTGATCGGATTTCGCGGGGCAATCCTGATGGTTACCCATGACCGTTATTTTCTGGATCGTGTGGCAACCAGGATCGTGGAAGTAGATCAGGGGAAATTATACAGCTACCCTGGAAATTATTCGGAGTTTGTCAAGTTAAAAGCAGAACGTCAGGATATGGCACTGGCGACAGAAAGAAAGAGAAAGAGTCTTCTGCGTACAGAACTCGAATGGCTGGGAAGAGGTGCAAGAGCCAGAAGTACGAAGCAGAAAGCACACATTGACCGCATCAAGGCAATGCAGGAGATCAAGGACATTCAGGAAGAAAAGAAAGTGGTACTGGATTCCGTAGCGTCCCGTATGGGAAATAAGACGATCGAGCTTCAGAACATCAGTAAATCTTATGGAGCAAGAAAGCTGATCGATGACTACAGTTACATTTTCCTAAAAAATGACAGAATCGGAATCATCGGACCGAATGGCTGTGGAAAGACGACACTTCTTAAGATTATTAATGGGATTGTAAAACCGGATAATGGCACGATCGAGATTGGGCAGACGATCCGGATCGGATATTTCTCTCAGGAGAATGAATATATGGATGCATCCATGAAAGTGATTGATTATGTCAAAGAAGTGGGAGAATATGTTACGACATCAGACGGAAAGATCACGGCATCCCAGATGCTGGAGCGCTTCTTATTTGACGGAGCCATGCAGTGGTCAAAGATTGAGAAGCTTTCCGGGGGAGAAAAGAGAAGACTGTACCTGATGCGTGTTTTGATGAGTGCACCGAATGTACTGATCCTGGATGAGCCGACCAACGATCTGGATATCCAGACGCTGACGATCCTGGAAGATTATCTGGATCACTTTGACGGAATTATCATCACGGTATCACATGACCGTTATTTCCTGGATCGTATTGTGAACCGTATCTTCTCATTTGAAGGAGACGGAAAAGTACGACAGTTCGAGGGTGGTTATTCGGATTATCTGATCCGCAAAGAACTGGAAGGTCTGGATACAGAGATGTCATTGAAAGGACATGCTGCCGGGACAGAGGAACAGCCGAAGAAGGCAGAAAGCTCTTCGAAAGACACCTGGAAACAGCGGGAACCAAAGCTGAAATTCACATTCAAAGAGCAGAGGGAGTTCGAGTCGATCGATGATGACATTGCAAAACTGGAAGAAAAGATTGAGACACTGGATGCACAGATTGCAGCCAATGCGACTAATTCGGTGAAATTGCGGGAACTTATGGAGAAAAAAGAAGAGACTGAGAATGCACTGGATGAGAAGATGGACCGATGGGTATATCTGAATGATTTAAATGAAAAGATTCAAGATGCAAAGCAACAGGGATAAACAAGGAGAAAAAGTATATGAACTGGACAAGAGAAAGACTGAAAACAAATGGTAAGATTGCATTTAAGAAGAATTACTGGGCATGTGTGGCTGTAGCAGTGATCATGGGAATCATCACGGGACTTAGCAGCATAAGCGGAGGAAGAACCGGAAGTGGTGCTTCACAGAACAGTCTGTATGGGAATGACGGGTTTTCATTCTCATATCATTACGGATGGGGATTCCCATTTGCAGGGCTGGCAATTGCAATGGCTGCGATTATATTAACGATTGTAATATGGGCACTGAAGATATTCGTGGGAAATCTTCTGGAAGTAGGTGGAAAACGTTTCTTCGTATTGAATAAGACAGAGAATCCAACGGTTGGAACGATGTTTGATGCATTCCGTTCCGGACATTATGTGAATATTGTACTGACCATGTTCTTAAGAGAACTTTTTACATCCTTATGGACATTACTGCTGGTGATTCCAGGAATCGTGAAGCATTATGAATACCTAATGATTCCTTACATTCTTGCAGAGAATCCGGGAATGGACAGAAAAGAAGCATTCCAGATCAGTAAGCGTATGATGGACGGACAGAAGATGGAGACGTTTATTCTGGATCTGTCATTCCTTGGATGGGATATTCTTACGGTTATCACATGTGGAATGGTGGGGATTTTCTACGCTTCTCCATACAAGCAGGCAACTTTTGCAGAGTTATATGCATTTAATAAAGCAAAAGCATATGAGGAAGGATATATCAGATAATGGCGATCAACAAATCAATGAGGCGGGTATTAAAAGCGCTGTCCTTCGACGGCATTGAAGTGGAGGCTTCAAGACACCTGGCGAATTTAAAAGCAATTGATCCGATGAAGATATTTCATAAGACGATTGACTATAAGATTTATAACGGCAATCATCAGATCCCTGTAAGGATATTCCTTCCAGGGGAAAAGATGGAGGATGATCTGCCGGTATTTCTGTTCTTTCACGGGGGAGGATGGGTAACGGAAAGTATTGATAATTATGAAAGAATCTGTGCCCGTCTTGCTTCGGCAACAGATCATATCGTTGTATCGGTAGAGTACCGGCTGGCGCCGGAGTATCCATTTCCCATTGGTTTTTACGATTGTTATATGGCGGCAAAGGCTATGTACACGAACCAGTTTATCTTGAATACAGATCCGGATAAGATTACACTGATCGGAGACAGTGCCGGTGGGAATCTGGCAGCAGCTGTTTCACTGATGGCAAGAGATCAGGGAGAATTCCTGCCGAAGAGACAGATACTGATCTATCCTGCGGTAAATAATGATTACAGTGAGGAGTCCCCATATTTGTCGGTAAGACGTTACGGGACGGAATATCTTCTGACTGCGGGAAAGATGCGGGATTATATTAATTTCTATGCATCGGCAGAAGAAGATAAGAAAAGTAAATATCTTGCACCTCTCATGGAGACCGATTACAGCAACCAGCCGGATACACTGATCTTAACGGCGGAATGTGATCCTCTCAGAGATGAGGGGGAAGAGTATGGAAGAAGGTTAAAAGAAGCGGGCAATAAGGTGGAGGTGCACAGAATACAGGATGCACTTCACGGATTCTTTGCACTGGGAGTAAAATATTACCATGTACAGGAGAGCTTTGCTATTATTAACCGTTTCCTGAGCGGCTATACATCTGATGAAAACAGCCGGAAGGTTAGTCCTGCAAACGAAGAATAAAGCGGGAAAGTAAGGGGGGAGGAGAAAGCCGGTGTTTGAGCAAAAACGTGCTTACTGGAGAAGTCTGGATAATGCGGCAAAGTTATTTTCCGCAGCCAGCAGCCCGAAAGATACCAGAGTGTTCCGGTTCTATTGTGAGCTGAAAGAAGAAGTAAAAGAAGAGATATTACAGGAAGCTCTGAATCAGACGATACAAAAGTATCCCGTATTTTTGTCGGTTATGAGAAAGGGGCTTTTCTGGCATTATCTGGAGAAAAGTGAATTAAGACCGGTGGTAAGGGAAGAATATAAAGAACCTTGCAGCAGCCTGTATGTACGGGATAAAAAGACACTTTTATTTGAAGTGACATATTATGAAAAACGGATCAATTTTGAAGTATTTCATGCGCTGACAGATGGAACCGGTGCAACAGAATTCCTAAGAGAACTGGTGAAGAATTATCTGTATCTGATCCACGAAGAAGATCTGGAACCGGTGGAGCTGTCAAACCAGTATCTGACGGTAAAAGATCAGGAAGATGACAGTTTCAGCCGATATTATGATCCGGATTTTCCAAGAAAGAAAAAGAAAAAGATCAGGGCGGTTCAGATCAAAAAGGGTGGAAAAGGATATGAAGAGCTGCAGATCAATGAAGCTTCCATGTCGGTAAAAGAACTGCTGGGGATTGCCAGAGAAAAGAAAGTCTCCATGTCGGTGCTCCTGACGGCTGCATTTATCTGTGCAATCCATGAAGAAATGAGCCGGATGCAGGAGAAGAAGCCGGTTATCCTGATGGTTCCGGTGAATTTAAGAAAGATTTTTCCATCGGATTCGATGCTGAATTTCTTCGGTTATATAGAGCCGGGGTATCAGTTCGGAGGGGGAAAAGATTCTTTTGAAGATGTACTGGAGGCAGTAAAGTTATATTTTCAGGAGAATCTGTCCAAAGAGCATATGGCAGGACGGATGAATGAACTGATTGCAATAGAAAAGCATAAGATCTTAAAATGGGCACCGCTGGAACTGAAAAACCGCTGTATCCGTGCGGGTGCCAAGATGGCGGAGCAGGAAGTAACCGCCGTGCTTTCGAACATGAGTGTGGTAAAGATGCCGGAAGATTATGCGCAATATATTGAAAAGTTTGGCGTGTATACAAGTACGAACCGGACAGAATTATGTATCTGTTCTTTTCAAGATACGTTATCACTTGGCTTTACATCGAGATACGACAGCACGAATATCCAGCGGAATTTCTACCGGATATTGAAAGAACTGGGGGCTTCGGTCAAAGTGGCAGAACCGGATTTCCCGGAGGATGCAAGACCAAATTATGAAGGAAAGAAAGTATTACAGATCTTTACATTTTGCTGTATTGCAGCGATCGTGATCAGTATGATGACGGATATCATTATATCGCCCGGTGTGCACTGGTCGGTGTTCGTGGCAGCCGGGTGTGCGACGATGTGGCTTACGATGGCAGTCGGTTATGTGAAACGGTTCAATCTGCTGAAGAATGCGGCATGGCAGCTTCTGATCATGTCAGGAATCTGTGTATTGTGGGATCTCGGAACCGGATGGAGAGGCTGGTCTGTGAATATCGGAATTCCGGATATCTGCCTGCTGATCCAGGTTGTAATGTTGATCATATCAAGAATACGTTCCCTGTCACCGAGAGAATATATGATCTATTATGTGATGGCCGCTGTCTATTCGATGATTCTTCCATTGATTCTTTTAGTGACAGGAGTAATCCATTACAGGACTCCATCGGTTATCTGTATCGGGTGCAGTTTTCTGCTGTTGATCGGATTAATTTTATTCAAACGAAAAGAATTTAAAGAAGAAATGCATAAAAAATTCCACGTTGGCTGATACTGATAGAAAGGAAAATATTGGTGGCTTTGTGCGGTGCAGGGTTGATTTTGAGAGAAATTCTTAAAAAAATCTTACATCCGTGAAATGGTTGTGATATAATAGGTATATCAAGAGTTTATGTCAGCGCGTTTACAAATTTCATAATACGATACCAGAAAAGATGGCGTGCAGTTCGATATAACTTCGGATTGTGCGCTCTTTTAGCGTTGTCATACATCTGCAGGTTACCATGAGAGAAGTGTTAGAACAGGAGGCAGAAATGTTCAAAATAGGAGATTATGTGGCGCATTATAAGGAGGGCGTCTGCGAAGTAGTAAATATTGGCAAGATTGACATGGGCAGTTCGGACAAAGAGTATTATACGTTAAAACCGGTATATGATGCAGGTGGAACGGTATACACACCAGTCGATAATAAGCGGGATCAGATCAGAAAACTGATCACAAAAGAAGAGGCGGAGAATCTGATCAAAGAGATGCCAAAGATCGATATCATTGGTGTGACAAATGAAAAACAGCGGGAAGGAATGTACAAAAACGCATTGTTACACAATCAGTGCCGGGAGTGGATCTCACTGATTAAGACTTCATATGGAAGAAATAAGAAGAGATTACTGGCGGGAAAAAAGACGATCAACGTTGATGAGAGATATATGTCCAGCGCCGAGAAGTTCCTGTATGGAGAACTGGCAGTGGTGATGGAGATTCCGAGAGATAAAGTCAGCGGTTATGTGAAAGAGCACCTGGATGCGGAGCTGGTATAGGCGAATATAGGAAGAAAAAGAAAACTGCTGATAGCAGGTTCTTACGAATATATGATAATTTAAAAATAATGCTGCAGAATGAAGAAAAGTTTGCAGCATTATTTTTTATACCATAGTAAGCAAGAGAAGTTGCCGGTTTTGTAGATATCGGAGTATAGAATTAATTGGTTTTCTGGGTATCGTTGCTTGCTTTTGCTGCCTTTTCTGCATAAGTAGTAGTTACGAGATCCTTGTAAGGTGCGCGTTCCTTAAGCTCGCCTGCTTCTTCTAAGATATCCTGAAGAAGATCAAAGCTTTCCTGCCGGAAGATCAGATCTTTTTTCCATGTATCCTGCTCATAATAGCGGGAAATGATGGTTGTGATCGTATCCAGTGTGGTCTCTTTGAACTGAGGAGCGATTGCCTGGGCAATGTCTTCCGGTGTGTGGGATGCCACGTAGTCCATACCTTTTTGCAGTGCATTGGTGAATCCCTGGACGACTTCCGGATGTTTGTTGATGTAACTCTTCTTTGCAGAGAAAGCAGTGTACGGAACATAGCCGCTGTCCGTTCCAAGAGAGGCGACAACGTATCCCTTACCCTGTTTTTCAAGATTGGTTGCACCAGGTTCGAATTCTACGGTGAAGTCGTAATCGGATTTGTCTTCTGCGAAGGCAGCCGCAGTAGAACCGAAATCAATATTCTGGTCGATGGTGAGATCTGTAGCCGGATCGATATGGTTCTGGTTTAAGATATACTCAAATACCATTTCAGGCATGCCGCCTTTTCTACCGCCGATGACCTTCTTGCCTTTCAGATCTTCCCATTTGAAATCCTTAATATCTTCCCTGGCAACCAGGAAGTTCCCGGCGCGCTGGGTGAGCTGGGCAAAGTTTACAACATAATCATTCGCCCCCTCGTTATATGTGTAGATAGAAGCTTCCGAACCCATAAAGCCGATGTCGGCAGTTCCGGAGAGGACGGCCGTCATAGTTTTGTCGGCTCCGAATGGAACAGTATAGTTAGTACAAGACGCATCACAGAAAATCGACGGAGGTTATGGTACTGTCTTCATTTATATGGATTTCCTGAATGATAGACCGCCAGAACGCTCTGCGGTTTTCTTGTGATAATTGATCATACATTGCTCTGAAATCTGTATTTAGTAGTTTCTCAAGATAGCTGTAGTTTGGAGTCGGCTCAGGAAGGGCGGCCTGCAATTCATTCAATTCACTTTCGACACGGCTGTATTCTTTATTGTAATAATCCCAGTTAATCCGATCTTTTTGAAAAAGAAAATTAAGACGGTCTAATTCTTTCTTTAATTTATCAGGAGACTGCTTTTTCTTTTGTTTCTCTTTTTCCTTTTCGATTCGCTCACACTTTATTTTATATTTTTTATACTCATCTTCCAGATTGTTAAGTAGATAATTTTCGACGAGGTTTTGACTCAAACGATGCTTGTAAGGACATTTGTGGTCTATTGCGGCTTTGTTGCACCGGTAATAGCAGTATGTTCTTTTTTCTCTGGTTTTCCTGTTAATGATGGATGAGCACCCAGTACCACAGAGTAATTGTCCACACACAGGACAATGAATCATTCCGGCAAACAGATAGATGCGGCCGGATGGTGTGGTTTTTATATTTTTTTTCTGGATTTTCTGTAATCTATTCCATTCTTCTTCGGTAAGATATGCAGGGCAGTAAGGAAAACCTCTGTAGGTGCCTTTGTAGAATTCACTGGAAAGAAGCGTACGCATGATGCTGTAACTGAAATCAGGATCATAGTTCTCCTGTATGTATCTAAGTGCGCCGCATTTGTTCTGATGCCTGAAGAAGTATTCGTAGAAGGCGTTCACTACATGTTCCCGATCAGGATCCTTCACCATCCGTTTCTGTCCATCGACAATCCCGGATTTATATCCATACCCCATATTTACATCACCGAAAATCAACTTTCCGGTTCGGATCGATGCTTCATTTACAAATTTGATACGTTCGCTGGTGGTATCGACTTCGTTCTGGCCAATCGACAGAACCACATTAAGCTGCAGCCTCCCATCTCTGGTTTCCATATTAATCCCTGGCTCGCTGGTGCTGATCCAGCGGACGTTGTGGTTGTCAAGAATATCCTGAACCTTATAGAAATCGGAGAGATTACGGAACCATCTATCAATACGCCAGAAGATGATAACATCGATCTTCCCGGCTTCTACGTCTTGCAGCAGAGAATGTATAGCCTTACGCTTTTTGAGCTCTTTACGGGCGGTTTTTCCCTCATCAGCATATACACCAACGACGGCCATATTGTGTTCTCGGGCATAATTGGTAAGATATTCTTTTTGTGCTTCAAGCGATTTGCCGTGCATCATTTGCTCGGTAGTGGATACACGGATATAGATTGCACAGCGTTCAACTTTAGTCGTCATATCATATCACCTTTCCTTCTTTAATGTTACGCAAAAATGGGTACAAAAATAACACCTATACGGTGCTGGATTTTTGTGATACAATATTCTTGTTGAGGGAGTACTGTATCGAGCGAATCCTTCGCCGTATATATTACTCGGGATTTCCCTGGTGTTTGGTAGACACCGGGGAATTTTTATTTAATAGCAGTTTTTACATGCTCTTGATTTTCCACTTTGAGCTATCGTTCCGCTATAGATAGTAGAGGAGCGTCCCAAGCTTGGACAATCCTGAGTTGAATGATATACCTGTCCGTTAGGAACCCAATATACAATTTCACCTGTTTGCTGTTGTGCTTGTGTCTGCTGTTGCTGTGCTTGCGCTTGAGCGGCGGCCTGAGCTTGTTGTTGAGCTTCGGCTTGTGCCTGAGCTTGAGCGGCAGCCTCGGCTTCAGCTTTTGCCTTAGCAGCGGCAGCTTCTTGAGCAGCTTTTTCCTGAGCAGCCTTTTCTTGAGCGGCTTTTTCCTCAGCTTCTTTTTTGGCTTTCTCTTCAGCTAAACGCTTTTGTTCTTCTTTTGCTTTCTGCTTTGCAATAGCAGCTTTGTCTTCAACTTTTAATGTTAAGTTATTACTTTTTATGCCATCATGCTCTGCCCAGATTTTATAAGAGCCATCTTTAGTAGCGATAAAAGAAATCTTCTGATTATTGCTGGTTATTTTTCCACCAGAGCATTTAAAGTCACTTGAACTTAACTCATAATCACTAGGTGTTGTAGTCGCTTCTATAGAAATCTTTTGATTAATATCGTATGTTTGTTCTGTGTCTGCATTGAGAGTAATTTGTTCTAATTTATCGGGAGAAACAATGCCCGAAAGTGCGATTATGAGAATTAAAGCAGTGATAATTCCCTTTACCGGTTTTTTCCAGTTTGTATATTTCCACATAAGGAATAATCCTACAGGAAAGAACAAAATTAATAATGCAATAATCCAACCGGTTTTTTGATACCATTTTTTATGATCGGGATCCTGAAAATTTGCTTGAGGTGCTGTAGGCATAGGTTGAGATCCTCCTTTGTTAGTTTTCTTTTGCCTATTTGATTGGCCAGTTGTTTGGGTATAAGAGATTCCCGTACCAGGAATACCAACAGAAGCAGTTTTCTTCCCAGTCGAACTAGCTGTGTAATGAACTCCTTTGCCACCAAAAGTGACACTGGTGCTTTTTTTGTTTAGATTGATTTTTACACCGGGAGCGATTTTAATACTTTTTCTAAATCGTAGCCCCATGCTGTTATCATTCCTTTCTTATGTATTTATTCAATCAGATATCTCCGCCATACAAATACTTTCGTATCAAGAGGGCAATATATTTATGGTTAGAGATACTGAATTGACCATTATAAGTCATCACCATACAAATAGTGATGCTCAGCTCGTTGGAACATATCACAATGCTCCTGAATAAATTCAACACGTTTCTGATCACGAGCAATCCGCTTCTTTAATCGTCTTCGTTCCGCTTGCAGTTGCTTGACGCGATCAAGATAGATTTGAGCCGGTTCAGGATCCTTGTGTAGATGATGAGCATAATATTCAATTTCTTGTACATTACCTTTTGAAAAGTCATCATTTGTTATATGGCTCATGGCATGCTCATATGCCTTAAGCTGAGATTCATAATTCAATCCGGCATTGATCAGTATCGTGTAGCTTCCGTCTTCGTTTGGAACAACCATTTCATTCCCTTTTTTACTAGGAAAATCCATAAGAACGACATTAACATCCGGTGTCGTCAATATCACCACGTTCCTTTCGTTTAAGCGCGAGAGCCATGCTATGCAGAGCTTTTAAGTCGTCCGGATCCATATCTTTCTGGACATCGAACAGCGCTTTCAGTTCTTTGTTTTCAAATATTTCTTGTGCTACTTGTGCAGTTTCATAATTTAAATAATACTTTTCTGTATCTGATTCATTTCCTGTCATTAAATAGTCGACAGATACATTGAAGTAATCAGCAATTTTCTTTATTTTCGTAGCATTAGGTGTACTGTTTCCTAATTTACTGATATACCCCTTTCCGAATCCAAGAGTTTCTTCGAGCTTGTTCATTGATATTCCATAGTCTTTGCACAAGCTTTTAATACGTTCTTTCATATTTTTGGGCCCTTTCTGAAAAAATCGCAAAAACTTCTTGACATTCTGAATATATCGCGTATAATAAAATTACAAGTTCTGAAAAAATCGCAAAAATAATCAGAATGGCAAATATGCTATTTATTTGTTTGTGGTAATTCAAATTATAGGATATTTTCAGAAGTTAGTCAATAATATTTAGTGATTTTTTCAGAACTTATATTGAAAAAGGAGGTGTGAATTTGATTTACGAAAATATTTGTAAACTTGCAAAAGAACGTGGGATTTCGATTAACAAGTTAGAGGAAAAAGCAAATGTATCGACGGGCAGTATTTGCAAATGGGGAAATAGTGTGAGTCCAACAGTTAAAAACATTAAGAAAGTAGCCGATATTCTGAAATGTACTGTGGATGAATTAATTTCAGCAACAGATGAAACAGGTTCAGAAGAAGGGAGGGAGTAAATGCTGATAGGAATTTTAGCTGCGCTATCGATGATAGCGATAGCAAAAGCAATTTATTGGAAATTATGTTTCCAGGGCGTACTTCTTTATATAGCTGAATGCGGAAATCCATTGCCTAACACTACTTTAATAAAGAAATACGCCGAGAGAGTAGCGTTGAAAGCTCTGCACATCAAGGAAGATTAAAATGTGATTTGATAACAAGGGATGCTGCCGACAAGGCAATCTGAGTTAAATCTTTAAGTGATTGCACACCAAGCTCAGTGCCAATGTCTTTTACTTTATTATAAAAAGAATCGTTTCTGATATTAGCAAGGAACTCATGTCCTTTAGGGGATAAATCCGAAATGGTGTAGCACGTTCCAGTAATATTGCAAGATGCTTGGAAAAAGAATTCATTAAGTTGACATTGACGGATATGATACATTACTTCATCAAAAGAATAATTTGGAAGCAATTCAGGAACGGTCTCTTTGTCGAATCTCCAATGGTGGTTGATATCAGGAATTTCTTCCACAACAAGAAGTATATCTCGTATGCAATCAGGGTTTAGTTTCAATTTGTAATCATTCCTTTCATCGGTTGTTAGGAAGATTATATCAAACCAAAGAGTATAAAGGCAATAGAGAAAGAAGGTGTGAATATTATGAAGCGCTTATGCCCAGTATGTTTTACCGAGCTTCCGGAGAATGCAAATTACTGCCCAGTGTGTGGAAAGTGCATGAGAGAAGTAGTAGAGCAGACCTCCGAATATATAGGGAGTTCACCAGTAACAACAATAGTCGGAATAAATGATTGTGCGATTCATGTTAGAAATTGGAATGCAACAAGTACAAACCATACCACATAGCCTATAGAAGAGGTGATGTATATATGTCAAATAAACCAGATATGGAAAAAATCATTAAGGTGTTGATATCTCTATTGGAAGAGCAGGAAAAGGTGGAAATCACCTACACCATTGAGAAAACCGCGTAAGCGGTAGAAAGGAGGACAAGCATGAAAAGAAGAGGACCAAAAAATAAGCTGCAGAGAGGTATAAGAGAACTGCTAATCGGCTGTGTGATCGGTTGCGCGGTCGGTATATCATTCGACCTTATATTGTTCGCGTGGTTGATTCTTAGATAGGGGGGTGAGGACATTGCAAGGAGAAATCAAAGAAGAGCACCCGTATAAGCCGGCAAGCTTTGGGCGCTCAGAAAATTAGTCAACTATATTATATGAGAAGAAAGGAAATTAGTCAAATGATTAAAGCAACATCACAGTCCGTTTGTAGCGGAATAACGGGATGCCAGGTAGAACTACTTGGATCAGGAGCAGAACTGATAAAGGAATATAAAGGAGTTACAGCGGCAATGTATAGATCACTTCGCGGACATATGCCAGAAGAACTGGCAAAGGAAGTTCTGGTAAGTATTACAAAGGAAGCCATTAAACAGGCGGAGGAGAAAAGATGAAGACGCTGAAAATTACAACGGATAATAAGATATCAATCATCGATCTGGATTTTGATCATAAAAGCCTGAGAGAAGAAGTCGGCGGATATGTAGAGTTAGTGAGAACCCAGAAACTGCTGGATTATTTCAAAACCAAAGTAGTCATGATCGTAGATGAAGAAGGTCTTGTGAAGAATCTTCCGGTGAATCCGATGGGATGTTATTTCTATGACACGAACAAACATGGGAATCCTATTGTAGGAGATGTGATTTTAGGCCTGCTGGTTGGATTTGATATGGATGTTATCGGTTTGGGTGATCGGGATGCAGAGCAGTGGATGGAAAAACTGTTGAAAGATTTTCCTACATTACAGAAGGAGGATGATGAACGTGGGCGAGAATAATACGGTTACTATTTCTGTAGAAGAATACAGGAAACTTTTGGAGATTCAGGCTAGAGCAGATATCTTAAAGGAATATACAATACCACAGACATATTCCGTATCACGAGGAATGATAGCCAGAATTTTAGGATTTGAATTATCAAATGTGGAGGAAGATGAAGATGTATAAAGAAAAAATCAAAGAACTTTTATTAAGTACAGGTAGAAAAGGAATGGATAAGTTAATTGAACATATGGAGAATGAAGGATTCTTTACTGCACCATGCAGCACAAGATTTCATCTGGCAGAAGAGGGTGGACTTGCTGAACATAGTTTTAATGTGTACGAAAACGCATTAAAGATCGCAAATGGATTGGGATACCCGATATCATCGTTCAGAAATTCAATCGTCATCGTTTCGCTGCTTCACGATCTTGGCAAGATGGGGCAGTTCGGGAAAGCAAATTATGTGCCGAATATGCTGAAAGGACGGGCAACAAAAGCAAATCCGGATCCAGCACCGAAGCAGAGTGAAGCGCAGCCGTACAAATCTAATCCGGATCTCATGTATGTGGATCACGAAGTAAGATCTGTTGCCATTGCATCTAAGTTTATTGATCTCACCGAAGAGGAACAGCAGGCAATCCTGTGGCATAACGGACTGTATGGACCATTCAAATACGAAATTCAGGGAAATGAAACACTGTTGTATATGATTTTACATTTCGCTGATTTATGGTCATCAAGAGTAACGGAGGAGGAAGAATGTAATGAGTAAAGTTATCTGCATTATGGGAGAATCTGGATCTGGAAAAACAACATCTATGAGAAATTTAGATCCAAAGTCAACATACTATATCGACGCTGACAAGAAGGGACTTTCTTGGAAGGGATGGAGAAAACAGTATAACAAAGAGAACAAAAACTATCTGGCATGCGACGATGCAAATATTGTCCGTCAGTATATTAAACGAATTGCAGAAGCTTGCCCTGGAGTCAAAGTGATTGTAGTTGATACAGTCAACGGACTGATGGTAGCTGATGAGATGCGCCGGAGTAAGGAAAAAGGTTATGACAAATGGGTGGATCTTGCAGCGTGTGTGTGGGATCTGGTATGTGAAGCGTATACATACAGGGATGATCTGACGATTATTTTTACGGCACATACACAGACAGATCACGATGAAGCTGGTTATATGTTCACCAGAATCAAAACTTCTGGTAAGAAGCTGGACAAGATCTGTCTGGAAAGTAAGTTCACTACAGTACTGCTTAGCAAGTGTGTAGATGGAGCATACAAATTTGAAACTCAGGCAAACAATAGTACGGCAAAATCTCCAATGGGAGCATTTGATCAGATGGAGATTGACAACGATATTGTAGAAGTAATGAAAGCATTGGAGGACTATTAAAATGAAAAAGCCAAACAATTATGAAAATACACAGGCTCAGGGAGAATTTACTCCCGTTGAGCTTGGAGGGCATACACTGGTAATTAAACAGGTTGAGGAACGGAGGTCAAAGACTAACAAACCGATGATTGTTGTGTTCTTTGATTTCGCTCCAGGGGATAAACAGGCGGGGTATTTTGCAGAATCGTTCAAGAATGATATCCGTCCGGACAAGAAATGGCCGAATCAGGGAACGAGCTATATTTTGACAGAGGATAATGATGGTAACTGTAGTAGATCCTTCAAAACATTCTTAACTTGCGTGGAGCATTCAAACAATGGATTTGAAACGCAGTGGGGAGATAACTTCGGCCAGCAGTTTAAGAACAAACTGGTCGGCGGAGTATTTGGAATACAGATGGATTTTTACAATGGAAGAGAACTTGAAAAGCGTATCTTGAGATGGTTTGTATCACAGAATGGAGTGGAAGAAGCTGGAATCCCGATGGAGACAGAAACACAGGCGTATAAGAATCACATTAATGGGTATCCGCAAGGATCCACACCTGCAGGGGATGGATTTATGAATATTCCGGATGGCATTGATGAGGAACTGCCATTTAACTAGGAGTAATGTAAGTGGATATACAAATTGATACAAGAGAAAAGCAGCGTGCTATTCGCAAAATTCTTAAGACATTCGATGATAATGGCGTAAAGCATTTCTCGAGCAAATTATTGGTCGGTGATTATATGAGTCTGGATAACCCCAGGCTCATCATCGATCGGAAGCAGAATCTGCAGGAATTATGTGGGAATGTCTGCCAGCAGCATGAACGATTCAAAAGAGAGCTCCTGAAAGCAATTGATGCGGGGATACAACTTGTGATTTTGGTGGAACATGGTCCGGATATCCAGAGTCTGGAAGATGTGTGGTTCTGGGAGAATCCCAGGAAGCATGAAGTCCGGTGGCGCATGGTGAATGGTAAGCGAGAGAAGTATGTGGTATCAGCCAAGGCGGTTGATGGGAATCAGCTGTACAAATCCCTGTGTACCATTCGTGATCGTTATAATGTCCGATTTGAATTTTGTGAGAAAAAAGATACCGGCAAAGAGATCATGCGGATCCTATCAAGGGGGGGGGGGCGGTGACCCTAGATGACCAGTGAGGAGATTAAACAAACATACAGTATGCGGGACATTTTAAATAAATGCGGACTTCCGCAACCGAACCGGTTAGGTTTTATTCAGTGCCCGTTTCACAAAGGCGATCGGGAAGCTTCCATGAAAATTTACGACAAAGATTTCAACTGCTTTGGATGCGGAGCAAATGGAGATATCTTTACTTTTGTCGAAATGTTTTATGGTATTTCATTCAAGGAAGCGTTCCGGATGCTGGGCGGTGGATACGAGCCATCTTTTAAGTCATCCCTGGCTGTGTATCATGCAAAAAAAGAGAAGCTGATGCGAGAAAAGCAGGAAGAAAGATTCCGACAAAAACGGAAGTTAAATAATGATCTGATAGCAATATACCGGAAGTTTCTTGACCGATCAGAGCCGTTATCAGACGCGTGGTGCGATTGTTACAATGCACTGCAGCTTGAATTATATCATGCGGAAATATTAGAAGAGAGAAGGTGATCACATGGAGCCTTTAGCAAGGCTGGATAGTAATAGCATATTGGCGGAGGATATCTTTTTAGAGATATTCGATCAGGAAGACGAGATAATGAAGGCTCGAATGATCCTTTCGCTTACAGATCGTGCTGCAGAGCTTGGAGTAAAGAAGAAGTTCGAAGAGTTGTTAAAAGCTTATAAAAAGGTGGACCGGGAGGCAAAGCAGCGGGAGCGCAAGAAGCCGATAGCTATGTTGGATAAGTGGACGAACTTTGAAGGACCATACAATAACATGTTCTGCGGAGCATGGGTTGCTGGGGAAGACGGTATATTTGCACAGAACGATAGCCAGGTGGAAACAGTTGCGTGCTATCATCCAATTCTGCCAATAGAACGTATGAAGAACTTAGAGACTGGCGAAGAACAGATTAAAATTGCATACAAGCGCAATGGACGTTGGGATGAGATTATTGTTCCTAAAACGATGGTGACATCTGCCAGCAAGATTGTAGCTCTTTCCGGAAGAGGCATTTCTGTTACATCGGAAAATGCAAAGCTATTGGTACGTTTTCTGTCAGATGTGGAGAATATGAACGACAGCCATATCAAGGTTCAGTACTCCACCAGTAAGCTTGGTTGGATCCAGAACGATTTTATTCCTTACGACACGGAGATTGTGTTTGATGGAGATCAACGGTTCCGTCAGACCTATGACAGTGTATCAGAGCGTGGAAACTGGAAAATCTGGCAGAGCCATATGCAGAAGCTTCGTAAGTCCGGCCGGCTGGAAATAAAATTTATGATGGCTGCATCTTTTGCGAGCGTTCTGGTTAGTCTCCTGGGAGGACTACCGTTTATCGTAGATCTCTGGGGAGAAACAGAAGGCGGTAAAACAGTATCTCTTATGGTTGCTGCATCAATCTGGGCAAATCCTGATGAATCAGCGTATATCGGAGACTTTAAGACAACAGAAGTGGCATTGGAAGCAAAGGCAGATATGCTAAACCATCTGCCAATGATTCTGGATGATACCAGTAAAACCAGCAGCCGGATCCGGGATAATTTTGAAGGCATGGTATACGACATGTGTTCCGGAAAAGGAAAGAGCCGATCAAACAAGGAGCTTGGTATCAACCGGGAGAACCGGTGGCGGAACTGCATTTTGACCAATGGAGAACGTCCGTTGAATTCATACGTGTCCCAGGGTGGTGCGATTAACCGTATTCTGGAAGTTGAATGCAAGGATAATGTTTATGAAGATCCGCAAGAGACAGCAGAGCTTGTAAAGAAGAATTATGGCATGGCAGGAAAACGATACATAGAAGCATTGAAAAGTATTGGCAAGGAAGAACTGCAGCGGATGCAGAAGGAGTTCCAGAAAGAGCTTAAGGATGATGAGGCAATGCAAAAGCAGAGTCTGTCGTTGGCGATCCTTCTTACTGCAGATAAAGTTGCAACAGATTATTTGTTCCGGGACGGAGAATATATCACAATCAAACAGGCAAAAACCGTTCTGATCAACAGGAACGATCTTAGTGATAATGAACGCTGCTACCGGTATTTGAAAGATAAGATTGCAATGAATGAGCAGAAATTTGATGCGGAAAACAAAGTTGAGCAGTGGGGAATTCTGGAAGAAGGAAGAGCCATTATTTACAATCAGGCATTCAAGGATCTGTGTAAAATTGGTGGATTTTCTGACAAAGCATTCCTGTCATGGGCGGACCGGAAAGGTCTGATCGAGACACAGGGCGGACGAATGACGAAGGTGAAAAAGGTAGGCGGTAATCCTGTAAGATGTGTGTTCCTGAAGCTGAATGAGAATCTGGATGGGGATGGATTTGAGTCAGTAGAGACGATGGAAACGTATGAGCAGGAGGAGTTGCCATTCAAATAAAGTTACCCGTTACCCAAGTTACCAGTCAATTTTTACCCTTATAGAGGAGATAAAAATATGTGAAAGTGAGAAAAATAAGTTCTCCTACATGGGAAAATGTGTGGTAACTCGGTAACCGAACGGCGAAAAGTCTAGAAAACACAGTGTTTTCAAGGCTTATAATGGTTTCCGTGTTTTGGTAACGAGCACTCAAAACGGTAACATTCGGTAACAAAGGAGTGGAATATGGAAGAATATGATAAGCGAATCACAGCAATGTACAACGATTGTTGGAAGTTATACAGAGATTACACAAAATCACACAACATGAGGCAGTTCAACGAAGCGAAGGATGCCGTAATCAAGAAATATGATAGACGGTGCGATGTGATTGATTTGGTGCTGTGGATAGCGATTCGTGTACAGACTTTGCACGATATGTGGGAAAGGGAAAAGAAAGATGGAGGAAATTAGGTGGTACGAAAAACTTAATTACACAGAAACGAAAGATATCATCAAGGAGAAGCTGCAGAACATGTCGAGAGATTTTGTGGCAATAGGATTCTACCTGAAGCTGATCAGAGATAAAAGCTTATTCCTGGAAGATGGATATAAATCAATATGGGAATTTGCAGAAGATAATTACGGTATCAAAAGATCAACAGCATCCAGATGGATGGCAATGAACGACAGGTTCTCCAAGAATGGTAATACACCGATACTGTCAGAAGAATATATAAGCTTTGGGAAAAGTCAGCTGCAGGAAATGTTATATCTGAATGATAAACAGATGGAAGAAGTAAAGCCGGATATGACGGCAAGAGAAATTCGTGGGATACGTACACCAGATCCTGAACCGGAAGAAATTGAAGAACAGATTCCGGAGCAAGTACCTGGACAGATGTGTGTAGAGGATTATCCGGAGATTCTTCCGGAAGAGAAACATGGTCCGGCAAAATGTATCACCGGAAAAAGTAGAAGTGGAATATGTGGAGCAGCTGCATATTGTTCAGAGAACTATAGCTGTTGTTCGGAATGTAATCAGAATTGCAATAGCAGGTGCGGATGGCTTGATGATGTGTGCGACGTCGCACAAGATAAACAGCAGCCGGCAGTTGAGAATGTGAATATGGATTGTCCGCCAGATCAAGGCACCTGTCCGAGGCAGAGCTGGGGAACATCTCGTGAAGATCAGCATGAAGGACAGAAAGAATGTGCGAAGTGTTGGAATCATTATAAGAACTTGCACAAACAGGAGAAGGTGGAAGTTCCGGAAGAGAAAATGCTGGAAATTGAAGAGAGGATTCCATCAGATCCTATGGAGAAAGAGGTAGAGCCAGAGCCGGAGCTGTATGAAGAAGTATCTGAGAAAACTGATATCGATATTGCTAGGGAAGAAAATCAGAAAGCTCAGACATATCTTGAGATGGCTGAGAAAGAATTCGGTCAAAATGATATCAGAATCCGGAAGCAGAAGATATTAGTAGCAGCACTGGCCGGATATATTCACGATCTGGATACGGTGATGAATCCATCAGAAGAACCGGAACAGCCGGAACTCCCGAAGCTTAAGAATAACGATCAGCGGAAGGAATGGCTCAGAAATTACAAAGACTGGGGACTGTGGTATCACGATGATCGTATCGATGTGAATTATTACAAATATGATTTTGAGGATGGCAGTAGATTGGTGGTAGCTGAATCCCCAAAGAGAAAGTATTACTGGAATTCAGGTGAAGTAGAAGATAGTCATTATTTCCACTTGCTGGAAAAGAATAAAAAGTACTACGGAAGAGAAAAGACATATGATCAACAATATGTACACACCGAAGACAGTGAGACTCATTTGGTGGAATTCTTAAAAAATCTGCAGAAAGGGGCGAAGTAAATGTTAGTAGAGAAGAACTTAAAAGAAGCATTGGAATATTACATAAAGGGTAAACCGGTAACAGCACTCTGGATGGGAGAAGACGGCAGCATGAATGCAATGCTATTGTCAGATATCCTTGATCAACCGGAGAATCACTTCCTGGTAGATGTGCCAGCAGTCGTAAATCCGGATTTTGAACAGGCTGTGCAGGATATGGTTGAGCCTGATCAGAATGAGAACGATGCTGAAGGGGACGAACAGCTCCCCCCAGACCAACCGGAGAAGAAACTGGAAAAAGAAACGGTAGCAGCTCCGGGAAAGATGAGCAGGGAAGAAAAAAGTAAGATCATTCGTTCGTTGATCAAGAAAGGCTTGAAGAATAAAGAGATTGCTGAGTGCACAGGAATTCCACTTGGAACAGTCAACGGTTTATCAGGACCTATCAGGAAAGAGCTAAAGAATCCGGTAAAGGCGGAAATGATTAAGTCCGGAGATAATTCTGACAGACATAAATGCAGGACATGCCAGTACCGCCATAGTGATGCAGGCGGTTGTGATTACTGCATCCATACCGGTAGGGAACGTGGTTGTGAAGTGGAAGTATGTGACAAGGCAGTGGTAGGAGAAAGATTGACGAAGAAATAGGAGGAGATGAGATAAATGCGATATACAGAATATCATGCTGGAAAAGCAGTGATTAAGGATAAGAACAAGTTGTCAGAAGCTATGGAGAAGCTGGCAAGATATGAAGATGCCGAGGAAAAGGACAGGCTTGGTCAGTGGATTCCATGCAGTGAGAGATTACCAAAAGATAGGCAGATTGTGGTAGCTGATATTGAATGCGGCATTGAGGACAGAATGTGCATATTCGCCTATTTTAAAATCGTTGATCACATGGAGCACTGGATAAATGCCAATACGGGCTTTCCTGTTTTAGCCAATGTTGTTCAGTGGACACCGTTGCCGGAACCATACAAGGAGGAACAATGAAGATAATAATATTCATCATCATCGCCTGTACGCTCTTTGTTGCTTGGAGCTTATGCATTGTAGGAGCAAGTGCAGATGAACAATTGGAAATGATATATGCCAAGGATTTGGAGAGAAAGGAGAATAGCATGGATAATACATATGCACCAACGGAAAATAAAGAACAGGAAAAGATAAAGGTAGAGAGCATTGATACCATAGTGACTATGCACGGAGACAAGCCATATTACGAAAATAAGTATAGAGAAGTGGGTGATAAATGCTATCACATTGGGTATAGTTCTTATTATTTGGACGTTGCTCTTGAATATAGAAAGAAATATTTTGAGGTAGTAGAAAGAGAAAGTGACTGGATTCCATGCAGTGAACGGATACCTGAAGAGCCAAAAGAAAATCCGGTGTTTGATGGAAAATGTCTTGAAGTGTATTTGGTAACGACAAAATACGGAAGTAGCGACCAAGACAAAGTATATCCATTTAGAGCTTTTGGGAATGGAATTAATTTCACGGATGGATGTCGAATTTTGGATGTAATAGCCTGGATGCCGTTGCCGGAACCGTATAAGGAGAAAACAGAATGACAAATAGGGAATATATGATAAATCTATTGCTGGACGGTTTGGAATCACGCTTGAACCGAGTAAGCATTGATGATGGTGGTGCAAGCGAAGAAGCTATGATTTATTATAACATAAATTGTCCGTATTATGCAGGTGATAAAAGAGCATATTGCCGAAAAGAAGGTAGTCTAGTATCAAGTAGAGAGGTATGCGTAGATTGTAAAGCACATTGGCTTGAACAGGAAGTTGATGAATAAAAACAAAACGACGAAGGAGCTGAGAAATGATTGAACAGAGGAAGAGACAGAAGACAGGTAAAGCTGGATAGTCAGCAACACTATAAGGAGTTGGAAGAAAGTCATGATGCGAAGGCAAGTGAGAAATTCCATACACCAGCTTATCAGAGTTATTCGGTGGAGGATTACTTGCGGAAGATGGGAGTAGACATAAAAGAGGTGACCGGCGATGAGTGAATATGTCGAGTGCTATGAAAACTTAAAAGCAGCAGTTGTAAAGCTGGCAGCGGATGATTACCGGCGGGCATTGATCAGGCTAAGGCGACACCCAAAGGATACGAATGCGCTTCATACAAAAATTGAATGTGAATTATTTTTTCGTAAAGGCATTGAGATGTACAGTGACATGGATGGAGAGATGTTGATCAGTGGGATTCAGGAAAGAGTGAGGCGGAAGTATAATGAACAGAGAGCAGCTAAGTAAATACAAGAAGAATAAGCGGGATATTGAGAATCTGGATGGAATTATTGCCAAACTTCAGAAGAGACTGGATGCAGTGCCGGTTGTATCGGGGAAGGTTACAAAGAGTTCGGATGAGTTCCCTTACATTGAGGAGCATGTGCAGGTGAGAGTGGAAGAGCCAAAGGCAGCAACTGCATTGAAGATGCGGATCTATGAGAAGGAGAAGAGAAAAGATCAGCTGATCCGGGAGAACGAGAAAGTAGAGAAGTACATAGCTGCAATGCCTGATGGAACGGCCAAGGATATATTTGAGATGGTATTTTTGGATGGAATGACGCAAAGAGAAGCAGCGGAATGCGTGGGATATACGCAGGCGAGGATATCTCAGATATTGAAAGATTTATAATATTTATATTTTTGCTATGTTATTATTATACTGGAATTGATGAACAGATATTAAATCATTCGATTAGTTCCCCCACAACCTAATAAAACCGAGAGAGGGCACCTGGTGATGCCGGGTGTCTTTTTCGTTGCAGAATCTGAAAGAATGAAGTATCATTAGGTTAGATTTTCATTTTTAATGGAGGAGCAATGGAATTTGTTTTATTAACTTTAATTACAATAATTTCAGCTATTTATTGTTGTGATGTACCAGTATGGAGTGGTTTTGCAATATTTGTTAATCAAAAAGATTCAATGTGGTATGGAATTGGATTAAGTATAATTGCGGCTTATATTTTTTATATTATTCAAGTATATATACCTCAGTTAAAAAAACAACAAAAGGCGGAGATTTATTTAAAATTGAAAATAAAAGATTATTTAGAAATGCTATATGAATTAATCGTGATTATTGAATCAGTATGCGACATAGATGAAAAGAATGGACATATAATACCTAAATATGAATTTATCAAAATTAAAAGGTCAGACTGGGAATCTATTTGGATTGAACAGATAGATTTTGAACTATATCAAAACTTTACTAAAACAGTATGCGATAAGATTGAAAAAAGCATATATTATCTGGATTTAAACACTAAAAAAATAGAATGCCTGCAAGAAATGTTTGATAATACTTTTTTGCTCCGGTTGTGTGAAAATATAAAGAGAACTGTAGCATATACTGATGCAGATATAATAAAAAAATATGAAAATCTAAAAGTGGCTGTTATTAAAGCGAGAAAAATATTTGGAGAAAGATATACTATTAATATTTACGGGTATGAACAAAATGAAATAACAAGTCAATTAAAAATATCAAATGAAAATAACAGAGCTGAGCATGGTATCTTACGTGTAAGAATGGAAAATAAAGATTAATTAAGACAGGCACCCTCCGGGGTGCTTTTCTAATGTAAAAATAAACCAGAATTGAAGGTGGTGAAGTGGCGAATGAACACAACTTAAAACCAGTACGAAGCAAGAGGGAAGCAAGAGAACGTGGAAGGAACGGCGGAATTAAATCCGGTGTGACAAGACGCAGGAAAGCAGCTCTCAGAGACACAATGAACAGGCTGTTAACGATGCAAGTAGAAGTTGATGGTTTATCAGATATATTACGGGCAGATGGCAGTGAGAGTACTTACGAAGAAGTAATTACAATGGCCATGATTCAACAGGCAATGCTTGGAGATGTAAAAGCTTATCAAGCAATCATGAAAACAGTTGGCCAGACAGATAAATCAGCAGAAGATTTGGAAGAACAGAAGATCCGGACAGACAGAGCTAAGAGAGCCAGAGATCAGGAAGTTGGGGATACAGATAGTCAAGATGATAATATCCAGAGTTTCCTGAAAGCAATGAGACCAACAGCAGAGGATCTGCAGGGATTATTTGAGGAGGATGAAGAAAATGCCGAGGCGGAAGAAGAGACCGGCGAAATTTAATTTCAAGCCATTTTCTCCGCAACAGCAGAGATTGATTCACTGGTGGAGACCAATGATCAGAACTTCGGAGAACAATTATGTGATCGCAGATGGATCCATCCGATCGGGAAAGACGATTGCCTGTATTATTGGCTTTCTAACCTGGTCACAAGAAATGTTCTCTGGTGAGTCATTTATCCTGGCCGGAAAGACGATGGGTGCATTAAAGAAAAATGTGGTCAGACCGATGCTGCAAATGCTGGAAGCATGGGGATGGCCTTATGAATACATCCGATCGGGAACGGATGCGAGGTTGGAGATTGGAACAAACACATATTATCTGTACGGAGCAAACACAGAAGCGGCACAAGATGCGTTGCAGGGATTAACTGCTGCCGGTGCTTACCTTGATGAAGCAGCATTGTTTCCGAAGAGCTTTGTGGATCAGGCAATTGCCAGATGTTCAGTGGATGGCTGGAAGTTCTGGATGAACTGCAACCCGGCGGGACCGCATCATTTTATACGTGAGGAGTATCTGACAGAAGAAGCTATGAAGCAGAAAAAAGTATATCATTTGCATTTTACGATGGATGATAACCTTTCAATTTCTCCGAAGCGTAAAGAAGAATACAAAAATGCATGGCCGCATGGCAGCGTATTCTATAAGCGTTTCATTCTTGGAAAATGGGTTGCAGCAGATGGACTTATTTATCAGCAGTTTGCGGATCATGTACAAGAGTATCTTGTTGATCAGAAATGGCTGGATGAAAATCAAATAGTATATGCAGTAATAGGAGTCGATTTTGGTGGTACGAAGTCGGCTCATTCTTTTACCCTGACAGGCTTCACCAAAGGATTTAAACAGGTGGTTGTGCTGGATGAATATTACTGCAAGAAGCGCATTAATCCGAAGCAGTTGCAGGATGATTTTATTGATTTTGTTCGGAGGGCGCAGAGCCGGTACAAGACATATGAAGTATATTGTGATAGCGCAGAGCAGACATTGATATCAGGATTGGAAACGGCATGTATTCAAGAGCATGTGGTAATTGATATTAAGAATGCCATCAAGGGTCCGATTAATGACCGGATAGCATTCTACAACAGCTTGATAGCACAGCATAGATGGAAGGTCATGAAGCATTGCACACATATCATTGCAGCGTTTGAAGAGGCAGTATATGACGAAAAGAAAAAGAACATGGACGTGCGGCTGGATGATGGTGAGATGAACGTTGATAGTCTGGACAGCACGGAATACAGCACAGAAAGCATACAAGATGAAATTATGTATATAGCAGCATAGGAGGTGGAAACGTGAGTGATAGCACATACAAGAAAGTAAAAGAGTATCTGGTACAGAAAGGATATCACGCGGTGCCGGATGAAACATATGACCACATTGATGAATGGCTAGAGTGGTATCAGAACGATGTTGAGAAGTTCCACCACTATAAGTTGTATAACGGGGCAGTTATGACAAACCAGGAGCGTTATAAACTCGGAATGGCGAAGACGGTCTGTGAGGACTGGGCAAATCTGTTATTAAACGAAAAGGTGTCCATTAAAGCTGGAAAGTATAGTGAACAGTTGTCAAAAATACTTAGATACAATAACTTTTCTAAACAGGGTAATCAGCTGATTGAAAAAGCATTTGCGCTTGGAACGGGAGCTTTTGTGGAATATAAAGATGCAAATGACAGAGTGATCATAGATTATATCCGAGCGGATATGATTTATCCGCTATCTTGGGATAATGGAGATGTTACAGAATGTGCATTTGGAACATCGAGGATGTTAGACGGAAAAGAAGTTATTTATCTGCAACTGCATCGATTCGGGAAAACCGAGGACGGAGAAAATGATGAGCAGTATTACATCGAGAACGTTTATATTGATGCGAAGAGCGGAAAAGAGACTGATACTCCGGAGGATATCGAAGAGTTGGTATCAACAGGAAGTACAGAACCACTGTTTCAGATTGTGGCACCAAATATTTGCAACAATATAGATTTGGACAGTCCTCTTGGAATATCTGTATACGCTAATGGAATTGATGAGGTAAAAGGCTGCGATCTTACCTATGACAGTTATATGAATGAATTTATTTTAGGACGTAAACGAATCATGGTTCCAATTAGCCAGGCAAGAGTACAGATGGAAAAAGATGGTGCGGTAAATCCAACCTTTGATCCTGATGATACTGTGTATTATCTGCTTCCGGAAGATAGAAACGGAAATAATCAACTGACCGAGGTTGATATGACTATCCGGGCACAGGAGCACGAACTTGGCATTCAGAAGTCATTAGATCTTCTGAGTCTCAAAGTAGGAATGGGAGCTGGGAGATACCGGTATGATTCTGGAGGAGTTAAAACTGCAACCGAAGTAATTTCGGATAAGTCAGATTTGTATCAGAATCGGCAGAAACATTGCATTGTGATTGAAGATGTGATCATCAACATGGTTCGCGCAGTGTCATTTCTTGATACCGGAGGAGTTGTTGATGCAACAGTGGATTTTGATGATTCGATCATCGAAGATAGCAACACGCTCATTGATAAGAATATAAAGCTTGTGAATGCAGGACTTAGATCTAAGCTTACCGCAATCATGGAGATCAACAAGTATTCTGAGTCGGAAGCTATGGAAGAATTAAAGCGGATTAAGGAAGACAACCAGATAACCGGACAGGATATTGACTGGACAGGGGGAGATGATGATGAACTGGACGAGGAGAATGATATGTCCGAAGAAGAAGAGAAAGACGAGAATCAGGATTCCGATGATTTTAAGAGTGGCAAAACGTCTGATTCAGGCAATAAGAAGTAGGTGGTAACTTGTGAATATACTGGAGAACCAACAGCTTGTAGAGCCTGTGGATGGAATTTATATTGACCTGGAGGCTCAGATATTACAGAACATTGCCAGACATTTACAGGGGTGGGAGCAGCCAATTGATACTGATAGGTGGCTGATGCAGAAGCTTGCTGAGATTGGAAAACTCAACCAGGAGAATATTCGATTGATTGCCAAGATGTCAGGGTTAAGTCAGACTGCAGCAGAAAGAATGTTGAATGCAGCTGCAGAAGATGCTATCAAGAGTTTAGATCCGGGTCTTCGATATTTGGCTGAACGGGGATTGGCTGAAACGGCAGTGAAGGCAAATAAAAGTAAGAATGTAAAACAGGTGGTGCGTGATTTCCGAAAGCAAGCAAAAGATACACTGAATATGTGCAATACCAATATGTTGTATAAAGCATCTGAGAAATACAAAGGACTTGTAGGTAACATCGCTCAGGAAGCTTGGAATATATTGAATAGTGGTGCTGCCGGAGTAGTGAGCGGTGTTGAGGCGCGACAGCAAGCGGTCCGGCGGTGTATCAGACAGCTGAATGATAAAGGAATACCGGCATTTGTGGATAAACGAGGGCGGGAGTGGACGCCGGAAGCGTATGTGAATATGGCTATGAGAAATACAGCTAAAAGTACAGCCGAGGAAGTCCAAGATGCCAGGATACGAGATGCGGGGTGTCATCTGATACAGATTGATAGTCATTCCGGTGCACGTCCAAAATGTGCGAAAGACCAGGGAAAGATATATGATCTGAATAATGGGAGTGGCTACACAGAAGATCTGTACGGAAAGAAGATTCGATATTATCCCTGGAATTCATCCAGTTATGGTGAACCGGATGGAATTCTTGGAATAAATTGCAGACACCATAAATGGCCATTTGTTCCGGGAGTAAATGTGCAGAGACATTTTCCTACAGAAGATATGGATGCAAATGATAAACTGTATAAGCAGACGCAGGTACAGAGAGCTCTTGAGAGAGAAGTCCGAAAGCAGAAGCGAGAATGCATGATGCTGGAAGCTGCCGGAGATCAGGATGGATTTGAAGAAGCTTCTGTAAAGCTTAAACATACAGAAAATAAGCTGAAGTATTACGTGAAAGATACACCGGGATTACATCGTAGGACTGACAGAGAACAGATTGTAGGATTTGATAAGAGATTATCGGCAGAAGCCGTGGCGAAGAATAAATCCTATACAAAGGCAATGAAAACTGATACAATAAAGTTGAAAGATACCTATATTGTCAAGACGCTGAGTGCAAAAGGAAAAAATTATAAGGTCGTGGATAAAACGACTGGAATTGAGTATGAATTTGTGCCGGGTAGCCGGATACAGAACTCAGAAGTATTTGCCGGTAAAGGTACACGGCACCCATTGCATGAGGGTGTTGCAGAAGGACTGACGGAGCAGTATGGTGGGCGAGTATCCGATTGGCAACACGCGAAAGGTTTTGGAACATTACTGGATCCTGATACGGGAGAAGAATTAGAAGCAGAAGTTCATTGGTTCCAGGCAAAAGACGTAGGTAAGGTGAAATTCAAAGTAAAGGAGTGGTTGGATGAAAGTTAGATATCTTGGTAAAACAGAATTTTTAGTTCTGACAAATAACAAAGTATATGATGTTCAGTCAGTCGAAAAAGGATGGTACCGAATTATCGACGATTCTGGAGAGGATTATCTATATCCACCAAAATACTTTGAAACAGTAGAAGAGTAATACCACTGATCAGAAAATGATTGGTGGTATTTTTATGCGCATTTTCAGGAGGTGATGCTATTGATTGCAATAAATATTACCAGAACTGGTCTGACGGTAGATGGCCATGCAGGATATGCAGAAATCGGAAATGATATCATTTGTGCAGCTGTATCAGCATTAACACAGGGACTTGTACATTCGCTCAAAGCGCTTACAGATGACGAGATCTCTTACCACATTGCTGACGGGCATATTGATATAGAATACAAGGATTTATCAGAAAAGGGTTGCCTTCTGGTAGATTCTTTTTTTATTGCAGTAAGTGACATTCAGCAATCTTACGGCACTGAATACGTACAAGCTACGGCTGCCGACGGGCGTTAAGCGGAGAAATGGAGGATAATCATGAAGAACATGAACATGAAAAAAAGATACTGGATAATGAATTTGCAGGTTTTTGCCGGAGACGGAGAAGGTGATGATCCGGGAGATGAAGGTGGAGACGATGATGACGATAATCCAGGAGACGACGATGACGACAGCGACGATGATGACCAGGGAGAGAATGAAAAGAAATTCTCTCAGAAGGACGTAGATGATGCCGTCAAGAAGCGTCTTGCCAGAGAAAAGAGAAAATGGCAGAGAGAACAGCAGAAAAAGGTTGGAAAGAAACCGAACGGCAAGGTCAAGACCGGAGAGAGTAGCGAGAAAGACGATGATGACACCGAAACACAGGAACTCCGTGATAAAGCTGCCAAAGCAGATGAGATGGAGATGAAATGGACATGCCTGGAGCATGACGTGGATAAGTCTTGTGTGGACGATGTTCTTGCATTGGCCAGAGTGCACATGGCTAAAGACGAGGATATGGACATCGAGGATGCTATCGATGAGGTGTTAAAAAAATACCCGCAGTTTAAAGAATCTTCCAAAGAAAAAGATGAGGAAGAAGATGAAGGGGAAACAAAAAACAGGTCTTGGGGACAAAGGCAGAATGGACGTAGGAAAAAGACATCTGGCGTTGAAGCTGCTTTCTTAAAAAGAAATCCAGGGCTGAAGATTGATTAAGAAAGGAAAAATGTGAAATGAGATATTTAATGTTTTTACAGTTATTTGCGCATGCACACCAGGAGAGATGGTCTTCTCTGGTAGATGCAAAATTAAGACAGAGTCTTGTAACACGAGATAATTATATTTTTAATACAAATTACGAAGGAACACCGACTGCAGGAAAGGTAAAGATCCCTGTAAGAGATACGGAAGTGACCGTAAAAACCTACGATAAGGCGACAGGTGTTGATCTGGAAACCGGAAGTACTACTTACATGGATCTGGATATTGATCAGGATATGGCAGTCAATGAGTTGATTGACGGTTACGATGCAGCATCTGTTCCAGATAATCTGGTAGCAGATCGTCTGGATTCTGCCGGTTATTCTCTGGCACTGGACATGGATGAAAAATCTATCAGATTGCTGGAAAAGACTTCCGGCGTCAATGTATGCGCAACCAAAACTGCCGCAACAGAAGAAACCGCATACAAGGAAGTCCTTGCTGCAAAGACCTACCTGACCAGAAAGGGCGTACCAGCAGAAGGGCGCTGGATGATCTGTTCGCCGGAATTTATGGCAACATTGATGATGGACGATCATTTCATTCGTCAGGGAGATCTGTCTCAGCAGATGAAGGACGCAGGAGCAACTGGTGCGATTGCAGGATTTGCGCTGTTTGAATCAGGAAACACAATGTTCGAAGATACAAAGATCGTAGCGTCTAAGAAAACTACAACAGAATTTATTGCAGGACACCCAAACTGGTGTCATCGTGTGCAGGAGTGGGCGGTGCAGGTACATGCACAGGATCTTTCGGGATCTGGTAAGTATATTGGTGCTTCAGCTGTTCAGGGACGTAAGATTTACGGTATGAAGATTTCAAAGCCAAAGACAGTATATGTTAAGAGAACAGAGGCAGCAGCATAAGGAGTTGATCCTAAATGTATGTAGATGAAACATATTATAATGATGTATTCAAAGGGGAGCCGGTAGATTCTGCCGACTTCCCGGCTTTATGCCAGCGTGCTGGTGAAATCATTGAGGAGATGACTTTATACAGGTTGACCGAAGAAGGTTTTACAATGATGTCAGAAATCAAACAGAAGCTTGTGAAGAATGCAGTTTGCGCTCAGATGGAGTATTTGGATGCAAACGGCGGAGCGGAAATAGATATGGGAAATGGAATGTCTGGAGCAACGCTTGGAAAGTTTTCATATTCCGGAGCATCTTCGGATAATGGATCCACGGAGCAATCTATATTTTCACCGAGGGCAGAAAGAATTCTCTGGCCAACCGGGTTGACTTATCGAGGAGGTAACTGGTGATGAAACCGATACCAAAGAAATTGTTAATCCATACCGTTATGTTGCACGAGAAAACAAGCGTGGATAAATGGGGAAGCGAGAAGCTGGATGATGGGCAGGTATTAACAAAGGTAAGAATAGAGCCGTCCAATCAAATTGTCCGGGATAAGAACAATTCGGAGATACAGCTTGCTGCTACATTATTTTATGATTGCCGTAATAGTCAGCCGGTCGGTATAAATTTTAAGGTTGATCAGATCATTGATTTCAATGGACAGAAGCATCAGATTAAAACGGTAGAACCACTGTATGATAATTTAAAGCTTCATCATTATGAGATTGGAATGGTGAGGTATGGCAAAAATTAAGACGCGAGTTACGTTGCGTACTCCTCAAACGGTAGCGATGATCAAAGCTGCAAATAATGCTGCACTAACCGATATGGGCAATCAGGCATTACAAGATGTATCAAAACACGTGCCACATGATCAAGGAGTCCTTGAAGGAAGTGGATTATCGAACAGTGATACAAAAGCGGTCAATGGCAAGTATATAATGCGCTGGAGTACACCATATGCACAGTATCTTTGGAATGGAGATGTCATGTATGGAAATCCTACAGGCAGGACATATGGTCCAAAAAGGATTTCGTTTACGTCGGCTCTTGCACATGAAGAGTGGGCAAAATATGCCAGAGAAGTATATGGAGAACAATGGAAAAAGGTGTATCAGGCAGCGTTGAAGAGGAGGATTAAGTGATGTTAACAGAATTATTGGAAGTAATTACTGCGACAGTAGAAGGGCATTGTAAGCTGGACACAGGAATAACGTTGGAAGAGCTTCCGGCAGAAGGTGGTATCTACGCTGAACTTGGCGATGGGTTTGAAGAATCTACCAGCTACAATAAGCAGGAAGTAAAAGTAATTCCTGTGTTATTTTTATGTCGGCATCCGGACCAGAAGCGCTGTCTGGAACAACTGTGCGAGATTTCTGGATACTTGCAGGGATTAAAACAGTATCCACAAGGAAAGACTTTTGTATGGTTGAATACTGAAATTGCAAAAGAACCAAGCAAAATAGGACGAGATGAAGACGGAGTATATCATTATTCGTGCATCTTGAACTGTAAAATATATTGTTGAGAAAGGATGATATTATGAAAAAGATGAATTTACAGGTTTTCGCAGAACCGGAGCTTCCAAGCAATCCGATTACTCCGGAAATCAACTATGAGACAGAGGCGTTTATCAATACATCTCCGGCAGAAGGACAGCCAACCTGGGCTTCGCTTGCAAATTTAACAACTAATATGGCACAGAGTATGAATGAGGTTATTCAGCAGCTTACATATTACGCTGATAAAGGATGGGGATCCAGCGAGGTAACCGGAGCACAGATGACATTGACACTTACAGGATCCGTAAAGCCGGGCGATGATGCGTGTGATTATATTCTTGGGGATGATGTAATGTACGGACTTGGGGAGAAGAGAAAGACGCACCTGAAGCTTCAGAAGGGAAAGAAAGTTATTATCTGGCCAATTACACTGGCTAATATTACACCGGCATACGGCGATGCGAATAATATCAATTCGCTTACTGTTACAATTCACGGGAATGGTCGTCCGGCTATTGGTACGACGGCGTAGGGAGGGCATGGCTCTCCCTTTTTAGGAGGTTAGTATGGCATATCAGGCAAAGAGAAGTAAAAAATATGTGGAAGATTTTGAACTGGTAGATGCGGAAGGAAATATTAAACATACGTTACATATCTCGTTAGATGCAGATGATATGACTGTTAAAATTAACAGGAAATATGTAGCGTTAACAAGAGCTCTATCAGAAACTACAGAAGCAAAAAGAAAAGTTGAAACAGCGGAAGATTTGCAAGGTGTATTTGAGACATTAGGCAATGCTATGGTTGATTTACTGCAAGCAGTATTCGGAGAGGAAAATGCCAAGATTCTTTTGGATTTCTATGAGGATTCATATATAGAAATGTCAAGAGAAGTGTTACCGTTCATATCTAATGTTGTAATCCCGCGAATGATTGAAATCAGAAAAGATAACCAAAAAGCTTTATTAGGTAAATATAACAGAAAGCAGAAGATATCTTTCTTGAGGAGATGATCATATGGGAGTGTTGACAGATATTCCGTGCAACAAGGTAATCACTGATAAATCAAAATTTGTGATCAATCCGGCATATGATACTGTTCTTGAAGTGCAAAAATTATATAAGGAAGATACACTTACTGAATTTGAAAAGATTGACCAGGCATTAAAGATGTTGGTGAGAAACAAATGGAATTTACGATTGTTGAATCCAGAAGAAAAGCAAAAACTTTTGAGCGTGATTACCAAAAGATATGTTGAGGTAGAAAAACGACCGCAGATAAAGAAGAGCCCTTTTCCCATGTTAGATTTTGAAAAAGATGGGGATTATATTTATGCTTCGTTTATGCAAGCATACAAGATAGATCTGATCGAAGAACAGGGAAGATTGCCTTGGAAAAAATTTCTGTATTTATTCAACGGATTACCGGCGGATACAAAAATTAAACAGATCATGCGGATTAGACAGATGCCGGTTCCAGAATACAACGGAAAGAATTCAAAAGAAATACAGGAAATAAATGAAATGAAATCCTATTACACTCTTCCGGTAGAAGGCGGAGGAGGGCAGTCTGGATTAGATCTATTGTTCCATACATTGGAAGGAATGGCAAAGAGATGATAGCAGACGGAAAGAAAATAAAAAAAGTAGAGTGTCCGCATTGCGGGCATAAACAGAATATATTTTACAAAACAGGAGCCAGTTGCAGAGGGCTCTTTTTTAAATGCAAAAATCCAGACTGCAGAAAGGAATTTGAAATAAGACTATAACAGCCATTGTGCCACTGTGCCGGCGATTATGATAAAGGCGGTGACATTGTGAGCAAAAATAGTGGCGGAGAAGTCACATATGAACTCCGAGGAGATGATAGTAAGTTAGAACAAGATCTTGATAAAGCGAATAAAAAAGTGGAAAAGTCATCAGAAAAATCCGCTGATAAAGCAGTCAAGATCGAAGAGGAAAAAACAGAAAAATTAAAAAAACAGTCAGATAAAGTAGTAAAAAATCATGAAAAAGCCGCAGATGATGTTGCCGATGCATGGAAAGATGCTGGAAAAGATGCAGAAAAGGCACTTTCTAAATTAGATGATGATATAGAAATCACCGTAGATGCAGATGCGGACACAGGAAAAGCTGAACAGAAAATAGAACACGTCAGTAAGGATAAAAATATTGATGTTGATGTGAATGCAGATGTGTCAGATGCAGGATCTGGAATTGAAAGCCTTGAAGATGTCGCAGAAAAAACAGGAGAAAAGATATCGGAAAAACTAAGCGAAAGCGCAAGTGTAGCTGGCAATCTTGGAGGAGCATTGAAAGAATCTCTTGGAGCAGCAACAGAGAGTTCTCTTCCGTTGGTCGGGAATATCGGAAAGTTGACAGAAGGATTATCGGGGGCAAAAGTAGCAGCTTTAGGAGCAGGTGTGGCAGCAGCAGGCGTTGTTGTTGCCGGCGTAAAAGGGGCAAATGATATAAATTCTGCTATGAATCAGTTAACTGCAGCCACTGGAGCAACTACAGAGCAATCTGAAAAATGGCGCGGGGTATTAGAAAGCGTTTACAAAAATAATTATGGTGAAGATTACGGAGACATAGCTGATGGAATCGAACAGATTACAAAAAATCTGGGAGATATGGACAGTGAGCCGCTCCAAAGCGTAACTGAATCAGCGTTCGCACTACGAGATACCTTCGGCTATGAAATACCGGAATCCACCAGGGCGGCCAAAGCCATGATGGACAACTTCGGAATATCTGGAGACCAGGCAATGAATTTAATTGCAGAAGGTGCGCAAAATGGTTTGGATTATTCTGGAGAACTTCTGGACAGCATTTCTGAGTATTCCGTGCAATTTAACAAGGTTGGACTTGGAGCAAATGATATGTTTGCAATTTTCCAGAAGGGAGCAGAATCAGGAGCATTTAACCTTGATAAAGTCGGTGATGCGGTAAAAGAGTTTTCTATTCGTGCAATTGATGGTTCTGATACGACAGTAGATGGATTTAAGAAGATTGGGTTAAATGCTGACGAAATGGCGAAGAAATTCTCAGCAGGAGGCGACACTGCGAAAGAGGCTTTTCAGCAAACCATAAAAGGATTGGCTGAGATGGAAGATCCGATTGCACAAAACACAGCAGGGGTTGATCTGTTCGGAACGATGTGGGAAGATCTGGGACCAGAGGCAGTAACTGCAATGGCAGATATTCAAACATCAAGTTACGATACAGCTGATGCAATGAATCAGATCAAGGATGTAAAGTATGATGACTTAAGTTCTCAGTTTGAAACTTTAAAAAGAAATGTTAGTACAGCGATTATTCCTATTGGAGAGTCATTGATTCCGTTGTTGCAGACTTTGGCCAGTGAAGTATTGCCGGCAGTTATTTCTTTTTTACAACCACTAATTCAGCTGTTTATGGCTATGTTGAGTCCAATTATTACATTAATCGGAGCAGCGATTACACCATTGATATCGGCTTTTAATATGCTAGTAAGTAATGCAATAACTCCATTAGTGCAAACCTTGCAAGCTATTTTAGTCCCGGCATTTACAGGAGCATTGAACAGTTTGTATTCTTCCGGTAGCAGTGTAATAGGAAACCTGGTTAATATTTTCCGAAATCTAATTGATTTTATAAAAAATGTATTTACTGGAAATTGGCGCGGAGCATGGGAGAACGTGAAACAGATTTTCAGTAATGCGATATCTGGATTGGCGACTATCTTCAAAGCACCAATTAATGCAATTGTAGATGGATGGAATAGTCTGGCAAGCAGTCTTGGAAGTATAACGGTTCCAGATTGGGTGCCAGGAATTGGAGGAGGATCTTGGAGTCTTCCGAAGATGCATCGAATGAAAGTCGGTATGGATTACGTACCATACGATCTGTATCCTGCATATCTGGATGAAGGAGAATGGGTACTGACGAAGGAAGAAGCAAATATACTTAGATCTTATGGCGGTTTAGAAGGGATGATTGGAATGATCGACAGAAACTCTTCGAATGTAAGTGTAAATGTACAGAACCAGAACAGAGAATTTGATTATGAAAAATTCGGACGAGCTGCTGCTGATGCCATGATTGCGGCAGGGATAGGATTTAAGTGTGATGAACGGGAGTTCGCAAGATTGATAAAGGATTTGATTGATTATGTATGATATCTATTACGTTGGAGCACAAAACTCTGAAAGAATTGATTTCTGCCAGTGGCCGTATATGGTTACTGGTGGAGATCTGTTTGATGGAGGATTCGATGCAATTGAGGATGATGATCGTATTCAGGGATGGGAAAGAAAGATTACAAGTAAAAAATTAAATGTAGAAATACGTGCGGTAGGAATGACGTTGGATAAGGCTGTTGATAAACTGGAAAATATAGCTGAAAAAGATGTGGTAAACATAACGCCGGGGCGTCTCTATGTTGGCCCCAGCTATATGAAAGGGTGGATCGTCGGCACAACAAAGGATCGATGGGTACAAGATCTTGACAGTATCAGTAATGAGCTGACATTTAAGAGTGATTATCCATATTGGATTACAGAGGAAGAATTTCGGTTCTACAAGCAAGGCAGTGAAAGCTCTGAAGCATTGGAATGGCTGGAATATCCTTACGATGTACCTTATGAATTTTCTAAGGTCAGAAATCTTCAATATATCAACAACAGTAATTATACGGCTTCTGGATTCAAGATGATTATTTACGGTCCATGCATCAATCCACTGATTCGAATTGCGGGACATATATATGAGCTTCGGACGACGTTGTATGATGGCGAATATGCAGTCATTGACTCCAGTACCAGGTATGCTAAGGACAGAAAAATTGTCAAGGTAAAAGCTGATGGAACAGAAGAAAACCTTTTCAATAGCAAGAATAATGAGAGTTCTATCTGGGAGAAGATTCCGGCCGGACTCAGTATTGTGTCTTGGAATGGAGCGTTCGGCTTTGACATCATTCTTTTTAATGAAAGGGGGACGCCAAGATGGACTTTACATTAACGGACATATATGGACAGGAGAAAGGTCCTCTTGAGCATTGCGGTGTGAATATGGTCCTGGGAACAGACAATGATTTCCAGATAACAATTCAGAATAGTCTCTACGATAAGGAACGGCATGGAAAGAACTGCCGGTTCTTCTGTCCTGATACAGAGTACGGAGGACTGATTCGAAACACAAATCCGATAACATCTGATAAGACGGTGAAGCTTACAGGAATGACTTGGAGAGGACTATTAAATCAACGTGCAATCAATCCATCCAAGAACACATATGTCTATTTGAATGGCGAGGCGAATACTGCATTATCTGCGTATATTGCAAAGCTTGGAATGACCGAACTGTTCGAAGTGTCAGGAGAAGATAGTGGAATTATTCTTAAGAATTATCAGGTGCCGCTACAGACAATGTTACTAGATGCGTTTGGCCAAGCACTTGCATTGCAAGATGCGAGACTTGAAATCCGGTATAAACAAGGACCGGCAAATGGAAGAGGGTATGTGTTACTCCGGACAGTTCCGATTACGGACCACTCCAGTAATATAGAATTGAACGAAGATGGATCTGTAAAGTTGAATATCTTGGATTGTCAGAATGGAGTTAATCACCTGATCTGCCTCGGAGCTGGAGAACTTGAACAGCGGCAGCAAGTAGATCTGTACGCATGGCCAGACGGAAGTATTCGGAAAGAGCAGTATTATACAGGCATTGACCTGATCGAACAGTATTATGAGAATACAACCGTTGATACCCTGGCAGAATTGGAAGAAGAGGGCAGGGATAAATTTGAAGAATTAAAGAATTATAAGCAGCTGAAAATATCTGTAGACGATACAGATCTTGAACTTGGGGATGTTATTGGAGGTCGAGAACGGATCACCAATATTTACATGGCAGCACCGGTTATTCGGAAAATTGTAGATGTAACAGGGAAAGGGCGTACGAGTATTTCGTATAAACTGAAAGGAGAAGAGTAATGGCGAAATTTATAACAACCACCTTGATGGACAGTTATGTAGGTGGTCCACATATTACGGAGACGCAGATAGGGCTTGCGAATCAAGCAACATTCGGTCCGGATGATTATGTACTGGGAGGCGGTCGGGAATCTGAGGCGCAGGTGCTTACAAACAACAGCATTCGTATATTTGATGCAGTGTATTGCATACAAGGCCGTAGAGATGTAATTCCGGCAAGTGGATATACGGACGTGACCATTGCAAACGGTACGCAAGGAATGAACCGGAATGACATCATTGTAAGGAGATACAAAAAAGACGAGAGTTCTGAAATAGAATCTACGGAATATGCAGTGATAAAAGGCACACCGAATGCGGGAGAAGCACTGGATCCGGAAGTGTCGATCGGAGATATCAGAACCGGTGCAACATTACATGAAATGAAATTGTATAGAGTGAAAATTGAAGGACTGAATATTACTGCAGTAGAGCCGTTGTTTTATGTTTTGAAGAACATGGCAGCATTGCAACAGGAGATCGCTCAGACAAATAAGGATTTG
>PPYF01660222.1_pt1 | contig 113071 bp, 112 predicted proteins | sample 1559871 | NCBI WGS metagenome assembly PPYF01 (sample SAMN08240021, study PRJNA423297) | Human gut metagenome, whole genome shotgun sequencing project.
AACCTTTGGCATAATGAAGTTCCTTTCAGATTTCACAAAGTCCTATTTAGAATTTACACCAATTATACGGACATAACCTTGAAAATTGTTCTCGCTGACTTGAGGGCCTAAATATAGTCAACAATTAAGAGAGCAAACAATGGAGGTTGTTATTATGGCGATTACAGAAAACGCAATGAACTACTACGAAAAAATGTTCCCAGGCTACAAGTCCGACTTCATACGTACTGACCCGAATTTATTGAGGTTTTTGATAACTTTGCCTTTGACGAAGTGGTCAACAACGACGACCTTGATGACCGGACTCGCTTCATGACCATCTTGGCGAATCTCTTGGGGTGTCAAGGCATTGACGAATTCCGGACCATGATTCCCCACATGCGGGAACAGGGTGGTGGTCGGATCATTCAAATCTTCTCGTATGGTGGTCAAGTTGCATACCCGGGGAACTCCCTCTACCACGCCTCCAAGTTCGGGATCGAAGGCTTTGTTGAATCGGTTGTCCAAGAAGTAGCGCCGTTTAACATTCAAGCGACGATCATCGAACCAGGTGGGGCCCGGACGGAATTTCGCTATGGTTCTGCCCACGTGACCAACCTAATGCCTGAGTACGACGATACGCCAACCCACGCCTTCTTAAAGAAGTTAGGCCCCGCCAATAGACTTGCGGAAGGTGATCCAGACAAGATGGCAGCCCGAATTATCGAAACGGTTGACCAAGACCCCGCTCCATTACACGTGGTTCTTGGATCCCAGGCCCGTCAAGCAACCATTAATCGTTTTACAGAACGGTTGAACGAATACAAGGGTCAAGCCGACCTAGCTGCATCCACTGACATTAAAGAATAATTGCTCGCCCCTTAATGCCTCAGCAAGTGTTAAGGGATTTTGTGATGGATGGTTAATAATTATATTATGTAAAGCTTGCTTAGAATACGAGTAACGTACCCTAAAATCCAAAAGGTGTAATTTACTATTGGTCCATCATTGCCTAAAATAAGATTATCAACTTGAGAAGGAGAGGCTTAAATGGCAACATGGTTAATTACAGGAGCGGGCTCCGGCTTAGGTCGGGAAACCGCGCGGTACGCAATTGAAAACGGTGATCAGGTAGCGGTAACTTCACGGAGTAAGGAAAAGCTTCAGAACCTAGTTGAGCTTGCGCCGGAGCGGGTTTTACCCCTGGCCTTGGAAGTAACGGAGCCTGCCTCCCGGAAGAATGCCATCTAGCGGGTTCGGGAGCAGTTTGAAGGTTTAGACGTCCTCGTTAATAACGCCGGGCAGGGTTACTTTTCGGCGTTGGAAGATGAGACTCCCTAGGACATGCGGACGGTTTTTGAAACTAACTACTTCGGGCCGGTTCGAATGATCCAGGAAGCCTTACCACTGTTACGGAAGTCGGTGAAGGGCGTCATTGTTAACCTTTCTCAATGGGGGTCCACTTTGAAAATGCCCGTGGAAATTCACTGTACCTTGCAAGCAAGGCGGCCTTAGACGTACCAGTAAGATTTTACGAAATGAATTAGCTCCCTTTAACATTCAAGTAATGGTGGTCGAACCGGGTTCCTTCCAAACTAACTTCCGGGTCGGCGGGATTGTGGTGAGTGACCAACAAAGTGATCTCTACCGGGAAAGTTATGCCGACGCAGAAGTTCTGCGGTAAAACCCCTTCAGCCAAAGTGGTGACCCAAAGAAGGCCGGCCGTGCCATTGTAGAGGTAGTTAATCAAGAATCGGTTCCGTAAGTTTTGGTTCTGGGAAAGGGAATGATTGAAGTCGAGGAGGATGCTTTAACTAAGAGGATGCTTTAACTAAACGGATTGAAGAGATCAAGAAGCACGCTCGGTTTACAAGCCGGACCAATTTTGAAGAGAGGTAGGGAATCCGTTAGTAAATTATATTATGTAAACCATCCAACTTATGAATTATCTCTAACGTAAAGTAAGTATTTTACATTCTAATTTCTGCTTAATATAATAGTAGAAAACGGAAGGAATGATTAAAATGGCAAAGAGTCTTGTCCTATACTATTCTGATAGCGGGTCAACAAAAGCGGTTGCTGAAAAGGTTACCAACTAACTAAACGCCGACCTAGCTGAAATTCATCCCGTCACGCCCTATACCTCTGCTGATCTTAATTGGCACGATGATAAGTCGCGGACTTCAATCGAACAACACGAACACAATCGTCGGGTGGACATGGTTGATGACTTTCCGGACCTCAGTCAATATGAGAATATCCTGATCGGCCACCCAATTTGGTGGGGGATTCCATTGCGGATGATTGCTTCGGTGATTGATGATCTTAACTTAAACGGTAAGACCTTAACCGGCTTTGCAACCTCGGGTGGTTCAACATACGGGAGGTCACAAAGTTACTTTGCTCGGACGGTTGAGCAGAACGGTTACGATGTCACCCTCAACCAGGGGACGATTCTTTCTAATAACGATGGTCAAATCGCCACCTGGCTAAAATCGCTAACCCTTAAATAGATTCTACGGACGTCAATTACCGGCATCCGTTTTTCTTTTGCCTCTTTTGGTTGTCCCCAATATTTGTTATATTAGAAGAATATTAGACTGATGGGAGCGACAGGAATGACGAAGAAGAGTAAGGGACTGTGGATGGCCATTATTGGGGCCTCCTTTTGGGGTGGCTCGGGGGCGGCTGCCCAGTATCTATTTGCCAACACATCAATGACCGCGATTTGGCTGGTAACGGTGCGCCTTTTGTTTGGGGGCGGGATTATGCTTTTGATCGGGCTTGCTTGGCACCGTGATCAAATTAAGGCGATTCTGTCCAACAAACGCGACATCGCGATCTTAGTCATCTTCGCCTTCTTGGGGAACTTTAACTCCCAGCTAACCTACATGCTTGCCGTTCAGACCAGTAACGCTTCAACCGCCACCATTATCCAGTACCTGTCGCCAGTCTTAATCATTCTCTGGCTGGCGTTCCGGAACCGGGAATGGCCGCGCCGAATCGACGTAATTTCAATCATTTTCGCTCTAGTGAGAACCTTCCTTTTAGTGACGGGGGGCCGTCTTGACGCCTTGACCATCACCCCAAACGCCCTGATGTGGGGATCAGCGCAGCCCTGGCGGCGTCAATCTACACCCTAGCTCCACGACCACGAAGCCTGCTTGCCCGTTACGATACAATCACCGTTTGTGGGATGGCAATGTTCTTGGGCGGATTATGCATTAGTCCGAACCTCTTCTTAACCCCGGTGCCACATTTCACCGGCCTAGAGTGGCTGGACCTGATTTACATCATTGTCTTTGGAACCATGATGGCCTACACCTTCTTCTTGGGGAGTGTTAAATACATCTCCCCAGCGTTAACTGGAATGCTATCCGCTTTCGAACCATTGGTCGCCACCTTTTTGACGGTGACCCTGCTGGGGACCAAGTTGACTTCGATCACTCTATTAGGTTCCTTCCTAATTATCTTTGGAATCCTGATTGAGTCAATTCCCTTCAAACGAATCAAAATCCATCACTAAATGACGAGCACCGAACCAAGAAGGGGAGGTGCTTTTATTATGGAAAGCTTTTTGGATAATTATATTATGTAAACAAATAACATTCCTCCTGAGACGAAGTGAGGTGGGTAAGTCATCATCCCATCCAAATTCATTTAGTCTCAGCGCGAATTTATAAAAAGGGGTGTTCATAGGCAAAAAACGGGGACTATAATATACAAATAGGCCCCCGAGAATGCCGTTTTAATAGGATCTAAAATTGACGGTTTGGGTGATGAGGACTATAATTGAGGATAGCTAAAAAACAGCCCCCAGGAAAGAAGTGATCTTTTGAAGCAGTTGGTACTCCCCATTAAGGACTCCCAGATGTTATCCCAGGTATTAGCGACCTTGCGTGACAATTTCAAGTTTGGTCAACGCAACTACACGATCTTCCAAGTCGGGAAGGCGACCCTGTTGCGGGTGTCCGACGTTATCAGTTTAAAAAAGGCCGACGTGTTTGATGAAGAAGGGGAGGTACGACGCAACGCCTTCATCGTCGACAAGAAAACCCACAAGCAAAACACCCTTTATTTGAAGCCGGTCGAAAAAGACCTCAAGCGCTACGCCCGTTGGTTGACCAACTACCAATTAGCTAACCCGGACTGCCAGGTTTATACCAGCGAATGGCTTTTTCCCTCCTTTCAACGCCCGGAACGCCATATTACCGAGCATCAGTACTATAAAGTCATGCACAAGGTGGGGGATTTACTCGGCTTAAACTACCTCGGTACCCACACGATGCGTAAAACTGGTGCTTACCGGGTGTACGTACAGTCCAATTACAACATTGGACTCGTAATGAAGCTGCTTAACCATTCCAGTGAGGCGATGACCTTGGCCTACTTGGGGCTCGACCAGCAGAGTAGGGAAGACTTACTGGATCAAATCGACTTCGGCGGTATCAACTAATTATATTATGTTAAGTAGATGAAAATAGGGCTTATCCAAGTTTTCACTCTAACATAATTGACCGTCAGTCAATTATGTTGTATGATACGAGCATCAAGGAAAGGGAGGTGCACTTTGAAGCGTGAAGAACAAGTCCGCTTAACCAAGCAAAAACTACTAACGGCGGCGGACCAACTAATCGTTAAGGAAGGCTACGCAGCGGTGTCGGTCGAACGAATTACCAAGCTGGCCGGGGTTTCTAAGGGAACCTTTTATACCTACTTTAAAAAGAAGGGGGACTTAATGATCGCCCTGAGTCAACACCGATTTGCGGCGATTAATGACCAAATCCCGCTTCTGGTCAACGGCGATCCAGTCGAAGGGATTCGTCACTACTTAATGAGTTACCTCAAGGTGGTCACCGATCAATCGACCTTAGCCATGGTCCGGAGTTGGCTTCGCTTTATCTTGGACCCCTCTAATGGACAAATTGGTAAGTTTGAAAACGACCGGCGGGGGATTGAACGACTCTTACAAGGGTTGGTTGACCACCAACGTTTAACGGCGTCAACCCCTGTGGCAACCATCGCCAACCTTTTAACGGTGGAACTCTATGGCATTTTAGTCGCTTGGGGGGTTGATGACCAAGCAAGCCCTGAACAACGCTTACGCGACTACTGCGATGTCGCCCTCGGTTCCATGCTAGCGCCTTACTTAGTAAAATAGGGGCGCCCCTTTTTTATCAAAAATAATGACCATCAGTCAATTAAGAGGCGGAACTTATGAACGTTACCATTTTAGCTGCCAACGGGCAGATTGCCCACCTAGTTGAAGAACGGCTGTTAACTGAACCAACCTTTAAAGACATCCAATTAACCCTGATGCTCCGTCATCCGGAACGACTTTCTAAATTGAACGACAACCCGCGGGTGACCCTGTTAGACGGGGATTTAACGAATCCCACAGACGTCATTCAGGCGACAAAGGACGCCGATTTAATCTGGTCGGCCGTCGTGGATCACGACCAAACTAACCGGCCAACCAAAAACATCATTGCGGCCGCCAAGTTAAACGGGGTCGAGCGGGTGGTAGAAACCAGCCTACTGGGCCTCTACAACGAAGTGCCCGGTAAATTCGGGGACTGGAACCGGGACTACGGCGGTACTGGCCGATCAACTGCTGGCGGAGTCTGGTTTAACTTATACCCCTTACGCTTACCGTGGCTTAACGACCGGCCGGAGGTTAATTACACCCTGACGCACCGCCACGACCAGTTCGTCGGGGTGTCGGGATCCCGCCGAAGCATTGCCGACGTGGTCTGCCGCATCATTGCCGACCCATCCCTGGGAGCTAACGATAGTCTTGGGATTGGCGATCCCACTACGGAAGGCGCCACCCGACCAGTTTATTAATCAGTTTTGGTAATGGTTAACCCCCGTAAACGAAATTGAAGGGGTGCACCGCTTCATTTATCCTTACTTTAAGGAGGGTTTTGGATGGAAAAGAAGATTTTAATCGCCACTTACTCTTGGTCTGGCCACACCAAACGCTTAGCCGACCAAATTGCCAAGCTCTTGCCAGGAGCTGACCAATACCAAATTGCGGTCCCGGCAGGCACTTATGACTTAACTGATATGTACGCCACTTCCGACCGCGCCAAGAACCAGCTTGCGACCGGTGAGCTGCCACCGCTGGCAAACCCAATTCCGGAACTGGATCAGTATAACCTTATTTTAGTGGGGTCCCCGGTTTGGTCGGGCCAGCCAGCGGTCCCGGTCAAGCAGTTCTTAAACCAACTCACTAATTTTGCCGGTTACCTGGCCCCCTTTTATACCGATGCCGGGGTCGCTAACACGCTTCCCGAAGATGCCGGTGCCGCTTCTGGGTTGATTAACACGATACACCAGATCGGTTCCAGCGTTGGCCTTGCCTTAATCGTTGGGGTTACCGGTGGGATGACCCATGGGGTGGCTTCTTATCGTCAATCACTATTAATGTCAACGATCTGCGCCGCTATTGCCCTGGTAATCATTGTCTTCGTGGTAATTCCCGGGGAGCAGCGTAAGAACCAATTGAAGTTGAAGCACTAAGCTAGACGGGCTGGGCATTTAATAGCGCCTAGTTTTAATTCGGTTTATAATGGAAGAAAAGTTAAGGAGTTTGCCCAATGAAAATTACCCCCGAACTAGTTACCACCGATCCCGCCTCAATGAAGGTCTTACAACAGTTAGCCCGGGAAACCTTTAAGGCGACCTTTGACGCTAACACCCCGCCAGACGAGATGGCGGCCTTTTTAAAGGAATACTACACCACCAAGTCAATGGAAGCGGAATTAACCGATTCCAACACCGCTACCTACTTCTTTAAAAACGAAGGGGGGGAAGTAGTTGGCTTCTTGAAGCTTTCCTGGAAGGACGCCCAAACCGAACCGGATTACCCCGACGCCATGGAATTACAGCGCATCTACCTACGGGTTAAATACCAAGGTCACCACCTAGGGCGGCAGATAATGGATTTTGCCATGCAAGAAGCTAAAAAATTGGGCGTCCCGCGGGTCTGGTTAGGGGTGTGGGAACATAACTACCCGGCCCAAAAGATCTATGGGCGCTACGGCTTTAAGCGGGTTAGTCAACATACCTTCATGGTGGGCGATGACCCGCAGACCGATTTCATTTTAATGAAGGACATGACGGAGGAAGACTAATGGCCGATTACCAAATTCACACCGTTTTACGCCAGGTGGGTTGCCAAGTCATCAATAACGACGGCACCCACCAGTGGTTACTTGACGAACCGTTGACCCAAGAAGGGACGGATGCAGCGCCAAACCCGGTTCAATCCTTATTGGGGGCCCTCGGGGGTTGCCTGTCGCTGACCGCCTTAGACGTGATCCGCCACAAGCAACTAGACGTCAATCGCTTTGAGCTCGAGATTGAAGGGACCACCGATTACCTACCAGGGAGCCGGGCTAAGGCCCTTGCCACCGTTCACGTGACGGTTAAGTTAGCGACCTCAATGACGGATAAGGCGATTGACCGGCTCCTAAAGACGATGGATAAGTACTGCACGGTTCACAACAGTTTGAGCGACCGGGTTGTCTTTTCAATGGAGGCAAAGCGAATTGAATAGAAAAAGGAGCGCTACGGGAAACCGTGAACGCTCCTCTTTAGTCTTGTAACTTTTCTTGGTGCAACTTCAAGTTGATCTGGTCCACGATATCGGCTACGGTTACGTTATTGAACCGAATCATCGCTGCCGCCTGTGCCTCTTGGTATACCTCGGCTAGGATTGGTTGAATGTGACCACCGACCTTACACTGGGGGTTAGTATCGGGGTTAACGTTGAAGAGGGGGTGGGGACCATCGCTCTCTTCGACGGCCAAATAAACATCGTATAAGGTAATCTTCTGCAGGTCCCTAGCCAACCGTGGCTGTGCCGTCCCTTGGGTAGTTTGGACTAAGCCAGCCTGCCGTAGGTTCCCCATTAACCGCCGTACCATGACCGGTGAAATCCCGATACTCGATGATAAGAGGTCACTCGTGATTCGGGCCTCCTCGTAAACCTTCAGAAAGCACAAAATATGGATAGCATCGCTAAAGCGGGTTGAAGCACGCATTTTCTCACCTCGTTCCATTATTAATTACAAGTAAAAACACTTTGATAACCTAATCCTATCACACCAGCCTTGAATAAGCTATTCAATTGTGTTATTGTTACTTATGAAATCACAAGTACTAAGAAAAAGGAGCGATCAATATGAGGAAATGGGTTCGGCGACTGGTGGCCACCGTTGCCGTCACTGCTTTGGGGGCCCTAGCCCTTCCAACAACCGGGTTCGCCGCTAATAGTAAGACCCCGATTATCGTCGGGTCCAAGAGTTTCACCGAGAGTAAGGTCGTCAGTGAAATTTACGCCCTGGCCCTGGAAAAGGCCGGTTACAAGGTGACCCGTAAACAAAATATCTCTAATTCGGTCGTTTTTAAGGCGGTCCAAACTGGGCAAATTGACGTTTACCCCGAGTATACGGGGACAATTGTGGACGCCTACTTAAAGCAAAGCACCACCAATAAGAACGCTAAGCAAATTGCGGCGGCCGCCAAGAAGGGGGTCGCTAAGTATAAGTTAACGACCCTGACACCGGCACCGGGTAATGATTCACAGGGGATCGCCGTTACCACCAAGGTAGCCAAAAAGTACGGCCTCTACACGATCAGCGACCTGCAAAAGAAGGCCAACAAAATTCGCTTCGTCTCGCAAGGGGAATTTGACCAACGGGCCGACGCCCTGCCGGGGATGGTTAAAAAGTACGGTAAGTTCGACTTCAAGTCCTCAAAGGACTACGATGACAGCTTGAAATACAAGATCCTCTCCGAAGGCAAGGGGGATGCGGCGCCGGTCTCGACTACCGACGGGCAACTGGCCAATGGCAACAAATACACCCTCTTAAAGGATGACAAGCACCTGTGGCCAGCCTATAACTTGGTCCCGTTGGTTCGGAATTCGACCCTCAAGTCGCACCCGAAGATGGCTAAGGCCTTAAATCAGGTCGACAAGAAGTTAACAACTAAAACCCTGACGGAATTAAACAAAAAAGTTGACGTCGACGGGCAAAACTACCAAACTGTGGCTAAGAACTGGTTTAATAAAAATATTAACTAGGATTGGGGGCTAGGGGAAAATCCAATTTTCTCCCGGCCCCTTACTATTCTATGCTGATTAGGCGGAAAATACGCCCCCATCACAGCAATTCTAGCTGATCTAGGTCAGTTATTGCCACTTTCTTCTTTATTAATACCGGAGGTCCTGACCGTGCTTACGCAAATCATCCATTACTTTCAAACTAACCACGCCCAGTACTGGGGCTACGTGGGCCAACACCTGGTACTGAGCTTTTCGGTCTTAGTGATTGCCATGCTGATCAGCCTGCCGCTAGGGTACCTCGGCTCAAAACACCCCAAGGTGGCCCTAATTTGTTCATCATTTTCCCAGGTCTTGCGGATCATCCCCAGCTTGGGGCTCTTATTCCTCTTGATTCCGCTGATTGGAACCGGAGTTGTCCCGGCCGGAATCGCCCTGGTCATTCTTGCCATCCCACCAATTTTAATCAACACGATCCTAGGCTTTAATGAAGTTGGGACGATCTACCAAGAAGTAGGGGTCGCCCTCGGAATGAACGAACGCCAACTGCTTTGGCAAGTAAAAGTTCCCTTAGCCCTACCCTATCTATTAAACGGGATTAAGCTTGCCCTGATTGAAATCATTGCTAGTGCCACTTTAGCAACCTATATCGGCGCCGGCGGGTTAGGCACCCTGATCTTTACCGGCTTAGGCCTGTACGACATGGCCGACGTGATCATTGGTGGGGCCAGCGTCGCCATGCTCTCTTTAATCACAATGGTCAGCTTCGACCTCCTCATCCGAAAGGTGGAAAACCATGAACCAACCCGAAATTGAATTTGAACACGTCGTTAAGCGCTTTGGTCAAACAACGGTCATCCCGGACCTGTCCTTTACCATTAACAAGGGGGAGTTCGTGACCGTGCTGGGGTCATCTGGCTCGGGGAAGACGACGACCCTCAAAATGATCAACGGTCTTTGGCAACCGACCAGCGGCACGGTTAAGATCGGTGGTAAAGAATTAACGGAGCACAACCAAGTGGACCTGCGGCGCCACATCGGCTACGTGGTCCAACAGATTGCCCTCTTTCCCCACCTGACAATCAAGCAAAACATCGCCGTTGTTCCTAAGCTGTTGAGGTGGGAGCAAGCTAAAATTGACCAGCGAGTTGACGAACTATTGGACCTAGTCAAACTTCCCAGCGACCAGTACGCTGATCGCTACCCCGCCCAGTTATCCGGGGGGCAGCAGCAACGTGTCGGCCTCGCCCGCGCCCTGGCCGCCAACCCCGATTTCATCCTCTTTGACGAACCGCTCGGCGCCCTAGATGCCTTAACCCGGATTGATTTGCAAAAGGAAATCAAAAACCTCCACGCTTCGCTTGCCGATAAGACCTTTTTCTTTGTTACCCACGACATTAACGAGGCGCTTTATTTGGGGCAGCGGGTCATGGTGATGAATAGGGGACGCCTCGAACAGTTTGCCAGCCCGGAAACGATCGTCCAACACCCGGCGAGCCCCTTTGTTGAAGAGCTACTGGCAACCGAGGAGCGTAACCAAGAACTCTGGAGGCGACTGCAATGATTACTTATTGGAACCAAAACGCCACCACCATTCTAACTGATACCGCCCAGCACGCCCAGCTCGTCTTAACGTCGCTATTGATTGCCCTGTTGATCGCCACCCTCTTAATCCTGCTGTGCTTACGCCACGACCGGCTGTTGACTGGGTTAACCTACGTCTTTTCCCTGCTGTATTCGGTGCCGAGCTTCGCCTTTTTCGCCTTGCTCCTACCGCTAACCGGGTTGGGCGACACTACTGCTACCGTTGTCTTAGTCGTTTACAGTGAGTACGTCCTTTTGCGGACCTTTATTACCGGACTCCGGGCAATTGACCCTAGCTTAGTTGAGGTTGCCTACGGAATGGGGATGACTAGCCGGCAGGTCTTTTTCAAGGTTCAACTACCGCTGGCGACCCCGGCGATTTTCTCGGGCCTCCAAGTAGCCCTAGCGTCAATGATGTCGATTGCTACGATCGCCGCCACCATCAACGCCGGCGGGCTAGGAAACTTGCTGTTTGAAGGCCTCCAAACCCAGCAGTTGCCCCCCTTGTTATGGGGGATCATCATGACGGTCGCCCTGACCCTGGTTAGCATCGCCATTTTACGAATCCTGCAGCATTTTCTTCGACCACGGTTTAGCACTAAATAATGAGGAGGCGCCCTGATGAAAGATGAAAGCGGTTGTCATTTACCAGGCCGGGGGACCCGACCAACTAAAACTCGTTGACCTACCAACCCCGTAACTTCGCCCTGGGTGGTCACTGGTTAAGATTCACGCCTTTGGTCTTAACCACTCGGAGGTCTACACTAGAAAGGGGCAATTGCCAACGGTGCATTTCCCCCGCATTCTCGGCATCGAAGGGGTGGGGGAGATCGCCCAAACGACCGACCCGCAACGACTACCCGTTGGACAAGCCGTCATTTCCATCATGGGGGAGATGGGGCGCAACTTTGACGGTAGTTACGCCGAGTACGCCCTGTTACCTAACCAACAAATTTACCCGGTCACTACCGACCTTCCTTGGTCCCAGCTGGCCGTCTTTCCCGAGACTTACTACACCACCTACACTTCGTTAAAGAACCTCCGGCCCGCTCCTGGCGACCGCTACTTAATTCGCGGTGGTACCAGTGGGGTCGGGATCGCCATGCTAAATTTGATCCGGGCCAAGGACCCCCAAGCCTACGTCGCCGGCACCTCACGCTCACTTGCCAAGGCCGCGCGGATGAAGGACGCTGGTTACTCAACCGTGATTAAGGACCAAAACGGGCATCTCCAAACGGCGGAAAAATTTGATAAGGTCCTTGAATTGATCGGGCCGGTGACGGTTAAGGAAACCTTCACCCACATTAATGAGGGTGGGATCGTCTGCGTGACGGGGCTACTCGGCAACCAGTGGACCCTAGAGTATTTTGACCCGATCACCGACATCGCCCCGGGCGCCTACCTGACCGGGGGCTACTCGGGGGCGGTCACAGAAGAAAAGATTAACGAACTCTTCTCCTACCTGCAGAGGTATCAGGTAGCCGCGAAACCCGACCGCATCTTTGCCCTTAGGGACCTCTGCCGGCCGCCCACGCTTACCTCGCCTCTGGCCAGAGCATGGGGAAGGTCGTTATTGACGTCGATGCCTGATGACGGAGAACCTGGGACATGCCTCGATTATCTACTAACGCAAAAAGAGACTGGAAACGCTGCGTTTTCCAGTCTCTTTTTTACTGTTTTAACTAGTCGTCTTCGCCAGCGACGTTGATCAAAATCTTTGCTTGGGCCTTATCATTGGTGAGGGCTTCAAACCCATCGGATACCACTTGGTCGATCGTGATTTCCTTGGTGATGACCGGTTCCACAACCAACGAGCCCTTGGTAACCAGGTCGACCGTTTGTTGGAAGGTTTCCCGGGAGTAAGCGATTGTGCTGGTGATCTTAACCCCGGTATTGGTCAGCTGCATTGGGTTAAATTCGATTGGGTGGCCGTAAATGGCCACAATTACCATCGTACCCCGTGCCTTAGTGGCTTCGATGGCTTGGTCAAAGGTTGGCTTTACCCCAGCCACTTCAAAGGAGACGTCGACCCCGCCCGGAACGAGCTCTTTAATCTTCTTTACGGCGTCTTCTTGGTCGGACTTGATGACGTCGGTCGCCCCCATTTCAAGGGCCTTCTTCAAACGAACCTCTGACAGGTCGGAAACAATGATCTTGGAGGCCCCGGCCGCCTTGGCCGCCGCCGCTACCAAGACCCCAATTGGACCAGCCCCGAAGATGGCCACGTTTTCACCAAACTTGAGGCCACCTTCCTTGATGGCTTGAACGGCCACCGCCGTTGGTTCAATGGTGGCTGCAATCCGCAACGGGAAGTCCTTTGGAAGTAGGTAGAGGTTTTCTTCCGGGATGTTAACTAACGGCGCTAAACCACCATCGCAAGCAAGTCCGATGAAGGAGTAGCCATCGTATACGTCAACGTTGTCGGGCACCTTGCCGTGGGTGACAGTCGGGTTAACGCTAACGTGGTCGCCAACCTTAAACTTGGTAACGTCTTTACCAACCTTTTCAATTACCCCGCAAAATTCGTGGCCCAAGGTCACCGGAGCTTCACCACCGGTTAATTTATCCTTGTGGCCGACCGGGATGAAGATTGGTCCCTCTTGGTATTCGTGGAGGTCACTCCCACAAATTCCAGTCCAGGCAACCTTAACCACCACTTCGTTATCCTTAGTTGGTTTCAGATCAACATCTTCAACCCGAATGTCTTTTGCACCATGCCAAACTGCAGCTTTCATCTTCATGAACCTCCTGTTTCGACCTGTGTGACGTTTCTACACCTGAAATATAACATGCTCGTTTTCATTTTGCAAGCGCTATCATTTATTTTTAAGTCAAAAGGGCGATGACTGTTAAGCAAAAGTGATCACCATCGTGAATTATTTGTCTAGCTAATTTGATTATTCTAGCCATTTAGGCCTTAATTAATGCATTTTTTGCAAATCTGATCACCATTCCTAGCTTGTGAAATGAGCGTTTAACTTTCGGACACTATTTTTCAAACTAACGGAAGGATCACAAACTTTGATTGGTTTTTCGATAATTTTTAGGAGGGAACAGAAGCTCCCCCCATTTCCACCAAAAGTAAAACCAGCGCTCAAGGGTACTTACTGGGTCAATCCGTGCTATTATTAAAGAAATTTCATAAGGAGAATGCCAGATGACCATTTACGACTTCACCACTAACTTAGACCGGCGCCACACTAATTCGATCAAGTGGCGCGTTAAAGACGGCGAGCTGCCCCTAACGATTGCCGACATGGATTTCCGGGTGGCACCGGAAATTGAGGCGGCGATGCAAGCCAAGGTTGCCCGCGGTAACTTTGGCTATGAATACACCCCGGACGAGTACTTTACCGCCGTCGCTTCCTGGTACCAACAGGAGCACGGGGTAGACGTCGCCCCAGCTTGGATGCAATACGTGAGTGGGGTTATCCCGGCGTTAACGGCTTGCTTGAATTACTTTACGGCCCCGGGCGACGGAATCGTCATGCTGGAGCCGATATACAATTCCTTTTTCGGGGCGATTGAAAAAACCGGGCGTAAGGTAGTCGCTAGCCAACAAGATTACGATAGGGAAAACCACGCCTACCAAATCAACTGGGCCGACCTAGAGGAAAAACTAGCCGACACCAAGACCCGCATGTTCATCATCTGCAACCCCCACAACCCAACTGGGATGGTTTGGTCGAAAATGGACCTGGAACGGATGATTCGCTTAGCCAACCAATACGGGGTGTTGGTCGTTGCTGATGAAATCCACGGTGACCTGGTTATTGAGGGGGAAGACTACACGCCAACCTTCTCTTTAGATCCAGTCATTTTGAGTAACGTAATTACCCTCGTATCAACCTCCAAGACCTTTAACCTCGCTTCCTTACAAGCGGCGACCGCCATTATCGCCAACCCCTTATTACGGGGCCGGTTTGCCCAGGCAGCTAACCAACAGGGGATCGTGGGTCCCAACCTACTGGCCATACCGGCTTCGATTGCCGCATACGAAAACGGTGGTGAGTGGGTCCACCAACTTAAAGCCCTCATCAAACACCACCGTCAACTCGTACAACAGGTTTTGGCAACTGACCTTCCCGAACTTAGCTTAGTACCGGGACGAGGGACGTACCTAGTTTGGTTAGACACCCAAGCCGTTGCGGAGGACTCCCGCACTCTCGTTGCCTTCTTGAGGGAACAAACCGGCTTGCTCCTGACGCCGGGAACTGAGTACCGGGGAAACGGAAAGGGCTTTGTCCGGGTTAACCTAGCTTACCCAACCACCGTCATTGAAGACGCCTTAGCCCGCTTAGTTCGTGGGGTTAAAGCTTACCAGGCCCAGAAATAAAAAAAGCGCCCCGCGGGGCGCTTTTTTTTAGGGTACTTGCGATAGGACCTGGGGCGTTGAATACTTAGCCATCAAGGCTGGCAAGGATTGTGTAATCGTCGTCATTTCAGGAACGGGAGTGAAAAAGTAGCGCAGGGAGTTGAGATCCGCCATTCCAAGGTAATGGGTGAAGTCATCGTGACCCGGCAGGTGCGCCATCTTCACCGCCCCCAAAACCTTCATTGACTGGGCAACGGCTTGGTGATCATCAACCGGAAGTTGGTGCGCTAACCGGATGCTCGTAGCAATGAACCGTGAACGCGGGGAGCGAGCTTGCGGCAGATCACCTTGGTAATCCTTTAACGCTTCCTCCACCGTTTTAAGCGGGGCGTCGGCACTCAAGCCCAGAAAGGAACGGAGCCGCCGCAGGTGATTGGCGTAGGTGGGTGAATTAGTCAAGACCCCTAACTCAACTCGCTGCAAGGACAGGGTGGGGCTAGTTGGTTCCAATAGGTAGGTCCCGCTGGCATCCTGGATGAACCAGTGGAAGGGGTGGATGATATCGTGGTCATACCACTGCCGGTTAGTAATTGCTAACCGGGGTAGCAGGGCCGCCACCTCGCTAATGTTGGCGCAGTTGCCCAGTAGGTAACCAATCACGTCCTGGGGTGAGAGGTTAATTTTCCCCGGTTGGGCCCGGGCGGCGTAATCAACCTGGCCGGGAAAGTAAAGCTCGGCGACCGCTAGCCCCGCCTGGTTAAAACCGTCGCCAATTAAGTAATAATCATCCACTCGGCGCATCCCGCCTAAAATGGCGTACTTAGAGGGGTAGGCGGCTTGGGGGGCGAGGGGACGCCAAAGGTACCCCTTCGGCAAATAAGTGAGGTTCCAAGGGGTGTTTTTGACCGGAAAGTCCATCGTCCGCCCAAAGTAGCGGTGGTGCTCCGTTGACCAAAAGGAAACGGCCGTGCACATCCTAGTCACCCTCTTTACTTGGTGCGTCGCTGCCGACTTCATCCAGTGCTTGACGTTGCTTGGTTTGATCGACGTGGGTGTAGAGGTCGGTTGCCGAGGTGCCCTTTTGGCCAAGCTGTTGGGCAACTAAAACCTGGTCTTTAGTCACGTCGTACAGCTCCGAGGCGAGGGTATGGCGAAGCTTGTGCGGGGTCAAGGGATGACCAAAGGCCCGCGAGTACTTGCTGACTAACCGTTCAATCCCGTTGACCGAGATCCGCTTGGTCTGCCCGTGGTAGTGGGTTAAAAAGAAGGCCCGCTCCGTTTTCTCCGGTTGGTAGCGCTGACGGCGAATCGTGGCGTAAGCCTGAATGTAGGGCATCGTCCAGGGGGCAATTGGGACCGCATCCCGTTGGCCACCTTTCCGGGTCACTTCCAGGGTCTGCCCCTTTAAATCAAGGTCGTTGACGTCAACACCCGCCGTTTCCGAGACCCGGATCCCGGTGCCCAAGATCAGGGCTACCAAGGCGATGTCTCTTTCCTTATTCTTTTCAAAGGCGGTCCGGGCGCGCGGATCACACTTTTGTTCGTACTCCTGGTCTAAAAAGGTTAAAAAATCGTACTTGAGCTGGCCGGTGTACATCTTGGCCTCCAAGACGTGGGCGCGGTAATTCAGAGTCTTGGTGTCATTTAAGGAGTCGATCTTTAGCATCACGTTACGCTCAAAGTAGGGCTGGCCCCCATTGATGTCGGCGGTTACGGTCAGATATTTGAACAGCGAGCGCAGGGCGTTAATTGACCGGTTAATCGTGGTGGGCGAATTAAGTCGTTGCTGCGCATTTTTGGTGTGGGCCAAGTCGTCAATAAACTGCATGATGTCGTTGCGGCGTAGCTTTTCCAGTTCCGCCGTCGTCACGTGGGCGTTATCCGTGGCCTTGCTTAAGCCGGTTTTGCGTAGCCAGGTGAAAAACCGGCGCAGTTCGGTTAGGTACTGGTACGAAGTGGTGAGGGAATGGCGGGTGCCCAGCTGGTACTCGCTGACAAAATCTGGCAGTTGCTTTAGCTCCCGGTCGATTAAATTAAGGTATCGTTGCGTTTCCATGCTTAACTTCCTTACGAATTGATGTTCCCTTCATTATAGCATGGTCATTTACAACGGCCTTCGTTCGTATTCTGCTCGCCCCCGTCAGGTAAGCTTGCTTTATTAAGCAAATAACGCTGGCGCCATTCATTTATTAAGTTAATTAATTAAAAATAGATTAGAACATTAACCGATTTCTGTTCTACAATAATCATCACATTAACAAATTGATAGAAAGAAGATGAATCACGTGTTAGAAACGTTATTTTTCGCCCTAATTCCGATCTTAATTACCATCGGACTAGGTTACTACTCGGCTGTCAAGGGGACCTTTGACGAACAAGATAGCCATAAACTCGCTCGGTTGGTCCTTAACTACATGCTGCCACTCAACGTCTTTGCCGGCATTTGGGGAACGTCTCGAAAAATTATGATCCAAGACGTGGGGCTGGCACTGTGGCTAGCGGTGGCGATGGTCGTTTGCTTTCTTTTGATGATTCTCGTCTACCGCTACGCCTTGAAAAATGACGCCCCCGTGGCCATCCTACGCGCAATGTCGATTGCCGACCCCTCGGTTCCCTTCGTTGGCTCGGCCGTATTACCGTTAATTTTCGGCGCTAATGACAGTGCTATCACGATCGGGATCTGTACCCTGACAATCAACGTGATCATGTTACCGATCGCATTTAGTGCCTTTGGCGATAACGGCAATACAGTATCCGCCAGGTTGAAAAACACCTTTAAGAAACCGCTAGTAATTGCCGCCTTGCTGGGCTTTATCCTAGTTTTATGTGGTTCCCAAATGCCCACGCAATTTGACTCCATTTTCACCCTGCTAGGGAAGGGCGCAGGTGGGTTAGCCATTTTCACCACCGGGATCGTATTAAAGACCCGCCAGATCACTTTCAACAAAACGATTTGTTCTACTATTTTATTGAAGAACCTCGCCTTCCCGCTAGTTGTTTGGGGATGCATGGCCCTTTTCAATAGTCCGACGACCCTGACCCGGTTGGTGGTCGTAGCCTTGGCCATCCCCACGGCCACGATGCCCTCCACGCTGGCAATTCGCTTTAATGTCCACGAAGCCGAGTTAGCTTCGACCCAGTTTTGGAGCACGGCCCTCTCCTTCATTACCTTGACCGCCTTTGTTTTAGCACTTAGTTAGGAGGAAAACATGGGAGAAATAATTAAACTTGAAAACGGTCAACTCCGGGTTCCAGATTACCCCACCATTCCCTTTATCAAGGGGGATGGTATCGGGCCGGAAATCTGGGCAGCAGCCCAACCGGTCTTTGACGCTGCCGTTAAAAAGGTCTATGGGGGAACGCGACGAATTACTTGGCAGCCGGTCTTAGCGGGTCAAGCCGCCTTTGAACAAACCGGGAACTGGCTACCGGACGCGACCCTTGCCGCCCTCAAACGCTACCTGGTCGCCATCAAGGGGCCACTGACCACCCCAGTAGGCGGAGGTCACCGTTCAATTAACGTCACCCTACGTCAGGAACTTGATTTATACGCTTGCGTTCGCCCGGTTCGCTATTATCCCGGCTCCCCCTCGCCAGTCCGTTATCCCGAACGGGTTAAGATGACCCTGTTTCGCGAAAACACCGAAGACATTTACGCAGGAATCGAGATGGGGGTGGGGACAGAGGCGGCCAAGGGACTAACGGCACTGCTAAAAGAACAGCGGCAACTGGCCAAGGTTCGCTTCCCGGCGACGTCTGCCTACAGCATCAAGCCGGTCTCAAAGGAGGGGACTACCCGCTTAGTCCGGGCCGCTATTGAATACGCCTTGAGAAATAATGAACTCACCCTGACCCTGGTCCACAAGGGTAACATCATGAAGCAAACCGAGGGGGCCTTTAAAAACTGGGGCTATCAAGTAGCAGAAGAGTACGGTGACCGACTTTTTACAATGGCACAATACCAGGCCCTTGCTAAAACTAGTCAACATCAGGCTGACCAGGCCCTTCAAGGCGCCCGTGCCCAAAAGAAGCTGATCGTCAACGACGTCATTTGCGATAACTTCTTGCAACAAAGCCTCCTCCACCCGAAAAACTTTGCCGTCATTGCCACGTTGAACCTAAACGGTGACTACCTTTCCGACGCCTTAGCCGCCCAAGTGGGGGGGATAGGAATTGCGCCGGGTGCTAATATTAACTACCAAACCGGCCAAGCGTTGTTTGAAGCCACCCACGGGACGGCACCCCAATTCGCTGGTCAAAACAAGATGAATCCAACCTCCCTGCTTCTGTCCGGGGCGATGATGTTTGATTACCTCGGGTGGGAAGCGGTTGGTGATTTGATTCGCCAGGGGATCGCCCAGGCCATCGCATCGCAACACGTGACGGCCGACCTAGCAACCTCAACGGCTGCCAACGTCCTCTCGACCAGTTCGTTCGGAAATTACCTCGTCAGCCACCTATAAGCGACCAAAAGGAGCCCCAACACCATCAAAAAGTGGTTAGCGGGGCCTTTTTATTTCCCGAAAAGCCCTTTCTTTTTTTGCATTAGACTTTTTTAATGATTGAGGCGTGCTATAATCAACGTACAAACGAGATGTGTTCAAAAAGGGAGCGAGTACAATGAAAACACTGATGATTGCTGAAGACCTGACCGCCTTGGGGCAAATTTCTCTAGCCAATGCCCTCGGTGTGGTACAAGCCCAATCCGTAAGACCAGCAATGTTGCCCACCGCCCTTCTTTCAACCCAGTCGGAAGGTTTTGGCACCCCAGTAGCCCTGTCAACTGAGGAATGGCTGGAAAATGCCCTTGCCCAGTGGCTTGACATGGGGGAGGAGTTTGCCGGCATCCTGATTGGCTACGTTGGTCAAACCGCCTTAATTGATAAGCTTTCGGTCATCATTGACCACTTTTCCTTGCCGGTCACGGTTATTGACCCGGTCATGGGAGACCGGGGGAGCCTTTACCCCGGTCTGGATGAAGATTACGTAGTGGCGGTGCGCCAGCTTTGCCAAAAGGCGACCGTCATCACACCAAACTGGACCGAGTTATGCCTCTTAGCCGGTTATGACCCCACCAGTGAGTGCACTCAGGAGCTATTAGATACCATGGTGGAGCAGCTGCGCCAAGAGGGGATCTCCGCTCGGGTGATCGTAACCGGTATCTTAGGGCAGGGGACTTCATCAACTGCCTACCAGGCGGAAAAGGACGATCAGTTTAACTGGTTGATGGCGCCCCGGATCCCAGGCCACTTTTACGGCACCGGCGACCTGTTTAGCGCCATTTTAGCCAGCCAACTGGTCAAGGACGTCCCGTTTGAGCGGGCGATTCAAGTTGCCCACGAAGGCCTGCGCCTAGCGATCGTTCAAACGGCCCCGTTTGACGAGGGCCAACGCCGCTACGGCTTGCAACTTAGTCACTTACTGGCCTACTTGACCAGTTTTGAAGCATAGAAGGGATTGATTGGGATGAATCATCAACGCACACAAAAGCAAGTTTTAACGGCCCTCTTGGTGGCGGTAGCCGTCGTCATGGGACGCTTCTTTTTAATTCCGATTCCATGGACCCACGGCAACGTTAACCTATGTGACCTAGGGATTATGATTGCCGCCCTGATGATTGGGCCGCTAGCCGGTGGGGTGGTCGGTGGCTTGAGCGGGATGATTCTAGACCTGATCTCTGGTTACGTTGCTTACGCGCCCTTTTCTTTAATCGCCCACGGGCTGGAAGGCTGGGTTATCGGCTACCTTTACCAGCGAACCCATAACCGCTACCTCGCCCTAAGCGTTGGGGTGGTTGTAATGGTGATTGGTTACTTCGTAGCCGACACAGTTCTCTACACGATCACCGCCGGGGTACTCGGGATCGGGACTAACATCTTGCAAGGGGTGGTGGGCGCTGTCGTTGCCTTAGTACTGATTCCCGCCTTAAACCGGGCCGTGCGCTTGAATTAAGTCAAAAACTCACGGGAGGTCATTTATGGCCTCTTTTTTGTTTCCGCTTTCAATTGGCGTATAATAAAGGTACTTTAACAGGAGGGGATATTATGACAATTCCAACAGTGACATTAAATAACGGACTGAAGATGCCCCAGCTAGGGATGGGGGTTTGGAAGACCTCCAATCGAGCTGCCAAGCAAGCCGTTACCATGGCAATTAAAGATGGCTACACCCTAATTGATACGGCTAAGCAATACGGCAACGAAGCCGGCGTCGGCGAGGGGATTCAGGAAGGCTTAAAGGCGACCGGCAAGTCCAGAGAAGACCTCTTCATTACCACCAAGGTCTTTAACGGTGACCAGGGTCACCAACCAACTTTAGACGCGATTGAAGGGCAATTAGACGCCTTGCAAACCGATTACGTCGACCTACTTTTGATGCACTGGCCAGTTAACGGGCTATACAACGCAACTTGGTGGGCGATGGAAGAAATTTACGCCGCCGGCAAGGCGAAGGCGATCGGTGTATGCAACTTCAACGTTGAACGGCTCAGTGACCTTTTGGATAACGGGAGCGTCGTTCCGGCGGTCAACCAGATTGAATTTAACCCCCGGATCCACCAGGATGACGTTCGCGACCTATGCCGCCAACACAACATCCAAGTGGAAGTCTGGTCACCACTAGGTGGGGGCGCTGCGCTGTCAAACCCAACTATCCAAACGATTGCCGACGCCCATCAAAAGACGGTAGCCCAGGTCATTTTACGGTGGGAACTCCAGCAGGGGCTCGTGGTTATTCCCAAGTCAGTTCACGAAGAACGAATCATTGCTAACCAACGGGTCTTTGACTTCACCTTAACCGACACTGAAATGGCCACCATTTTCAGTCTCAACACCGAAGAACACGCCATTTGGTACGACAAATTCAAGTGGTCGGGGAATCCAAACGGGGTTGACGACTACATCGATGACCGTGATTAATTTAAAAATCGGGGTCCACTGGACACCCGGTTTTTAGATTAGACAAAGTATAATCACCAACACTAACCCTAAGGGGATGAGGTACCGGTGAATGATCGTGTAGGCCCCCAACTCGCGGATGAAGGCGTTGCAAGTAAAGGTGAAGTGGGGGGTGTGGACGGCCAGACCCTGACAATTCACCCCCTGGCGGCGAGCGTAGAGCAGGGAGCGTAGGAGGTGGTAATCACTGGTTACCAAGACCACCCGGTCACCTGAGTTAATGAAGCGCTTGGCCTCGCTCAAATTGGTTGCTGTATTGGTAGAGTTGGTTTCCAAGCGGATGGCAGACTCGGGAACCCCCTTTTGGCGGGCAAACCGGTGCATCGCGACCGCCTCGGGTTCGGGTTCGTCGTCCCCCTGACCACCGGACATAATCAGTTCAGCCTTGGGGAAGCGTTGGTAAAGCGCCAAGCCACCTAGCAAGCGGCGCCGTAAAACCGGACCCACGCCCCCTTTGATGAGACCGGCGCCCAAAATTAGTATCTTGGTTGGTTTAATTGTTAATGGCAGGGCGTTGATCACCGTTGCCAAAAGGTAAGCGTCAATCAGGACCGCCACGTAGCCGTAGATGGCCAACATCAATTTAACGATCAAAACTGAGCGCCATAGTAGCCATAAAACTGGGAACAGCGGGGCGAACACCATTACCAAAAAACCACCCACCAAAAAGAAGTAGCCCTTAGCAGACGTACCGTAACGGCTCAGTAGCCAGTAGCCATCGTGGGTCAACACCTCACCTAAAATGCCGAGCGGGAGAACGATGACAAACAGGGTACTAGCCAGCCAAACGGGGGTCAGCCCAGTGAGCCAGGTTAGTAACCCTAAGAAGGGCAAGAGGCCACTTAAAAGGGTGCGGCGATCGTGGGCAATCACCACTATCCCCAGGATGATTAATCCAGCCCCGATTAATAACGTCACCATTCATCCGACCTCCTTTGTTATAATATCAGTATAACTGAAAAGGGGGCGTTGCGATGTTAACAAGGGCCGAAATTAAGGCGACTAAAGAGGAGCTACAGGCCAATTACCGACGCTTAAACCAACCAGAAGCAACCGTACTCGCCGACCTAGAGATGAACGCTGAGCGACTGGACGCGGTGTTAAACATGGAGAGCACCCAGACCCTAGCGACGTTTGGGAGGTCCGTGATTACTTAGAAGACAAATTAAAGGAGCAGGGGATTAAAATGGTTCCCTTCTCACGGTTAGGGGACCACAGCGCCAACCACTGGTTCCCTTACCAAACGCCATGGCGCAAGGAGGAATTATATGATTAATTACCGCCGTTTAACTAAAACAGACTTGCCGCAAGTAATCACTTTTTATAAGGATGCTTGTGACCACCAACAGTTCGATCAATACAGTCCGGATTGGACCTGGGGCGTTTACCCAAGTGAACAGTCGCTAGAAGAAAGCCTCAACGACTTGTTCATCGGCGCCTTTGATGACGATGGTACGCTACTGGGGGCCGGGATCCTGACGAAGGGCGAAGACCCAGATTACCCGAGCGAGGCCTGGAAGATCCCAGCCACGGACGACCAAATTGCGATCCTACACTTACTGGCGGTTGGTCCCGCCGCCCGTGGCAAGGGGGTCGCTAGTGGTCTCCTAGCACAACTCAAGCAGGTTGCTAAAGAGGCGGGCGCCATCGTCATTCACCTAGACGTAATTGACGGTAACCCACCGGCGGATGTTTTATACCAAAAGAACGGCTACCAACTCGCCAAACGGGTCGTCATCGACTACGAAGACGTTGGTCGTCAAGAAGCCAACTTATACGAACTGAAGCTATAACTTTAAAACGCCTCCCGAATGCGCTATCATGAGAGCATTGGAGGTGTTTTTCTTTTGAAGAAAGTGATTAACGTTGCTGTTGAACGGGATGGGCTTTGGCTCGATTCCAACATTGTGTATGCCCAGGTACCCGGCTGGCTGGGCAACGCCACCCGCAACTTACGGCTGTCGGTAATACGCCATTTTGCCACCGGGGATGACACCAAGTTCCCAGTGATCTTTTGGTTTGCCGGTGGGGGATGGATGGATACCGACCACAACATCCACTTGCCAAACTTAGTTGACTTTGCCCGGGCGGGGTATTTGGTTGTGGGCGTGGAGTACCGCGATTCTAACAAGGTCAACTTCCCGGGTCAACTCGAGGATGCCAAGGCGGCGATCCGTTACATGCGCGCTAATGCCGCGAAGTTCCAGGCCGATCCCGATCGCTTTGTCGTGATGGGTGAATCGGCCGGCGGTCACTTGGCCTCCATGTTGGGGTTGACCAACGGGATGACGGAATTTGACGTCGGCGACCACTTAGACGTCTCCAGTGACGTTCAAGTGGCAGTCCCTTGGTACGGCGTGGTTGACCCGTTAACTGCTAAACAAGGCAGCGCCACAGACGCCTTTGACTTCGTTTACCGTAACTTACTGGGGGCCGAGCCAGAGGACGCCCCGGAACTGGATGCCAAGGCCAATCCATTGACCTACGTTTCAAAAAAGAGCGTGCCATTCTTAATCCTGCACGGCCAACAGGACCAGGTCGTCCCGGTTAAAGACTCCGAGGTCCTGTATGAAGCCCTTAACCAAGCGGGCGTTGATGCGGATCTCTATGAATTAGAAACTGCCGGCCACATGGACGTCCAGTTCATGCAACCAGCCGTCTTCAAGCTCATTTTGGAGTTCCTCAAGAAGCATTTAAATTAAGCCATCCGAGCCGTCCAAACACTGGACGGTTTTTTCATATATTTATAAAAGTGGCACTAATTAACCGTCCGGCGCCCAGTCTTGGTTCGTTCCAAGGTTTTGATGGTTGGCATCCTGGTTAAACTTCTTCAACCAACGGGGAAGTATCCAACCGTTGCCAACAGCGAAGGCGAGCGGGGCGTTGCAAAGTTAAACCAAGGTGTGTAAAAAAACAACGAAATTAAAATTACGAAATCCATTGATAATAAAGGGTTTCTTTCAATGTGTGTCATTAAAACTATAATTTTAATGACAGGTTAATTTAAGCCAAAACACTACCCCATTTAAAAAGCCCGTTGCCAGTTTTAGCAACGAGCTCGCTTTCCTCCACCCCGCCACTACCAGTTGGGTGTATTCGTTTTGGTACGATACTACCTCTTCCCCCTGATTCACACTATAATGATTAGGTCAAGATCGTTGGCGACGCTCCGTATTTGAGAGGAGTGATGCCAATGAAAGGATGGAAAGATAGGCATGGACCTTCTCTACACTAGAGATCGGTATCTTTGTGACGATCTTCTCCCTAGAATAATCCCTTACCAGAATCAGATTCTTCTTGCCGGCGTTGGTCTCTTTGATGAAGTCCCGTAGTTTCGCCTGGCGGGCTCGTAGGAGCGTTTTAGTCTGGCTCACCATCTGATCATCACCGAGTTGTTCCGCAACTCTCAGGCGCTTTTTAGCGTCCCTGATGGCCCGTTCTCGTGCCCGTTGCTGGTTGGACCAGCTTGCCGTTTTTGATCGCTTCATCGGGATCATACTGTGGTTGATGGTTCTCACTGACGCCTGGCTCATACGGGAACAGAATGTGCCGGCAGTTAATCCCTTGTGTTCCAGACGGTTCGCCATATCCGTGATTGAAGATTGAATCGTAGTGTGGGTCAAAGTCCGGATCACTCGGCGAAACTAAGTTAACCACGTGGCCCTGAATTGGTGCACACGCTGGCCGGCTGTTGGGATGTGACGACATCAAGGCTAAGTGCATGTCGAAGTCTTTCATCCGTTGCAGGCGAACCTCGTTAAATGCCCGGTTGACGGTCGTGTTGACCACCATCCGTGTGTAACCTTCAATGCTCCAGTTGCGCCCCGCCGATCAACGTGGTCGGCAGTCCTTTATCAACCACCCGGTACATGGCTGCCTGGACGGCGTCCTCGTGGGTCATCAAACCGGTGACAGTAGCGGTGGTCGACTCCGTTAAGATCTGCCGGTAGGCTTTGGTCACGGCTGACTGACCATTATTACGGCTCACCAGCGACTCATTAACGTTGTTTTTGAGGTCGGTCCAGGTTTGCAAGGACCATTTAAGTAGTAAAAAAAGACTAGCCAATATAATGACTAGTCCCTCATTTCTGTAATCCGATTATCAATCAAACTTCGGAGCTCCTGAAGTTCTTCAAGCGATGCGTCTTTTTTGATAAAGCTTTTAGCACGTGATTTCTTTTGGTAGCGATAGCCCTTATCACGGTTGGCAGCATTCCAACGATCACGACTCTTTTTAGCATGGTCTTCTCGTTGCTTATCAGATAACGTCTTAGGTCTTGGCATTATGAACGCCGCCCTTTTCTCTTAGCAAGAATGGACTTAACCTTGCGAACGATTAACCATACGATACCAACGTCCAATGCAAACAAAGCAATTAAAATAATCCATCTCATCGTTTGCCACCCGTTCCCTTTCGTGATAAAGTAACTGTAGCAAAAGGCTAGGTGGTGCAACACCCAGCCTTTAACTCATAAGCTACTTACTTATTGCCCCTTGTGATCGCCCGGTCGCTTGTGGGCTTTTTCTTTTAGGTCGTACAACTTATCAATCGTTGATACCACCGCAAGAACGCCGCCGCTCATCAGGCTAAACAAGGTTGCTACATGCAACAATGCTTCATACATTTTGACCACTTCCCTTTGTCCACAATCGCTTGTGTTATTCGTGGAGTTGTCGCCGTGTAAGCTAGCATTAAGTAGCTTATGTTATTAGAGTACTCTCTTGTTTTACTTTGTCAACGTAATTAATTACAATTTTTGGTAAACCGTCTAGGCACTTACAACGGAGTGACTAGGCGGTTTTCATAATTAAAGGGGTGCATCCTTACCTTGCTTCCTGTTCTAATTTAGCAAGGAACTTCCCCAATTGATTCATCCCATCGCGCAGGTGGGTGGTTTCAAAGGCGTAGCCGATCCGCAGCGAATTCTCAATGTCAAAGCAGCTCCCCGGTACCAGTAGGGTTTCGTACTCTTTCATTAGGCGGTCACAAAAGATGGTACTTGGTAGGTCAAAGTCATAGTACAAAAGCGCCGTGGTCCCCGCCTTAGGCTTTAACCAGGTGATGTGTGGTTGTTGGTGAACCCATTCCTCTAAGACCTTTAAGTTCTCCCGGACAATCCCCCGGTTCCGCTCCAGGAGCACTGCTTGGTTTTTCAGGGCATTTCGTCTAACTGGCCACAAGAAATCGTTTCGTAGTCGCGGTAGGACAGGCAGGCCTTCATCACCGCTTGGTCGTGGGTCGCTAACCAACCTAAGCGAATCCCGGCGAGGGAAAAGACCTTGGAAAACGATGAGGTCGAAATCCCCTTATCGTAGAGGTCGATAATTGACGGTGAGTACCCGTCTTCTTGGGTCAGGTGCCGGTAGACTTCATCACACAATACATAAGCGTCAACGCTCTTGGCGATGTCCACAATCGTCTGGAGCCCTGCTTGGCTCATCAGGGCGCCGGTGGGGTTATCCGGGTTATTCAAGACGATTAGTTTAGTCTTGTCACTCACTAACCCCCGCAATTGTTCAGCATCCGGGAGGTAGCCGTTTTCCCTCTTTAACGGTAGTAACTTAACCGTCGCCCCGATTGCTTCGGGGATGGACTGGAGTTGCTGGTAAGTCGGCGTCACGGCGATTACCTCATCCCCGGGTTCCACCAGGGCGTTTAAGACTAAGTTGTTCGCCCCAATCGCCCCGTGTTCGGTCACGATCTCGTCCGGCGTCAAATTCTGGTAGAGCCGGGTAATTGCTTCCTTTAGCTCGACCGCCCCTTCAATGGCGCCATAAGTCAGGCGCCGATCAACCAGCTGCTTAGCAAAGTCATTAACGTCCACACCCACCAGTTCACACAATTCACGGATGCTTAACGAGGAAACGCAGGTTTCGCCCAGGTTATACTTGGCCTTCGTTTCGTATTCGTTCATCCATTGTTCCACGCCAAAGTCTTTAATCTTCATGGTACTCCTCCTTATAGGTCTACTTGAGTGCCGACGCCCTGTTCTTTGGCCCGCACGAAGACTAAATTAGCGGCGGCTAAGTCTTGCAAGGCAATTCCGGTGCTGTCAAAGATGGTGATGGCATTCGCATCGTGACGCCCTAGGGTCGGATCCAGCAGGGAGTTGCCGATTTCAACTACTTGCTCTGGTTTGATAACGCCTGCCTTAATTGGATTTTAGATTTCGCCAACCTCGCTTGCCTGGGGTACGTCATCAGTATAGGCCTGGGCCCTTTGAAATAGTTTTGCGTCGAGTTCTTGCTTTCCTTCCATATCCGCGCCGATTGCGTTGAGGTGGGTCCCCGGTTGCACCCCGTCGGCTTGAATCAGCGGCTTAGTCGACGGGGTGGCGGTGACGATTACCCGGGAGCGTTGTACGGCCGCTGGTAAGTCAGTGACCCCAGTAAATTCAACTTCGCTTAGCCGGTGGTTAATTAGGCCTGCAACCACCGAATTGGTCGCCCTAATAGTTTGGCTAAACAATTTCTCTAAAGTCATTGGCATTTGGGCTGCGGCCGCCTGGGCCTTCTTTGCGTCGCGTAGATTAGCCAGGAGCACTTGCGTCACCTTGGGTAAAACGCACAACTGCGCCATGATTTGGTAGGGGGCTTGGCTCCCCGTGCCAACCACTAACAAGGTCGTGGCATCCGGGTTAGCCAAGAGGCGGCTAGCGACGGCCCCCGCCGCCCCGGTCCGAAAACCAGTCAAGGCGGTGGCGTTTAAAACGGCGACTGGCTACCCGGTATCACTGTTGTAAAGGTTGACTAGGCCGTTTAATTCTGGCAGACCCCGCTTGGCATTCTCGCCGAACCAAGCGAGGAGTTTGTTGCCGAAAACGTGCTTAGAAGCTAACACCCCGGAACGGATGTCCATGTCCGCTTCACCTCCGAGTTGCTCATAAACCATTGGCCAAAGCGTTGCGGGATGATTCGCCTTTTCCTTATAAGCATCCGCCACGGCGTCAATCACGGATGGCATGTCCAAGAGGTGGCTAATCTGGCTTGCGCTTAACATCGTTACTTGGGTCATGTTAAATCCTCCTTTTATGAAAAAAGGCACCCATGATCAGCCTTAGACGGAATCCGTCATACCTACGGCTAATCATAGGTGCCTAGCTTTTCCCAATCGGTGTCGGAAAAAGTGGTTTTAATTTGATGGGTTAAGCATAACTAATTTTGTAACCGGTGTCAACCGTGCTTTAATCCGAGTAGCGACTACTAGTTACCCGGGAGCCGCTTGGTTCGTTAATGGTGCTGCGGTTGTGCTTGGCAAAGCGCAAGGAAGTTTCTGGTGCCCATTGGTAACAGATAATCCCCCCGATTAACAAGACCGTCCCGCAGATGATGAAGATCGCTTGGCTGCCCCAGGCGTTGCTGATGATTGGCAACATGAAGGTCCCGGCCACGGCCCCAATCCGACTAATGGCAATGCACATTCCAACCCCGGAGGTCCGGATGCTGGCGTCAAAGAGTTCATTTGGGTAAGCGTAGTCCATTACCAAGGCGGCCGAAATCGTCAAGGAAAAGAGGCTAAACAAGATTAGCGTTAAGGCTAACGGGGCCTGGTGCCAAATACTGAGCACCAGCAGGAAGGCCGCCGAGGCTAAGAAGGTCCCAATCAAGAAGTAACGGCGCGGCAAGCGGTTACTCAAGACGATCCCCACGAGGACCCCGGCGATCATCAAGGCGTAGTAAAGCAACTGGGTGACCAAGGGGTTAGTCACGTTCATATTTTCCATCAGGATGGGCAAGAAGATGCTGATCCCAAAGAACGGGAAGGTCTGGCAAGCGTAAAAGAGCCCGCCGACCAAGGTCCGGCGCCGGTATTTTTTGCTAAACAGCATCCGCCAGGCGCCCTTTTTTACTTCGACTTGCGGGGCCGGATGGACCATGTAATCTTCGCCGACGTAACGGTGCACCAGGTTAATTGCTTCGATAATCCGCTCCTTAGAGGCCAACCAGCGTGGTGACTCGGGTTGACGAACCACGAGGCGCTGTAGCCCGGCCAAAGTGCTGACGATTGCCGACGAGGCTAAGATCACTTGCCAAGTCCGGTCGCCAAACCCGGTGGTAAAGTTCCCGACTAGGTAGGCGGCAAAGTAACCAATCGCCCAGTATGCTAACAGGTAGGTTTGGTAACGAAAGTAACGTTTGGCGGGCACCCACTCCATCAATAGGGCGGTGCCGACCGTGTATTCAACGGCAATTGCCATCCCAAGGGCGATTCGAATCACTAACAGGGCGGCTAAGTTAGTGGTGAATAGTTGTAGCACTGATAGAAGCGTTAGGGCGAGCATATCGGCCATGAAAAACTTCCGGCGCCCATAGCGGTCGGCAAGGCGCCCCACCAAGAGGCTACCAAACAGCCCGATTAACGACCCGGCCCCCAAGAGCCCTAACCAAGTACTGGATAGGATCATGGAGCTGGGCACCCGGTCGAGGGCGACCCCGACGATCCCTAAGGTATAGCTACTAACAATTTGTCCTAAGACAACACCAATGAAAACATTCCAACTCATTTTCTCCATTGGGGCGTTGCGGTAGTCTGCTGACTTCAAGAGCATCCCCTCCTTCGAAAATTATGATTAATTTTGAAGTCATTATCCGGATTCCGGAAACTTCCTCGCTGATGGTTAACCAGTTTTTCATCCAGGAAAAACGGGAAAATCACGAAATCGATTAATATTAATTTACCGTATTTTTGATTTATTTTAAAACATTTCGCTCTTTTTTGACTCTTTTCAATCGCTTTCATTAAGTTTTTGTTAAGACTAGTTAATCGTGACGGGACGAACATTATTATAATTCATAACCTTCTCCCACCCCCTTCTCCCTATCAATTAACGAACAATAATGGTAAGATGTTGGTTGAAAGTTAAGATTATCAAAAAGGTGAGAAAAATGTTAAATTACCCCCTCCAAATTGGCAAATTGCAGCGCCAATTACCCTTAATTGACCTCAATTCTGAGCTCAAGATTGCCTCCTTTGTCATCCTGGGTGACGCCGAATTGACCCACGAAGCTGCCCGCTTGTTAGCCCCCCTCTTGCCCACCGATTTTGACGCGCTCGTGACAATGGAGAGCAAGGGAATCCCCCTGGCCCATGAACTAGCCCTTTTAACCAAGCATCCCCGCTACTTCGTGATCCGCAAGGGCGTTAAGGCTTACATGCACAACCCCTACGTGACCACCGTTCAAGCCATCACCACTAGTGAACCGCAGCAATTGGTCTTAGACGGGGCGGATGCGCATGCTTTAAAGGGGCAACGGGTAATCCTAGTCGATGACGTGATTTCAACCGGTGGTTCTTTAAAAGCCGGCGCTCAGCTGTTAAAGGAGTGCGGGGCAACCGTTATTACTCAGGCTGCCATCCTTGCCGAAGGAGACGCCGTCAACCGGACAGACATCACCTACTTAAAGCCCCTTCCCCTCTTTAATAAAAAGGGTGAAGCACTTTAACCAGGCAGATAACTAACTGCGACGACCGTTGATGATATAATTTAAAGCAACGGCTTCGTATTACTATTTTTTTGGGAGCGTGCCCCATGAAGATTGACATCAATAAATTTTCCTTTTTCATTGCGTCAACTGGTTCGCTAAATAATTACGGTAGTACCTTAACTAGTACTAAATCTGCATTATCAACGAAGGATCTTTCGTATTTAAAGGACAGACCAAGATTTATTTAAGGATATCCAAAACGGCGTTAATGCAATTATCAGCACTGGTTTTACCGTCCAAGGAATCATTGCAATCAATCAACAGTTCACTAATAGTCCCATCGAAGCCCACACGCTTCCTGGCCATTTGCGGAATTACATGTATAACGAAGAGGACAATGTCCACATGATTGCGGAACGTTCCTACTCTCCTAATAGGCGACTCTACACCCTGCCCGAAATTGTTACTGAGGGGATTCTCCAAGAAATGATCGACCGTTTCGACACCTCTGAATACACCACCAAAGATGGTTGGCGAGTTTTCGCCGATTTAGCTAAAATGCAACCATTCCAGGATGGTAACAAGAGGACCGCCTTAATTGCGGCTAACGAGGCGATGGGAGCGTTTGAAACACAGGACTTCTTAGTTTTACCGCTCCAGCCAGAGAGCAATACTAAGTTTATTGGGTTACTAATGCGTTATTATTTAACAGATGATGCTACGCAACAAGACCGGCTCCTTGACGAGATGGTTAGCCTAACCCCCGGTACCGTTGAGCAAGAGCAGGTCTGGCAAGCAGAACGCGACCGACTCGAAAGTATCAAGAAGCTCTCGACCAGGCGTGTTAAACCTTTCTGGGGTGGCAACCAAGAATTCCGCCAACGCTATTTGAAAAACTTGCCGGATGATCAAGATCTTTAACCGCACTAAAAAGCCCCTCCCCGATGAAGTTCGGAGAGAGGCTTTATTCGATTAGCTAGGCATTCAAACTGAGTTCGTTTAAGGTGTTAGCCTTTTTTCTGAATCCCGCGGATGACCCGGCAGGGGTTGCCGGCCGCAATTACGTTAGCCGGGATGTCCTTGGTGACGACACTGCCGGCGCCGATAATCGAGTTCTCGCCGATCGTCACCCCGGGCAAGACGCTATCGCTTATGTGGTCTCCGATCGTGACCTCGTTGCAATCTAAAATCACCATGTCGTGGTTAATGTAAACATTGCTCCCCAGCGAAATGTTCAGGCCTAATTCGCACATGAAGTTGGGTTCAATGTAATTTTCCTCCCCCATCTTGTTGAAGAGGCCCTTCAGGATCGAATAATCGTACTTGTTTTGGGAGTTGACCAAGAAATTGTAACGGCGGCACTCTTTAATTGCGTGGTTACGGGCGGCTTCCACCAGGGGATCGACGTCATCGTAAGCTTGGCCCGTGTTGGTAATGGCTTGCACCCGTTTGGCATCAATCTTGACTTCTTCACTCATAATTCACCCTCCAAATTTAATTTCTTTTGCTCATTATACCAACCCGTGAAGGCGCTTGCATAGTTTCGTTACCATCCAGTATAATGAACAAAATTAACCGAAAGGATTTTGTTATGAAAGCCCAAGATCTTCAACACAGTGGGGACCTCTACTTGCCAAGCGATCCGGATATCGCTAAGGCCCAACTGGCCGCTCAAGAACTCCAGTACGACTTCAACCAAACCCGCCCGTCCAAAGGGAAAAAGCGCCAGGAGCTCTTGCAAAAGATGTTTGCCGAAATTGGTGAACACACCTACATCGAGCCACCCCTGCACGCCAACTTCGGGGCTAAGTTTGCCCACTTTGGCGACTACATTTACACTAATTACAACCTGACGATGGTCGACGACACCGCCGTTTACGTTGGCGACCGGACCATGTTTGGCCCCAACGTCATTTTAGCCACCGGAACCCACCCGGTGGCTCCAGAACTGCGGGCCAAGGAAATGCAATACAACCTGCCGATCCACATCGGAACCAACTGTTGGATCGGCGCCGGTTCAATTGTCCTACCGGGCGTCACGATTGGTGATAACACCGTCGTTGGAGCTGGCTCGGTGGTGACCAAGGACCTACCGGTTAACGTGGTCGCGTATGGCTCGCCGGCCAAGGTCATCCGCGAGATTAACGAACACGACCGTCAGTATATTACCACCAGGGCCGAAAGATTGCTCCGTCATACTTTGATTAGATTCACCAACGAACCCTGTAACTAGGGCTCGTTTTTTGTTGGTTGTTATTTATGACGTTAAGTTATAGTAAATAGTGTCTAGTTAACGGGCCCAAATAACCAGAACCCCTTACGGAAGCTGATCACCCAGCTAGATTAAAAATAAATTAACAAAAGATGAGAAAAAAGTGTTGACATCGTGAGAGCCCGGCTTTAAGATGGGTACCAATCAGTTGAACGAAACAACGCGATGAGAGAAACAGTAAGCATGACTGGTGCGCTAAGAGAAGCCCGGTAACGGTGAAACGGGAAGGCGCCTGACTGCTGAAGATCATTCTTGAGCGGGCTCCCCGATTGGTAAGGGAGCAAGGTGGCACCCGTTATCGTGCAGCGTATGAGCGATCGTACGTTTGAGGCTTGATTTTTCAAGCGAACTTAGGTGGTACCACGGTGCAAGTCGTCCTATTAGCAATGCTAGTAGGGCGTTTTTTTGTTCAACCAAACTAACGAAGGAAAGGTGATGAGTTGTGGAAGCAGACATTTCAGAGATTCATATTCAAAACATTGGCATCCATCACTACACATATTTACGCCAACCAATTACACATATTGCCATTGCAATGCACACTGCATAATTCATACGGCGTCCGGCGTAGGCGTCACCCACTTTAAGGAGGAATTACCATGACAAAGACCCGCGTAGAAGACTTAGACTGGAACAACCTTGGCTTTGAATACCACGACCTCCCCTACAGCTGGACGGAGGAATTCAAGGACGGCCAGTGGCAAGGTGGCCACCTGACGACCGAATCAACTTTAACCCTGAACGAAGCCGCCGAGGTCCTCCACTACGGCCAGGAAGTCTTTGAGGGCCTCAAGGCTTACCGGACCAAGGACGGCCAGGTCAACCTTTTCCGCCCCGACCAAAACGCCAAGCGGATGGTTAACTCGGCCAAGCGGATGATGATGGAACCCTACCCGGAAGAGAAGTTCTTAGAAGCGGTCAAGGCCGTCGTCAAGGCCAACCAGGAATTTGTCCCGCCGTACGGTTCCGGCGGCACCCTTTACCTGCGCCCCTTCATGGTCGGCACCCAGCCGGTGGTCGGTGTGGTACCGTCCAACACCTACACCTTCCGCGTTTACGCCACCCCGGTTGGCGCCTACGTCAAGGGACTAAACCCGGTACCATTCACGGTTTCCAAGTACGACCGGGCCGCTTACGCCGGGACCGGGCAAGCTAAGACGGCCGGTAACTACGCCGGCTCCCTCCTGCCGGAAATGGAAGCCAAGAAGGCCGGCTTTGCCGACTGCCTCTTCCTAGACCCGCGCGAGCACAAGTACGTTGACGAATTCTCCGGTGCCAACTTCTTTGGGGTCACTAAGGACGGCCAGTTCGTAACGCCTAAATCGGAGTCAATCCTGCCATCGGTCACCAAGCGCTCGTTGCTACAAGTGGCTGCAGAACTGGGGCTTAACCCGGTCGAAAAGCAACTGGAAGTCGACCACTTAGACGACCTGGCCGAAGCCGGCGCAATGGGGACGGCCGCCGTCATCTCCCCGGTGGGTTCCCTAACCTATAAGGGGAAAAAGCAGGTCTTTTACTCCGAAACCGAAACCGGTCCGGTGACGACCAAGCTGTATAACTACTTAACCGGCGTCCAAAACGGCGACGTCGAAGACAAGTTTGGCTGGGTGGTGCCCGTCGACCTAGATTAGGTAACAACCATTAATTTACACTTCTAAAAACGGGGCTGAGGCAACTTGCCTTAGCCCCGTTTGCTTATGTTTTTTCTACCATTTTATTTACCTTTTGACCGGGTTCTTGTATAATTAATAATTTGTGTGCATATCCACGCAAATTAACAGAGAATTGATGAAAAAGGTGAAGACAAACATGAGTAAGGAAATCAAAAATAAGGTTGGTTTAGGGGGGCTCGTCGCCCTGATTATTGGCGGAACGATCGGCTCGGGGATCTTTGCCCTGCCGGCCACCATGACGGCCAACGCTAACCCGCTCGGCATCTTAATCGGGTGGGCAATCGTGGCGGTGGGAATGTTTGCCTTGACCAGCGTCTACCGCAACCTCACCCTCCAGCAGCCGGAAATCGACGACGGGATCTACGGTTGGTCCAAGGCCCTCTTTGGTCACCTCGGCGGCTTCATTGCCAATTACGGCCACGGAATCGGCGACGCAGTCGGTAACGCCTCGTACCTGACCGTTATCTTTTCGGCCTTCGGTGGCTTTACCCTCTTCCGCTTCTTTGGTGACGGGACCACCTGGCCGGCGGTGGTCGCCGCCTCCGTCCTCTTGTGGCTCATCACCTTCTTGGTTGCCCAGGGGGTTAAGGACAGTACGGTGGTTAACAACGTCACCACCGTGATCAAGATCATCCCCCTGGCTGCCTTTATCATCTTAGCCTTACTCAACTTCCACGCCCCGATCTTCTGGGCGTCTTTTACCTCCACCAGGGTTTTCGACGCCGGTAGCCACCACTGGCACCAGGTCTCAATTTTTGCCCAATCCAAATCCGTCCTCTTATCGGCGATGTGGACGCTGATTGGCCTGGAATCGGCCACGATTTACGCCACCCGGGCCAAACGCCTGTCAGACGTGGCCAAGGCAACCACCCTCGGCTCCTTAGCCATTATCCTCCTCTTGGTCGGGACCAGCGTTTTATCGCTCGGCTTACTGGCGCCCAGCCAGATCAGCCAACTTCACACCCCCTCGATGGCCGGCTTAATGGCTCAGATGGTCGGCAACTGGGGGAGCACCCTGATTAACGCCTGCCTAATCGTTTCGGTCACTGGGGCCCTGCTCGCGTGGATCACCCTGTGTTCCGAAGAAATCCGTTTGACCGGGCGCTCCGGGTCGGCAACCAAGTGGTTAAACCGCCTAAATAAGCACGAAGCCCCGCAAAACGCCCTGCTGGTCACCTCGGGGTTAACCCAGGCGTTAATGATCGTGGCCGGTTATTCCAACGCCGGTTACCTGGTCCTCTTGAAGTTTGCCACCTCGCTTTCGATCGTTCCCTACCTGTTCGTTTCCCTTTACGCCGTCAAGAGCGTCTTGGCGGGCACCGGGTTTGCCCAGCGTTCCCGTGCCGAACGGGTGCGGTCCGGGATCGCCGCCTTATTAGCCCTGGCCTTTACGGTCTTCATGCTCTACGGGGCCGGCTTACAGTACCTCTTGTTGAGCGCGATCGTCTGGGAAACCGGCTTTTGGTTCTTTTACCAGGGGAAAAAAGAACAGCAACGCCCCTTCACCATCGTAGAAAAAATAACCTGGCTTGCTATTACCCTGATGGCGCTGGCCGGGATATACGGCTTGGTTTCTGGCACCATTAACTTTTAATCCTAAAAAGAGGCTAAGGGAAAGCACCACTTTCCCTTAGCCTCTTTTTTATTTAGATGAATCCGTAGTATGGCCGCTGGCACAGCGACTGGTGCAACCAGTTGATTAAGGTGATGAAGTCAAAGACCGGCAAGCCGACCCCCGCTTGAATGGCGGCCGCGTACGGGGGTAAATCGCTACATTCCAAGAGGAGGGCGCCGATGCTCGGGTCCTGTTTGACGGCCGCTACCGCCTTTTGGACCAGGGCCCGTTTTAAGGCGCCGTTATCGAGGGTTGTTTCCCCGTAACGGATGGCGTGAAATTCCGGCAGGCTGCCGATGTCAACGAAGGTCACATTGTCAGGCGTGGCGTTAACGTTGGCCAGCAATTCAGGGGTCGCCCTCTGAATATCGGCCACCAATACGGCAATCCGTTGGTCGGCCCGTAAGCTCGTCTTAATCAGGGGTAGTTGGGCCAGGCTCGACAAAAGGACCGGCACCCGCACGGCTGCTTGGACCTGGGTTTGAAAGTTAGCAAAGTAGCCACAGGCCCCGACGATCGCCCGCACCCCGCGGGCCTCCAGCCGCTTCGCCGCTTGAACAATTTGGTCGACCGCCCCCGGGTCGGCTTCAAAGAGCTGCTCGATCGCCAGGTCAATTACCTCGTAGTCGACCGGAAAGGCAAAGGTGCTAGCGTTGGCCACGTTCCCCGGTAGCTTGGGGTAGACCAGGTTCACGGCGATGATTCCGATCGCCGCTCCGGCTACTGGTTGGGGAGTGACTGACACCACTCCGTCCAGGTCCGCTGGACTCCCCAAGTAGTCGCCCGTCTTCTTCATTAAGCTTCCTCCTTATAGTTGCCGTTTTCCAGGTAGTTCAACAGTTCGGCCCGGTCTAAGTGGCCGATCCCGAGTTCTTTAAGGGTGACCCCGGTTTGATCAAAATCAATCCCGACCATCGCTGACCCTAAGGTAATGATGCTGTCGATCACCGGGGTCTTGACGCCAAACTTTTGCCCCAACTCGTGGTAGATGTGGCAACCAACCGGGATGTCTTCGGTCACGTAACGGTCCTGGATGCTAAACGGCCCGGTCCCAAAGGCCATCGGGAACTGCTCGTCAAACGGAGCGCTGGCCCCGTCGCCCATGTACTCGGGCCCTAAGATGTTAGAGCGTGAATAGAAGGTTTCCTTGGGGTACCTAGCGATGTCGACACCGATCTTTTCGGCCAGCTCGATTTCTTCTTGGTAAAAGGAGTACTGGACCGCCGAAACCGACTCGGTGTAAACGTGGGAATAAATTGAAAAGTCGCTCTTGTCGTTGCCACCAAAGACGCGGCCGTAGTTTTCCATCACTGCGGCCCCCAGAATCGTTCCCGGGCAGTGGAGGGTTGGGTTGACGTTGCTAAAGCCAACGTCTAAGACCGTTTTGCCGCCGACCGGGCCGTCGCCAAAGGTCACCGAGTCAAAGCAGCCAATGTGTTCGGTACTCTTTAAAAAGGCCTCCTGATCGGTGGACGGCAAAGACGCCCCCCGCAGGGAAACCGCCCGGTAACGCAAGAAGACCCGCTTGGTGTCAATTCCCGCTTCCTTAACAATCCGGGTACCGTACGGGGCACTCGACCAGCCCCCGACAATCACGTCGACGTCCGGCCTGGTTTCGCGCAGGACCTTGCGTAAGCGCAGGCTACCGAAGTTATCGGGGATAATGTGGATGATCTGGCCGTCTTCTAAGAGCGGCACCAGCCGTTCAAAGAAGGTTTGGTGACCAACCGACGGCACCGCGACTAAAATGATTTGGACGCCGGCAACCACTTCGGCCAGGTCGTCAGACACCAGGTCGAACTTGGCGATCCCATTGCGCTTAAAGTTGTACTTGCCCAACTCAAAGCCTTGAATTTCGATCCCGGTCTTGTCGAGGTCCTTAAGTGATTCACCGGCAAACTCCGGTAGGTCAAACAAACGGACCTGGTTGCCGGCCAACTTACAATCGGCGGCCACCGACCGGCCCACGGCCCCGGCCCCTAAAACGGCAATCGTATAATCTGCTAAGTGTTGTTTGGTCATGGTTCTTCCTCCTTTAATTAAAAAACGCCCCGAACAGAGTTTCCTCTCTTCGGGACGTCAAACGTGATACCACCCTCATTTAAGCAGGGGGCACCCCCCACTCCTCAATAAGTACCCCCAGCGGGGAGACTCAAGCGGGGTAACGACCGCTAACCGGGCGGGGCTCACCAGCGTTCACCCCACCAACTACTCCGGAACCATCTTCGTCTACCGCCGCCCCCGTGGTTTCCACCAGTCCCACTTCTCTAGTTGGGGTTTGGTTAGCTTACTCATTCCATTAACGCATTATTATTTATTTTTAATCATTTTATAAGGGCGGTTTAACTTTGTCAACCAAAATTTGGTAGCGTTTTACTCGCACCACTTGGCGAGTTAGCATGCAGATTTCATTCCACCAACCCCCGCGCCCCTTCAGTAGCGTATAATGAAGGCGAAAGGAACTCCAGGCTAAAGACGTTTTACACCGACCGTTCTCGTCGAATTTTTTAACCGACGTCTGTAAGGGAATTTCAATCGGGTTAGCGACCGGCTTGGTGGTTGCACTCTTTCACTGGCTGATTGACCAGGCGATGCTCTTTGCCCGCTTCGTTTACCCCCTCTTACGCAGCCAACCACTTTGGTTAATCCCCTATCTGATCGCCACCGTGATCATCTGGGGACTCTTAAGCTTGGTAATTGGCAAGGACCAGACTGACCTGCTCGGTTCCGGGGTCCCGCAAATCGAAGCGATCTTAAAGGACCAGCACCGGATGAAGTGGTGGCCGGTCCTGTGGAAAAAGTTCGTCGGTGGCCTCCTGGCAATCTGCCCGGGCCTGTTCTTAGGTCGCGAAGGTCCCTGAATCCAGATGGGGGCCGCGATCGGCCAGGGAATGGGTGAACGCCTTTTTCACGCCGACCGGGAAGAAAACAAGCTCCTCTTATCGTGCGGGGTCGCCGCCAAGTTGGCAGCCGCCTTTTCCGCCCCCTTAGCCGGGACGATGTTTTTACTGTAAGAGATCACCTTCCGCTTCCAGATTCGCGAGTGGTTGACCGCCCTAGCTGCCGCCATCAGTGCCGACTTGATGACCGTGCTCGTTTACGGCACCCGCCCCTGCTTATGGCTACCAGTTAATTTCAACCTCCCCCCCGTCGCCTACCCCTGGCTGATCCTCTTTGGCCTGGTCCTCGGGGTGTTGGCCTGGTGCTACCAGTACTGCCTGTTGAACAGCCGGGTCTGGTACCGCCACTGCACTCACCTACCCAGCAAGGTCCAACCACTCCTGCCGCTGTTATTAGTGATCCCGGTTGGCCTGTTGGACGTCAACTTATTGGGTGGTAGCCACATGCTGATTGACCACCTGATCGCCCTGCCATCTCACTCGGCCGCCTTCGCCAGTCTCTTTGGCCTCCTCAGTATATACTTTGTCGTCCGCTTTGTTGGCTCCATGCTCTCCTACGGGGCCCCGGTGCCGGGGGGAATCTTCATGCCAATCCTGGTGCTCGCCGCCATTCTCGGCGCCCTGTTGGCCACCCTTGTAATTCACCTCCACTTGCTGGCCGCCGGCAACTACATCAACCTGGTCGTGATCGGGATGGCCGCCTACTTTGGGGCGATTGAAAAGGCCCCCTTCACCGCCATCTGTTTATTAACCGAAATGGTTGGTACCATGGAGCAAATCTTACCGATGCTGATCGTGACCTTCATTTCCTATACCGTCAACGACTTACTCGGTGGGCGGCCAATTTACGCCGCCCTTCGAGAAGAAATGTTTGGCTTGGACCAAACAAGTTAGTAATTTCTCCTACAAAGCAACAGTCCCCACCAGAGCTAGTAACTTGCTGGCTCTGGTGGGGATTGTTTGGTTAGCTAAATTTTTTCAACCCGGTTTTAGACACTGCACAAATGTTTAGATTTGTCGGGTGTGATTTTCTTAAATAAGCGCTGACCGGGATCATCACCCCGTTAACCATCAAAAAGCCGGTCGTCAGCCATTGAACCGTCGAGGTGTTGACGGCGAAGTAGCGCATCAAGGTTGGGTAGGCGGTCGCCAGCAAGTTCTGATTCAAAACGGTGCAAAAGGACCCGGTCATTAACACTACAACCATGATGGTCCGTTGGGGCTGGGTAAGGTCACTCCGCTTAGCCGTGTTCATCGTCTTCGCCCCTCCCTTGGCGGTCGATCAACGCTCGTTTCACGTTTCGCCAACGTAAGCGGACCGCCTGACGGTCGGCAAACCCGGCTAGGAGCTTTTTCTCTAGCGGTGTGGTCCCCTTGAGGACCGGTTCCTCTTGCAACGATTCAGCAATTCGTGAGCGCCCTGGCCCACACGATTGCCGGCGTCGATCAACTGGAGCGAATTGACCAAACCCTCGAGTCACTCCGGTTAACCGGGTCGATCCGGCTGGCTGCCCAACTACTCGACCACTTAGAAGAGATTACCGGCGCCAATCAGATCACCAGCCCCCACTTAACCGCCCTGCTTGACCATTGGCGCCAAGCCCTAACGGAATAAAGGGATCAAAAAAGCCCGCCCGGAATTCCCGGACGGGCTTTTTTGTGGCGCGCACCACATTTATATGAGGGGTAACCCCCTCTTCGCTTCAGAAAGGCGCTTTTCTAAGCAATTAATTTGGTTAGGCTAGGCCTTCTTAACTGGCTTCTTGATTACCGCAAAGATAACCAAGGAGATGATAACCATTACCAACAGAACCTTGTACAGTAATGGGAAGTTTTGCGTTAAGACCGCCCCGTTAGCAAGGGTGACCTTACCTGGGTTCAGTGGGTTACCTGATGCCATCAGGAAACCAACCAGGATGGCCCCAATCCCGAACCCTTGGTAGATTACCGAGTAGTTACGGGAAGTATCGCGAAGACCGAAGTAGTCAGAAACGAAGGTTGGGAAGACGGTGATGTTCCCACCGAAGCAGAAGGCCATCGCCATAACAACCGTGTAAATCATCCCCATGCTCATGTCCCCTGGCTTGGTCATTAAGAGGGCCAAGAGCGTCAGGAGTTGAATGATGAAGGTGATAAAGAAGACTGGCTTCCGACCAGTAATGTCAGACAGCCACCCCATTACGAACCGACCAATCGTGTTGGCAATTGCCACCACGGCCACGAAGAAGGCGGCGGCACTAGAACCGGCCCAGATCGAAACGTCCTTTGGTGATTGGGTCCAAGCAGCGGCCATGTTCGTAACGGCCGCCCCCAAGAGTCCCATGAACATACATGCCGTCATCAAGCAGAAGAAGATCATGTAAGCTTGTGGCGTGTGTAGCATTTCGGAAGTTGAGAAGTTAACGTTTTCGGATTTAGTTTCCGCAGCGCTTGGTGCAGTAACGACTTCTGGGGCGTCCTTTAACAGTAAGGAACCAACCACGGCCAGAACTAAGGCCAAAATCCCCCACCAGAGGAGAACGCGACCGATGTTGGAGGCGTTGATCACACCGTTACCACCGGCAACCCACATGTCAATGTACTTGAAGATAAAGGAACCAAGGCCGTAACATGCGACACAGATCCCGGAGATTAACCCCTTCTTTTCTGGGAACCACTTAATGGCGTTGGTCAAAGAGGTTAAGTAAAGCACCCCGTTCATCGCCCCGAGGAGAACCCCCCCGAAGAGCCACAGGGTCCAGATTGATGATCCCTTACCGATCATCGTCAAACCAAGAATGGAAAGACCATAAATAATTGCTGCAATCGTGTTGACAATCTTAATCCCGTATTTTTTAGCAAGCGGGATCCCTACTAACGTTGCTAGGGACAAGCAAAGCATCCCTAAAGTAAACGTGAAACTAACGGACGCTGCCGGAAGACCACCAACGATCTTCTTTGCGCCGTTGACCATTTTAACAACCCCACCGGTTTTGAGCATAAACCCGTTGTTAAAAATGGCCCATGCGTAAAAGGAACCGGCAGAAAGCTGAATAAACACAGTTCCGAGGACAACCATCCACCGGTTTGTGTTTTGCTTAGTCGTATCCATAAGGTACACCCTTCTTTCATAATGACTAATAACAAAGCGCCTTCATAGATAGTTTAACATATTTTTAACAAAGTAACCCAAGAATTTCGTAACAATCTTAATTTTATTGTAAACAATTTATTGCACTTTTTATCATTAAGAGGCGATTATTTTATATTAAATAGATGAAAATAACTCATTTGTCACCAAACTTGTTCATTTTAGTAAAAGTTAGCTTTGCGAAAGGGCTTTCTCTTGCTCTGAATTTCACGATCACTCAAACCCTTGCCGCTACTTGTCTAGTGATAGTTATAATCCCCGAAAACACTAACCTTTAAACTTCCCCTCAGCCAACAAATCATCGTAAATAGTTGCTAGGTATTAGACATTCTTCACCCTTTTGATCGTAATCACCCGTTACCAAAAGAGGTAGGGCGAAAACACGGTTTTCTCCCTACCTCTTTACTGTGTTCACGGATGTTAGACGGGAAAGATGGCCAATAACCGCAGGTCTAGTGTCTTTACAGGCCGAAAAACGGTGCGTCCTAACTTAGTCGTCCGATCTGCCGCGGAGGTTATTTCCCACCGACCTCATTTCTGTTAAATCTCAAACCCAACTCTTGAGCAAGAAGAAGAGGACGGGTATCAGGAGCGCCGGTAAGAGATTAACCGTTTTGATCTCCCGCAGCTTAAGCAGAGAAATCCCCGAAGCGGCAATCAAAAGGCCACCGACGATTGAAATCTCGGTAATGAAGCTAGCACTAAAAAAGCTCGTCGACAGGTACTTTGCCACCAGGTAGATCCCCCCTTGCCAACAAAAAAGGACCGGCGCCGCTAGCATCATCCCGACCCCAAAGCTGGCCCCCAAGATCACCGAACTGATCAGGTCAAGGGTGGCGTTGGTAAAGAGCATCGTTGGGTCGTGCTTGACGGCGGCCATTACCGAACCGACGATCGACAGGGCGCCGATGCAATAAAGCAAGATCCCGGTGGACAGCCCGCGCCCCAGCTGGCTTTGGCTGTGGCGGTTGACGAGGCGATTAAAGCGCTCATCAAGGTTCCCCCAAGTGCCCAGGACCGCCCCGCAGGCAATGCTGACGATAAAAAGACCGGGTAGTGGCTCTTTTGCATGTTATTGACCACGTTTTCTAAACCGATCCCCAGCGCCGCTAAACCAATGGCGAGGTAAAGGGCCTCTTGGTAGCGTGGCTTGATACCACCGTGTAAGAGGCAACCGATCCCGGTCCCTACCAGGATCGCTAAGGTATTTAAGTAGGTTCCAATCATTTGCTCCCCTCCCTGGGGTTGTCGTGTTGGCGGTGCCAGGCTGCGATGGCGGCTAGACGTTGTTTGACCCAGGCCTCGTTGCCCTGATCGGTTGGGCGATAGAGCTTCGCCCCGCTTATTTCGTCTGGCATCGTCTGCATCGTCGTCAGGCGGTCGCTACTGTCGTGGGCGTACTGGTAGCCCTTGCCGTAATCAAGCTCCTTCATCAGCTTGGTTGGGGCGTTTCTGATTTGAAGCGGTACCGGCAAATTCCCGGTCTGCTTGATAATCTTTTTCGCCCGGTTGCGGGCCGCGTACACGGCGTTGGACTTAGGTGCGGCAGCCAGGTAGATCACGCACTCGGTCAGGTGGACGTCACACTCCGGCATCCCCAAGAACTGGCAGGCCTGAAAGGTGTTGGTGGCCACTTGGAGGGCGTTGGTGTCGGCGAGGCCAACGTCTTCGGCGGCAAAGCGAACCAAGCGGCGGGCAATGTAAAGCGGCTCCTCGCCCCCGGCCAGCATCCGTGAGCACCAGTAAACGGCGGCGTCAACGTCGCTGTTGCGTATTGACTTATGCAACGCCGAGATCAAGTCGTAGTGCTCGTCACCGGCCCGGTCGTAGCGTAACGAACGGGTGCTGGTTAATTGGGTCAGGTCGGCGTTAGTTAATTTAACCTGGTGACCGTTGCGTTGACCATTTAGCACCGCCATTTCCAAGGTGTTAAGGGCCATCCGGGCGTCACCGTTGGCAAAGTTGGCAATCGCTTCTAACACCCCGTCTTCAACCGTAATCTCCAAGTCGGCAAAGCCATTCGGGTGGTGTAAGGCCCGGTGCAAAATTTTAACCAGGGCCCCTTTATCGAGCGCCCTTAATACAAAGACCTTGCACCGCGATAAAAGGGCGGCGTTTAGTTCAAAGGACGGGTTTTCCGTGGTCGCCCCGATTAAGATGATCTCCCCCCGCTCAACGTAGGGTAAAAAGGCGTCTTGTTGGGCCTTGTTAAAACGGTGAATTTCGTCAATAAAGACCACCGTCCGCTCCCCAAACTGGTGGTTAGCGGTCGCCGCTTCCATCACCTGCTTGATGTCTTTGATCGACGAATTAACCGCCGAAAAAGTAATGAACTTGGCCTTGGTCTTTTGGGCAATGATTTCGGCCAGGGTGGTTTTCCCCACCCCCGGTGGCCCCCACAAGATCAGGGACGGCAACCGGTCTTGTTCAATCAGCTCGCTTAAGACCTTTCCCGTGCCGACCAGCTGGTCTTGGCCAAAGAACTCCGCCAACTCCCTGGGCCGTACCCGGTTAGCTAAGGGCGTCGCACCACCCTGACCACTAGCGGAAAAGAGTGATTCCTGTTCCATCGTGCGTGCGCCCCCTAATTCAGCACCGCCCGGTCAACCGTGGCGGTTGGAAAGTGTTGTTTGACGGCCCTGATGTCGTCCTCAGTCATCCGGTGGTTGTAATAAATTGGTAGCGGGTGGTCTTTGATCAGGGTTGCCACCTGGTCTAAAAAGTCGTCCCAGTCCCTCTCCCGTTGGTTAACGACCCAAAGCTCCGTTTGCGACAGGCCGGGGTAGTTACCATTCGACCAGGTCATCAGGCCCCAAAAGTACTGCCTAGTTAGTTCCGGTGTTGCCAGCCAATAAGCCCGGGCCCGGTTTTGATTTTGGTTAACTAAGCGAACTAGGCGCTCCTCAACCGTTTCTTCTGGTTCTTGTTTTTCCAATTTGCTGCCCCCTTTTAACATTTCCCCTATTGTAACAAATCAGGCGCTCCAAAAACAAAAAGGGCCGGGAGAACTGTGAGTTGCTCCCGGTCCCTGATATTGGATACGTTAAACAATTAAGAGTTCATTAACTGGTCTAGCAGTTCCTGGGCCGATTCGTGCAGGGCGTCTTTAGACTTGTCGGTCCCTAGGTGGGTGTAAACCTCGCCCACATAAACGCCGTCCTTAAAGAGGCGCTTGAAGACCTCGTCGATGATCGGCTTGGTCCGTTCCGGTTCTTGAACCGGGCCGAACGGGTTCGCGAAGAAGGTGGAAGACATCCCGACTTCATCGGTCGTCCCAAGGGCCTTGCGCTTACCGGCGATAAAGACTTCCTTGGCTTCCTCTTCGTTTTCAAATTGGTGGACCCCAATCCCGTCGGAGTAGTTATTGGCGTACACCCACATGTCGATTTCGTGGTGGGCCACCACGTTTTCGTACGCGTCGGCCGGGATGATCACCCGGGCGTTTTTCCGTTCTGGGTTCAAGAAGACCCCACGGTCCATGTTGCTAAAGGCCACGGAAGAAGACAAATCGTCGAGGCGGACAAAGGCTCCGGTTTCGGTCCCCTGGGCGTAGATCCCGCCCTTGGCCTGGTCATCCAGGATAAAGGAGCCCATGTCGTCGAAGATGGTTTCCATTTCCACGATTTGTTCATCGGCGATTTCCTGCAGGGCTTCTAGCGATTCGGACTTCCCGGCGCCGGAATCCCCGAAGAAGACCACCGTCTTGTCCTTGCCGTTGGTGAACTTAATCCGCACCATCGACCCGTGGATTGGCAGCTTGCCGCTGTAGATTTGGTGTAAGTTGTGCAGGGTTAGGCACATCTTCTTCATGTAACCAAAGTAGGTCGTTTTGTCGTTGTACGGGACTTCGCCGACCCAAAGGTTGTTGTCGCTGTCGTAGTGGTAGTGCGATACATCGCCCGCCGTCTTTTCTTGGCCAAAAATCAAGATGGCATCGGGCTTTTGCCCCTCAACTTCTTCTGCCGTTGCCAATTCAAACAAGTTAGAAAGGGCGAGCCCGTTAACCATGTAATCGACGTGGAAGTAAATAAAGATCAGGCTTTCACCGACCTTAGCCGGGTAGCACAGCCATTCTTGACGCTGGCCGGCAAAGTGGTCAACCGGATTGTAATCTACGGCGGAAAAGACCCCTTCCCGCTTGTTGGACTTGGTGTGCATCAGCATTGGCGGCTGCAGCATGACCTTGTCAATGAAGGTTACGTCGGTCAAGGATTCGTAACCCTTTGGTGCCGGCCATTGGTGGTCGCGAACCAGCAGGGTAGCGTTAGTCCCGGCGTTAACCTGACGGTAAACGTTGTTAACAAAGCCCTGGAGCTTTTCTTCGATGATCCGGTAGTTGCGGATCACTAAATCGTTGAACCGGGCGTCGGCTTCCTTAAAGGAGTGGGTAATCACCGAGTTGTCGTTGAAGTTAGTGATTGAAACCCGCAGGAAACTCCGGTAAAAGGAGTACAGTGATTCAAAGGAGGCCAGGATTTCTTGAGGCGTAAAGTCATCGTAGGCGTGGTCGTCGTTGATGAAGACCTTCTTTAGGATCGCCACGTACTCTTCGGCGGAGACGTTTTCGATCCCATTTGCGTCCTTAGTGTGGTGCGATGAGGTCAGGTAAAGACGGATGATCTCAACTAATCCCTTCGAATTGATGAGATTATAGAAGTTGTTAACATAGTATTTACTGAAGTCGAGGGTGGCAATCCCCCGGTCAGGATTCATATATAGGGCGTTAGTACGAACGGATTGGTGAGTTTCTGTCATAAACATTCGTCTTCCTTTCATCTTAGCTATGGAAACATTATAACATTCTCATTTAGGCTTGGCGTTGCTAAAATGCAACTTTTTGCAATTTTATTACAATCCGTCTAATCAAAGAAACCGCTTACCATTAGATCATTCAACGGATCGGCGGCGTCATTTCCGAACGCCCTAATTTAAGTGGATCGTCGTCTCGGCCGGCTTAGTTTGGGCCAGAACACGTCCGTGGCGGATGTTGTACAGGACTTCGGCGTGTTGGTTTAGGGCCTGGTAGAAGTCCTGACCGTTTAATAAGATGCAGTCGCCGGGCTTACCGACCTCAATCCCGTACTGGTCCTCGATGTGCAGGGTCCTGGCCGCGTTGGTCGTCACAAACTTAAACGAGTCTTGCAACTGGGAATAACCCATCAGGTGGGCAATGTAGACCCCCATCGTCACGGCGTCGAGCATGTTACCATCACCCAGCGGGTTCCACGGGTCCTGGACGTCATCTTCACCAAAGGAAACGTTGATCCCGGCGGCGTCGAGCTCCTTGACCCGGGTGACGCCACGCCGCTTCGGGTAGGTATCAAAGCGCCCGCCCAGGTGAACGTTCACCAGCGGGTTAGCCACGAAGTTAACCCCGCTCATCTTCAAGAGTCGGAACAACTTGTAGGTGTACGCGTCGTTATACGAACCCATCGCCGTGGTGTGGCTCGCCGTCACGCGGTCGCCCATTTGCCGTTCGTACGCTTCGGTCGCCAGCACTTCTAGGTGGCGCGACATTGGGTCGTCAATTTCGTCGCAGTGCACGTCAACTAGCTTACCGTACTTGTCGGCTAGGGCCATTAAGAAGTGGACCGATTGCCAACCGTACTCGGTCGAAAACTCAAAGTGCGGGATCCCCCCGACCACATCGAGCCCCTCTTTGACCGCTTGTTCCATTAATTCCTTGCCGTGCGGGAAGCTTAAGATCCCCTCCTGGGGGAAGGCCACCAACTGCAGGTCAACCTGGTCTTTTAAGTCGTGTTTGAGTTCCAAGAGGGCCTGGGCGGCGATCAGGTGCGGGTCGGTCACGTCAACGTGGGAGCGGACGTGTTGGATTCCGTGGCCAACCATCTTCATGATCGTCTGCTTAGCCCGCTTCTTGACGTCTTCTTTGGTTAGCGACTTTTTACGCTCGCTCCAGATTCGGATCCCGTCAAAGAGGGTCCCGGATTCGTTAAACTCAGGCTGCCCCGCCGTCAAAGTCGCATCCAAGTGGACGTGGGAATCAATGAAGGGTGGCAACAAAAGTTTCCCGTTCCCCTCGATTACCTGCTCGCCGGGCTTGGGAGTTAGCCCGGCTTCAATAGCGGTAAACTTGCCGTCGGTAATCGCGACGTCAACGAGTTCGGGTTGGTTGTTAACGTGGATGTTTTTAATTAGCATGATTAACTCCTTTGTAATTTTGACAGGACCATGTACAAGAGGCTGGAGACTACCATGTCGATAAAGGTGATCCCCACCGTGTTAACGAAGAACGTTTGTTTTTGGCAGGCCAAGAAGATGACCACCCCCACCACGAAGGTGATGATCGCCGCCGGGTTAACCCCGCCCTTGTACCAATAACGCCCCTTAACCCGGCCAAATTCTTCGACCTGGTAGTGGCGCTTTGCCTTCCAGTAAAAGTCGGTACAAATGATGGCAATCGTGGGTCCGAGGACCATCGCCACGTAATCCAGAAAGCTTTCGAAGGTGTCTAAAAAAGAACCGACAAACATCGGGATTAAGGTCACCACCGTTGCCAAAATCACCACTATCCAGAGGGCGAGCTTCAGGTTTAGCTTGGGGAAGATGTTGGACAGGGCCGACCCCGCCCCCAAGAGGTTAACGGCGTTGGCGGTCATGGAGGTCAAGACGATTACCAACAGGGCGATCACCCCGAGGCCGAGCTTGGCCGCGATCGTGCTGGGGTCGGAGTTATTGGCGTTGTAGGCCCCGGAAGTGATGGCAATCGAAATCGTTGAAATCAGGCCGATGAAGGCAAACCAGAGCACCCCCACCATGGCGCCGACGAAGGGAGAGACCACCGAATTAGCCCGGCTCGGCGTAAAGCGTGTGAAGTCGGCTCCCGCCGTTACCCAGGCCAAGTTGAAGGCGGCCACGTAGTCAATTGCCGCCCCGGTCGTCATTCTCGCCTTGGCCGGTACTTGCCAGTGAGCGATTTCGGTCAGGGAGACCGTCTTGAAGACGGCCACCGATTCCCAAATCACAAAGACCAGCACCAAAATAATGCCCAGCCGTTCAATCATCTGAATTGAACGGGACCCGGCCGACACCGACAGGATGTGCAAGATGCTCATCACGATGATCCCCACCACAAGGCCCTTGGCACCCCCGGGTTGACCGAAACTTGGCCACCCCAGCAGCTGGGTTAAGATTAACCCGACCGACTGGGCGGCGATGAAGGTGTTGACGGCCGTCCAGCCGATGAATTGGGTAATGTTCACCAGGGATGGTAAGTAGCTCCCCCGCTCGCCAAAGGAGGCCCGTGACAGGCTCATCGTCGACAGCCCAGTTTTGTAGCCCATATAACCAACCAGGCTCAAAAAGACGTAGGATAAGGCCGATGAAATCACCAGCACGTTCATGGCGACGGCAAAACCGCAGGCGGCGAGCACCCCACCGACAAACCAAGTCCCGTTGTTGGCGTTGGCCCCCACCCAGGTGGCAAACATGTCCCACCAGTTAGTGTGGCGCGCTTCCATTGGGATCCGCTCGATCATGACCTCTTTTTGCTTTGTTTCCATTTTGTCCTCCTTCAAAAAAATCCCCGCCCGGGTGGCGAGGATTCTAAATGACGGGACTACACCCATCCTTTGTCGTCTTCGCCGCCTCTCTGGACGTCGTTAAAGACTTTCGTATTTTCGTTTGTTTAATTATAACAGTCCCCCGCCGGTTGTCAATCAGGCGCCGGGCAAAAAGAGGGGTGCTAACCTTTCCAAACCGGCTTGGTCCTCCTGATCAAACCGGGCGAGCTTAGGGCTGTCAATGTCTAAGACCCCCCAGAGTTTGTCGCCCTGATAAATTGGCACCACAATTTCCGAGTTTGAGGCGGCGTCACAGGCAATGTGGCCGGCAAACTGGTGGACATCTTTCACCAATTGGGTTTTCCCCATTTGGGCGGCAGTCCCGCAAACCCCGCTACCAAAGGCGATGTGCACGCAAGCCACCTGTCCTTGGAAGGGACCCAAGATCAATTCACCGTCCTGAACGCGGTAAAAGCCGGCGAAGTTAACGTCAGCTAAGCCGTTATAGAGGAGGGCCGCCAGGTTACTGGCGCTGGCGATCCAATCGGTTTCCCCTTCAAAGAGGGCTAAGGCTTGCTGGTAAAGTAATTGGTAATCTGCCTGTTTACTCATCATTTTTTTCCTCATCGTAACGCTTGCCAAAGAAAACCAGGTCCTGAGTTTTGTCCGGGAAGCTAGCCACCCCCGGAAAGGCCCCCCACTTTTGGTAGCCGAACTTCTTGAAGAGGGCCTGGCTAGCCTGATTGGTGCCAAAGATGTAAGCGACCACCGCCGTGATCTCGCAGGCGGCTAGTTGGCTTTCCATAAAGGCCAGCGCCTTAGTGCCTAACCCCTGGTGGCGAACGGCCTGGTCAAAGTAAATTGCCACCTCGGCGGTGTGGCGGTAGGCGGCCCGTCCATAAAAGGGCTCCAGACCCACCCACCCAATCACTTGGCCACCATCTTCAACGACCCAGAGCGGGTGATCGTCGCTAAAGGAGTTAAACCACCCCCGCCGCTGTTCGACCGTCACGGGCTCCATGTCAGCCGTCACCGCATGGGGGGCAATGGTTTGGTTGTAGATTGCGACAATGGTTGGTAAGTCGGCTAGCGTTGCTTGACGAAAATTAATCATCAACGGTCCCCCTTTATTCATTATTTCTTGTTAATTATACGCTGACCGGGTCAAAAGGAAAGGGCTAGTTAATTTAGGCCTACCGTTTTCCAGTAGCTGAAATTTAAAAAGGGCCCTGGGCCAAACGAACCCAGTTCCCTTTCACTCCTGTACTATTCAAACAATGATCGGTACTGACCGTAACCGGCTTCTTCTAACTCAGCAACCGGGATGAAGCGCAGGGCCGCCGAATTGATGCAGTAGCGGAGGCCGCCTCGGTCGACCGGACCATCGGTAAAGACGTGACCCAGGTGGGAATCGGCCTCCTTAGAGCGCACCTCAGTCCGTTCCATGCCAAACGACTGGTCGCGGTTCATGGTGAGCTTCGTGACCGGTTTAGTAAAGGACGGCCAACCGCAGCCGGCGTCATACTTATCCTTAGACGAGAAGAGCGGTTCCCCCGACACAACGTCGACATACAATCCCTCTTCATAAAAATCATCGTACTTACCGGTGAAGGGGCGTTCGGTGGCCGCCTCTTGGGTAACCGCAAACTGGGTCGGCGTCAGCTTCTTTAGCGCTGCTTGCTTGTCTTCCATTGCGTCCTCCTAGCAATCGTGGGTCGTGCCCTGGGTGGCGTTGGCGTTGACTGGTTCGGTAACGTCGAGGATCTCCACGCTATCAGTTAAAACCCCGTGTGGCGAGGTCAAGGACATCACGAAGTAAGTCGGGTTAAAACGTAGTTCCATCCCGTCGGTGTATTGTGGGGCGTCAAAGCCCTTGTAGTACACGTCACCGAGGTTGGACGGGAAGTGGGCGTCAAAGTCCGGTAAATCAGCATCCTTATCCACAAAGATCAGCTTGTAGTTGGCCGCAAGCGAACAATCGCCCAGCTTGGAAAACGGACCTACACCGTCATCGTAATCTAAGATAATCTTCTTGTCGGGGGAAAGGTAACGGGCCACCCGTTCCTTTGCCGCCTCAGTAAAAGTCAGATCCACGCTAATCACTCCTTTATTCGTTCAGGCATCCATGCAATTGTCTTTAGTTTACCCTTATTTTAAGTAAGCACAACTTTAATGCTCACCAACCACCGAGGTCCTTCCCGGCTCGCGCACTGAAAAAGCGGTAAACGAATAAGGGGCTTGGAGAATGCCTCGTTCTCCAAGCCCCTAGGTTCATTTTAATGTACTACTAGCCTTCGAAGGCCTTAGTCAACGGTGGAACAACTTGCTTCTTACGGGAAACTACGCCCGGCAGGTTCATCCGCTTTTGGTCGTTTAACTTCTTGTCAAAGGCGGCTTCCACCTTGTCAAGGTTGGCACCGAGGGCCAAGAGGTCGGAGTCGCTGTTCAAGATGTTGGTCACGATCAGAACAAAGGTGTCGTAACCGTTTTCGTCCATCAGGGCTTGCATAGCGGCTTCGATTCCCTCTTGGCGGGAGAAGACATCGTCTAAGTCAACCGTGTTAACTTGCCCAATCCGCACCTTGCTGTCCGCCAGTTCAAAGGTCTTGGCGTCGCCGTCAACGATTGCTTCGTCACTCTTGGCAGCCAGGTTGGTGCCGGCCTTTAACATTTGCAGGCCGTATTCTTCGTAATCAACCCCCGCAACCTTAGCTAAGTGCTTAACGGCTTCCCCATCGTGGTCGGTCGTGGTTGGTGACTTGAGCAAGAGCGTGTCGGAAATGATGGCCGAAAGCATCATCCCGGCCAGGTTTTGCGGAATGTCAATGTGGGCGTCTTGGAACAGTTCCGTGATGATCGTGGAAACACACCCGTACGGCCGTAGGGTTGCCCACAGCGGTTGGGCGGTGTTAAAGCCGTTCAAACGGTGGTGGTCAATCAGGTGGGTAACCGTTACTTGATCCAAGTCGGCAACGCTTTGGGCTGGTTCGTTGTGGTCAACCAACATTACGGCGTCAACTTCATTAGCCACCGTTTCAACCACCCGTGGTGCTTGCATCCCGAACTTATTCAGGGCGAACTTGGTTTCGTCATTGACTTCGCCGAGGGCAACGGCTTCCGTTTCGTACCCCAATTGGTTTTGGTAGTAAGAAAAGGCCATTGCAGCGGCGATCGTGTCTGTATCCGGCTTTTGGTGTCCAAAAACTAACTCTTTACTCATGTCTAGGATTCCTCCTCAAATTTAACGAATTTCACTTCGCTGATATTACATATTTTAGCATGCAGCCCCGGGGCGTGCATGGCTTTTTCAAAAAAGCTACCGCTACACCCCTAGGCCTTTTGTTCTTGCTTGGCTTCGGTTAGGCGCCGGTAAAGTTCGCGGCCGACAATGTCATTAGTCCACATCCAAGCGATGTGACCCAAGGCTTCCGACAGGTGCTCTTCTTTAGGCTGTTCCTTCGCCGACGGGACGGTCCCCATTGCTGGCATAATCCCGAGGTGGAAGGCCACCCAGACCGCCAAGCCGAAGATGGTCCCGTAGCCCTTCTTTAGGTACTGAGAGTTTTCGACCAACACCTCGTAAATGATCCCAAAGGAGACCGAAAAGCCGAAGTGGACGATAAACGATACCCACGGCATTTCCTGGTCAGAATAAGTGTAGGTCGAGTGGGTGAGGTTCGGTGACATCCCCAGTTGCTCTAACAAGCGTTGGGGTGGGTTGGTGGCGTTGCGTTCCGGCGTCCGTGGTGGTAAGACGTCTTCCCAGCCTAATTTAACCAGCCCGGAAATCAGCCCCGCTGCCGTCCCCGCCTTGATGGCGGCCTTTAAGTTAAAGTTCTTTTTCATGTTTAACACCTCTCGTCTAAATTGAGCGATTACACACCATTATTATAGGCGTTTTTAGGGGTGGTTTACAGTAATTCGATTTCTTCGCCCTCCGACACCTTGGCAATCAGCTTTTCGCGCAGGGTGACCGGAACGCCTTGGGTGTCCGTGTCAACCACGAAGCTCCCATTAGACTGGGTGGTCCCCAACCGTTGTTCAGCCACTAAAACGTCCTGAAAGGCCGGGCGGTTGGTGATAATCTCAAGGGCGCCGGTAAAATCAGCGGGGTGGGTAACAAAGGCAACCACTTGGTGCGGATTCTTCTTCAAGCGGTGCAAGACCAGGTTCCCCCGCCTTGCCCGGGCGCCGACTTCGAGGTCGCTGACCGCCATTTCCTTGAAGGCGCCCCGCTGGGTGACCAGCCCTAAGTGGTCCCCGTCGCCAGCCAAGGAGATCCCCACCAGTTGGTCGTCCTCCTTGAGGTTAATGGCCCGAACCCCGGCGGTCCGAACCCCAGTGACCGGCACGTCTTCAACGGCAAACCGCAGGGCGTAACCCTCCCGGCTAATGGCGAGAACGGACTGGCCGGCTTGTTCAGGTTCAAAGTAGTCCACGCTGACGACCTGTGCCCCTTCACGAAGCTTGATCGCTACCGAGGCGTGAGTCTTGTAGCGCGAACCCGGTTGGTAATCACTTAGGGCGCTCTGCTTAACTTGCCCATCGGAGGTGGCAAAAATGAAGGTCCCTGGTAAGTCGAGCTTATCCAACAGCATGGCCTTGACGATTACCTCATCGTCGTCCAAGTCAATCGTCTGCGATAGGTGCTCACCAGTGTCCTTCCAACGGGCGTCGGTCAGTTCGTGAACCGGCCGGTAAATAAAGCGGCCCTGGTTGGTAAACATGTAGAGGTGGCTCAGGGTGGTCGTTTGCTCCAAGAGGAGTGGGTAATCGTCTTCCCGTAACCCGTTATCTCCCACTTCAGAGGCCTTAAAGGAACGAATCGACGAGCGCTTGATGTAGCCAGCCGCCGACACTAAAACGATCACGTCTTCATCGGCGACCGTCACCCGGGTGTCAACAGTCAACTTTTGGACGGTGTCCTCGATCTGGGTCCGCCGTGGGTTGGCAAATTCCTTTTTGATCGCCTGCATCTCCCGTTTCAAGACCCGGTCCAAGGTTTTTTCGTCCGTCAGGATCCGCTTGAAGTTTTCGATTCGCTCGGTTAACTTGGCTTGCTCTTGTTCTAAGGCGGTAACGTCGGTGTTGGTCAACCGGTAGAGTTGCAAGGCGACAATCGCTTCTGCCTGCGTCGGGGTAAAGTCGTAGGCCGCCACCAAGTTTTGCTGGGCGTCCTTGCGGTTCTTGGAGGCCCGGATGGTCGCAATCACCTGGTCTAAAATCGACAGGGCCTTGATTAAACCTTCGACGATATGGAGGCGGCTCTGGGCCCGCCGTAAGTCGAAGCGGGTCCGGCGAGTAATGACCTCCTTTTGAAAGGCGAGGTAAGAAGCCAAGTAGTGCTTTAGCCCCACCCGGACCGGACGTTGGTCATCAATGGCCACCATGTTGAAGTTGTAATTGATTTGCAGGTCGGTGTTTTTGAGTAGGTAGTTCAAGACCCCCTGGGCATCAACGCCTCGCTTGAGCTCAATGGCGATCCTTAACCCGGTCCGGTCGGTTTCGTCGCGGGCGTCGGCAATCCCCTCGACCTTTTTGTTTAAGCGCAGGTCGGTGATCCGCTTCATTAACTGAGCCTTATTGACTTCGTAGGGGATTTCGGTCACCACGATTTGTTCCCGGCCCCCGCGAAGGGTTTCGATGCTGGTTTTAGCCCGCACAACTACTCGTCCGCGTCCGGTTTCGTAAGCCTTCTTGATCCCGTCTTTTCCTTGAATAATCGCCCCGGTCGGAAAATCCGGTCCGGGAACAAACTTCATTAGGTCATCGAGGCTGGCAGCCGGGTGGGCCAACAGGTAAATTAAAGCGTCGATTAATTCGCCTAGGTTATGGGTGGGAATTTCGGTGGCGTACCCGGCGGAAATCCCGGTCGCCCCGTTGACGAAGAGGTTGGGGATCCGGGCGGGTAAAACGACCGGTTCCTTTTCGGTGTCGTCAAAGTTCAAAGTCATTTCAACGGTGTCTTTGTCAATGTCTTCGAGCATCCGCCCGGCGATCTTTGATAAGCGGGCCTCGGTGTAGCGCATGGCGGCAGCCGGGTCACCGTCCATTGACCCGTTATTCCCGTGCATTTCAATTAAAGGTTCCCGTAACTTCCAGTCCTGACTTAACCGGACTAGGGCCTCGTAGATCGATGAATCACCGTGGGGGTGGAAGTTCCCCATCACGTTCCCGACCGACTTGGCCGACTTGCGAAAGCCCTTATCGTAAGTATTGCCATCCTTGTTCATGGCAAACAGGATCCGGCGCTGAACCGGCTTGAGCCCATCGCGAATATCGGGGAGGGCCCGTTCTTGAATGATGGACTTAGAGTAGCGGCCAAAGCGGTCGCCCATAATTTGTTCGAGGGTTAATTCTTCAATGCGTGTATCAGCCACTGGCGTCATCCTTTCTTTACTCGTTCCAAGTCGTCACCGTGGGGCTCACTTGGCCCTTAGCTTCCACTAAGGCATCCGCTTCTTGGTCGTCGCTAATGGTGAAGTGGACATTTTGATCGATCCACTCCCGCCGCGGTTCAACCTTGTTACCCATTAGAGTGGTAATTCGCTTTTCGGCTAATTCGGCGTCTTCAATCCGCACCCGAATCAGGGTCCTGGTTTCCGGGTTCATCGTCGTCTCCCATAATTGGTCGGCGTTCATTTCCCCCAGCCCCTTAAAGCGCTGCAAAGACGTCCCCTTGCTGCCCTTTTTGGTCAACTTAGTCAGTTCATCATTGGTCCAAGCGTAGGTGATCTTGGTGTTTTTACCGCGCCCTTTTTGTAGACGGTACAGAGGTGGCATGGCAATGTAGACCCGCCCTGCTTCAATCATTGGCCGCATGTACTTGTAAAAGAAGGTCAATAAGAGGATTTGGATGTGGGCGCCGTCGTCGTCGGCATCGGTCATAATGATGATCTTGTCGTAATTAGCGTCTTCAACCTTAAATTCGGTTCCAACCCCGGCCCCGACCGTGTAAATGATCGTATTAAGCTCCTCGTTTTTCATCACGTCATCGAGCTTGGCCTTTTCGGTGTTTAAGACCTTCCCGCGCAGTGGCAGGATGGCTTGGAACTTGCGGTCCCGCCCCTGCTTGGCACTCCCACCGGCCGAATCCCCTTCGACTAAGAACAGCTCGTTTTTGGCGCTGTTTTTAGATTGGGCGGGGGTTAACTTGCCGGACAAGTTACGCTCCTTGCGTCCCTTACGCTTGCCAGACCGGGACTGGTTGCGGGCCTTACGGGCTGCTTCCCGGGCTTGCCGGGCCCGTAAGGCTTTTTTAATTAGTGACTGGGCGAGGTCACTGTTTTCCATCAGGGCGTAGCCTAACTGTTCGGACACGATCGTATCAACAATCTTGCGCGCCTCTGGCGTCCCTAACTTCCCCTTGGTTTGCCCCTCAAACTGCAGGATCCGCTCCGGAATCCGGACGGAAACAACGGCGGTCAGCCCCTCTCGGACGTCGGTCCCCTCCAGGTTCTTATCGCGCTCCTTTAAAAGCCCCACCTTGCGGGCGTAATCGTTAAAGGTTTTGGTCCAAGCACCACGGAAACCGACCTCGTGGGTCCCACCACCCGGGGTACGGACGTTGTTGACGAAGCTCAGTAGGTTTTCGGTGTACCCATCGTTGTACTGGGCGGCCACGTCGACTTCGACCCCGTCTTGGGTGCCGGTAAAGGAAAAGACCTTCCCGAGGGTGTCCTTATCTTCGTTGAGGTAGGCCACGAAGTCTTCAATCCCGTTTGCAAACTGAAAGACCTCTTCTTGCTCCATTCCTTCCCGCTTGTCGGTCAGGGTGATCTTAACCCCCTTGAGTAAGAAGGCGGACTCGCGCAGGCGCCTTGCCAAGGTTTGGTAGTCGTAAACGGTGGTCGAAAAGATCGTGGGATCCGGTTTAAAGGTGACCGTAGTTCCCGATCCTTCCCGGGTCTTGCCCAGTTCCTTTAGGGTGCCAATTGGTTGACCACCGTCACGAAACTTCTCTTGGTAGCGGACGTGGTCCCGCACGATCGTTAGGGTTAACTTCGAAGACAGGGCGTTAACTACGGAGGCCCCGACCCCGTGCAGGCCCCCGGAGCTCTTGTAGCCATCCGCTTGGCCGAATTTTCCCCCGGCGTGAAGGATGGTCATGATGACTTCCGGGGTGGGCTTGCCGCTTTCGTGCATCCCCACTGGCATTCCCCGCCCATGGTCTTGCACCGTAATGGCGTTGTCTGGTTCAATCGTCACGTTGATCTCGTCACCAAAACCGGACAGGGCTTCATCGACGGCGTTATCAACGATTTCGTACACTAAGTGGTGAAGCCCGTGGGCATCGGTCGAGCCAATGTACATCCCTGGCCGCTTGCGAACCGCCTCCAGTCCCTTCAGGATTTTGATCGAGGATGCGTCGTACTTGTATTCTTCTTGTGCCACAAAGGGGCCCCCTCACATTTTGGATTTGCATTTTTGCATTCGATTTTTTATCATAGCTAACTCCGGCCGCAATTTCAAATCATCTTTTGAATTGACCAGCCGGCGCCCAGCTGAATTACACTTAATTAGTGTAGCACACCCCGCCCATTTTAATCAAACACCCGTTCCCTTATGGTCGAACCTAGTAAAAGGTGCTATGATAGGTGAGCTATAATTCAAAGGAGCGTCTGTATGCTAAAAATTATTCTGATGGTCGTCATTGCCTATTTACTGGGCTCAATCCCCTCGGGGCTTTGGATCGGCCAACACTTCTATAATAAAGACATCCGCCAGTTAGGTAGTGGTAACATTGGCACCACCAATACCTACCGGGTCCTCGGTCCCAAGGCGGGAACGGTGGTCTTGGTCGTGGACATTTTAAAGGGGACCTTGGCGGCTAGCCAACCCTACCTCTTCCACAGCAACATCAACCCTTTGTTGATTGGGATCTTTGCTTCCCTTGGTCACACGGTTTCTATCTTCGACCACTTCCACGGCGGCAAGGCCGTGGCCACCTCGGCTGGGATCCTCTTGGCCTACAATCCGCCAATGTTTCTCCTGGCCTCCGCCATCTTCGTGGCGGTGTTGCTAATCACCTCGATGGCTTCGGCGGCCTCAATCATTGGGATTACCAGCATCTTCGTGATCGCCCTGGTGATGCACGACTATATCTTAGCGACCGTGGCTGGTATTTTAACGGCGGTGGTCATTTACCGCCACCGCAGCAACATCAACCGGATCATCCACGGCCAAGAATCGATGGTTTCCTTCGGCCTGGGCCACTACCTCAAGAACCGCAAGTAGACTGGCAATTGAAAAGACCTTCTCCTAGGTGTTTCCCTGGGCAGAAGGTCTTTTTTTAGTTACTGATTTAAAAGGGACGGATGCTGAATTGGTAGTTGGCAACGCCTCCCGGAGCTAACTGGTTCATGGCCGGCTTATGGGTCAATTGACCGTCACTATCAACCCCATCGGCTAAGCCCCACCACGGTTCGATGCACAAGAAGTTCCCGGTGTTAGGGTATTGCGACCAAACCCCCACGAAAGGGTTGCCACTGGTGAGCACCGTAACCCCGTGGCCGCTCTCCGGTTCGGTTAGGGTTAAGGACAGGTCGGCACTATAAGGGGCGAAAACTAAGGCGTCATGGTCAAAGAGGTCGTGGTTTAACTGAATTGGCCGCCGGGCGTCCAGTTCCTTGGGGTGACCAAGGTCGCTGTATGGCCCCACCAAAGGAATTTGGGGGTAAACTTTAGCCGGGTCAGCCGTCAAAGTCGCCGTTTCAAACTGACCAGCCGCCGTTAACGGAACGTTGAATCCCGGGTGGGCCCCCAAAGCGTAGCGTAATACCTGCTCACTTGCGGGGTTAGCCACCTGGTAGCTGATCACTAACTGATCTTCCACCAAAGCGTAAGTGATCGTCAGGCGGAATTCAAAGGGGTAAACGGTCCGTGTTTGTTCATCGCTTTCTAACTCAAAAACCGCTAAATCAGCGGCCTGGTTAACCAGTTTAAATTCCCGACCGCGGGCAAAGCCGTGCTGGGTTTGGTGAAAATCTCGTCCTTCAAAGCCGTAGTGATCATCTTTCAAACGCCCTACGAAGGGAAACAGGACCGGGGCCTGGCGTGACCAGGACTGGGCATCCCCTTGCCACAAGTACTCAGTGTCCTCACCCCGCCGCTTAATGCTGTGCATCTGCGCCCCCAGGGGGTCAATTTGGACCATTAAACGCTCGTTTGTGATCGTAATCATCGTTGCTCTTCCTCTCTAGAAATACTGTTGATACTTCTTCTTCAAATCCTGAACCTGCCCTTGTTGGTAACCCGCCGTGGCCACTAGGGTCTTATGGCCCGCCAACCGGTTGGCGTCTTCCAGGCGCTGTTCTAACACGACCTTGTTCAAATAGGCATGGCGTAGGTTCGCGGGCGTAGCGCCTCCGCTAACCCGGCGGACGGTTCGTTCAACCCAAGAACGGCTAACCGGTTTCCCATTCGCCAACGTCAGCACCCGTTCCCTGACCGTCGGTGGCGTCGCATAAGCCGCTTCTAACTGGCTTAATAAGCCTAACAGGTCATCAGGCAAGGGAACGTAGCGCTCGGTTTGGTCCTCGCCTTTAATCAGGACCATTTTCATGGTTACGTCCACCTGCCCCCAACATAGGGCGATTAGCTCGCCCGTTCGCATGCCAGTCTCGATTACCAAGTAGGTGGCGACCCGTTCTAAGAGGGTTGCCCGCTTGCTGTTTTGCTCGATCGATTCCATCAACAATTGGTAGTTGGGCAGGTTGCCCCTGGTACCACCGACCTCGTCAAATTGGATCCCAACCAGGGGATTTTGGTCCACCAACCCCTGCTCCAGTAAGTAGTGGTAAAACCGGCGGAGGGTCGTGGCCTGATAACGGGTAGTGGCCACGCTAACCCCCTCTTTTTGCCGGCAAATGAAAAAGGCGCGAATTTGGGCGGTCGAAAGGTGGACCCACCCCGGCCACTCGCCCTGGTAAGACCGGCGAACAAAGTTGAGGTTGCGACCGTACCCCGCGATGGTTGATGCGGCGAGTCGTCTTTCCTGTTCCTTTAAAAAGGCCGCTTCTAATTCTTCATCCATTACCAAATGATCCCCTCCCGACAAAACTTTAAAAAAATTATAACATAGTAAATATCGCAAGAAAATCGGAAATGGAAACCCTTTCGTAAAAATCGTCTAAAAACGCCCACCATCTTAGGCAGGCGTCAATTAGATTATTTTTGAACTTCTTCCTTGTAATCCCCGTTTGGACAGAGGACTTGCTTGCCCCCCTTGACCTTTTTTTCAACCAAGAAGTGCCCATCCTTTGGGCAGTCGCGACCAATTGGCCGGTCCCAAGACAGAAAGTCACAGTCCGGGTACCGAGAACAACCGTAAAAGACCCGGTTCTTCTTGGACTTACGTTCCACCACAGTTCCCTGGTGGCAAAGTGGGCATTCGACCCCGGTGTCTTTAACGATCGCCTTGGTGTTACGGCAGTTCGGAAAGCGGGAACAAGCGTAAAACTTACCGTACTTCCCCATCTTAATGACCATCGGGGCACCACAAATCTCGCAATTGGACCCGGCTAGTTCATCCTTCATCTCAATCTTAGCCACCTGCTCTTCGGCCGTGGCCACTTCCTTTGAGAACGGCTTGTAGAAGCTATCAACGACTTGCACCCAGTTTTCCTTGCCCTCTTCGATCTTATCAAGTGAGTCTTCCACCTCGGCGGTAAACTTGACGTTGACGATGTCCGGGAACTGCTTGGCAATCAAATCGTTAACGATTTCCCCAAGTTCAGTTGGTTCAAAGTGACGAGATTCTAGCTTGACGTAGTAGCGGCGTTGGATCGTATCTAAGGTTGGCGCGTAGGTGGACGGGCGCCCAACCCCGTTTTCTTCCAGCGTCTTAACCAGGGCGGCTTCGGTGAAGCGAGCCGGTGGCTGGGTGAAATGTTGGGCCGGATTGTCGGCGACCATCTTGACGGCGTCGCCCTCTTCTAGGTTAGGTAAGATATTATCCTTACCCTGGCTCCCCTTGTAGACCTTAGTAAAACCATCAAACTTAACCTTCGACCCGTTGGCACGGAAGTCGACCCCATTTTGGGTGATGGTGACGGCCATCGTGTCCGTCACTTGCGGGGTCATCTGACTGGCGACAAAGCGCGACCAGATCAGGTTGTAGAGTTTGTATTGGTCAGGGGTCAAAAACTCCTTCATCTCGGCCGGGGTCCGGTTAACTGAGGTCGGCCGAATTGCTTCGTGGGCATCTTGGGCCCCTTCTTGTAGCTTCCCCTTGACCGGCTTGGTGGCGGCGTATTCCGCCCCGTAGTGTTCGTGGATGAAAGTGGAAGCCTCGTGCTTAGCCACCCCAGCAATCCGGGTGGAGTCGGTCCGCATGTAGGTAATTAGCCCAACGGCGGCGCCCTGGCCGATGTTAATCCCTTCGTACAGTTGTTGGGCGGCCATCATCGTTTTACGGGTCCGGAAGTTTAAACGGCGGTTGGCATCCTGTTGCATTGTCGAGGTGGTAAACGGTGGTTGCGGCATCCGGCGCCGTTCCCGCCGGTCAACTTTGGTAATTGAAAAGTCCTGCTGGCGGTCGAGTTGTTGTAGAACCGCTTGGACGGCTTCTTGGTTCTTCAGGTTGGCCTTCTTACCGTTTTGGCCGTAGAAGCTCGCTTGGAACTTTTCTCGGCCCTTTTTGAAGTCGGCGTCAATCGTCCAGTATTCTTCGGGAACGAAATTCCGAATCTCGTTTTCGCGCTGGATGATGAGGTTCAAGGCGACGGATTGCACCCGCCCCGCCGACAGGCCCTTTTTAACCTTTTTCCAGAGGATTGGCGAAATCGAGTACCCCACTAAGCGGTCGAGCACCCGGCGGGCCTGCTGAGCGTCCACTAGGTCCATGTTAATCGTGCGGGGTTCTTTAAAGGCCTCTTTAACGGCATCCTTGGTGATTTCGTGGAAGGTGACCCGGTTCTTTTCGGTCGGGTCCATCTTCAAGAGGTTCGCCACGTGCCAAGCGATGGCTTCCCCTTCCCGGTCCGGGTCGGAAGCCAGGTAGACGGCCTTGGCCGCCTTGGCGTCCTTGCGCAATTCCTTAATCACGTCCCCCTTACCCCGGATCGAAATGTAATCGGGTTGGTAATCGTGGTCGATATCGACCCCCATCCGCGACTTGGGGAGGTCGCGGACATGGCCGAGGCTTGCGACGACCTTGTAAGTCCGTCCGAGGTACTTACCAATCGTCTTGGCCTTGGAAGGCGATTCAACGATAACCAGCTTCTTTTGGTTGGTCCGGCTAACTTTGCGCCGGGTGTTTTTTTTCTTTGTTGTGCTTTCTTGTTTAGTTGCCAAACTCATCGGCTCCTGTCATTTAATAATCTATTCCATTTATTATTAATGCACGGGCGCCCTGCTGTCAAATGAAAGATACAAAGTTAAACTAGGCTTCGGCTTCAAACCAGGGGTCAAACTCCGCTAACAAGTCCTTGCTGTTTAAGATTGGTTGCGCCCCTTCACTAATTAATTTGTTGGTGCCAAGCGAGGTCGGGCTGGTAATGGGGCCGGGGACCGCACAAACATTGCGGTTCTCCTGCAGGGCTAAGTTAGCGGTGATCAAACTGCCACTCTGCTGCTTTGCTTCCACCACCAAACAAGTTTGGCAAAGCCCGGCGATGATCCGGTTGCGGGCGGGAAAGTGGCTCGGCAAGGGCGGGGTTTGCAGGGGGTACTCGGTTAACAAGAGGCCTTGGTCGGCCACTTGGGCCTGCAAGGCACCGTTTGATCGGGGGTAAGTTTGGTCCAGGCCGGTCCCGATCACCCCGATCACGGCGCCCCCGCTTGCCAGAGCCTGCTCGTGACTCCGCGAATCGATCCCCCTCGCCAGCCCCGACACAATGGTAATCCGGTGGTTAACGACGCTGGGAATCAGTTTCTCTAAGACGGTGAAGCCGTAGCTAGTTGCCTGACGAGACCCGACCACCGCCAGGGCCGGCATTTTGAATAGGTCCCGGTTGCCCTGGTAGTACAAAACCAGGGGTGGGCAGTAGATTTCCCGTAAGATTGCTGGGTAATCGGGATCCAGCAGGGTAATTTGGGGGACCCGGTAATTTTGTTCAACCAACCGGTCCAAATAGGGGCTCGCCCAGTTTTTTAGCAAGCTTTCCTTGACCCGTGGTGTAATCTGCGACTGGCTGGTGAGTAATTCCAAATTGTCAAAGCAGTAGTTTTGCTCGGCAACTCGCCACAGGCGCACCCGGCTTAACGGACCGAGGCCGGGACAGAGGCTTAAGCGAAAGATAAATTCTCGTGGTTGCATAAAAAATTCCTCCCTACTGTTAAGTACGGAGGAATCGGTAATGGTGACGAAATTAATTGACGTAATCTGGCACCGGTCGGAAGGTCCGCCGGTGGATCGGGCAGGCCCCCAGCTGCTCTAAGCCAGCTAGGTGGGCCGCCGTGCCGTAACCCATGTTGTCCTTAAAGCCGTAGCCGGGATACAGACGATCGTAAATTGCCATCAGGTGGTCCCGGTACTCCTTAGCCACAATCGAGGCGGCTGCCACCGAGATGCTCTTTTGATCCCCCTTGATTAACGTCGTTTGGGGTACCGGAATGTCTAACGGGACCGCATCGACAATCAGGTGGCTGGGCTGGTGGTGGAGTGCTTTGACCGAGCGAATCATCGCCGTCTGGGTGGCCGCATAGATGTTAAGCCGGTCAATTTCTTGAGCCGGACTGACCGCTAGGGAAACCTCAACGGCTTCATCGAGGATCCGCAGGTACAACTGTTCGCGCTCGTGGCGGCTTAACTGCTTTGAATCGGTCACGCCAACTAGGTCAAACTGGCTGTCTAAGACCACGGCGCAAGTCACCACCGGGCCAGCCAGTGGGCCACGCCCGACCTCGTCGATTCCGGCGACGTACTGGTGACCGGCCTGCCAAAGCTGGTTTTCGTAGCGGAAGCGGTTCAAAAAGGCGGCCCGCGCCTCGGCCCTTTTTTCCAGCCGCTTGGCGAACTGGTTTAACGCGGCCTGAACGCCCTTACGCGGGTCGTCCTTGAACTCTGCCAGTCGGGGGTCCTGGGGATCGGTGATTGACGAAAGCAACGCCCTGACCTGGGCCACCGATTGCTTACTCATCTTCGTCCCCCGCTTCCAAATCGGTGGGGTCTTCAAGGGTAAAGGTCCCCAATTTACCCCGCCGCATTTCAAAAATCAGCCGCTCGCTGGCCCGGTCGTAATCGTCTTTCATCCCCATTTTCTTGGTGATTTCTAACAACAGGTCTGGGGTGGTCACACCGTCTTCAAGACTAGCCGGGCTCAACCGGTAGCGGGTCATGAGCTCTTGGGTACGGTGGGCCCGTAAGTAATCCAGGGCAAAGATCGCCACGTCGTCTTTAGGGTACAGCGAGTCCTTGATCGCCCCGGACAGGGCCAACATCTTAGCCTGGGTTTGGGTGGCAAACTTAGGCCATAAGACCCCGGGGGTGTCTAACAGTTCCAAGTCGGCCGAGGAACGTAGCCATTGTTGGCCGGTCGTCACCCCTGGCCGGTTCCCGGTCGCGGCAACGTTTTTTTTCACCAAGTGGTTGAGCAAGGTGGACTTACCAACGTTGGGAACCCCGACGCACATCGCCCGGATCGCCCGCTTTTGCATCCCCTTTGCTCGCTCGGCGGCCAACTGGTCCTTTAGAATCTGTTGGGCCTTTACGGTCACCTGTTTAGCAACCTGGTGGGCCCTGGAATCGAGCGCCAAGACCGGTTGACCATTTTGTTCAAAGTAGTCGATCCAGTGGGCCGTTGTCGTCGGGTCGGCCAGGTCGGTTTTGGTCATGATTAACAGGCGGGGTTTGTCGCCGGCCATCCGGTTAATCTCCGGGTTTTGCGTTGAATACGGAACGCGGGCGTCGACCAGTTCAAAGACGATGTCGACTAAGGGCATTTGTTCTTTAATTTGGCGCAGGGCCTTGGCCATATGGCCGGGGAACCATTGAATCGTTGCCATCATTTTCCTCCTAATTCATCTTCTGTTCGTAGCGGCGCCAAGCGTCATCAAAGATCAGCATTGACGGTAGGTACTCGGCGTTTTCTTCTAAGTACTTAGAAATCTCGTCAAAATCTTGTGACTGCTTGGGAAAGGCGGAGTCATAAAAGGCGTTATTGGCAAACTGCTCCACCTCATCGGGTTGGTTGGGGTTTCGTTGGGTCATCAAAAAGTGGTAAAAACTCTCGCGGTACATGGGGGCCTCCTATTTAGTTGGAATCGTAATCAAAAAGCGGAAGGTGCCGTTGGTCATGTTGATTTCTTTGGCGGTATATTGCACGGATTTATCCTGGCTGTACTTATTTAAATCCAGCAGGATCGTTTCTTTTTTCACGTTTAAACTAACCCACTGGGGCAGCTTATAGTTCTTCTTTAAAAAGGCCATCACAAACCGGATCGGCAGGTTTAGTCGTCCAACCGCTAATCCCTTGGCGCGCAACAAAACGTTACCCTGACTAGTTTTTTGCGGGATGAAGTTCAAAGAAAACTGCACCGTTGCCCCCAAAAATTTAGTCCGGCCAATGACGGTCGCGTACTTTTTACCGACGACGAAGCGGTACTTCACCTTGGAGTCCTTTAAGAACTTATTCAAGTAGTTAGCCGACAGGGCGTTAACTTGCTTGCGGTTTAAGGTTACCTCCACCGAGGTGTCCGCCTGTTTGGTGGCACTGATCTCTTTGGGAACGGAGACCGGGGCGGTCGTTTTATCGATCACCACCCCAATGAAAATCACGACCAAAGTGGCCAAAATGAGAAAGGCCCACTTCCACGGGTTCCGTTTTCTTGGTTGTCTGTGCATATCCTACCTCGTTTGGTACTCAAAGTTGTTATTTTTCACCATCGCGTCAAAGAGTTTCTCGGTCATCTTGGTGTAACCCAGGTGATTGGGGTGGAAGTTATCTGACGTCGAAATGTAGTTGTTTAGGTTATGGTCCTTGTTGTTCATGATTGCAAGAACCGCCGCTTGGGTGATCTGATCGTTATTGGATTTTTTCGCCTGACTGACCAATTGCTGGCGGGCCGCCCGGGTCGTGTATTGACCATAAGAAAGGGTGTGGTTGATGTCCACAAAGGTTGCTGGTTGGTACTTGGCAACCAGCCGCTTAGTCAACTGGTTCCACTTGGCAACCGACTTGGAAATCACCGTTACGTTCGGAAAGTAGGTGTAAAAAGGATTATAGATCGAGAACACGAAAAGCTGGGCGTTTGGGTTATACTTTCGGACGTCTTTAAAGAGGGCCGTGAGCTTAGTCTGATAAAGCTTCCCCGCCGCATTCACGTCTTTTTCCACCGTTACCGAGGACGTCGAAAAGGCGGCCTTTTCTAACGTTTGCATCAGGTCATTGCCCCCAACGGTCATCACGATCACGTCGGCGCTCTTGAGTCCGGTTTGGATTTCCCTTTGGCTATCGAGCCGGGCCTTAATTTGATCGGACCGGTCCCCGGTGACACCAAAGTTTTCGGTGGTCACCTGGTTGCCATACTTATCTTCCAAGCGGGTCTTAATTTGCCCCACGTAACCACCCTGCTTTTTTTCATCCCCCTGGCCGTGGGTCAACGAGTCCCCTAGGGCAACCAAGAGAATTTTCTTCTTTAAAATCCGTTGTTGCTCTTGGTTGGCGACGAGGGACGGTTCACCACGCAAGTACCAAGCTGCCCCACCACCAATGGCGATCAGGGCGACAATTAACAACAACCAGCGCCATACTTTCTTGCTCAAAACGCTTCCTCCATTAAAAAGGGACGGCCGCTTTGGTCGTCCCCTTATTTTACCGGGGCGGTGAGACATCACCGTGCCCACCAAAGGTTAGTCGCTAACCATTGTAGCACACTTCCCGGCCCCGCTTAAATTAATCGTGAAGGTGTTTTTGGACAAATTCCTCAATTGGTAAACGGAAGTCGAGGTAGTTAGCCTCTAATTGTTCCCGTGACCAATCCCACCAAGCGATCTTTTCTAGGTCCGCCTTAATCTCGTCGGGGAAGCGGTCCTTGATCTTCTTGGCCGAGACCCCGCCGACGATCGTGTAGGGTTCCACGTCATGGGTGACCACGGCCCCGGAGCCAATCACCGCCCCGTCGCCGACCGTTAGGCCCGCTTGAATGATGGCACCGTGCCCAATCCAAACATCGTTACCAATCGTGGTCCGGACCTGCTTGCGGTTAGCCAAGAACTCAACGTCGGGCTGGTCAAAGCCAAAGGTCGTCCCGTTGTAGGCAAAGACGTGTTGGGAAGCCCGGTTGTAAGGGTGATTGGTTGGCCCAATCCGCACCTGGGCGGCAATGCTAATGAAACGCTTCAAGTCGCTGTTTTGCAGGTAACAATTTTGCCCGGTGTAGGTGTAGTCCCCAATCGTGCAGTTATCGGCTAACGTCCGGTCGCCTAGTTCCACCCACTGGCCAAAGGTGGTCTTGTTAACCTGGACCCCTTCACCCAGGGTTGGTTCGTCTCGCTTTAACTTTGGAAATTCGATGTGCATTTTAGTAATTCCCTCTTTTCGGTTTGGTTTATACTTACTTTATAATCCATCTTAAAGGAATGAGCAATTATGTACCAAGTAAAAACAATTGATAAATTTGAATTAAGCGATTTTGCCCACGATCTACTTCAAATTTCTGACACGGACGCTCCGAACGCCCTGTTGGTTCGTAGCTCCCAGGTTGACGATGCCCTGATCAACGACCAACTGCTGGCGATCACCCGGGCCGGGATTGGTACCAATACCATCAACGTCAACGCCTGCACCGAAAACGGCACCGTCGTCTTAAACACCCCCGGTGCTAACGCCAACGCCGTTAAGGAATTGATCATCCAAGCCCTCTTCCGTTGCGTGCGCCCAATTGACCGGGCGATTGCAACCGTCAAAGACCTGACGACCGGACCGGGAGCTGACCTCCAAGTGCTGGCCGAGGCGACGCGCAAGGAATTTATCGGCCGCGAATTATACGGGAAGACGATTGGGATTTTAGGCCTCGGGGCAATTGGCCAACGGGTTGCCGAAGCTAGTTACCACCTCGGGATGCAAGTCTTGGGTTATAACCGTAGTCCCAAGAACCTCCCCCACGTCGTTCAACTACCGACAATTGAAGAGGTCATGTCATTAGCCGACTTTGTGGTCGTCATGCTACCCCTGACCGAAGAAACCACCGGCCTGATCAACCGGGAACGGCTCCAACAGCTAAAACCGGACGCCTACCTCCTGAACTTTGGCCGCGGCGAAATCGTTAATAACCAAGACCTCCTCGAAGCACTGGCCAATGGCGAGCTGGCCGGCTACGTTAGTGACTTTCCAGCTAGCGACCTGCAAAACCAACCGGGGGTCACCCTCCTCCCTCACATCGGTGGCAACACCGAAGAGGCCCTGACCTTTAGCACCGATATGGCCTTACAAAACCTGCTTAACTTCTTAGAGAACGGTAGCGTCCGGACCTCCGTCAACTTTCCGCGCGTCGACCTCCCCTTTGACACCCCCCACCGAATCACCCTCTTTTACAAGGACCGGGCCAACCTGTGGCTCGATTTCGTCCAACTTTTAACTGACCAGGGCTTAACGGTCAAGGAAATGACGAGCAACGCCAAAAACGGCTACAGTTACGCCCTGATCAACACCGACCTCAGTGTGCTCAGCCAAGCGGAAATCGCCAACTTACGTCAACTCTTACAAGACCACGGTGACATCATTCGCTTCCGCTTCTTAACCAACCCATCTATGAACCCAGAGCTATAAGCTCCCCTTAAATCAACAAACCGGCCAATTACGCAACCTTGGTTGCGTAATTGGCCGGTTTTTGATTGGAAAGTGGGAAATAACCGCAGACCTAATAGCTAAGTAAGTCGAATGGGTTGGTTACCACCCACCGTTATTCCGTGTAGTAAGTCAGGCAGCAAGCGCCCAACCCGGTATGGGTGGCGATCACGGGCACCGTTTCCCGCACCGTGACCTCGATCCCCGGGAACAACTCGTTTAATTTTCCCTTTAAGCGGGCAACTTCCTTATCGGCCTTGACGTGGGAAATCCCGATCCCTTTCACCTTGGGACCATTAGCCATCTGGTCTAAGATCTTGTCCCATTCTTTGTGGATGGCCTTAATTCCCCGGCCCTTCATGGCGATGTGGATTTGACCACCCGCTACTTCCAGCATCACCTTAATGTTTAACAGGCTAGAAATTGTACCGGCAAAGCGGGAAATCCGGCCCCCGGCCACCAGGTTGTCCAGGTTGTCAATCGCCAGGTACAGCTTGTGGTGGTCAAAGACTTCCTTCATCTTCGCCACGGCCTCATCCATGGTCCCGCCGGCTTCGATTACCTTAGCGGCCTCTAAAATCTGGAAGGCCATCGCCCGGTCGGTGGTTTGACAATCAATCACCCGGACCGGTGTCTTAGTCAAACTAGCCGCCTGCTCCGCTGCGTGAACGGTACCGGAAATTGATTCCATCATGCAGACACAGAGGACTTCAGCGCCATCTTCGCCCAGTCGATCAAAGGCCTCGGTGAACTTACCGATTGGCGGCTGGGAGGTCTTTGGCAAGGAGCTGGCCTTTTCCATCATGTCGGGAAACTGGTCGTTGGTAATCGTTTCGCGTTCAACGTAAACCGTCCCGTCGATCATCACGGATAAGGGGATGATCGTGATGTCGTGCTCTTTGATTTCCGCTTCGGTTAAGCCGGCGGAGGAGTCCGCCACAATTTTAATCTTTGCCATGGAATTTATCACTCTTCCTGAAAAATTTGGTATAATTAATCTAGTCTTTAAAACTAGATTACGTTATCATAATATCACAAACTTGCGAGGAGTTTGCCTTCGTAAATCAGTATAACAAAAGTTACCCTTGATTTCACTGCTTCTCCTTGCCCCAAAGGAGTCCATCATGCATCGTCAACAACCGAATCTGTTAATTGAAATTGGCAACGCCGTTACCCATGGGCTGGGCGTCGGCCTGTCAATCGTGGGGATGATCGCCTTAATCATTACCGCCGTTAATGCCCACAGCCCGCTCAAGTTAGTGGCCTTTATTATCTACGGTACCGTTCTAGTGCTCTTTTACCTGGCCTCGACCCTGTTTCACTCGCTGATCTTCACCCGGGCCCGCCACGTCTTTCAAGTCTTTGACCACTCCATGATCTACCTTTTAATCGCGGGTTCTTACACCCCTTACTGCCTGGTGGCGATTAGAGGGTGGCTGGGGATCAGCCTTTTAACGGTCATTTGGTTAATGGCCATCGGCGGCGTTATTTACAAGGCGCTGTGGCTAAACAAAAAGAGCTTCTGGTCAACGGTCATTTACGTGATCATGGGCTGGATGTGCTTGTTTGCCATCATCCCACTTTACCACGCCCTAGGGCCGGTTGGCTTTGGCTTACTTTTGGCTGGTGGGATTACCTTCACGCTGGGCGCAGTTTTGTACAGCTTTCCCACCCAATACACCCACTTGATCTGGCACCTCTTCGTTTTAGGTGGCACGATCCTGATGTATTTTTCAATTTTGCTTTACGTTTAAGACCCACTTTTCAAAGGTGCAGGCCGGGTCCGACTCGGTCGCTTGAAGATGGCGCTCAGCGACTTTTTGCCAGGTGCGATAGTCGATGGGCGCCATTTTTACGTCGCCGTGGTGGTCTCCTTCAACAACCGTTCGGTACAAGACGGTTGCTAAAGACATGGTACTGGCAAAGAGGTGGGCGCCCCCAATGATGAAGACCTCCTCGTCTTCACCGTAATTGGCTAACAAGTCGGTCAGGGCGTTGACCCCGTTAACCAGGGTGACTCCTTCAATTGGCGTCGTTTGTCGGGTCACGACGATGTTGGTTCGCTTAGGTAGCGGCCGCCCCAAGGACAAGTAGGTATTTTTCCCCATGATGACCGGGTGACCACTGGTGAGGTGTTTAAAGTGCTTTAAGTCGGCTGACAGGTGCCAGGGCATGTCATTGTCCTTGCCAATCCAGCCCGCCTCATCTTCCGCCCAAATAAAGGCAATCTTAACCATGCTGTTCCTCCTTAGACCGCTACCGGGGCCTTAATGGCGTCTTCGTGTTCGTAGCCCTCCAGCTTGATGTCTTCCATTTGGTACTCGTCAATTGGCTTGGCCTCCGCCGGCAAGATCAGCTGCGGTGCCTGGTGAACTGGGCGGCTGAGCTGTTCTTTAATCTGATCGAGGTGGTTTAAGTAGATGTGAGCGTCCCCCAAGGTGTGGACAAATTCCCCAACTTCCAGCCCGCACTGGTGCGCAATCATGTGGGTCAGTAAGGCGTAAGAGGCGATGTTAAACGGTACCCCTAAGAAGATGTCGGCACTGCGCTGGTAAAGCTGGCAAGACAGCTTGCCGTTGTTCACGTAAAACTGGAACATGGTGTGGCACGGTGGCAGGGCCATGTTATCGACGTCGGCCGGGTTCCAAGCCGTTACGATCAACCGCCGAGAATCGGGATTGGTCTTAATCTGCTCGATCACCTTTTTGATTTGGTCAACCGGGCCGTTTGGCGTTTGCCAACTCCGCCACTGGGAGCCGTACACCAAACCTAGGTCGCCGTACTGCTTAGCAAAGTCGTCATCCTCTAAGATCCGCTGGCAAAAGGCCCGCTTTTCCTTTTTGTACTCTTCATTAAATGCGGCATCCACCAAGGAACGGCGGCCAAAGTCGGTCATGTCCGGGCCCGTATACTCGTCGCTTTCGACCCACTTCTTAAAGGCCCACTCGTCCCAGATGTGGTTTTTGTGTTCCAAGAGAAAGCGGATGTTGGTGTCGCCGCGCAAGAACCAGAGGAGCTCGCTTTTGACCAGCCCAAAGGCCACCTTCTTGGTCGTCAGGATCGGGAAACCTTCCTGCAGGTTAAAGCGCATCTGGTAGCCGAAGACCGACTTAGTTCCGGTTCCGGTCCGGTCCCCCTTTTGGTCACCGAATTCCAGGACGTGGCGCGCCAGGTCTAGGTACTGTTCTTCATTATGATTTACCGTCATTGCAATCGCTCCTTTTATTCAATTGGGTCTAATTGTAACAGATCTCAACCGGATTACCGGCAACTCTAATCCACGTAATCACTTAGGTATTCCCAGCGGGCCGTCTTATCATCGAGCTCCTTAGTAACCTGGTTTAACTGGGCCTGTAACTTAGCCAGTTTCTCGTAGTTATCACCATTTGCGGCCATTGCCGTTTCAATCTCTTCTTGTTGACTGGCTAACTGGTCGATTTGTTCGTTAATCTTTTCCCACTCCAGTTGTTCGGCGTAGGTCAACTTGGTTTTTTCCTTTTTCTCCGCTTGTTTGGCAACCGGCTTTTTCTCTACCGGCGCCTTTTTAGCCGGGACCGTCGTTTGAACCTGATTAGCTAGGTAATCGGTAAAACGCCCGGTGTAGCGCTCAATTTGCCCCTGCCCCTTGAAAATCAACAGGTCGTCGGCCACCCGATCCAAGAAGTAGCGGTCGTGCGAGACCGTGATCACGGTACCACTAAAATCGTCTAGGTAATCCTCTAAGACGGTCAGGGTGCCGATGTCTAGGTCATTCGTCGGTTCGTCCAAGAGTAAGACGTTTGGTTGTTGCATCAGGATTTTTAACAGGTAGAGGCGCCGCTTTTCACCCCCGGATAACTTCCGAATTAGGGTCCCGTGCATGAAGCGGGGGAACAAGAAGCGTTCCAGTAACTTCGTCACGTCAACGCGCTGACCGTACTTATCGACCACGTTGTCGGCAATTTCGGTTAAATAAGAGATCACCCGTTTATCGTCGTCGACCCCCTCGGTTTGCTGGGTGTAATAACCTAGGTTAACGGTCTCGCCAATCTTTAAGACCCCGGAAGCCAGCGGAACCCGCCCCGCGATGACATTGAGGAGGCTGGTTTTCCCGGCCCCGTTTTCACCGGTGATCCCAATCCGATCGCCACCCTGAACCAGCAGGTTGAAGTCCTGTAAGATGTGGTGTTCGCCAAGGGACAGGTTGGCGCCCTTTAGTTCGATGACGTCCTTCCCGAGCCGTTGTGAACCCAGGTCAATGGCGATGTCCTCGTCCGTTTCCACCTGGCCCAGGGAGTCCTTGAGCTCGTTAAAGCGGTTGATCCGCCCCTTTTGCTTGGTGGAACGAGCCTTGGCGCCGTGGCGCATCCAAGCCAGTTCCTTTCTGTACAGGTTTTGCTTCTTGCGTTCACTAGCCTGGGAGAGTTCGAGGCGTTCGGCCTTCTTTTCGACGAAGGCTTGGTAGTTACCGTCGTAGTGGTGCATGACCCCGTAGGCCAATTCCCAAATGTGGTTAGTAACTTGATCCAAGAAGTAACGGTCGTGGGTGACCACCAAAACAGCCCCCTTGTACGAGGCTAGGTATTCTTGAAGCCACACGATTGAGGCCAGGTCCAGGTGGTTGGTCGGTTCATCAAGCATCAGGAGGTCCGGTTCTTGAATCAGGACCTGCGCTAGGCCAACCCGTTTCACTTGTCCCCCCGACAGTTCCCCCATCTTCTGGTCCATGTCGGTGATTTTAAGTTGGGTCAGGATCGTCTTAATCCGGGAATCCGCGTCCCACGCGTCCTCTTGGTCCATGGACGCTTGCAGCTTGGCAAAGCGATCGGCCGCCGCCGCATCTTCGGGGTGGTTAGTGTACTCCGTGAGGGCCGCTTCATAGCTGCGAATTGTTTGAAAGACCCGCTGGCTGCCCGCAAAAACCGCATCGGTAATCGATAAATCCGGGTCAAAACTCGGCTGCTGCATCAGGTAGCCAATCGTGTAGTCCCCCGGCTTAGTGATCTGGCCGGCATCGGCACCGGTTTGACCGGCAATCACATTCAAGAGGCTGGTCTTCCCACTACCGTTAGTACCGATCAGGCCGATCCGATCGCCCTCGTTAATCAAAAAGGACACGTCTTCAAAGAGCACCTTTTCGCCGTAACGACTCGTTAAATTATCCGCACGTAATGTCTGCATGTTTCCTCCTTACTACGCCTTTAACAGCTCGCCCGCCGCCTTTAATAGGGTCTGGTAATCATTGGCCAGCTGACCTTCAACCACTTGTTTAGTCAGGGTGGTGAGGGCCTTGCCCATTGCTGGCCCCGGCTTAAACCCCGCTTTAATTAGGTCGCCCCCGTTTAAGGCCAATTCGCCGCTCTCCTTAATTGGTAGAGCCTGGTACGCTGCTTGAACCGCCTGTGGATCGACCTGACCACCCAGGGAGTTGGCGATCACGACGGCGTCTGCCACCGCTTGCTGACCCGCCTGGTAAAGATCGCTTGCCCCAGCCGCCTTAGTCGTCAGTTTTTCCACCAGTGGAACGGCCCGAGAAACGGCGGTAATCAAACCATTCGATAGCTTCCACCCCTTTAAGAAGGGGCGCAGCTGGTTTTTATCAAGGCCCAAGCAGATTGCAAGTGCTCCCCAAGCCTGCGTGGCGTTGTTTAACGTCAGTGGTTGCTGAGCCAAATATTGGAGCCCTTGGCCACCCTCCTTCAGTCCTGGACAATGCAGGTACAGCTTGGTGTCTAACATGGTAGCCAAACCGTTTTGGACCGCCTTACCAAGGAGTAACTTTTCGAATTCGACCTGGATCCGTTCAACGGCGATCTTTTCCAACAGGGCCGCGTTTTGTGACATCCCGGCCAGCGTGCCCGGCTCGATTTGAAAACCAAGCTTGGCGGCAAACCGGGCTGCCCGCATCATTCGCAAGGCATCCTCGTGAAACCGCTCGGCCGGATCACCAACCGCCTTGATCAAGTGGCGCTTTAAATCCCCTAACCCGTCAAAAAGGTCCACCACCGTCCCGTCCTCTTTTAAAGCCAAGGCGTTAATCGTAAAATCCCGGCGCTGTAAGTCTTCTTTTAAAGACCGCACGAAGGTAACGGAATCCGGACGCCGGAAATCTTGGTAACCCGACTCGGTCCGGAAGGTGGTCGTCTCATAACCAGTCCCGTGATCTAAAATCATCACCGTCCCGTGTTCAATCCCGGTGTCTACCGTCCGCGAAAAGATCTGTTTGATCTCCGCCGGGTAGGCCGAGGTGGCGATGTCAATGTCATGAATGGGTAAGTTTAAAATCGTATCGCGAACACAGCCGCCGACAAAGTATGCCTCAAAGCCAGCTTCTTCAATGCGCGAAAGGATTGGGCGGGCCGGTTCAAATTCCGCCGGCAGCGTCTCAATTTTCATGGTGAAGCCCCGTTTCGTCCAAATTTAAGGTGCGGACAATTACTACTTGCTCGGCACCCAATTAATCTATTCTAGCAAATTTTGGCTGGTCGTGTTAGGGTGTTGGCTATTTGTTTGAGTGGGTGTATAGTTATAGTAAATATCTGCTTACTTGGAGGTGTTCTTATGGCAGACCATTACCCCTACCAACAACCGTTTGAAAATTTTTTAATCCAACAGGGACTGGCGCCGCTGACGGTGGCAACTTATGCCACCAGCCTCACCAGCTTCTTTGACTTCTTGCGTGCTAACCGCCCCGCCTTTGCCCACGACCCCCAGGTGGACGCGGTCACCGAAACCGACGTCCGGGCCTTTTTTAACTACCTCAAAGACGACCGGACGGCGACGCTGGCGACCACCAATAAGATTTTATCCCACCTCAACCGTTACTTTCGCTACCTCTTCACTCACCAACTGATCCATGGTTACCCGACCCTGACCCTGCACGGGGCCCTCCCCCGCCCGGCGGTGAAGGTCAGCCCCAAGTGGGTTAACCAACTCGACCAATTATTGGAAAGTGACCAACTCCACTTCTACACCCGTTTAACCCTATTCCTCTCGGCCAAGGGCTACACGGTCGGCGAATTCTTGGCCCCCGACTTTGGCCAACAACTGCGGCGACTGAGCCCCACTACTAAGGCCGAGAAGAACTTTTTAGTCGCCTTTAACGTTTTCCACCAACCCCTCGCGGACCTGCAGGGGTGCACGGATCCCTTTTTAAAAACCCGGCTTAACCACAATCAGCCACGCCTTACCAACGCCGGTTTGCACAAGTACCTCAAGGCCGACGAGTCGTTAACCAACTTCTCGCTGGCCCCTCGTAACCTCCACCAGGGTTACGTCTTAAACCAACTCCGCCTCCACCGGGATTGGTCGGACCAGCAATTAATGGAGGTCCTGCGCATTGACCCGGCCTCCTTGCTCTACTACCGCCGGCTCTTGTTTAATCAAGACAGGGCGGAACAATCGGCGGAAAAAGACTAGGGTGATTGGCCACTAACGTTTGGAAATACAAGCAGAGCCCAAGAGGAAGCGCCGCTTCCTCTTGGGCTCTGCTCTGCTTTATGCCCCGTTTCTCACGGGTTTCCGTTATCTGGTTAGTAGTCTTCGTCCAGTTGTTCTAGGAGTTCTTGTAGTTCGCTATCGGCCGGATCAATCGCCAGGTAGTGCTCAACGGCCTCCCGCAACTGCGGGCGCATCCCCATTTCCTGGTAAAACTCAATCAACTGACGCAAGAAGGTTGGGTTATCACTCAGGGCCGGGGCGGCCGCTTCAAAAGCTTGCTTGGCCCCGTCAAAGTCCTCTTTGTGCAAGTACGATTGGGCCAGATTCCACTCAACTTGGGGATCATCGTTTTCGTCCACCAGCGGTGCCAAGAGGGCGAGGTTCTCGTCGTCTTGACCTTGGTGAAGCAAGAAGTTGGAATACTGGAGGGTAATGGTTTGGTTATCCGGATCCAGTTCGTGGGCCCGCTTCAAGTAGGTCGCCATTAATTCCGTATCGCCAACGTGGCTAGCCATCTCAGCTGCTTGGGCGTACAGGTGCTCATTGTACTGGTCAACCGCCAATCCTTCTTGCAGGGTGGTCAGGGCCTGGGCGTAGTGGTGCTCTTCGGCGTACGCTTGGGCCAGGGCCGGGTAGACCGAGGCGTATTGGCCATCGTCTTCTGCTAGCTCCTTGAAGGTGATGATGGCCTCCTTGAGCTGGTGGAGGGCTAACTGGGTCAACCCGGTCTGAAACCGGATGTCACTGGTTTGATAACCAGGCGCTACCTGATTTAAGTAACCCAGTGCCTGATCAAACTTACCGAGCTGGGCGTAAGCGGTCCCCAACCGTCCGGCAATGTCAACTTTCGCGAATTCGAGGTGGCCCGCCTTAATCAGGGCGAAGTAAAAGGGAATGGCCTCTTGGAACTTACCGATTAGGTAGTAGTACTCGGCCAGGGCAAACAAGACGGCGGGTTCGTCGGGCGCCATCCGGTAGGCCTCGTTTAACTTGGCCTCCGTAATTTCAAATTGCTCCTCGGTTTGGTAGAGGTCGGCTTGCACCAGCAGCGACTGCAGGTAAGCCGGCGAGCTGGGTTGAATTTGGGATAGGTAGGAAAGGGCCTCGTCATTGTCGCCATTGTCGATGGCAATTTCGGCTAAGGCGGTTCGTAACTCATCCTCTTGTGGGTAGCGGTCCAAAAGCTTTAAATAGGTTTGCTGGGCCTGGTTGGTCAACCCGAGTGCGTAAAGCTCTTCCGCCAAGCTGTAGAGGGTGTCATCGTCATCCTTCCGCAGGGCCCAGGCGAAGTCTTTTTGGGCCTGGTCCATGGTACCTTCTTCAATGTGGTCTAACATTTGTTCTGAATAGGTCACAGTGTTACCCCTTTCTAATTGACCTTAAAAGGGGCTGTGACGTACTTGTCACAGCCCCTCGTTTACGCTAAGTAAAGCTTACTTAACGGCGTCCTTAAGCGCCTTTCCTGGCTTGAATGCCGGAACCTTGCTTGCAGGAATTTGGATTTCTTGACCAGTTTGTGGGTTACGACCCTTGCGGGCAGCACGTTCACGAACTTCGAAGTTACCAAAGCCGATCAGTTGAACCTTTTCACCCTTAGCCAAGGAAGCTTGGATGGAGCTGAAAACTGCGTCAACAGCTGCGGTTGCATCCTTCTTAGTCAGACCGGTTGCAGTTGCAACGTTGGTAACTAATTCTGCCTTGTTTGCCATGTCACTTTCACCTCCCACTAACGATCACTCCACGGGGGGTGATCCAGTGATTGTTAATTTTGAGTGGTCCAAAATTAACGAAACAATGACGAACCTTCGCATTATTTCAAAAACTAGATTAGCATAGTAAAACCCCGTTAGCAAGGCATTTCCCGGGGTTTTTACCATTTTTGCCATTTTCCGGGAAATTTCCGCCCTCAATCCTTGCGCAAGCGGTTTCTTCCTACTTGCGCCGGCGTTTGATTAAGCGAATTGGGGTCCCGGTAAAGTCAAAGGCCGCCCGGATCCGGTTCTCTAAGTAGCGGGCATATGAAAAGTGCATCAGGTCCGGATCGTTAACGAAGATCACGAAGGTCGGCGGCGCCACGGCAACCTGAGTTGCGTAGTAAACCCGTAGGCGCCGGCCGTTGGACGATGGGGTTGGGTTAGCGGCCAGGGCATCCATCAAGACGTCGTTTAAGACCGCCGATTGAATCCGCCGGTGTTGGTGATCGTAGGCCTCTTCAATCATCTCCGGTAAACGGGACAGCCGTTGCTTGGTCTTGGCTGACACAAACACGATCGGGGCGTAACTAAGGTACTGGAATTCGTGACGGATCAGGTTGGTAAAGTCGGTCATCGTCCGTTGGTCCCGGTCCGGGATCGTGTCCCACTTGTTGACGACGATGATCACCGCCCGTCCCGCCTCGTGAGCGTAGCCGGCAATGTGCTTATCGAGTTCCCGGATCCCCTCTTCGGCGTTTAACACGACTAAGACGACGTCGGAGTCATCGATCGCCCGCATTGAGCGCATTAGGGCGTAACGCTCGGTATTTTCGTAGAGTTTGCCCTTCTTTTTGATCCCCGCCGTGTCGACCATCGTGAATTCGCGACCGTCCTTCGCCGTAAACTGGGTGTTAATCGCATCACGGGTCGTCCCGGCCATGTCCGAAACAATCACCCGGTTTTCGCCTAGGATGGCGTTAACGAGCGAGGACTTACCGACGTTGGGCCGCCCGATAAAGGAAAAGCGAATCCGGTCGTCCTCTTCTTCGGCGTCCTTTTCGGCAAAGTTTTCAATCACGGCGTCGAGCATATCACCAAGGCCAACCCCGTGAACGGACGAAACCGGGTACGGTTCACCCAAACCAAGTTGGTAAAAGTCATAAACGTCGAGCCGCCGCTCAGGGTTATCAACCTTATTGACGGCCAAGACGACCGGCTTGTTGGACCGGTAGAGAATTTGGGCCACCTGCTCGTCGGCATCGGTCACCCCGTTTTCAACGTTAACGACCATGATGATCACATCGGCTTCTTCAATCGCGATTTCAGCCTGTTGCCGGATCTGCGTTAAGAGGGGTTGATCGGACATTTCAATCCCCCCGGTGTCAATTATCGAAAAGTTTTTGCCCAGCCATTCCCCGTGGGCGTAGAGGCGATCCCGGGTTACTCCGGGGGTGTCTTCAACGATTGCGATCCGCTCCCCGGCGATCCGGTTAAAGAGGGTCGACTTCCCCACGTTCGGGCGTCCGACAATCGCTACTACTGGATTTGCCATGAAGTTTCCTCCCTTCAATAAATTTTGGCAAAAACAAAGCCGGGATTACTCCCGGCCCTGCTTATTGATGGTTATGATTACTTGTCGAAGTTCTTCAATTGGTCACCAAGCAGGTCACCCAAGTTGAAACCACTTTCTTCTTCCGGTGCGTCTGCGATGTAGTTGTTGTTACGACGACGCGGACGACGGGAACCACCGTTGTTGTTATTGTTGTTGTCACTGCCCGCCGGAGCTTCTTCAAGCGCCTTGATGGACAGACCCAAACGTTGACGTTCAGGGTCAACGTTTAAGACCTTCACCTTAACTTCTTGCCCTGCTTCAAGCACGTCAGCTGGCGTAGCAATGTGCTTGTGGGAGATTTGGGAAATGTGTACCAAACCTTCAACGCCAGGGAAGACTTCCACAAAGGCACCAAAGCTAGTCAGACGCTTAACCGTCCCAGTCAGGACCGTACCAACGGCAGCCTTTTCTTCGATGTCATCCCATGGGCCAGGCAAGGTTTGCTTGATCGAAAGGGAAATCCGTTCGCGTTCTGGATCAACGTTTAAGACCTTCACCTTAACTTCTTGACCAACTTCCAGAACGTCGGCTGGCTTGTCAACGTGGTCGTAAGAAATTTCGGAAACGTGAACTAACCCGTCAACACCGCCAAGGTCGATGAAGGCCCCGAAGTTAGTCATCCGGGCAACCTTACCTTCAACCACGTCACCAGCAGCCAATTCAGAGAAGATCTTCTTGGCAGCTTCTTCGTGTTGTGCTTGAACGATTTCCTTGTGGGAAAGGATCAGGCGGTTTTCACTTGGTTCGATTTCAATGATCTTGAATTCAAGTTCTTCGCCCTTGAATTGGTTCAGATCTTCAACGTAGTGGTCAGTAATCATTGAGGCCGGAACGAACCCACGGACGCCGGCGTCAACAACCAACCCACCCTTAACGGCTTGCGTAACCGTAGCGGTGATGGTTTCGCCATCGTCAAACTTCTTTTGGATTTCGTTCCAAACCTTCATGGCTTCTAAGCGCCGATGAGAAAGCAGGTAAGAACCATTTTCCTTGTCGCTCCCGATCTTGGAGATAACAACCAGGTCAAGTTCGTCACCAACCTTGACAACATCATTGATGTTGTCAACGGGCTTGGTAGACAGTTGGTTGGCGGGGACAACCCCTTCCACACCAGAGTCTTCGATCCCAACGATCGCTTGGCGGTCGTCGTCGATTTGTAATACCCTCCCCTTAACAACATCACCGACGTTTACCGTCTTGATGGAGTCAAGTGCTTCTAACATAGCGTTATTGTTTTCGTTTTCAGCCATCTAAAAATATCCTCCTTGCAACAATCAACTCTAAACACCATTCTACAGGATCCGAACTGACATTGCTAGTCTTTTACTATTTTTGTTCCAGTGTTTTTTCAATTCGACCGGCAATCTGATCGACCACTTGCTCAATGGTCAGGTGAGTGGTGTCGAGTTGATAGGCGTCCGCGGCTTTAACGAGCGGAGAAACCGCCCGGGTGGAATCCTTTTGATCCCGTAGTTCGATCGCCCGTTGGAGTTCTTCAATTGAACCACCGTCGATCCCCCGCTCTTGGTTATCCAAGAAGCGGCGCCGGGCCCGTTCGTGTGCCGAGGCCACCATAAAGATTTTGACCGGGGCATCCGGGAGAACGGTCGTCCCAATGTCACGGCCGTCCATCACGATCCCGCCCTCTTGGGCAATTTGACGTTGCAATTCCACCATCCGGCTCCGCACGGCTGGAATGGCGGCCACCGTCGAAACGTGCTGAGCCACTTCCGTCGACCGAATCGCCTGGGTAACCTCATGCCCGTCGATGAAGACCTTTTGTGGGTCGCCGGGGGCGAAGGTGATCGTGATTTGGTTAGCCAGTTCACTCACCAAGTCATCTTGGCTTAAATCAATTCCCCGCTCTAAAGCGGCCAGGGTTACCGACCGGTACATCGCCCCGGTGTCACAGTAAATGTACCCGAAGCGCTTGGCCACGAGCTTGGCGACCGTACTCTTTCCCGCCGAAGCCGGCCCGTCAATTGCAACTTGAATTCCCTTTACCATATAAAAATGTTCACTCCTAAATATTACTTAACCCGCAACCGTTCACCGGGATGAATTGCCGTGGTAGTGGTGATGCCGTTTAAAGAGGCTAACTCAGCCACCGTTAAGCCATTATCCTTGGCCACCCGGTAAATCCCTTGTCCGGACTCAACAGTTGTGTAAACAGCCGTCGTTGACGAACTGCTAGCACTCGAAGAACTTGCCAACGCGGATGAACTAGAGGTGCTGGCCGCCTTACTTACAGAAGAACTGCTACTGGCCTGTTTCCCCTTACTCACGCTAGCTGATGAACTGGTTGAGCTGGCTTTTTTTTTAGACGTTGCTGTCGAAGATGACGCCACCTTCACCGTTCGTTGCGGGTGATTAAATGACTGCTGGTGGTTAACCCAGTATAAAACCGGGGTCGCCGCCAAAATAATGATCAAGACGATTAAAATCGTGGTGATTTGGGCGTTGTGCGTACTTTGCTTGCGGTGTGCCATCCGCGATAGGTGCCCTTCTTTATCGATGTCTTGGTTATCGGTAAAGGTCTTATCCCAGAGCTTTTCGTTCCGTTGATCTTCCCGGCGTTGAGCCATGTGCCACACCCCCTTAAGTAGATTTCATCAACGATTGTAGCGCATCAAAGCGCCGTGTGTCTAGCCCAACCCCTGTCGGTTGAACAAAGTTGCGACCCGGTTTCGCCAATCGAGGACGGACGAAGCCACTCGCCGTTTGACCGCGGGCAGTTGCAAAGCGGTCACCGTCCAGTCCCGGTTGGTCAGGTCACAACACCACTCGACCTCCGCCTCCAGACTTGCTTGGCCAAAGTAGGCTAGTAAATTAGTTCGCCGACACTTGTCTTCCTCGACGTAACTTAACATCCGTTGCACCTGGCGGCCCCGCTTTTGTTCTAGGTCCGCAAAAAAGCGCCACACCGCCTGCCCGTCCATTCCCTGGTCCAGGTAGTAGGTGACCACGCGCTTAGCCTCCCCTAAAAGATCGGCCTTCACCTTGCTCGCCTTGATTTGATCTAAGACGGCGGGGCTTGGTAAATCGACGTGGTTTAACAAGAGTGGCAACTGCTCATCACCGTGACAATATAAGAGCACGGCTAAGGACTGGCGGCCATCTCTACCAGCCCGACCAATCTCTTGGACGTACGCTTCTAAACTCCCCGGCATCTGAAAGTGGATCACGTAACGGATGTCTTGTTTATCAATCCCCATCCCAAAGGCCGACGTGGCCACCACTAGGTCCAATTCTCCACCTAAGAACTGCTGCTGAATTCGGTAGCGGTCAACGGGGTCAACCCCGGCGTGGTAAGCCGCCACCCGTAAGTTGGCTTGTTGATTTAACCAGTCCGCCAATTGGTTGGCCCCCTCACGGCTGGAGAGGTAGACCACCCCACTGGGCCCTAACTGGTTGACCAGTTCGAGAAGGCGGCGCCGCTTTTCGTCTTGGTCAGCTAGTTTTTGGACGGCCAGGAAAATATTGGGGCGATTAACCGATTTAACGACCCGCACCACCGCGGCCGGATTAAGGCCTAGACGCTGAATGATATCATCTTGGATTGCGGGGGTGGCCGTAGCCGTCAGCATCAATAGCCGCGCGGGGTTGACCGCTTGAATGGCCTGGGCAACCCGGAGGTATTCCGGACGAAAATCAGGGCCCCACTGGGAAACGCAGTGGGCCTCATCGACGACAAACAGGCTAATCGGTTGACGGTGCAACGCCCTTAATACGGCGGGCTTGAGCAAGGTCTCCGGGGAGGTAAACAAAAACTTAAGCTCCCCTAGGTGGCTCAGCACCCACTGTTGCTCTTGGTAATCGAGGCTAGAATTGAGGCTCGCCACCGGCCCTAAGCCATCGCTACGCAGGCGATCAACTTGATCTTGCATCAAGGAAATCAGGGGGGCGATGACCACCACCAAGCCGTCTAACATTACCCCCGGGAGTTGGTAAAGGAGGGTTTTGCCGGCCCCGGTTGGCAAGACGGCCAGGGTTGGCTTCCCCGCCAACGTCGCTTCAATCGTCTCCCTTTGTCCGGGACGAAAGTCAGCGAAACCGAAAAACCGTTTCAGTGTGGTGCGGACTTGTTGTTCATCAATGGTCACTGTTTTGACACCTCATGATTTGGTACAAGCGAAACAAGAAAAACTCCTGGTTTAAGTCCAGGTCCGGGTGGGTCGCCACGAACTGCCAACTCGCCACCGGTCCTTGATAGCGATTTGCCAACTCTTCTAGCATCCCGGCCGGAAAGAGGGTGCGCCAGTCCGCCATCCCGGGGGTCAAAATGGCGGCGGTTAACAGGTGATCACGGATCGTCGACAATTTACGGTGGCGACGACGACTAATTGCCACGGGGCTTTGACCGGTCAAAAAATCGGCGACCGTCTGCTGGGCGCTGGTCGTCAACGGGCTGTTAGAAATTAGGGGACCCACCAACTGACTGAGCGGCCCGGGGGTGGTGGCTAAGTAGGCTCCTAACCCTAGCCAGGCGTCATGGATAATGATCGCCGTTTCGCCCTCACTCACCCGGAGCTCACGCGCTAACTGACCAAGCGTTGCCCCGCTGGTCTGGTGACCGATTAACAGGGCCGCTAGCACCTGGGGTAAGCGGGGATCCACTTTTTCTAGGGCAGCAAAGGCGGCGGTAACCTGCTGTTCAACGGCCCCTTGGATCCCCCGCCCACTCTTGAGGAGCCACTGCTTAACGGTTCCCAGCTCGTAGTTACCAAGGTTTAAGGGACGGTAGCGACGATTATGGTGGGCAAACTCGGAAACCACTTGAATCCCCAATAGGAGCCGGTTGGCCAAGCGTTCCGGGTTAATTCGCCACCCCCAGTTACCGAAACGGGGTTGGTAGTGTTCAGTCAATAAGCGTTGCTTTTCGACTAACCCCGCGGTGGTCAACCAGGCCTGGCCTTCTTCTTGCACCATTAGCCCCGCCGTGACCTGCTGGTTCATCCATTTGTCAAACTCCGCCCGCTTTAACTGACGTTGACCGGCGACGGCCTCCTGAATTCCGTAGACCATCGCCCAGAACATCGTCGCCTCTGACAAACGGTTTTTTAACAGGTTTTCAATTACTCGAAACCGCCGCGGTTCCTGATCAAATAAAACCAACCAGTAATCGTTCACTGCTAGCCCCCCTTTTACACTTAGCATACGGTGTTTTGCCAAGCCTGACAAGCACCTATAAACAGCCCTTACCATAAGAAAAAGGACCAAGAGAAAAGACGTTTTTCTCCCAGCCCCTGACTGGATTCATAAATATTGGACGGAAAGTGACCTCAGACCTAAGTCTAGGTACGGTCTTTTTCGAGGGTCATTTCCCACTCCCTAGTGATTTTCAAATGCGCTCCAATTAACGGTCTAACCGGGCGGCCACCCAATCCCGCAGGCTCCAAGCCAAGAAACCAAAGATCAAGCTCAACAAGATTCCCTTAATCAGGTTGAAGGGCACCACCCCGATTGCTACTAGCTCTGGCAGTGGTAAGCTTGGTTTCCACCCCCACAGGGCCATGTAGGCCGGCGTTAAAACAAAGTAGTTTAATAAAGACATTACCACCGTTAGGGCTACCGTTGCCCATAGGCCACCAAAGAAGAGGCGCCGCTTCAAACTTCCCTTGCCCCGGCGAAGGAACCAAGCAAACGGCAACAAGAGCGACATTGACGACAGCAGGTTGGACAAAACACCCAGTAGCTCGCCAACCGACATCCCGTACATCAAGCCGTGCAAGAGGCACTTGATGGCCGCCACGATGATCCCGGCCACCGGACCGTAGAGCCAAGTGGCGATCAAAACCGGCAGGTCGGAAAAGTCCATTTTCAAATACGACACAACCGGAATGACCGGGAACTCAAACAGCATTAAGACAAAGGCCAAGGCACTCATGCATGCCAAGACGGCTAGGCGCTGAACGCGGGTATGGGTAAGAGACATAGTATAACCTCCAAGAGGTCATCTTCTTGGTTTCAACCACTACCACGAAAAAACCGGGAACACCATAAGGGCGTCTCCCGGTTGAAACATCGTTGTGATGATCTTCTACATACCAGACTTTACTGTCGGCACCCGGAATTTCACCGGGTTCCACCGCGTGTGCGGGTTGCGGGCTATACCGCCGGTCGGGAATTACACCCTGCCTTGAAGACAAACCTATTAATTTATTTAATTCTTAACCATTATAACCCACCCGGCTCTGTATTTCAAATTAATACAACTTGCGTAGGGCCCGCACCTCATCGACCTTGAGCTTGCGGAACTGGCCTGGATTGAGCCCAGCTAGAGTCAGCGGTCCATAACTTTCCCGGTGCAACTTAAGCACGGGGTGGCCGACCGCTTCCATCATCTTTTTAACCTGATGGTAGTGACCCTCGTGAATGGTTAACTTAACCACCGAGGTCTTTTGGCGTTGGTTTGCTTCGAGTAGTTTGGTCCGGGCCGGTTGGCTCTTTTTGCCATCAATTTTAACCCCTTCGCGGAGCAGCCGCATCTCATCGTTTGAAACGAGGCCTTTGACCTTGGCGATGTAGACCTTATCGACTTCAAAGCGGGGGTGCATTAACCGGTTGGCTAATTCCCCGTCGTTAGTCATCACCAAGAGGCCGGTGGTGTCGTAATCGAGGCGCCCCACCGGGTAGACCCGCGTTTGCACCCCTTCGTTTTTTAAGATATCGACCACCGTCTTGCGCCCCTTATCATCGTGGGCCGAAGAAATGACCCCGCGTGGCTTATCGAGCAAATAGTACTCGTGTTGCTCTTGTTCGACCGGTTCGCCGTTGACCATCACCTCATCGTTGCCATCAACTTTGGTCCCCAGCTCGGTTACTACCTGGCCATTGACCTTCACCTTGCCGGCGAGAATTAGGCCCTCCGCAGCCCTTCTGGAGGCAACCCCGGCGTGGGCGATCACCTTTTGCAGACGTTCTTTTACCATCTATTCGTTTTCCTTTCCTTCTTCAGTTCGTGATTGTAGCGCCCGTAAGAAGACGTCCCCGTCCAGGTCGTCTTCGGTCAAGTCAGTTTGCAACGGTGGTAGGTCCGCTAACGACTGCAGGCCAAAGTAGTCCAAAAAGGCCGGGGTCGTGACGTACCTGAAGGGGCGGCCGGGTACTTCGAGCCGGCCGTGGGTCTGGACCAGTCCCCGCACCACGAGTTTTTGCAGCGACCCCGAGCTTTGCACGCCACGGATGTCGTCGATTTCCAAGCGGGTTAGTGGCTGCTTGTAGGCGACAATGGCCAAGACCTCCAAGACGGCTTGCGACAGTGGGGTGGTTAGTGGAACCTCAAAGTAAGTTTTCATAACCGGCGCCAGTCCCGCTTTGGTGGCCAAACGAAAGACCTCCCCGCTATTAAGCAGGGTTAAAGCGGTCTGGGGGTCGGCCTGGTACTTTTCTTGTAGGCGCGTTAATAGTTCGTTGACGGCTGGTTTCATAAACCCGGTGATCCGGGCCAGGTCAGCAACACTGATCCCCTCGTCACCAGCGATGAAGAGCAAGCCCTCAATTTGTGCGATATTCTCCATTTCGGTATTCCTCGTTTCGTGGGCCCGGCATTACAATCAGCGGGCCGAAGCGTTCAGATTGGGCCAAGGCAATCACCTGGTGTTTAGTCAGGTCCAAGACCGCCAAGAAGGTCGTTACCAGACTGTCTTTGGTCCAATCATTTTCAAACAGGTCCTCAAAGCGGGTTGGCTTGGTCACCACGGTAATCACGTGTTTAATCCGCTCGGCAACCGTCACCGGGTCGGGATCGACGGTTTGGGTAATCGGTTCGTGAAAGTGGTGGCGCTTGACCACGTCTTCAAAGGCCCGTTGTAACTCTTCAATGCCAACCCCCGGGGCAAAGCGGGTCTCTACCAGGTTCTTTGGCACCGCCATTGCTTCTCTGGTGTACTCCCGCTGCCGGTATTCTTCTTTATCCTTTAGGGCCGCCGCTGCCTTTTTGTAGCGTTGGTACTCTAAAAGTTGCGCCACCAATTCCGCCCGGGGATCCTCTTCTTCAGGTGGTAGCTCATCTTCAACCACCGGGGGGCTCGGTAATAGCATCGCACTCTTGATTGACATTAAGGTCGCCGCCATCACAAAGTACTCCCCGGCGATGTTGAGCTGGTTTTGCTCCTGTTGGTGCAAAAATTCAACGTACTGGTTGGTAATCTTGGCGATTGGAATGTCGTAGATGTCGACTTCGGCCTTTTTGATCAGGTGTAACAAGAGGTCTAGCGGCCCCTCAAAGTCACCTAAAACCAGCGTCGGTTGCCCCACCAAGCGGGCCAGTTCTTGTTCAGCCATTTAAATCCCCTCCCTGGCGGTAGTAGCGATCACGGGCCCAGTTGGTCACTACCCCCTGGGTGGTCAAGGTTCCCATAATCCGTTTTTGGGGGTACCTCTCCTGCAGGGCCGCTAGCAAGGCAAACACGTTTTTGCCCGCCCGGTCACTGGGCGTAAAGGAAAGGTGCCGGACTAACACGTAGTCTTGGCCAACGGAAACCACGACGATCCCGGTGAATTGGCCAATCGTTTCGTTTTGCCACAGGTAAATCAGCTGATCGGACTCCCCCGACCAGTCAATCGCCGCTTTTAGCCGGTGGTAATCCTTAAAGGGGGGCAAGAGTGACAGTAACCCCATCGCAATCTTTTGGTAGTCCTTACGGTAAGCGATCAGCATGGTGCCCCTCCTTTGCTTGCTCTAAGTACACTTGGGTCGTCAGGATGCTTTGGTGCCCAATCAGTTGCTGAACAAGGCTTAAATCAGCACCGTGGGCTAGCAGGCGGTAGGCAAAGCCATCCCGGACCCGCTGGGGGGTTACGGCCCCCTCAATGTTGGTCCGCTGCCCAGTTGCGTTCACAATCTCCCAGATTGACTGGCGCGATAGGGGCTGGCCCCGGTTATTTAAAAAGACGTATCCCTCATCGGTCGCCGACTGGTCGGCCCTGGCGGTTAAGTAGGTCGTCAAGTACGTTTGGGCCTGTTCGTTGAGCGGGACCAAGCGCCGGGAGGACTGCCCCAGGTAGACGACCCCCAGTTCCAGGTCGAGGTCACCCGTTTGCAGGTCCCGAAGTTCGTTAGCCCGCGCCCCGGTCGCCACCAAGAGTGCAACTAAGGCGCGGTTGCGTTCCCTAGCCACCCCCTTGCCCGGGACGTGATCAGGTAGCAAATCCGCCTCTTGCGGCGTTAACCCGACCGGGGCCAACCGGGGCGTTTGCTTAGCCTTCAGCAAGGCGACCGGATCGTGGTTGACCTGCCCCGTCACCTGTAAGTACGCATAAAAGCGACGTAGGCTGCTAATCCGGCGCTGAATCGTCGTTGTTCGCCGGCCCTTATCGTTTAACGATTGTAAGTACGCCGTTAAAGTAGCCCGGTCCACTTGCTGCCAGTTAGTGACCCCCCGACTGGTTAAATAGGCGGCCGTATCCCGCAGATCCGTCAAGTAACTGGCGATGGTCAACTTGGCGCCCCCCTTTTTAGTCAACCACTCCTGGTAGCTGACTAGTGAAGCTTGCAGGGCGTCTGACCCCTTATTCATTTACTGGCGCCTCTTTGATTAAAATTAGCCGGCCGTTGACCTGGCTGACCAAGCGGGCCTTTAAAAGGTGGCCAACCGCCCGCTTAAACTGCCCCTTGGAAATCCCTAACAGCTCCTTGATTTCTTCTGGTGAACTCTTATCGGTCAGGGGGAGCTGCTTTTGCGGTGCACGTTTCAACAGCTCCAGGATCTGCTTGGCGTCATCATCGATTGCCTGGTAGGCCCGGGGCTTTAAGGACAGGTTCAGGCTACCGTGGCCGGACAAACCAATCACCCGTGCGTTAACCACTTGACCCAAGCGCGGTTCCTGGTCCCGCTCGCTGGGGTGAATAAAGCCCAGGCAGTAATTATCGGTCAAAACGAGGGTCCCGGCCATCTTCAACCGGTAGACGGTCGCCTTAACGTTCCAATTGACCATCTTCTTTTCGGGGCGGTTGGCGATCGTTGCAAAAATCGCTTCGTCCGCAAGGGTCCCCCACAGGCGGTCGTGGTCATCGACGCGCAAGGCGATCAAGAGGCGGTCGCCCGGTTGGGGCCAGAGGTGCTTTAAAGTCGGCAGTTCGTCCAAGGAAACCACCACGTCCTTGTTGGGCAAGCCAATGTCAACAAAGACCCCCAGGTCGCGGCGCACCGCCACCACCGTTCCGAAGTCATAGTGATCGACGGCAACGGTTGGGATGTGTTGACACGTCATCTGGAGCTGGTGCTGGTCGTTTTCATAAACGAAGCCGGAGACCGATCCGCCAATGTGGAGGACCTGGGGGGCTTCATCCTTGGGGAGACGGTAGGTCTGCCCGTTGCGATCCGGTTGGACAAAGTAGTCCTGGTCGTTTTCATCAATCATGACTGCCGTCACGACTTTACCGAGTGCTTGGTTCATTTCATTTCCTCCGCTTACCTAGTGCTTAACTAACAACCTATAATACAAAAATTTACGCCAAAAGAAAAGGAGCGTGGCGAAGCCGGTTGACTCCGCATCACGCTCCAAGCACTTAACCGGGACCCGTGCTCGCTTACGTTCCCCAGTTGAATTGCTTACTTAACTTCTTGCACCCGCATCATGTTGGTCGTCCCGTGTTGACCGATTGGCAAACCGGCCACAACGATGATCTTGTCACCAACGTTGGCAAAGCCTAAGTCCTTGGCTTCCTTGGATGCTAATTCAAACATTTCATCGGTGCTGGTTGGCTTTTCAACCACGTACGGTTGAACCCCCCAGTTGATCATCAGGCCGCGTTCCGTGCGTTCATCAAAGGTGAGCGCCAAGATGTCAGCGGAAGGACGGTACTTAGAGATCATCCGGGCCGTGTAACCAGAAGCGGTAGCGGCAACGATTGCCTTTACCCCTAAGTCACGGGCAGCCGTGGCAACGGCGGAACCGATCGTTTCAGTTACGTCAGACTTGTCAAAGTCAAAGACTTCCCGGCCAAACTTGTCCAGGTTGTTTTCGGCCTTGATGTCGATCCGGTTCATAGTGGCAACTGATTCAACTGGGTAGTCCCCGTTAGCGGATTCACCAGACAGCATCGTTGCGTCGGTGCCGTCAAAGACCGCGTTGGCAACGTCGGAAACTTCCGCCCGGGTTGGCCGTGGGTTTTCTTGCATCGAGTCTAACATTTGGGTAGCGGTGATGACCGGCTTGCCCAGTTCGTTACAACGACGAATCATGTTCTTTTGAACCAGCGGAACGTTTTCGGCCGGAATTTCGACCCCCATGTCCCCACGCGGAACCATCAGACCATCAGCGACTTCGATAATCGCTTCGAAGTTGTCAATCCCTTCTTGGGATTCGATCTTCGGGAAGATTTGAACGTCTTCCATGTTCTTTTCGCGCAACAAGACCCGAATGTCTTCGATGTCTTGTGGCTTCCGAACGAAGGAAGCGGCGATGAAGTTGATCCCGTTGTCCAGACCAAAGTTGATGTCACTAGTATCCTTTTCGGTGATCCCTGGCAAGTTGATGGAAACGCCCGGTGCGTTAACCCCCTTGCGGGAACCGAGGATTCCGTGGTTCAAGACGTGGCAGACAAGTTCCTTGTTTGCTTCATCCTTTTCGTCCACCAACATGTCGAGCAGGCCATCATCAAAGAGAACGTGGCCGCCTTCGTGAACGTCGTCAAATAAACCGGCGTAGGTAACGGCGATCTTTTCCTTCGTCCCTTCCAGGCTGTCGTCCATGGAGATCCGAACCTTGTCGCCGATGTTGAATTCGATCTTCCCTTCCTTTTGAACGGTCGTCCGAATTTCAGCCCCCTTGGTATCAAGCATGATTCCAACGTGCTTGCCAGTAATTTCTTCGGCCTTGTGGACGTTTTCAATCCGCCCGAGGTGTTCTGGGTGATCACCGTGGGAGAAGTTAAACCGGAAAATGTTCGCCCCGGCGTTAATTAACTTTACAATCGTGTCAACATCCGTACTTGCCGGCCCCAAAGTGCTGACAATCTTGGTCTTCTTCATAAGTGACATCTCTCCTTTTGCGTTTTCCGGACTAGTTAGTCCCTTTTTTCACATTGCCTATCATAGCACCTTTTGGGGTGGGTGTCTTGTATATTTCCGGCATTTTTCGCTGTAAACGGTTTCTTGATTTGGTTTACCTAACTTAACGCTTGGAAGGCCAAATTGCTCCTCCCCACCAGGTTAATCAAACCCTCTTGGACCACCCGTTGCTTAGCTAACCACAGTTGCCCGGGCAGTTGAGTGGCTTTTTGAGTGACCGGGTCGTAAATCACCACTGGGACGTTGCCGGCGTGTTCCTTAGCCAAGGCCTTGATCCCGTCGGTCACCGTGGTCTGCGCAACCCCACTAGGTAAGCGGAGTACCCAACGGTGGTCGGCCGGGTGTAATTCCCGGTTGACCACCTGGGCGTCGGTCACTTGATCGGCTAAGAGTTGGACCTGGCCCTCTCGTTTCTCGGTCTTGGCCGTAATCAAGTAAATCCCGTTGACCCTTAACTCACCTTCGAGCTGGGTGAAGAGGCGGTTAAAGATCGTCACTTCAACTGCCCCGGTTTCGTCACTAGCGGTTAAAAAGGCCATTGGTTTGTGCTCGCGCTTGGTCGTTACCTTTCGCATTCGGGTCACCATTAAAACCAACCGTACCCGCTGGTTAGGCCGTAGCTGGGCCACGGTTGGTAACTTTAACTTGGTTCGGAGGTCTTGGTACTGACTAACCGGGTGCCCCGAAAGGTAAGTTCCGAGGACCGCGTGTTCGCGGGCCAGGCGAACGGCGAGCGGGTACTCATTGCGTTGGGCAACCACGGGCGCCATCCCCAAGCCCAAACCGGCGTACTCGGCGCCCTCCAAAATCGCCTTTAAACCCTCGGCCATCTCAGCTCGGTTGTAACCAAGGTGATCCAAGGCCCCCGCGTCAATCAGGGGTACAAAGAGGGCTTCCTTGTGCCACTTGGCGTCAAGGCGGTTGACCAGGTCGGGCAAGTCCTGGTAGGGGCCGTGTTGGTTGCGTTCTTCAATAATTGCCCGAATAAAGTCACGGCGCAGGCCTTTAATCATGTCTAACCCCAGCCACAACTCCTGGTCGACTAGGCTCACCCGTTCTTGGCTCTGGTTGATCGCCGGTCCGTGGGTGGTAATCCCTAGTTGCTTAGCCTCGCTAAAGTAGGCCCAGACCTTACTGGTATCCGGGTCGGTTTCCATCAGGGCCGCTAGGAATTCGGCCGGGAAGTGGACCTTTAAGTAGGCCATTTCAAAGGCCATCTTCGAATAGGCAACCGCGTGGGAGCGGTTAAAACCGTAGTTGGCAAACTGGTCGATGTAGGCAAAGACCTGTTCGGCAACGGCGTTCGGGTAGCCCCGCTTGTTGGCCCCGGCTAAGAAGGCCTCCTTCATGCTCGCCATGGTCGCTAGTTTCTTTTTGCTCATCGCCCGGCGTAACAAGTCGGCCTCGCCCAGGCTAAAGCCCCCCATCACCGCCGCCACCTGCATAACCTGTTCTTGGTAAACCAAGATTCCGTAGGTCGGTGCAAGAATCGGGGCTAGTTCCTTAGCCGGCAAGTTAACCGCCTCTTGGCCCTTCTTTCTGGCGATGAAGTGGTTGATGTTGTCCATTGGGCCCGGCCGGTAAAGGGCGTTGACGGCGACAATCTCTTCAAAGTTATCCGGGTGTAAGTTGACCAAGGTTTGGCGGATCCCACTTGATTCAAACTGAAAGATCCCACTGGTCTGGCCGCGGTCAAAAAGGGCCAGCGTCGGTCGGTCATTTAAAGCAATGTGGGTGAGGTCAAAGTCCGGCTGGTGCTGGTGGATCAAGTTAAGCGCCGTTTCCACCGTCGTTAAGTTCCGCAAACCCAGCAGGTCAATTTTGAGTAGCCCCAGTGATTCGACGGTGTCTTTTTCAAACTGGGTCACGAGCATCGCCCCCGGCTCGTTACCGGCCTGCAGGGGCACCGTCTTGATCAAAGGTTCGGCGGCCAAGACAACTCCGGCGGCGTGAATCGAATCGTGGCGGGGTAAGCCCTCTAGCTTGGCCGCCACTTCCAGCAGGCAGGCCACGAGCTTGGAATCGCGGGCCAGGTTTTGGACCGGCTGGGCGCTTTCCAACAGGTCGGCGAGGGTCTGGTGGGGCCCCTTAACCCGGTCGATCACCTGGCTGAGCGATTCGACCTGATACTTGGGTAAGTTAAAGACCCGGCTGACGTCGCGCAGGACTTGCTTGGTCCCCAAGCTGCCGAAGGTGATAATTTGGGCAACTCGTTCGTGACCGTAGTGGTGGTGGAGGTAGTTTAAGACCTCCTCGCGCCGGTTATCCGGCAGGTCCAAATCGATATCTGGCATCTGGGCGCGCTCCGGGTTCAAGAACCGTTCAAACAACAGCCCGTATTGGAGTGGGTCGACGTCGGTAATTGCCAGGGCGTAAGCCACCAAGGACCCGGCCGCCGACCCCCGGCCGGGTCCGGTCAGGATCTGGTGTTGGTGCGCAAAGTTCATCAAGTCCCAGACAATCAAAAAGTAGTTGTCAAAGCCCATCTGGTGAATGACGGTTAATTCATGCTCCAAGCGGGCCTGGTACTCGGCGGGATCACCGGCCAACTTTCGCTTAGCCAACCCCCGTTGACACAGTTCGCGTAGGTAGTCAGCCACGCCCTGGCCGGCCGGAGTCGGAAAAGCGGGTAGGACCGGCGTTTGATCGGCAAAGTGGACCTGGCACCGTTCGGCCACCGCCACCGTTTGGGCCGCCGCTTCCGCAAGCCCCGCCGCCCGGTAGGCCGCCGCCACCTCTTCAGCCGGCCGCAACCAGTGCCGACCCGTTCGCTGACTGGCCTTGAGGGGGTCTTCAATCGTGTGGCCGGCCTTGATTGCCCGTAAGACCTGGGTGGCAAAGTAATCATCCTCGTTGAGGTACTCGACCGGCTCGAGGGCAATTAGGGGCAGCCCACAGCGCTCGGCGACGGCTTGTAAGTCCTGGCGCTCGGCCGCCGTGAAATCGAGGTTAATCCCCAGGTAGTCGGCCACTTCCCCGAGCTGGGCGTACGTTTGCTCACTAACGCCCAATAACATCAACTGCGGGGCCACGATCACGACCAGGTCGTCTGAAACCTCCCGTAAATCTTCAATGGTTAGTGGTTGGTTGGCCCGGTCGGTCATCGCCCTGGTCGAGAGGCGGGTCAGGTTTTGGTAGCCCACCGCCCCCTTGGCCAGCAGGGTGACGTCCAAGGTTCCCTCCGCAAAGGTGAGCGGTAGGCTGACGCCGATCACCGGGTGTAGCCCGGCTTGGTTGGCCCGGCGAACGAAGTTAACCGCCCCGTACAAGACCCGCGCATCAACAAGGCCGACCGCCTGGTAGCCCCGCTCTTTAGCTACCGCCACCAGCTCCGCGGGGCGAACCGGCGCCTCTAGTAGGGAGTACATACTCTTAACGGCTAAGGGTACAAAGCCCATTTCAACCCCTCCTTTTCTTCTTACTTATCTTACCACAGGGCAAGTTAATAACTTCACTGTTCTCCCCCTTCATTTTGTGCTAAAATACCAGTGTACTTTAAAGGGGTGAACTTCATGAAATTAGTAATGCAAAATGTAATGGCCGTCTTTTGGGGCGTCATCTTTGGGCTGGTGATTGGTTACATCGCTGGTCAACTTGAATCGGCGACCACTAACTTCACCACCGCAGCGATCCTTGGTGGGGTGGTAGCCTTGATCTTCGTTAACGTGATGTCTTGGATGACTAGTCACGCTGACCCGTCACGCCACACTAACTAGCCGGTCAACAATCAACTCAAAAAGGGAACGAACTTGGGTGCTGCCCAGTTCGTTCCCTTTTTTTGTTGGTCTTATTCTTCGGCGTTTAAGGCGATCATTTTCAACAAGACGTCCACCGCTTTTTCCATCGTTTGGACGGAAACGTATTCGAAGCGGCTGTGCATGTTTTCACCCCCGGCAAAGAGGTTTGGCGTTGGTAGGCCCAGGTAAGAAATCGTGGAGCCGTCCGTCCCGCCCCGCACCGGGTAAATGTCGGGCTTGATGCCCAGGTCTTCCATCGCCTTTTTGGCCAGTTCAACCACGTCTTCGTGACCCTTCAAGGCGTCCTTTAAGTTATAGTACTGATCGTACAAGTTAAGGCTGATCCGGTCCTCACCAAGGTTAGCGTTTAGGTCGCGCACGATCGCCCGTAAGGCCTCCTTGCGCGCCTCAAAGAGCTTCTTGTCGTGGTCGCGAATCAGGTAGACTAAGCGGGCGTGGTCAACCGTGCCATCGAACTTGTAAAGGTGGTAAAAGCCCTCCCGGTCGGCCGTCTTTTCCGGCCGGTCGTGCACCGGCAGTTGGTTTTGTAAGTCGATCCCCACCTGAATGGCGTTGACCATCGTGTCCTTGGCCGTGCCGGTGTGAACGTCCTTACCCTGGATGTCGATCTCGGCTTGAGCGGCGTTGAAGGTTTCGTCCTCTAGTTCCCCCAGCGGGCCGCCGTCAATCGTGTAGGCAAAGTCGGCACCAAAGTCTTTAACGTCGAAGTGATCGGCCCCGGTCCCGATTTCTTCGTCCGGGCCCAAGCCGATTTGGATCTGACCGTGCTTAATTTCCGGGTGTTCCTTTAGGTAGGCCGCCAGGGTAATGATTTCGGCCACCCCGGCCTTGTCGTCGGCCCCGAGCAGGGTCGTCCCGTCGGTGGTCACCAGGGTTTGACCGGCGTACTTCTTGAGGGAGGGAAATTCGTCAATCGTCAACTTGTAACCCGAATCACCCAGGGCAATGTCACTCTGGCCGTCGTAGTCTTCCACCACCTGGGGGTTAACGTTTTCGGCGTTAAAGTCCGCCGTATCAACGTGGGCGAGGAGCCCCATCACCGGCACCGGTCGGTCGATGTTGGCGGGGATGGTGGCTAACAGGTAGGAGTTTTGGGGGTGAATCCGCACGTTTTCAAGCCCCAATTCCGTCAGCTCGGCTGCTAGCTGCTTTAAAAAGGCCGTTTCCTTAGGGCTAGACGGTACCGTTTTCGATTGGTCGTCTGAGCGGGTTTCCACCTTGGCGTACTTAATGAAACGTTCCAATAATCCTGGGTACTTTGAATCTGTCATCTTGATGCTTCCCTTCTAACTACTTTGTGACAAACTGAAACGGCTCGGTGTTGACTCGGGAGCGGTAAAGCGTGATTGACCACTGGTGCTCTTGTTGCCAATTTTGCAACAAGTTAGCCAATTGGTCAATGGCGACCGCTTCAATGTGGTGGCCGGGGTCAACTAACACCACCCCGCTTGCCTGGGCGTCGTGGGCGGTGTGGTAGGAAACGTCCCCGGTCACGTAAGCTTGGGCGCCCTTTTGCTGGGCGTTTAAGTAAAACTCACTCCCCGAGCCCCCCAAAATTGCCACCCGTTTGATCGACGCGGGGGCCGGTGTCGGCGTAACCACCCGTAAGCCGGTCACCCCAAAACTGGTTAGGCAGTGCTTAGCAAAGTCACTGACGCTAAGCGACTCCTTAAGGTCACCGATCCGGCCCATCCCAACTGGTTGACCGGTAATGGGGTCGTAGCCGGCCTCCACCAGGGGGGTCGTGTTATTTAACCCCAACTGATCGGCGAGCCAGTCATTCATGCCCCCGTTGACGGTATCGAGGTTGGTGTGGGCGGCGTAAACCGTAATTTGATGGGCTAAGAGCTTAGCGTACATGGCGTTTTGTGGGTTCCGGGTATCTAAGTCCTTGGCCGGCTTAAACATGACCGGGTGGTGGGCAAAGATGAAGTCCACCCCCTGGTCAATTGCTTCGTCGACGACTGCCGGCCGAACGTCGAGGGTGGTCATCACTTTGTGCACCGGTTGATCAGGGTTACCAATTTGCAGGCCACTGTGATCCCAACTTTCGGCCAGTTGTGGGCTGGCAAAGCGCTCAAAGCGGGCAATGATTTCGGTTCCCTTAGTCATCTTCTAAAACCCCCTTTATTAGCGCCACCCGGGCTTCGTAAGCGGCCAAACGGTCGGCCGGAACCTCCTTGGCCCTGCGCATTTGCTCGATGGCGTACTGATCCCGGGCTAGTTCCTTTTGCCACTTTTTAACGAAGACCGGCCCCCCCGCTTGAATTAACAGGGGACCAAACAGGGCCTCGCGTTGGTTGTAGGCCACCGGGTTAGGCGTCGGGGTGGCCACGATGATTTCGTAAACGTGGTCATCTTCTTCTAGGATCTCTTCGTGGATAATTTCAAAGTGGTGCTTAGCCAACCAAAGGCGCAACCCCTCTTCGCCAACGTTTGGCTGGAGGATCAAGCGCTTGACCCCTTCCAACTTCTCCTGGCCGGCGTCCAAGATCTTGGTGATCAAAGTCCCCCCCATCCCGGCAATCGTAATCGTGTCAATCCGGTCTTCTTTTCGAATTGCGTCCAGGCCGTTGGCGAGGCGGGGAAGCAAGTGGTCAGCTAGGCCGCGGTGCTCCACTTCTTTTAGCATGTTTTCAAAGGGTCCTTCGACTACTTCCCCGGCGACGGCAAAATCGATTTGCTGAGCCATCAACAAATGGGCTGGCAAGTACGCGTGATCGGACCCAATGTCGGCCAGACGGCTCCCCTTGGGAACTTGTGCTGCCACGGCAGCTAAGCGCTTTGATAAGTTCTGTGCATCCATTAAATTTCCTACCCTTCACCAATAATTTCGTTTAAATGTTGTATGTTTTCCGTTTTACCCAGGACGGTAATCCGGTTGCCCTTTTCAACCCGGTCTTCACCAGCCGGCAGTGTGTTGGCCTGGTCGTCTTTAGTGACGATGGCGATCACGTTGACTTGGTAACGATTCCGAAAGTCCAGCTCGCTGAGTGTCTTGTTAAAGAAGCGGGGGTTGACAACGGTTACCTCGGCAATCGTTGTGTCGTCGCTGATGTGAACGTAATCGATCAGGGACGGGTTGAGCTTAGCAAAGATCAAGCGCTTGGCCAAATCGTGCTCGGGACGAACGACCAGGTCGGCGCCGACCCGCTGTAAAACCCGGGCGTGGTTACGGTTCTCCGCCCGGCAGATAACGTCTTTTGCCCCCAGGTCCTTAGCGATTAGGGTCGCCATGATCGAGGCTTCAATGTCCTTGCCAATCGAAACGTACACGTGGTCAAAGGTGCCGATTGAAAGGTCCTTTAAGGCCTCTTCGTCTTGGGCGTCGGCAATCACCGCCCGCATTACCGAGCCGGCTAAGTCATTGATTACTTCTTCGTTAGAATCAATGGCTAGGACTTCTTGCCCCGCTTCGACCAGGGCCTCGCACAGCGCCGAGCCAAACTGGCCAATGCCGATCACGGCAAAGCTTTCTGTTTTATCCAATTAGAACACGCTCCTCTGGGTACCGATACGTTTGACGGTGGGGCTGGGCGTTAAAGATCGAGAACATCACCGTGTAAATTCCCACCCGCCCGATGAACATCAGGGCGATCAAAATCATTTTGCCTAAAAAGTTAAACTGGCTCGCCATTCCCACCGAGATCCCGGTCGTCCCAAAGGCCGACACCGCCTCAAAGGTGACTAAAGACAGAGCATCGTGGCTCGGCAAGGGCTGGGTTTCGGCCAGCAGGAAAATTGCCCCGGATAGGATCACTAAGGAGATAAAGACCAGGGTCAGGGCCCGGAAGACGTTTTCCTGAGCAAAACGGCGGTGGGCTAAGGTGGTGTCGCGGCGCCCACGCAGGGTCGCGAGTGTCTGGAGGGCCAAGAGCCCCACCGTGGTGGTCTTGATCCCGCCGGCCGTCGAACCCGGCGTCCCCCCGATAAACATCAGCAAAACGGTGAAGGCCAAGCCGGCTGCCGACAGTTGGGTGTACGAAAAGGTCGTTAACCCGGCCGTCCGCGGGGTGATCGCCATGAACACCGTGTTGACAAAGCGGTTAAAGCCATCCATTTGGCCGGCGAACTGGTGGAGGTTGCGTTCCGTAATTAAGTAGACGATCACGGACCCCACCATGATGACCGCCCCGGTGCGCAGGGCCAACTGGGTGTGCAAAGACATTTGGCGGTGGCGCCGGAAGGTCAACAGGTCATCCCAGACCAAGAAGCCAAACGAGCCGGCGATAATTAACAGGGCGACCACCGTTAGCAAGTAGGGATCCTGGCGGAAGTTGGCTAGCGAGTTACCAAAGAGGTCGAACCCGGCGTTACAAAAGGCGGCGATGGCGTGAAAAACGCTGTACCAAAGCCCCTTCAATAATCCGTAGCGGGGCCCTAAGTCACACCACAAGAGCAGGGCGCCGACCACTTGAATCAATACCGACAAGCGGATGATCAACCCTACCACCTTCAATTGCGAAAGGTGGTCTAAGTTGAGGGCTTCTTGGGCCAACAGGCGCGTTGACATCTTCATCCGGCGCCGAATCAGCATCGACGCCATGACGGTAAAGGTCATAAAGCCCAGCCCCCCGACTTCCATTAGGACGGCAATCACCGCTTGACCAAAGGGCGACCAAAAGCTAGCGGTGTCAACCAAGGAGAGGCCGGTAACGCAAGTGGCGCTCGTCGACGTGAACAGGGCCGTAATAAATGGAGCCCGCGCTCCCCGGGTGGCCAAGGGCAACATCAACAGCCCCGTCCCCACCAAGATCACAATTAAAAAGCCCAGCGTTAACAACTTGGGAAAGGATAACTGATGATTTTTGATTTCAACCACGACCGGACCGCCCTTCTTTTAGCCCCTATTATTACTCATTTACCCGGCCAACGTCAATTGACCGCCGCGATCAAAGACCATAAAAAGGGGCGGGAAAATTGCTTCTCCCGCCCCCTTTGACTTGTCAAGCTACTATTAGATTAAGCCCCGTTCAACTAAGCATTCGGCGTTTTGGACCGCGTTCCACGCCGCCCCCTTCAAGAGGTTATCGGCCACGATCCACATGTTAAAGGCGCCCTTGTTTTCGTAATCGGGACGGACCCGGCCAACGAAGACGTCGCGCTTCCCCTCTGCGGTCAGTGGCTGCGGGTAAACCTGGTTAGCAAGGTCGTCTTGGAGCACAACGCCCGGCGCGTTTTGCAGCAGTTCCTTAATTTGATCAGCCGTGGCGCTTTGGTCTTCGACTTCAAAGTAGACCGATTCCCCGTGGGAAATCCCCACCGGTACCCGGACGCAAGTGGCCGTCACCTTTGGCTCAGCCGCGTCCATGTCCCCGACCATGATCTTCTTGGTTTCGTGGATCATCTTCCATTCTTCGTGGGAGTAGCCGGAGTCTTCCAGGACGTCGATTTGCGGTAGGAGGTTAAAGGCCAACGGGTAGTGGCGCTTATCGCCCTTGGTCGGTAAAATCTCAGCCGTCATTTTCTTACCAGCCAGGTAGTCTTGCGCTTGTTGGTAGAATTCATTGAGTGCCGACTGACCGGCCCCGGAAGCGGCCTGGTAGGTAGACACGATCACTTGCTTGAGCCCAAAGGCCTGACGGATCGGCTCCAGGGCCACCACCATTTGAATCGTTGAGCAGTTCGGGTTGGCGATGATGCCGTGGTGGTTATCTAAGGCCTCCGGGTTGACTTCCGGTACCACCAACGGCACGTCCGGATCCATCCGGTAAGCCGAAGTGTTATCAACGCAGACCGCCCCGCGCTTGACGGCTTCGGGCAAGAACTTCTTGGAGGTGCTCCCCCCGGCAGAAGAAAGCACCAGGTCGACCCCTTCAAAGGAGTCCGGGGTGGTTTCTTCAACCTCCACCTCCTGGCCCCGGAAGGTCAGGGTCTTCCCCGCCGACCGGGCCGAAGCGAGTAAGTGCAGCTCCTTGACCGGGATCGATGAATGTCCTAGTTGTTGGATCATGCGGTTCCCAACCGCCCCCGTGGCTCCTAAAATTGCGACCGTGTATTCCTTTGACATAGTATCTTCCTCCCTTAGTTAATCGTTTGAACAAATGCTTCGAGGCGGTTCATCGCCTCTTCAATCTTTTCATCAGCAGCGGCGTATGATAAGCGAACGTAACCTTCACCCCCGTCACCAAAGACGGAGCCGGGGATTAGGCCGACCCGCCCTTCCTTGGCTAGGTGCTTAGCAAAGGCAAAGTCATCGCTACCAAAGGCGGCCGGGATCTTAGCAAAAACGTAAAAGGCGCCCTGCGGGGTGGCCATTTCAAATCCCATCTTACGCATCCGGCTCACCATCAAGTCCCGCCGGCGCCGGTAGGCCTCACGGAATTCAAGCGGGTCGTCTTGGCCGTTTTCCAGGGCCTCGACCGCGGCGGCCTGGGCGGCGTCGTTAACGCAGGTCACCATAAACGAGTGCATCTTAGTGATCGGGGCCATTAAGCTGGCCGGGCCCGCCAGGTAACCAAGCCGGTAGCCGGTCATGGCGTGGGACTTAGATAAACCGGAAATCAGAATCGTTTGTTCCGGCAGCCGGGTGGCCAAGGAGGCGTGTTCCTGGTCGTACACCAAATCAGAGTATATCTCATCGGCAATCACCAAGAGGTGGTGTTCTTGTAAGACCTTGGCCAACTGGTCAATCAATTCCGCCCCGTACGAGCGTCCGGTTGGGTTAGACGGGTAGTTTAAGAGGATCGCCTTGACGGCCGACCCTTCCTCTTTTAAGACCGTCTCTAGCCGCTGTGGGGTTAAAACAAAGCCATCGTCGGCCGTGTTCACCATCACCGGGATTGCCCCCGTTAAGGAAATGATCGGAAAGTAAAGGGAAAAGACCGGGGTCGGGACCAAAACCTTATCGCCGGGATTCAAGAGGCCAAAGGTCGTCGCCGTCAACGCCTCCGTTGCCCCCACGGTGACCGTTACCTCACTCGCCCAGTCGTAGTCCACGCCACGGGTCTTTTTTAACACCTTGGCAATTGCCTGGCGCAATTCCGGCTTGCCGGCTGAAGGGGCGTAGTGAGAATCGTCGTCTTGGATGCTCTTGATGGCAGCCTCCTTGACGTGTTCGGGGGTGGCAAAGTCCGGTTCCCCCAGGGTTAGCTTGATGATCCCGTCGACGGCGGAAATCTCGTTGTCAAAGGCCCGAATTGCCGACGGTGGCACCTGGGTGAGCTTTTGATTTTGCAACCCGGTTAGTTCTTGAATCACTTCTGGCATCTCTGTTCCTCTCTTTTCACTCGTTTACAAGACGTTTTCTAAACCGACGACCAATTCCGTCAGGGTGCCGACCTTTTCCAAACCCACCTTGACCCCGCTCATAAACGACGAGCGATCAAAGGAGTCTTGGCGAATGGTTAAGGCTTCGCCACTGCCCCCAAACAAGACCTGTTCGTGGGCCACGTAGCCCGGCAAGCGGACCGCGTGGAGCTTAATTCCTTGGTAATCGCCGCCACGGGCCCCCGGCAGGCTTTCGGTTGAGTCCGGCGCCGTTTCGTGGGCCGGTCGGTTTTCGCTAATCAGCTTGGCGGTCGCCAGCGCCGTCCCGGACGGGGCATCCTTTTTGTCTTCGTGGTGCATTTCGATGATTTCGACTTCTGGGAAGTAGGCGGCGGCTTCCTTGGCAAACTTCATCAAGAGGACCGCCGACATCCCGAAGTTGGGTGCAATCAAGCCCCCCAGCCCGTTTTGCTTGGCCAGTTGCTGTAGTTCTTCGACCTGTTCGTCACTCAGCCCGGTCGTCCCCACCACCGGGGCCATCCCGTGGCGCAGGGCGTACGAGACGTTTTCAAACACCGCCGCTGGCACCGTAAAGTCCAACCAGATGTCGGCCGCCCCCGTTTCAACCTGCTCGCGGTCGGCGTAAACGGTCGTTGAATTTTCAAGGCCGTAGCTTGTCGGATCTAGGTCGGTCAAGTGGTGCCCAACCACGGCGCTCAATTCAAAGCCGGGGAGCGATTTTACTAATGCGACGGCCTGTTGGCCTATCGCCCCAGCAAAACCGGCAATTAATACTTTAGTCATTGGTCAGTCCCTCCCCTAAGTCGGTTGGTAATTGACCCGCCAAGGCGTCGCTAGGTAACCCCAGGGCGGTTGCCAATTGCTCCTTTTCTTCTCCGGTCAGGTCGCAAATCGGCAGGCGGCAGTGGTCGGTGACCAACCCCTGGGCCGCCAAAACGGCCTTGACCGGGGAAGGCGACGGGAACATGAACAGGGCCGCCATCCGCGGGGTCAACCAGCGTTGGAGCTTAGCGGCCACTTGGTAGTTACCCGCACTAAGGGCGTCGTACATGGCCCGCATCTGCGGCGCATAGTTGTGGGCGGCCACGGAGATAACCCCGTCCCCCCCTAGTACCTTAGTGGTCAGGGCCTGGGCGTCTTCACCGGTGTAAACAGCAAAGCCGGCCGGCCGGTTTTCCACCAGGGTCTGGAATTCTTCCAGGCTGGCACACTGCTTGATCCCGGCGATGTTGGGGTGTTCAGCCAGGGTTAAGACGGTTGAAGTTTCCATCTTGACCCCGGTCCGCCCCGGAATGTTGTAAATGATCAGTGGCAATTCGACCGCGTCGGTAACGGCCGTGAAGTGGGCTAACATTCCCCGTTGGTTGGGCTTGTTGTACGGTGGCACCACCACTAGAGCGTAGTCAATCCCCTCGATTTGGGCCACCTCGTTGGTGAAGGCGATCGTTTCGGCCGTGTTGTTAGACCCGGTCCCGGCAATCACCGGTACCCGACCGGCAATCAACCGACCGAAGTGGGTGTAGAGTTCAATCTTTTCGTCGTGGGACAGGGTTGGCGTCTCCCCGGTCGTCCCCCCGACGACGAAACCGTTGTTCCCGGCCTGCAACAGGTGCTCAGTTAATTGGTCCAGGGCCGGGTAGTCAATCGTCCCCTCGTCGGTAAACGGGGTAACGATGGCGGTTAAAAGATCGGCGTTGGTAAGTTCTGTCATGATTAGTCCTCCTCTGCTTGGCTGCGGTAGGTGATAAAGCTGGTTAGCGCATCAATTCCCTTTTGAATCGCCCCTTCATTGGGGGTCAGAGTGGCTTGGTGAAGCTGGGCATCGTCTTCAACCCCCAGCCAAAACATCGTCCCAGGGAACTTGGACAACAAGTAGCCAAAGTCCTCCCCGGTCATCGCCGGCGCCGTTTCCACGTAGTCAACGGCCGGGTTGTTTTGCATGAAGTTAATGAAACGTTTGGTCAGGGTGAGGTCGTTTTCAACCGGCAGGTAACCGCCCTGGTTCAGGGTCAAGTTGACCGTGACGCCAAAACTCTTGGCAATCCCCTCACAGACGTCTTGCAGGCGTCGGTCAATCGTTTCGATCATTTCCTGGGTCAACCCGCGGATCGTCCCTTCGATCCGGGCGTGGCCGGCAATTACGTTGCGGATGGTTCCGGCCTCTAACTTACCCAGGGTGATCACCCCGGCTTCGACCGGGTTAATCGAACGAGAGATAATCGTTTGCACCTGCATGATTAGGGCCGCGGCGGCCACCACCGCGTCGTTGGCCTCCTGGGGGAAGGCGGCGTGGCCGTCCTTACCTAAGACGTCAATGTCAACTTCGGTCGTCCCGGCAAACAGGGTCCCCAGCCGGCAGCCAATCACCCCGGTTTTCAAAGCCGGGTTATCGTGCAGGCCGTAAAATTCGTCGGGGCGCCACTTACCTTCAAATAGCCCCAGCTCATAGGCCCGCTGGCCCCCCGCCTCACTCTCTTCGGCCGGTTGGAAGAAAAAGAGCAGGTTATCCTTGGGTTGGTGGCTGGCAAAGTAGTCCAAGACCCCCAGCGCCACGGTCATGTGGACGTCGTGGCCGCAGGCGTGCATCACCCCGGAGTGGGTAGAGGCGTAGGGTAAGCCGGTCTCCTCTTGAACCGGTAGGGCGTCAATATCGGTGCGGTAACCAATCGTTCGGACGGGCGCCGTACCGTTCACCCGGACCAAAATGGCGGTCGGCAAGTCCTCCGGTTCCAAGATTTCCAGGTGATCTTGCTCCATCTTCCCGATCACCTCCATTAGGTAGGCGTGGGTCTCAGTTTCCTGTAGGGCTAGTTCAGGAATCTGGTGTAAGTGGCGGCGAATCTGAATTAACTCCTCCGTGCCTAACATTAGAGCTTCCTCAAATCGTCTTCCAGCCCGGTCTTGGAATCGGTCTGTTCGTCAACGTCCTTAATGTAGCGGGCGGGCACCCCGGCCACCACCGTGTGCGGCGCTACGTCTTGGGTCACGACCGCCCCGGCGGCCACCACGGCCCCTTCCCCGACGTGAACTCCTTCAATCACGACCGCGTTGGCCCCGATCAGCACGTCGTCATCAATCCGGACTGGTTCGGCCGACGCCGGTTCAACCACCCCCGCCAAAACGGTTCCGGCACCGATGTGGCAGTGCTTACCGACCAGGGCGCGGCCACCGAGGATTGCCCCCATGTCGATCATGGTTCCCTCCCCGATTTCGGCCCCGATGTTGATGACGGCGCCCATCATGATGACCGCGTTATCGCCAATTAAAACCTGGTCGCGAATCGTGGCCCCCGGTTCAATCCGGGCGTTAACTTCCTTTAGGTCCAGCAACGGTACGGCGGAATTACGGGCCGCATTTTCCACCCGGACCGCCGCAAAGTCCGCTTCGTGCTCGGCTAAGAAGGGCTTTAAGACCTGCCAGTCGCCAAACAGGACCCCGGTAGTTTGTTCCACGAAGGCCTCCACTTCAGCGGGAAACGTAAGTGCTTTTAAGTCAGTCCCCTTAACGTAGACCTTAACGGGGGTCTTCTTGGGCGCGGTACCGATGTAGTTAATGATTGCTTGCGCGTCTAATTGTGCCATGTGAATTTCTCCTTTTTCTTCCTATTATTTATCTTCACTTGCGAGCGGTAAGTCGAGCCGGCAGGTGTCTGCCCAGCTTTCGCGTTGGATGACCAGTTGAGCGTGGCCGTTTTCAACGAAGACCACCGCCGGGCGGGGGTTCCGGTTGTAGTTAGAGGCCATCGCGTACCCGTACGCTCCGGTGTCTAGCATTACCAAGAGGTCGCCCGGCTTGGTTTTGGGGAGGGCCTGATCCCTTGCTAAGATGTCGCCGGATTCGCAATACTTACCGGCAATCCTGACGGTCTCTTCCGGTTTTTGACGGGGGTCTTTAGCGTACACCGTTTCGTAAGCGGCCTGGTAAAGGGCCGGGCGGATGTTGTCCCCCATCCCACCGTCAACGGTCACGAAGGGCTGGTAGCCCGGGAGGTCTTTTCGTGAACCAACCGTGTACAGGCTGTAGCCGGCCGGTCCAACGATCGAGCGCCCCGGCTCAATCCAAATCGCCGGCATTGACAGGCCCTTTTTGGCGACCTCCTTTTTAACGGCCTTGATGATTGCATCGACAAATTCTTCCGGCGGGAGCGGTTGGTCTTCTTGAACGTAGCGGATTCCAAAGCCACCGCCGACGTTTAAGACCCGCGTTTGAAAGCCAAACTCCTCGTGCCAGTGCTCGGCGACGTCCACTAACTTCTTGGCCACCCCTTCAAAGCCCACGACCTCAAAGATTTGGGAGCCGATGTGGGCGTGGAGGCCGACCACCTTGAGCCGGGGGTTGGCCAAGACCTCTTCTAGGGCCCGGTCCGCTTGCCCCGATTCCAGGTCAAAGCCAAACTTGGAATCTACCTGGCCGGTTTGAATGTACTCATTGGTGTGGGCGGCAATCCCGGGGGTAATCCGCAGGCTAACGGTCGCGGTGGCGTCTTGTTCATCTAAGACCTCGCCCAGCAAGTCGATCTCGTAGAAGTTATCGATGATGATCATCCCGACCCCGTTTTGGACGGCCAATTCCAGCTCTTCTTTAGACTTGTTGTTACCGTGGAAACTAACCTTTTCCATCGGGAAGTGCGCCTTGATGGCCGTTGTTAATTCGCCACCGGAGACCACGTCAATGTGGCCATCCTCTTGGGCCACCACCTGGTAAATGGCGATGGCGCTAAAGGCCTTGCTGGCGTAAGAGACCTCCGCTGCCACCTGGTTTTTGGCAAAGACCTTTTTAAAGGCGCGGATTTGATGGCGAATCGCCGCTACGTCGTACACGACCAGGGGCGTTTGGTACTTGGCCGCTAATTCAAGGCTGTCAACGCCGCCAATCGTTAGGTGCCCCTGATCGTTAATCTGTTCTGGTTCAATCTGTGAATTCATCTTAGTTCCCCGTTTCTTTATCGGTATGAAAAAAGGCTCTGGGTGCGGTGCGCATCCAGAGCCCAACCACCCGGGGTGGTTTATTCAGCCGTAATTGATAGCGCACCGCAGGCTCTCATTGTCCCGCGACAGTCCGCAGCCTCTTAAGCCACGCCCCAGCCCCAGGGAACGGTCACTTCCCCGTGCTTCGGCAACCGCCCCTTTCACTCCCCCTCCTTGCCTGACCCGGCTCTTGGTAGCTACTCATGTTGGTTGCGCCTCTTCAATTTATTGGTAGTTTATAATTATTTACCCCTGCCGTCAAGGATTTTTAATTTTATTCTCATCCATAAATACTTTCACTCCTTGATAAACCGTGCCTAAAGCCGTATTAGCGAAGATTGCAAAAAGATTTAGGACTTGCGTCAATTAGGAGCCGTGTTAAAATCCAATTAAAAATCAACGCCCTAAACTGGCAAAAGGAGTATTTTTATGAAGGTTGTAAAATTTGGGGGAACTTCCCTCGCCGACGGAGCGGCCTACGAAAAGGTCGTTAAGATTATTCAAGACGATCCCGAACGAACGGTGATTGTCACCTCCGCCCCGGGGAAACGGTTTCAGGGCGACATTAAGGTAACCGACCTTTTGATTCGTTACGCTAACCAGGTTTGCCAAGGCGAAGACGCCACGGCCACCGTTAAGGAAATCCTCGGCCGCTATTCGGAAATCGCGACTCACTTCGGTTTACCCGCCGTGGCCCTCACCCCGCTGCAAGCGGCCCTAGAGGACTTACCCAAGCAAGACTATCCCAACCAAGATTACCTAATGGCCGCCTTCAAGGCCCACGGTGAGCGCCTCAACGCCCGCTTAATGGCGTTGGTGCTGACCCACGTGGGGATGCCCGCCCGCTTCGTTGACCCCAGCGAGTGTGGCCTTGAGGTGACCGGGACGCCCAACGACGCTACCATTAGTCCACACACTTACGGCAACTTGCACGCCTTTAAGTACGATCCCAACCAGCGCCTCGTCTTCCCGGGCTTTTTCGGCTTCACGCCGGCCGGCCGGATTGCGACCTTTGCCCGCGGTGGTTCCGACACGACCGGGGCGATCCTAGCTTGCGGTCTGCGGGCCCGCTTATACGAAAACTTCACCGACGTGGACGCCATTTACACTGCTAACCCCAACATCGTGGACAACCCGCAGCCAATTCGTCAGATGACCTACCGGGAGATGCGGGAACTTTCCTACGCCGGCTTTTCGGTCTTTCAAGACGAGGCCTTGATTCCGGCAATTCAAGGCCAGGTGCCGATTAACGTTAAAAACACCAACGCCCCGCAAAAGCCGGGAACGATGATCGTACCGGAAAAGGGCTTTAAGCCAGAGGACATCATCACCGGGATCGCTGGGGGCGCCCACTTTGCCGCCCTCTATCTGCACAAGTACTTGATCAACAAGGAAAATGGCTTCACCCTCCGCTTGCTTTCGATCTTGCAGCGCCACGGGATTTCTTACGAGCACATGCCATCCGGAATCGACGACGTGACTGTGATCATCAACCGCAACCAAATTTCCGACGAGCAAATCGATTTGGTCTGCAACGAGATCCAATGCGAAATTAACCCCGACCAACTCAAATGGATCCCCGATTACGCCATCACGATGATCGTGGGCGAAGGAATGCGGACCAGCCTCGGCGTGATTGAGGACGTCTTGGCGCCCCTAGCAGAAGCCCACGTCGAAGTGCCGATGATCAACCAGGGGGCTTCCCAAATCTCAATTATGATCGGCACCCGGGCCAAGGACGCCGACAAAACCGTCAAGGCCATCTACGACCGCTTCTTTATTCACTAACAGGAGGAAACCATGGCACAGTTACTAAAGGTTCACGGATCACAAAACCAATTCTTCTTACTCGACCAAACCACCCTTGCCCGCCCGCTTTCCGACCCGGAACTAAGAGCGCTGGGCCTTCAATTATGCGATCCAGCTACCGGAATTTTAGGTGGGGCCGATGGCTTGCTCGTGGTTAACGACAGCAACAACCCGGCCGCCAGCGGCCAAATGCGGGTGATCAACGCCGACGGATCTGAAGCCTCTATGTGTGGCAACGGCCTGCGCACCGTCGCCCGCTACCTGGCCGAAAAAACCAACCAGACCCGCTTCCAAGTCGAAACGATGAAGGCCGACCTGACCGTGGCCTACCACGACGACTTCTTCCCCGGCGTGCCGGGCTACGCCGTCGAAATTTCACCGGTCCGTTTTAACAAGGAGGCCCTTCCCTTTGACCAGGTTGGCCACGAACGGCTTTTAGACACCCTGGTGCCAGAGTTTGTGCCCGGCTGGCGCTTCTCCGCCCTTGCGGTGCCCAATCCCCACCTGATCGCCTTTGTCAGCGACGAAGAACTCGCCGGACCGGTATTGGGGGAACTGGGCCAACGCCTCAACGGGGAGAACCCCTACTTTGCAGACGGGGTCAACGTCAACTTCGCCCACATCCTCGGTCCCAACGAACTCTTCGTCCGGACCTATGAGCGCGGGGTCGGCTTCACCAACGCTTGCGGGACCGGGATGTCGGCGACGACCCTGGCCTTCGCCCTAACCCACCCCGACCAGGCTGGCTTTGAGACCCCAATCACCGTTTACAACCCCGGTGGCATGGTCAAGACGATCCTCCACCACCATGACGCCCGTTACACGATTGACTTAATCGGTAACGCCACTTTCACCCACCAAATTGAAGTCCACGAGGCCGCCCTCCACGACGCCCAGGTCACCGATGCAGACGTCACCGTGACCGAAACCGGCGAGCAGGCCGCCTACTTAGACTTCGTCGCGAGCCTGCCCCAGGTCAGCACCGTTAAAAGCAAGTAGGAGGGAAATCCCTTAACCAACTAAAATAAAAGAGGCTGGAAAATCTGCTTTTCCAGCCTCTTACTGTATACTCAAATGTTAGACAGAAAATGTGGTAAATAACCGCAGGCCTAGTGCCGAAGAACGGTGCGTACCGCACCAACCGTTCGCCCTAGCTTAGTCATACGACCTGCCAAGGAGGTTATTTCCCACTCTCTTCCCCTTACCGCAACTGAATAACGGTGCCGTCGTCTTCAATCAACACCCCGACGGTCTGCTCGAGGGTTTTGACGACAGCGGCGATCTGCTCCTTGGTTTTGCCAAACAGCATCGTCGTCCACAGTTCCCCTAAAAAGGCGGTCGGCGTCACCAAGGACATTGACACCACCGTCGTCTCGTCCGGGTAGCCGGTCTGGGGGTTTAGGATGTGATGGTAGGTTTTCCCGTTGGTGGTCAACTTGCGCTCGGCGACCCCCGAAGTGGTCAGGGCCTGGTCCTTGATCGAAACTACCTGGCCGTAAGCTTGGGCCGGGTCAGCCGGGTTTTGAATCCCGACGTGCCACATCCCGTCTTCATTCTCCGGGTTACCGCCCAGGCCAATCACCGTTGACCCACCGAGGTTTAACAGGGCCGATTCGACCCCCTGTTCCTTGAGCCAGGCGATCACCTGGTCCCCGATAAAACCCTTGGCCAACGCCCCTAAGTCAATCTCCATGCCCGGTCGGTTGAGGCTGACCGAGTGGGTAACGTCGTCCAGGGTGATTTGGCGCGGGTCGGTCAAAGCAAGGGCCCGGTCAATCTCCGCTTGGCTGGGCACCCGGGCGTCTTGAAAGCCGATGTGCCACAGCTTGACCAGGGGGCCAATCGCCACGTTGAGGTTGCCCCCGGGGTACTTGCTGTAGTGGACGCCAAGCTTAATTAATTGATAAAGGTCCGGCGCCGCTTCGACTGGCCCCTGCCCGGCACTCGCGTTGATCTTCATCAGGTCCGCCGACTCATCGTTGGCCGAAAAACGGTGCTTCGCCGCCCTTAATTGTTCAACCACCTGGTCGGCGAGGGTCCCGGCGTTGGGGCCACCGTTGATCACCAACGTAATCACCGTCCCCATCAAGTGAACCGTTCTTCCTGCTTGCATGCCAATCCCTCCGTTCTTGTTACCCTAAATAATACCACACCACTCGCCCCTAACTATGCTATAATGTCATTAATATTTTACAAGTCGGTAAAGCTAGAGCTCTATCGCTAGAATGTATAATATGGGGTTCCCTCTAATTCTGGTCGAAGTTCGTTTGTGGAAACACAGGTGGGCTTTACCGCAGAATTGGAGGTTTTTTTGGCTCTTTGTCAAATCCTGTTGATGGGTCATTTTAGGCGGCGGCCGGTGCTTGCACCTGGCGCCGCCTTTTTTCAG
>PPYF01638431.1_pt1 | contig 112609 bp, 103 predicted proteins | sample 1559871 | NCBI WGS metagenome assembly PPYF01 (sample SAMN08240021, study PRJNA423297) | Human gut metagenome, whole genome shotgun sequencing project.
TTGCCCTGCTCAACTTCAGCATGAACGAGGATGCATTCGACAAGGAGAAAATCCGCCATCATGTGCAGTTGTGCGACACTGCTACCCACAAAGTATTTTACGACAAGCTCGAATATATCTATGTAGAGATTTCCAAGTTCAACAAATCCCTGGAACAACTGGATACGCTCTACGAGAAGTGGCTCTATGCACTGAAGAACCTCTATAAACTTACCCAGCGCCCTAAAGAGCTGTGCGACAAGGTCTTCGACCGCCTCTTCGAGGAAGCCGAAATAGCCAAGTTTACTCCGCAGGAAATGAGGGAGTATGAGACCAGCAAGATGGCATATCGTGACATCAAGAATTCCGTAGACACTGCCAAGCGTGAAGGCAAACAAGAAGGTCTTGCGGAGGGTATAGAAATAGGCAGGGAAAAGGGCATGAAGGAAGGTATGGAAAAAGGTATGGAGAAAGGTAGAGCAGAAGGCAAGCATGAGGCCAACACAGAAACAGCACAACGATTGCTGGCAATGGGACTTTCTGCCGAACAGGTTTCCAAAGCTACCCAGCTACCTTTGGAAATCATTAAGAATCTGAGCAATACATAAAAAATATAATAGCGGAGATATTGATGACAAATATCACCATAATAAATCCCAGAACTGCTTGGAAGAGCGATTCTGGGATTTTTTATACCATTTGTTTAATATTTATATTATATAGATTCTACATCATCGTACACATTATTATATATAGTACGATGCGAGCATTGTAAAACGTCTCATCTATTACTTGATAACCATCTTTTTACCATTCTTGATGACAACGCCCTTATAGTTCTTACCTACCTGCTGACCAGCGAGGTTGAAGCACTTGCCATCCTTAGCTACATTTGCACTCTCAATTTTAGAAATGCCTGTAGTAGGCTCTTCTACAATTTCAAATGTAGCAGCATTCTGCCAACCTGGATAGTGAACAGTCTTATTAGTATCATACTCACCAACTGTTGCATCATCAAAATTCTCTGTTGAAAGGAGGGTGCCATCTGCATCATACACCTTAATGCTACCAATATAGATGACTGCATCCTTAGGCATCTTTCCTACATTCAGCAAGAGTGCAGTAGCTGCATACTCATAATTCTCCAAAATTTCCGGATCACAATTTTTGGTATTACCATTTTTATGATCTATCTCCATTCCTGGCTTTGCAGTACAGTGGGAGTGACAAGTAACCGTGGTCTTACCAGGGAAGTTTATTACTGCCTCTGACTTCTCATTAGTCAAGGTAAGTTCCTCAGTATAATTGAACACTGCAGAAGCATTCCACTCCGTCATATGCTCTGTCTGAGTCTCGTCAATAGCCTCTGTTCCGATTTTGAATTCGGTACCAGCTGTAGTGTACACATCAAACTTCACGACATCAGCCTTGCCCATCTCTACATTCTTAAGGTTGATAAAACACTGGATGTCCCAAGGATTAGCCTTGTCAGCGGTGCCAGTAATCTTCAGCACCTTGTTAGCTGCACTCACGTTAACTGCCATCAAGGCAGCAGCAATCAAAGTAAAAATCTTTTTCATACGCTTTTAATTTTAAGTTTATTGATAATAATTGTTCATTCGTGGAACGAGAAATGTTTCTCATTTCCGCTTGCAAAAATAACAGAAAAGGCTGAAAAAGACTTTGCGGGGTGCAACAAATACTTTGCGAGAAGTACCAAATAGGTTTGATAGCCAACATTATAACGAAAATGATACACCATCAAACCTATTTGAAGAGGAAATCAGGAAAAGTCAAATAAACAAATATTCCAGATTCCCCAAATGTTTTTGCCCAAAATATTCCAGATTCCCCAAATGTTTGGTCAAAACAGAGGAAAAATATACAGATGAGCCTAATACATCACGTCCATCTCTGGGAATTTGTTATATGTTAAATATCAATTACTGAATTATCTTTTTCTGATAACATTGCCTTTATAGTTATGTTTATCGCTGCCCAGAAAGGTTGAATGTCTCGCCAAGTTTTGGGCGGATGATGACCCTTCTGTAACTGGTCAGTGCCGGAGTCCCATTGTCTGTCACTTCACAGATTATATGCAATTCTTTTCCTGCCGCATCCTGGGGGATACGTAGAATGGCATTAGCTTTGTCTGCCTCTCTGATACTTACCGTTGAGGTGTAAGTACCCGCTTCCGGCAATATCCACCAGTGGAATGTCAGTTTATCTTTATCCGGATCCACAGATTTTGAAGCGTTTAATTGGAGTTCCTCTTCTGTTTCTGGTTCAATTATAATCGGGTTCAATCCTTGCCGCAAGTCTTGCGGATCCATTGATGAGAACTGAAGGCATAATCCACAGGGGGACCTCCGCATACATCTTGGTCTGTAATTGTATAAACACACAACTTATTCAGAAACTTTTTAAACACCTGAGCAGCAAAAAGTTCTTGAACAAGTCAAGCGGCAGAGCCGAGCGGCCCAGGATTTTGCCATGTCGAAGAATTCACTTATCTTAGTGTTGCAAAAACAAACAAGAGAATCCAACGATAGCACAGCTTCCATGCATAGTCTCCTCAGCGCGGGATACGTACAGGAAGTTAAGGAGAGTGCATCATAATGGGCAATGCACCCTCCTTGTCATCAGGAAGTTATCATTTGAACTTCCATTCGTCGAATGTGATATTGTTTCCTTTCAGGACAAAACAGAGGTCCATTGTGCCTGTCATATTCTTTTGAAGTTGGGATTCTATGAGTTTCATTTGCGGGGTACCGACTTTGATTGAATCAATGACTTCTCCGTCCGGCATGGTTACATAAGGCACGGAATCATTTTGCAGGGACGGTTTTTCTCTGCCCCACGCATTTTGCTGGTGAGATATCATACATGCAGCAATGGCCATTAATAAAACAGGGGTCTGGATATTTTTCTTTTTCATTCGTATATGATTAAATTGTTTATTCGTTGCAAAATTACAAGAATAATCCGACATAGGCTTTGCGCCATATATCAAATACTTTATCAAACGTATCAAAATGCACTGGGAGGGCAGGTTTGTTACCTGACCTCCCAGTACTGAATGATTACAAGCGTAGGGCTTGATGCCTACAAGTGACGTAAGTAATAGTGAGAAGAATGCCTTCCGTAGTTCTTTTGGCGGTCGCCAAAAGATATGCGATTCTAGGACTTGCAATCAGTAGGAACAGGAGTTAAAGGCATTAGCTTCTGGAACAACAATTTTCAACTCCTAGGGCTACAAGCAACAGATACTAGATTAAGAATTTTCACAACCCATAACATTGGGTATAAACTAAAGTTACATGGCACCCTATTAACAAGGCAAAAATAGCTCAAAAATGTCCCTAATCCAAAAAATCAGTACGAATTTTCGGATTATAATCCAAAAAAACAGTGTTATTTTTTGGATTAGCGAATATTTTCATTACCTTTGCAGAAGATTAGCTGCACTCGGCAATTTGAAAGCGAGCTTTCATTGCGCTCATTTGCATAATCTTTGCAGAAGATTAGCTGCACTCGGCAATTTGAAAGCGAGCTTTCATTGCGCTCATTTGCATAATCTTTGCAAAAGATTTAAACATAAGAATAAAATGATAAGAAGGAAACTACAAGAAACGATAGAGGCCAGAATGTTTGGTGGTAAAGCTATTATTATAATAGGTGCCAGACAAGTAGGAAAAAGTACGCTTTTCAAAATGATACTTGAAAAACGTACGGAACCTATATTGCAATTAAACTGTGATGAGCCAGAAGTAAAAGAAATGCTATCCCAGGTGAATAGCCAAGAACTAAAATTGCTCATTGGCAAACACTAGAGAATCGCCTCATCTATGGCTCATACCCAGATGTCATCAATCATACAAAAGATGCAAAAGACATCTTGTACAATCTGTCCAATAGTTATCTCTATAAGGACTTGCTCACCTTAGAGAGTATACGCCGACCTGCATTGCTTAGCAAGCTACTCACTGCTTTAGCACTGCAAGTTACTAGCGAAGTTTCATACAATGAGCTGGCACAGACAGTAGGTACGGACAGCAAAACCGTGGAAAAATATGTAGACTTGCTAGAAAAATGCTATATCATCTTCAAGCTAAATGGTTTTAGCAGAAACCTGCGCACAGAACTGAAACGAGCCAAGAAGTTTTACTTTTACGACAATGGTATCCGAAATGCCATATTGCAAAACTTTGCGCCTTTGGCCCTTCGACAAGATGTTGGTGCCTTGTGGGAGAACTTCGTTATCAGCGAAAGAATAAAAGCTAACCAGTATGAAGGAAGATATGTAAACAGCTATTTCTGGCGAACCAACCAACAGCAAGAGATAGACTACATCGAGGAAAGCGACGGACAGTTTACTCTCTTCGAAATGAAATGGAATCCAAAGAGAGCAAATACTCAGTTTCCTGCTTCCTTCCTAAACACATACGATGTGAAGGATAAAACGATCATCACTCCCGAGAATTGGCTAGAGCACCTATAAGAAACAAAAACGTCCTTTCACCTTTCATCTATCTGAAATGCAAGAAGATAGATGAAAGGTGAAAGGACATCTAAACAACAAAACTATTTTTATTTTATCACAAAACCTAACTACTTCATCACAATTTTTCTACCCTTGTGAATAAGGTTGACCGTGTCATCACAACACAGCCAACCTATCACGACTAACATCTTTTTTCGGTTAATCTTTGTATGATAAACCTAAAACTAATGTCTTTTATTTGCCTGCAAGACCATCAGCAAAACCACCGTAAGCAGGCTTGCGCTGATAGTTGAGGTCCCAGAGACCAGTAGGATCACCCTTTGTATTTCCCTATATTTTAGGTGGTGGTAACGGTGGTAACAAAATCGAGAAAAAATTATTTTTTCTCTATGTCTTTCAACTCCACTTTATCCTTCACGGACTCGGGTATATTGAATGATTTCAAGCACTTGTCGTAGAAATCAGGAGATTTCTGTGGCAGAAGGAATGGCTTGGAAGCCTTGCCGTTCTTGTCGATATGACAAATATAAGGCATCGTATAAAGCCCATTTACTCGGCGCGAGCCAAAGACGAGCCATCTACCATTGCTGCTCCATGAGTGATAACTCTCGGTATCTCGGCTATTGGCAGCCGACAAAGGTTGACATTCCTTGGTTTGGAGATTGATGATACAAAAATCTGCCTCATGATGCCAAATAGGGAAACAACCATAGTCGGCAACCGTCACCACCATCCACTTGCCATCTGGCGACACACGTGGCATCACGGCGCTCTTGCCTGTCAGGTGGGCAGAGAAAAGCGTATCTACCTGGTTGCCAAAGCTCTTCTTCTCGGCATCGAAGGCGATGGAGCAAATGCTATACTTCACGTCTTTATAGCAACGGAGCATCTCCACACTGTCTGCCGAGCAGAAATAGAGAGTCTTGCCATCTGGAGAGAAACAAGGATAGGTCTCAAAATGTTCCTTCGAGGACAAGAGAGGAGAGGTAATGATTTGGCTAGAAGCCTCATCAATATCCGAAACTACAACTATATCAGATGATTGGTCATATACCTCAATGCGATTTTTATCAGATGAGTGGAAACTTTGATGGGTATCATTGGTGGAAAAGGCGATAAACCTCCCCGACGGATGCCAAGAAGGATAAACCAGCGACTTGATACGATTCGCATCAAATTTCATTTTTTCCAATTCATCTCCTTCATGCTTAGTAACATACGTTCCACCCATATCTCCACCACGCAAATGAAGCATGGTGTATTTTGGGTTTTGTTGCATAAATGAATGGCAGTTCATACAGTTATTGCCCGTCTGCGAGTTTTCGATGATAGGTGTTTGCTCGTAGCTAGATAGCTGGCGTTGGTAGATGCCCATCTTATACCACTTCTCATAACCAGGCTCGATGAGGCGATAGGCGAGATAAGAGTCGATAAAGTCTTTCGATACCTCGACACGGAATGGTTTATAGGCACCCCCCACCCCATTTCTCTCCACGATGACCTGCACCGAGAGTTGGTGGGCATCCTTCACCAACTCTCTCCAGTCCTTGGCATCCATGCAGATGTCATTGCCATCGGCTTCCACCTCTACGACTTTTCCACCATCTGTGGAAAACTTGGCAGCCACCACTTCTCCAACCTCTTTCTCTACTCGGAAATGGAGCGGAGCGATATTTTGGGGTATCGTCACCTCCTGATAGTCGGGGAAGATATGGGGCGTGGTAGCCAACTGCTTGGTTACCTCTACCCGATGAGAACAGGAAAAGAGAAGACAAGCCAAGAATGTGAGGCAACTCAGCTTACTTATATATGATGTATATAACTTTTTCATTTCTCAAAAATTATAAAATGGGTTCTATACTTTCTGTGGCTTGATACTCAAAAGTCTTCATCGCCTTTTCAAACGAGGCAGGGATACGAGGCATCGCCTTGGTACCCTTGTACTTTTTCATCAGCCTTAGGAACTTACCCTGCTGGTTGGATACGATGTACATGGCTCCAAGATATTCCAACGAGGCTCGATGCTCAGGACAAGCTTCCACGATGCGTTCCAAATCATGGTCGAAGCCATCACGCCCCATCAAGCAATCACCCTTGAAGATACACTTGCGTTTCAAGCCAAGCACCGGGTCGCGACGTACAGCTGCATCATTGTATAGGAATTTGCGGCGTTCCCTTGCCCAATCCCGATAAGCCAGTGTTCGCTCTAACTTATGGATATACTTCTCGGCTACGGCGTAGGCTCCATTCTCTAGATTGGTGACCACCAGTCGCTGCCAGAGATAAGGACTCTTATTGTCGATGCACTCCTGCGACTCGAAGGCGCAGAGTTGAGACATATTCACATACCCCATGGCATAAAAGACGTCCGTCAAGAGCATCGTCACTTGCAAGGAATTCATGTCCGTTGTCATGATGCTGTTCATGCCACTTTGCTCATACATCAGAAACTTCTCTCCCAACTCCCCCTTCTCGGCGAGCGCCATGTTGCGACATAATTGGAAAGTCACATTTCCCTTGCTTCCTCGGCTATGGCTGCGACTGATGATTTCATCCCATTGCTGATGGCGAACATAATAGTATATTTTCTCCATATATTGGTCTTTCGCCGAATAGCTAGTGGCGAAAAGGGCTGCCGATGCACCGATAACCACGATTAGCTGAAGGCCTAAGTCTAAAGCCATCCGCTTCCTCGTTAGCTGGGAAGCGGAAGCAGTGCCAGACTGTGCCTTGTAAAATTTCAAGTGCCTTAAGAAGATTTGGAGCAAGAAGACGACGGCAGCTGTTGCCCATGGCAAGTAAATCAGCGCCGTCTCTTCATTTCCCTCACGAACCAAGTTGTCTTTTCTGACAACACATAAAAGTAAAACTATAGCTAAACATTTCAATATCTTATGGGCACGACACACCATCGCCACGAGGAGCATCGCACACACGAAAGTAACGCTACCCGACAAGAGACTACCATTGCTGGAAGTCAAGGTCAGGAGCATAGACACCGCCGTAATGCATCCCAAGTATCGGGGAGCATCTTTTACAAACTGGCTCTGAGCCCATGCCACGAGCGTCATCAACCCGCCAAAGATGACGGGTCCCAACCCATAGCAAAAGAACTGCTGCAGGAACTCAGCCACGAGCACAGTGATGCCTCCTGGTTTGCACAAGGTTTGCCAAGCCAGGTCGCCCTCATAATAGAAGGTAGACCACTGCTCCATATAGTAGAAGTGGTAACTAGTGGCAGAATGGCAGATACAGCCCATTATGAGCCATATCGCCATCCATATCATAACATTAACTTTCATTACTTAACCATTACTTAACAAAGGAATAAGCTTTCTCGGTACCATCCTCATAGCGGGTCTTCACGATGTTCAAGCCCTTCTGGGGTGCCGACAGTTTCACACCTGCCACATTGTAGAACTGGCGAGAAACGATGCGCTTGGTCTTCGCCTCCACTTGCTCGATGGCAGTCAGATTGTTGAAGACATTCTCATCAATATTCTCCTCGGTCGAGAACCAGTCCACATCCACATAACCACCATTCTGCCGAGTGGCATAGTTGAAGATGGCAAATCGGTTGCCTGTAAATATCTTGAGAGTATATCGCATCTCCGTATCTTGACGAGAATCCATCCAGTTCTTGCCATCCCAGCTGAGATAGAACTTCACCTTATTGGTCTTGAAGTTGGCTACGGCACGGAGATAAATCTTGTCGTTAGGCGATGCGGTAGTGGTGCCGAACACTTTGTAGTGTTCCGTATCATCCACGTTACCCTGCCAGTCTGCCTTTGGCTCCCACCAAGGGGCACGATAAGTAACCACTTTTTTCTGACCATCGATTACTCTCACACCGATATAGGCGTATGGGTCTTGGAATACACAGAGACCTGCCACATCGCCTTCTTTCATATGGGATACGTCCAAGCAGATGGTACCGTAAGTATCTGTAGAGGTTGAGGCACCCTCCTTGTCATAACCAAACATACGTTGGGTGAGGGTATTTCGAGCCTGTAGGAAGGCATTGAGTTTGGTGTCGTCACTCTCGTCGACGATACCCGTAGTGTGCAAACGCAGGTGTCCAGGGTTCTCGGTCAATGACCAAGCAGTATTGTCTGGGTTGTGGTTCCACTCCCACTGCATGCCGAGTTTCTCGTCATTGAATCCATCGTTGGTTGGCAAGTAAGTTCTAGGGTATTCCTTGCCCACGTTCGGTTTCTTATACGACTTGCCATCCTTGCTCACATCGATGCCATTCTTGCCGATAATAGGCCATCCATCTTTCCATACCACAGGCTCCAGATATGGGATACGACCGATTGTACCGGCATCCTTGAAGAGGATGGTCCACCACTCACCTGTCTGCGTTTCTACCAATCCACCTTGATGGATGTTCTGCTTTTCGAAGAGTCTGCCCTCATGTTCCTCATAAGGACCGAAAGGATTCTTAGAACGGAAGATGGTCTGGCTGCGATCGTAACCTCCTCCATAGGTGGCATAGATATAATAATAATCACCAATATGATACATGTGACTGCCCTCCAAACCAGCGTCTGGCTTGTTGATGACCTGCTTATTGCTGCTGATAGCATTGAAGTTTTCATCCAGTTCCGTCACACGGATGTCATTGATGCCAGCCACAACAAATCGACGACCAGTAGCCTCATCAAACAAGAGTCCAGAGTCGTAGTAGAAACCATTTACCTTTTGCATCTTCCACTCCCCCTCAGGGTCGGTAGCGGTCAAGAGGAAGTCTCCACCATCGGCAAACTTGTCGTGATTGAACGCAATGAAGTGGAGATAGAACTTACCCTTGTAATATTTGAGGCTTGGTGCCCACTGACCCTTGGAATACTGATTGTAACCATTCTGGAGATTGAACGGCTGGGAGTCGGCAATCTGCTGAAGCGGATTGGCACAATACTCCCAATTCACCAAGTCATGCGACTTGAGAATGGTAGCACCAGGAAAGTAGAACATCGTGGTAGATACATAATAATAGGTATCGCCCACACGGATGATGTCAGGATCAGGAAAATCAGCATTGATGACAGGATTGGTATAGGTACCGTCACCATTGTCGGCACACCATTGCTTGGTGAAGTTCTGAGCATTCACTTGCTGCATGGCAGCCATCAAACCGAGTATGATAAACAATTTCTTCATATTGCGAAATATTAGATTTTATATTGTTGCTGCAAAGATAACTGAAATAGCTGAAACCAACTTTGGCTAATGTAACAAATACTTTATGAAAATTAAGAAATCTATGAATATCAGGTAGATAGGAGTATAAATTTCAAAAAAGGCAAGAAACTCCCCTTGTAAAGACAAGAGGAGTTTCCCGAAATATAATCTAACTAAAACAAATGATAAATATTTTATCTAATGACAACTTTCTTACCATTGTGGATAAAAATACCCTTGGCAGGCTTGTTGGTCTTCATACCTTGGAGGGTATAGTAAGCACCATCCTGCAGGTTGGCTTTCACCATAGTCTGATTAATACCCGTTGAAGGAGACTGTCCCTCTATAATAGAAAGAATATTACCACCGGTCTTGCTCCAACCCTTGGTTGTGCGCTCAGAGAAGTCACCATTCTCTATCAAATTTTCATCAGTACCATCTTTCACCAATCGAACATTGTCGATACGTAGGTCGCCAGCTGCGGTTCCCATTACCCACTCGAACTTATCCAATGTAAAGTTGGCATTAAACTTCCAAGTCAAAGTTGTCCATTCTGAAGAAAGTTTGAGGTCTTCGCAATACTGAACATCCTTTGAAGATCCCCAATCTGTCTTATTAGGACTTGCATCCCAGATAGGCCAGAAAGCTATACCATTCTCCAAGTCTGCATCAGCCTTTACATCCATTGTCAAGGTATAATCAGCTCCCTGTTCCAAAGCCTTAGGTAAAATATAGCTCAACTTTTTGTCCCATTTGTTGGCTGAAGGAGAAGCACCTAAATCGAAATTCATATAGCCGCCAGAGAAAGTGCCTTCATAATGGCAAATCTTAACAGACTTAATCTGAACGGTTCCTACGAACTTACCCATCTGGCAAACAACGAAACCATTATCTTGGGTGGCTGAGAAAGGAACAGAATACTCTTTCCATTCCTTTGTGAAGTTGAAACCACAATCTACGATACCACTCCAAGTACCTACGCCAAAGAAGGCATAGCCTGCATCAGTTCCCTTGATGGTAATCTTCAACACATAGTCATTACCAGACTTCAGAGGAAGTCCATCAACTATATGAAACTGGAATTTCCAGTTGTCCATTTCCGTGTTATTTACAGCCGTAAGACCTCCTACGGCATCCACGGAAAGATTAGGCTTTGCCTCCTCAGAAGTCCAGAAATTATCCGAAGTCTGTTCTGTCCAATCATAACTGAAGTCTTCAACTTCCTTAGACTCTGCACTTGCAGTGATGCTTGTCATGGCAAGCATCACTGCGATTAAATAAGTAGAAATTTTCATGTTGTTATTATTTAATTTGTTAATATTACGAGGAGGCATAGCATTTGCTATGCCCTCTCCTTAATTAAATCCACCGAAAGGGTGATTAGTCATCCCAAACAGAATAGTTGCCGAAAGAACGAGAGTGGAAGTCTGCATCATTTGCCACTTCATCATTTCCTAAATATATTTTTTTTAATAGATAGAAGAAGGAATATGAAGTTTAGGTATTTGGCTTTGTCTCACAACAAAGCCAAATGAAATAATGACTTATATCATTATGATTAATCTATTATGATTAAAACCTAAAACTTCATGTGCCTTTTTATATAAGTATCCCTTCCTAGATAGCTAGGAAAGGATTCTTGTTATTTTGTAATTGCACTACTTGGGCCGCCTGGTACGCTAGACTTCTTCAAGCCCTCTGCAAAGCCACCATAAGCTCGCTTACGGTCGTAGTTCAAAGTCCAGAGACCTACAGGCTCACCCTTTCTCCAACCAGAATTTTCAGGAGCATCGGTGATACACCACTGGGTGATACCATAGCGCTGAGCTGCAGGGATAATCTCGAAGTACTTCTCAACGATAAACTGATAGAAGTCAGCCATCTGCTTCTGCTGAGCATCTGTCATGTTCTTCGTTGGAACAGCATTACCGTTCTTATCAACGTAGCCCATATCAAGTTCAGATACCTTGCAAAGTTTACCGGTAGAAGCCATCAACTGATACATCTTGACGATGTGATCCTCACGGCTCTTCTGTGTAGCAGGGTTCTCAGAGTAAGCGACGTGCATCTGGCTAGCGATACCATCAATCTTGGTTACGCCATCAGCCTCCCAACGCTTGATCCACTCAATCAAAGACTTCATCTTCCAATTATCATCCCAGAAAGACTCCAGGTTGTAATCATTGATGAAGAGCTTCAACTTAGCAGGGTCGCCATTGTGCTCGGCGAAGTGCTTACGAGCAGAAGCTACAGCAGAACGAACATAATCCAAATCGCCCATGTAATCCTGCCAATAGAAGTTGTTCTTTGCATCATCTTTACTTACAGTACCACGAGTAGCAGACTGAAGGTCGAGAATGCCATCACCATCCTTATCTGTACCAGAGATAGCCTCATTGACAACATCCCAAGAAGTAACCTTGCCATCGCAAGCCTCCATCATACCATTGATCCATGTATCCAAAGCATTAGTGATAGTTTCCTTCGGACTCGGAGCATCAGGATCTACAACAGGATCTGGATCATCTTCTCTGGCCATCGTCAACTTAAGCCAACTAGGAAAACTCCAGCCTTCTGTATTATCATCAAAGCTTCCATTATCAATAAAGTTATTGCCATCGGCATCAAGCAATTGAACATCATCGAACCAAAGATCTCCACCAAATTTTCCAAAAACGAACTGAAGCTGATTTATATCATGATCTCCATTAGTCTTAAAGGTTGATTTTATTTGAGTCCATGCCGTTGTTGCATCTACTGATGGAGTTGGCCAATATTGCGCTCCACCGTCAAACAAAGGCCAGCAAGTTATCTTAAAATCAGAACTAGCTTTTACTTTCATAACTAAAGTATAGTCAGTATTTCTTTTCAAGAAATCAGTTAATGCCACCGTAACAGTCCAATCCCAATCATTAGCCTTAGGTTCTGGAGTATTTATATGGAGAACATAATTTTTCTTGCCACCTGCAACCAGCCCCTTCAGATAACCATTCTGCTGCTGAGAATGCCAAGCCAAAGTATGACCAAAGACAGTCATATTATTGACTGTTGCTGCTTCCACAAATTTTTTGACTAGAGAGAAGTCCATAGTTCCATCTGATTTCACACAGGAACCATACTTCATGGCATTACCTGCAGACATCTCATCGAAATTGGTGTTAGCCAGGCGACAATCAATCTTACCATCCACATAGTTCTGGGCACCGACACCAATAGCCAACTTAAAGTCTGGGCTGACGGTGCGGTCCACGTAAGACTTCAATGGAGCATAATCGTTCAGATATTGCAGCGCCTTAATACTATCGGTATATTCGTAGGCATTACTATCTGGAGCCAAGTCGCCATCTGCACAGCCCGTCATACAGAGGGCTGCCGCAGATAAAGCGATACTATAGAATATTTTCTTGTTCATAATTGAATTCATTATTTGTTATAGGTTACGTCAAAGCTCTCTAAATATTCCTGATGATCACGGAATACCAAGATGTCATGACAAGTGTACTTCTTGACATGCTGCACGCCCTTGTCTGAATAAGTGAAGGTCAACACGTAGTCAAGTGTAATTTGGTCACGGTCTTTGTCACCCCATGCTTTCTTGGCAGCATGCTGTTCCCACTTACCTGTTCCAGAAACGGTATAAGTCCAGGTGGCATTGGTGCTAGACTTTGGTACGCTCATAGCATCGGTATTGGCTGCACTTACCACGATGTTACCCTGATTGTCGAAGTCAAGCTTCAAGGTAGAGGTCAAGGTTGCAGACGAAGCTTCTTCATTACCCTGACTGTTGATGGTGGTGATTGGAACCAATGTAGAAACATTGTAGTTTGAAGAAAGCAAGCCATTGCTAGTGAGATAGCGTATCTCGTTTCTCTCCAAATATTCCGCCTCACGCTTCACCTCAGAGGTTGTACCATCGAAGTCGATGTTATCTGTACCATGACTAATCCAAGCACCATGATAAGGATTCTTATAAACAAGCGCCAAGAGTTGATAGTTCTTAGGAGCTACATCCCAATTGGATGCATTCTGCCAAACAGGATTTTCCACATTCTGCTTTTTCTGACCAACCAAGATAGAGTCACCGTCCAAAGCCTCAACGATGCGTACAGGCAGTACGTAGTTCAAGCTCAAAGCCTTAGGGTCTGCAAAGAAAGCATCTGTCAACTGAACCTCGATACCATCGTATGCCTTACCTGCAGGGATGGTAATGATGTCAGAAGGAAGTTGGTAGTATTCTGCTGGCATTGGAGTAACCTGATGACCATCGCTGAAAGCCAAACCATCGCAGAGGCTATTGTCTACTACGATTTTTACCTTGTGTTCCTTCTTCAAGTTTCTAGAGCCACCCAGCGTAACTTGCAATTTGAACTTGTGCTGGTTGTCCAATTCGTTTGGATACTCGCTCTCGCCAAGAACGATGGTGCGGACTGGAGTCTGCTTGCTGAAGCAGAGCGTCTGATAATCAAAGTCATCAAACTCTACGTCACCATTCTCGCAAGATGTTGCAAGCAACATTGCACAAGCAGCCATCATTGATAAAATTATCTTTTTCATTGTTACTTTGTTTTAAGTTTAATCAGATTACCAACCCTTGTTCTGCTGCAACTCAGAGAACTTCAATACCTCTGAATAAGGGATTGGTCCATAATACATATAATCCTTATAGTTACGAGTCTCCACCTCGATAGGAGTGTAGGTGTTATCGGCAGAGTTGATGCTCATACCCTTGGCTGTCTCGTTGAGAGGAGCCTTCCAACGACGGAGATCATAGAAACGGAAACCCTCGAAAGAGAGTTCGATACGACGCTCGTTGCGAATCAGCTCACGCATCTTGTCCTTGCTCTCAGCACACTCTTCCAAGTATGGGTCTTCCCCAAACTCGCCCAAGCCTGCACGCTCACGGATTGCCTTGATAACGTCATAAGCAGAGTAGCCATGACCACCCTTGCCCTTAGGTCCCCAAGCCTCGTTGGCTGCCTCTGCATAAGAGAGGAACATCTCGGTGAAGCGGATGCGAGCATTGTAGTGATACTGTGTTGTCGTCTTACTTGGATCCAGGTTGATGTCGCTACGCATCAGTTTACGAAGGTAATAACCCGTGCGGGTAGACTTGCCTTCCAACTTATTGATAGCATCCTGGGTGGTTCCATCAGCCGCTGTCGTAATGGTCTTGTTCGCCACACCTTGGGTTGAGCCATTGGTTACGACATAGAGTGCCAAGCGAGGATCACGATCCACATAAGGATTGTCCTTATTGTAACCACTGCCTTCTGCTGTAATAGGCTCGCCATTTGCCATTGGAAAGGCATCTACGAAGTTCTGGGTAGGATTGATGCGACCATTTCCGTAAAGAGATGGAGGGAAGTTATCCTGCTCCAAGGTGTTTCTTTGACCACGTTCCTCACGCCACATAATCTCTGGCTTGCACTCACCATTCTCGATACCATCAATATCTTTGGTATTGCAGTACCAAGTATTTCCTGTTGGGTCAAGACCTGCAGGACCGCCAATGCGGTCGAGAACAGTAGCGAAGTTGTTGGCTGCAGTCTCGTAGGTTACTCCAGAACCATCTGCAAAGGCTGGGCTGGCTGCGAGCAAAGAAGCCTTGGCACGATATGCTTCCACATAGCGACCACACATACGAAGGTTGAACTTGGAACCAAACACACGGTTGTATTGTACGGTAGTGGCGCCCTTGTACTTGGCAGGAATCTGGCTTTCGTCTTCCACATCCTTATAGTTGGTTGGGAGCAATTCCAAAGCCTTGTCGCAATCATCGTTGATAGCCTTAATGCAGTCTGCGAAGGTGGCACGTGGAATATTGCTATTGGTATTGGCACCCTCAGGTTCTGTTACGATTGGCACGCCATAGAGCACACCATCCTCACCATAGCCACCATGGGCACGGAGAAGGTAATACATAAACATAGCTCTCATACCATACGCCTCACCCTTCTCACGGTCATTGTACATCTTGGAAACGGTCTGGTCTTCTGCCCAGTTTACCTTGTCGGCATTGGCAAGGAAAAGATTGAGATAGAGGATTGCGGCACGGCATCCTGTCCAAGCATCCATTGGGTTGTTGCTAGAGGTCCAAGTACCACCTGCCATTTTATGCCAGGAATTACTAGCCTCATTAGTTACGGCATCGTCGGTAGCCACCTCATTGAAGGATGGGCTGCCTACTGGGATACGCGTATAAGCGTTTCCCAGTATTCCCTCAGCATATTTGGAGTTATTATACATATACTCCAAGCCCAAGTTGTTCTCAATGGCTGGCTCGAACAGGTCGCTGCAGCTAGTCAATGCCACGGAGAGGGCTAGAGCTGATAATATAATTGACTTTTTCATAATTTGAATGTGCTATTTACAAGTTTACTTTAAAACCTAAATTATAAGTTCTGTACTGTGGCTCAGCACCTACTGCTGTCTCCATGTACTTACATTCCTTGGCGATCGTAAGCAGGTCGGTACCATATACATATACAGCCACACCCTTAATCCAGTTGGTCCACTTGCCTTGGAAGAGGCTCTGTGGAAGATTGTAGGTCAACTGCACCTTATCGAGGCGGAATGCCGATGTGCTATAGGTCCAGAAATCAGAGGTTACGAAGTTGAGCGAACCATCATTCTCTGCAGTAAGTCTTGGATAAGTAGCGGTTGCTGCTGTCTCCTTGGTCCAACGACCACGAACTACATCCGAGTACTTGCGGTCACCATAATTCCATGTCATCAGGTTGTTCTTGATGCCCATGCCACCTACGCTTCCGCTACCAGCAGCGAAGAGGGTAAAACCTTTCCACTTGGCTGTGAAGTTGAGACCGTAATTGAAGTCAGCTCCCCAGTGACCAAGTACCACCTCGTCCTTAGAATCGATGACACCATCACCATTCATATCCTGGTATTTCAAGTCACCTGGTTTGGTGTTACTGTTGACTACCGCTGAGTTCTTAATCTCGTCTTCATTCTGAAAGAAGCCCAAGCACTTGTAACCACGGAGGGCATCGGTGCGCTGACCTTCATACTTCAACCAGTCATACTCTACGTTTTCTGCCACACGAGTGTTCTTGCTGGTGATGTGATAACCGGTCAAACCCAGTTTCAAGTCTACCTCACCCACCTTCTTATGAAGGTCTACGGTGTAATCGATACCCGTGTAACGGCTGTTGTTGTAGTTCATGTTAGGGATGAACTGTGATACTGGCCAATATGTGTGGAAGTAGTTAGGGAAGTTGACATCAGAAGCTACGATGAAACCATTCAGGTTGTTGATGAAATAGTTGGCATTCAACTTGATGTCACCACCGAAGAGACTAGCATCCAAACCTACACGGAATTCCTTGCGCTTAATGAAGGTCAAGTCGTAGTTGGCTGCACGCTTAGAGTCGGAGGTCTGCATAGAGTTAGCACTTTCGCTCCATCCCCACCAGGTACCGGTAGCTGTGAACACGTCATCATACATATAGTAATCACTGATGTCCACATCCTCATGAATCAATCCATACGAAGCATTGAGTTTCAAGTCATCGAGCCATTTCACATCTTTCAGGAAGTTCTCCTTGCTCAAGCGCCAGGCGGCAGAAACCGTTGGAGAGAATGCCTCACGATGTCCTGGAGCCAACTTGGCTGAGTGGATGGCTGCACCGCTGAAGTCTACGTAGTACTTATGCTGGTAGTTGTAAGTAGTCTGAAAACCGAGGTTGGCGTTGCTGGTACGGTGATAAGAGCCTGTGTTCTGAATCTGGTAACCATGTGCCAACAAGGTTGCTCCTACGTTGTGGTCGCCAAAGTTTCTTGCCCAATCAAACTGACCTGAGAACATGATGGTCTGGCGAGAAGTACTACCGCTCAGGTTCTGGGTTCCAGACTTCTTGTCTGTGCCATATTTCTTAAGGCTTGTGATAGCGCCAGCGCCATTATAATTATTCCAACTTGCCTCATAAACAGAATAGCTGTTATTGATAGAGGTATTATAAGTGGTAGAATAGTCAACGGCAAACTGAGTTTTGAAGCTCAAGCCCTTCAACACGCTGTTCAAGTCTAACTTGATACCGGCATCAAACTGCAACTGGCGGGAAGTAAACTTATTGTAACCTGCCGCATACATCGCTGCGAATGGGTTGGTCTGTTGGTTCTGTGTACCACCTAGCAAGTACTTGCCATCCACGAGATAGTTGCTGTTGTCAATCAACTTCCAAGACTCAATGTCGCTTGCATCCACGCGATCGATTGGGATGAAAGGAACCAACGGATACTGGCTGGTAGGACGAATCGAGGCAGAACTACCCCAATAACCAGAGAGGTCGCTACGAGTATCGTAGAAAGTGGCATTGGCGTTCACCCAACCAGATACCCAGCTATTCAAACGAAGGTCGATGTTACCACGAACGTTCAAGCGGTTCACGTGGTTATCCTTACCCTCACCAAAGTTCATCAAGTCGCCTACATGATAGAGACCGATGTTGGCGTAGAAGTTGGCATACTTACCACCGCCTGTGAACTCTGCGACGCCTTCGTATCTTTCCTTATGGTTCTTGATATACTTCTTATCGTAGAAGTTCAAGTTAGGATAACGATAAGGGTCATCACCCTTGGCATAGTTGGCGATGAGATCCTGAGAGTAAACTGGGTCCTTGCCATCATTCAGAAGAGCCTCGTTGTAAAGAGTCATATATTCAGCGGAACCTAACCAAGAAGGATATTCCTTAGGAGTATAAGTAGAGAAGTTACCACGAACACTCACATGAAGACCATCGGTACGGCCACGTTTGGTAGTGACGAGGATGGCACCATGGGCAGCACGGCTACCATAAAGAACGGTAGCAGATGCACCCTTGAGGTAAGTAACCTGCTCTATCTCTGAAGGCAACACATTGTTGAGGTCACGAGGAACACCATCCACGAGCACCAACATACCTCCACTCGACCAACCATCGGTAGCTACGATAGAACCAAGGTTGCTAGTTGCGTATGTGGAATAACTCTTGTCGGTCAAATCCACCATATTAACAGAAGCGACACCACCCAGCAAGTCTTCCTTGTCTACAGCCTTGAAAGCCACGTTGACCTTGTTGGCTACAGAATCGGGATAATCGTTCTGTGCATTCGCATTGCTTGCCATAGCGGCAAGCAACATGCTGAATGTTATTATCTTATTATTCTGTTTCATACTTTAAGTTTCAGTTTTTAATTACCATCCTGGATTCTGTTTAAACTCTGGATAAATCTGGCAATCCTTTTTCTTGAGTGGCAACCAGTAGTGCTTCTCAGAGAAGTCACGCTTCAAGATTTGCTTTTGGCTCCATCCACTGACTGCATCATTCTCTGGGTGTTTCTTGTCGATGTCACCCACACGAACGAACTCCTGTGAAGTTTTGATATTATATGGATACTTGTCGAGGAGCAACCAGCGGCGAAGGTCGTTGAAACGATGTCCCTCATAAGAAAGTTCTACGGCACGCTCACGACGGATCTCGCTCATAAACTTATCCAAGTCGCCAGTATACTTGCTATTGACATCCTCTACGCCAGCACGCTCACGAATCTTGTTGACTGCTTCCACTGCTGTCATATCATAGTTAGAAGCTTTACCAACAGGAGTGCCATTAGCCTCGGCAGCAGCCTCAGCATACATCAAGTAAACGTCAGCCAAACGCATCCAAGGCAAGTGCATGTTAATCTGACTAGACCAACCATAGCCATCATCAAACTTGTTGCAAGCACGAGAGATAAACTTATAGAGCAAGTAACCTGTGCGGTTACCATCCTTACTATCTTTGCGATAGGCTCCATCAGTCTGAAGATCCGCATATCGATAGATTTCTTTGTTTGCATTATCACCTGTCAAAGCTGCCTCAATCATCTTCTCACCATCAAAGATGATATCCTGGTAGAAACGAGGATCGCGATTCTTCCAAGGGTGAGTAGGATCGAATCCAGAATCAGGGTCATCAAGAGGAAGACCATTAGCCATACCATAATAATTAACATAGTTGGCTGTTGGTTGGCAAGTCATATCGGCATCATTAATGAGTCGAGTGCCATATAATGTAACCTGACCCCAGCGAGAATCACCCCAGCCGCCGCCGTAGTTAGGACCACGAAGGATTGCTTCTTGGATAGAACCATCCTTGCTCTGACCAGGCAAACGACCATTCTGGTTGATGGTAGTGAAGTTCTGCTGAATCTCCTTGAATGGTATCAAACCAAACTGAGTCTTTCCACCATCTACTAAAGAAAGTAATTCACCAAATGCCTCGGCAGCTTTCTGGCAATATTCCTTATTATAAGTAGGATTGTTCTGTGACTCCTTGTTCATCAAAGGACTACCTGCCCACAAATAGTTCTTACCTAAGTAACCAAGTGCAGCAATCTTTGTGATGCGGAGCTGGTTGCGACCCGAAGTAGCCAAACCAGCCTGCGTCTTATCCCAATCCACAGGAAGAAGGTCGGCAGCCTTACGCAAATCCTTTGCGATGCTATCAGCGCATGCTTGATAAGAGAGACGAGGCATATTGAACTGCTCTGTTGGCGAAAGCACTCGGTTGATATATGGGAGACCGCCAAAGTACTGAATCAACTCAAAGTGGAAGAAACCACGGAAGAAGTAAAGCTGACCTGCAATGAGGTTTTTCTCCTCCTGTGTGCAGTCAGTCATCTTATCGAGGTTCTCAAGACCCATGTTAGCCTTGCGGATGCCATACCAAGCACCTTTCCACAAAGACTGGTGCTTAAAGCGGTCATCATTCTTGGTCACATCCCATTCACCACGATCCATGAAACCTGAGCCCCAGCCATCATATTCAGACTGCCATCCCCAGAAATCACCTTGGTCTACCTTGTAGCACATGTGATAGTCAATACCGACGTTTAATATTTCATCCTCACCCCAGTTGAAGGAGTTAGTCCAGTAACCACAATCAAATTCTGGAATACAATTGTAGATTTCCTCCGTGAATCCCTGGAAGTTTTGGAAGTCCTTATAGGCTTCAGTAGGAGAAATATCCGACTCCTCCGCCTTATCCAAGTAATCAGTACAAGAAGAGAATGATGTTGCGGCAAGCATCAATCCACAAATTGCGATATATAATTTTGATATTTTCATTGTTGTCTAACTTTTTATAAAGTAAATTTAAGACCGAAGTTGAAACGCTTGACGGTAGGATAAGCTCCCTGGGAAGCAAGACCTGTACCAGCGAAGTTTGACTCACGGTCGTCAGGCATTCTAGACCATACCCAGAGGTTGTTACCATTGGCGAAAATCTTCAAGGTATTCAAGCCCAAAGACTTAATCCAACCACCTCTCCACTCGTAAGCAATTTCGAGGTTCTTCAAACGGATGAACGAACCATCGTAGTGGAAACGAGTTCCCTCGTAATAAGAAGGAGTAGAGTTCCAACGTGGCATTGGGGCATCAGCATTCTGATTGTCCTTCGACCAATAAGTACCCTCATCATATACGGTATCCATTTTTCCACCGAAAGTATTGAATGATACATAACGGTTCACATTGGTTACTCCATAGAACTGAGCGTAAACGCTGAAGCCTTTCCACTCACCACCAATAGAAGCACTGTAAGTGTTCTGAGGGGTACCGGTATAGCCGTAAGGCACGTTATCATTGGTATCAATCACACCATCACCATTGTAGTCGATGACGAAGTACTGACCCGGCAGTTTCTGGTTATCACCTGTATTTTGGGGTGTCATTGCAATCACATCATCCCAAGTTCTAGCATAGCCATTGTTTATATAGGAATGATCCTGACCAATGGAGAAGCCAGCTGTCTTTTGGTAATCTGGTGTCAACTTTGGATCGTCATACTGCTTGACCATGTTCTCTGCATGGGTCATATTGAAGTTACCCCAAAGGCGAAGGCCATTATGGAAAACCTTGTTGACACGAAGTTCCAACTCATATCCTGAAGTCTTCACCTTACCATAGTTGACGGTTGGAGCTGTAGTACCATAATAAGAAGGAATGGCACGAGATCCACCAGCAATCAAGATGTCGGAACGATCTTCATGGAAGAACTCCAAAGCTCCAGCAAAGAGACCACCGAGAAATGAGTAATCGATACCGAGGTTACGCTTGATTGATTTTTCCCAGTGTACATCAGGGTTTCCAACCTTCGATTGACGGTAGATGGTATATGGACTATCGGCAACATTCAAACCTGTACGGAGTGCGCCACCGTATGCCCACTGGTCTGCGTAAAGCCAACGATCACCCACATTGTCATCACCAACCTCACCATAAGAGTAACGGACCTTCAACATGTCGATGTATTTCTTGATTGGCTTGAAGAACTTCTCCTCGCTGATCATCCAACCGATAGCTCCAGAATTGAAGAAGGCGAAACGATTGTCCTTGCTAAACTTCTCGGAACCATTGTAAGCACCGTTGTATTCGAAGAAGTAGCGACCACCATAATTATAGGTAGCACGGAAAGCCCAGTCCTCACGATAGTGGGTAAACTCACTACCTGTAGCACGCTCTGTGCGGTTGAATACACCCATCGCCGAGATGTCGTGCTGTCCAAACTTGTTGCCCCAGTAAAGCTGTCCCTGATAGAAGAGATTGCGCTGAGTAGCCCAGTTATTAACGGAACCACCGCTTACTCCCCAAAGAATACCTTCCTGGAAGTCGAAACCAGTGTTAGAGTCCAATGAATTTTTAAGGGTCACCTCACCAGTGAGTGGATCTATCCACTTTAACTGAGGGGAGTGATTGGAATCCTCAATACCACGTTTTTCCTCGACAAAGGTATTATCCCAAGAAACAGAAGCACTCGCCTTCAAACCTTTCAAGATAAAACTTAAGTCTTGTTCCAGTGTAAAGTCGGTATTAACACGAGTGGTAGTAACAGTCTCGCTACCTGCCGTTGCCAAGTTTTGCACTGAGTTTGGTGCACCCAGGGAATTCTTAGGATAGTAACCCCATGTACCATCAGAGTAACGAGGCAAGAACACATCGTGAGGAGCACTATAGGCAGCCTGCCACAACTGGGTCTCATCCCAACCACTTACCTGCCAAGGGCGCTGTCTTGCGCCATAAGAACCAAAGAGGTTCATCTTCAGCTTGGTAGTCTTGGTCAATTTGAAGTCGAGGTTACTACGTGTATTCACACGGTTGAAGCCGTATCCACCGTTGTAGCCACGATTATTGTCCCAATGACGGAACATATCACCCTCATGGAGGAAGTCAACGGCAGCGAAGTAAGTCACAAACTTTGTACCACCCGAAATATTGACGTGAGGGTTGTAAGCATAACCTGTATTGCGGAAGAGTTCCTTTTGCCAATCCACATCAGGATACCGTTCATACTCATCACCAGGGTTACGATATTTCTCAAGGATTCCAGCAGGAGTAATGTCGCTCCAAGATACTGGAGTCAAGCCCAATTCGTGTTCGATAGCTTGGTTACGAACATACAATGCATCTGCACTGCCCAGAGAACCTGGGAGCAGGGAAACTTTCTTCATGGTCATGTTGACACCAGCCTCGATATGAGCCGGACCTTCCTGACCACGTTTTGTGGTAATCAAGATAACACCATTGGCACCCTTCACACCATATACGGCTGTTGCGGAAGCATCCTTCAATACAGAGATGCTCTGTACAGAACTAATATCGATACTTGCCATCGGGCGCTCCACACCATCCACGAGGACGAGTGGGTCACTGTTGTTCCAAGAACTTATACCACGAATCACAATCTTTGGGTCTTCCTCACCTGGAGTACCCGTAGATGACATGGTGATGACACCAGGCAAGTTACCAGTCAAGGCAGCACCAATGCTGCTGACACCACCGGCACGCTCCAGAGTCTTACCAGAGGTCTGGGTGATGGAACCCACGACAGAAGCTTTCTTCTGCTGACCATAACCTACGACCACCACCTCACCGATGGAGTTGTCATCGGACAGCGTGACGCTGATTTTTCTCTTTCCTCCCACCTTTACTTGCTTGGAATCCATACCTACGTATGTAAACACAAGAACAGAATTCTCAGATGGCACGGAAATCGTAAAGTTACCATCCATGTCGGTAATAGCACCTAGGCTAGGATTACCTTTAACCTTAATCGTTGCTCCGATCAGGTCTTCACCAGAACCGTCGACAACGTGACCCTTCACCGTGATCTTTTGCGCCTGTATCGTCAGGCTGCAAGTCAAACCCATGAAGAGCAAGGCTGCAGATCGTTTCATTGTTTGCATTTTTTTAACCATGTTCTTTCATTTTTGATTTACATTCTTAATACTTCAAAAAAAGGTTACTAACATCAAATGTTTACGCTGCAAAAGTACTACTATTGTGCGAAAAGCACTTTGCGAAATGTTACAAACACTTTACTTTGTGTAACAAACCTTTCGAGAGGTTACTTTTCCATTGTTTAACAGCTGTTTTAGGATGTAAACACCTCTTTGCGGTTTGTCCACCTGCATGCCCTGCATATTATAATAGGTGATCTGTATCACATCTGCATCGTTAGCAATTGTCTCAATTCCGTTTGTTCCCGAACCATACTGCTGCTCGTACCAGTCCTTGTACCAGTCGAAGCAAGCCTTGCCACATGCCTCCTCCATTCCATTGAAGGCAGGGGTTACCCTGCGGTTCCTCAAGTACTGGTCGATGTCGAGATAGGTGGCTGTGCCCGAAAGGGTCATGCTGAGGTTACCCAGCTGGTCGTGTACGTACTTATACTCTTGTCCGAAGGAGGAGGTATAGGAGGTAGCCCAAGTTCCGAAGTTTGGATAAACCTCATTTCCCTGCTCATCCTTGTGAGGGGTACCATCCATGTTGTAAGGACTCCAGTCTATCTCTGTAATAATAATAGGTGAAGTCTTGGCTACTGGCACACTCTCCAGAAACTTTTTCATCACATACTCTTTGCGCACGTTCATGTTCTTACCTCCACACGAGCTATACCATCCGGGATACCAATGAACAGCATAGCCCAAATTGTTGTATGGATCGGACACTGGGAACTTGGCATATCCCTTGTATTCCTGTTGCCAAACCATACCTGGCACCCAGATGATGCCTGTAAAGCCCTTTGTCTTGGAATTGGTTCGGAGCAAGTTGACAATGGGCTGAAAATAGGAAGTCATCGCATTGTCGGTATATTTACCATTATCGGTAATACGTACCGGCTCGTTTGCCAACTCAATAGAAATCTGACCAGAGTGCTGCTGCACATACTCATTCTGCGCAAATATCCACCATACTCGCTTCAAGTACTGCTGGTAGGTCTTCTTGGTTCCTAAAATAGTGGAATCCTGCACATCGAGGTCGCTAGGACAAACCCCAGGAGGACGAACCACCACATAGAGTCCATGCGAAATAGCCTTCTTGATAATAGGAACATAAAGTGACTCCAGATACTTCTTGAAGAGAGATTCGGAGAAGTTGCTGTTGTCAGCCTCGCCCGTCACATAGTTGCCCTGATTGTCCTTGTAATGCCAATAACCACTGGAAGCTCCCTGTGCATTGGTCCAGCAAGGATCTAGGTGGAGACGGAACACCGTACAGTAAGCACCCTGCTTATGATCGGTCATCGCAGTGAAAAGTTTATCGAAATACTCGATGCACTTTTCCGTCATGTCATCCCCCGTATGGTTACCCCAACGATTGCCATTGAAGTAAGGACTCGGGGTATCCATGACCCCATGTAAGACAACAGTCTTACCATTGGCATCTACCAGGTTCTTACCCTGCACACGGAGTGCCGGCAGATTATCTGCAGCCAGTCCCGCCATTGACAGCATAGCCATAGCGAGTGATATTAACATTTTCTTTCTGTTCATTGTTATAATTATTTTTAGATTTATCATTATTTGTCTGTCACCTTATTATATTATGAAAGATTGTCAGGTTCCAGTTTACAGAAAAGGATGCTGGTCTTTTAAAATAGAACGGCGCGTAATCACTACGCACCATTCCCGAAAACCAATTAATCATGATTCTATATAAAAACCATAATATCAAAATCTTTTAGAAATTCTAAACCTATTCTACAAACTATTATGTATAAACCTAACTAACCTAAATATTCAAAATATATACAACTTAAAAACCGATGCAAAGATACTCCTAATCTATCATATACACTTTATAATAAGTAACCAATAGTTTTTCTCTCGTATCACATGTAACATTATCTTTACTCTACGTAACATTTTAACATCTTTTTAGCACAAATCTATAAAAAACATACATTTCCGTGCACTATTCTCCCATAAATTTTGTATTTTTGCAAACGAATATAAAAAAGCCAAAAGACAATGAAACCAAGAATCATGATGATTTCCATGAAATCAAACCTCAGAACAATGAGATACATCGGTCTTTTACTGATGTTTATCTTCTGTCTCACTGCGCAGAACATGATGGCGCAGCGAGGAAAACTTTTCAATTCAGACAACCAGCTTTCGAGCAACCTTGCCACGCAGGTGTTCCAGGATTCAAATGGTTTCATTTGGATTGCCACCCGTAACGGCTTGAATATCTATGATGGCTATAACTTTATGGTCATCAGAAAAGCCTACAACAACAGTAACGGGCTCAACAGCAACTATATCAACTGTATAACACAGGATGAAAAGGGGCGTATTGTGCTGGGAACAAACAAGTCGCTGCTTATACTTAATGGTAAAAGGTTCTGCAACGTACCTATGCTCGATTCAAGAAATAAGCCTATAAACACTTACGTTAACCAGGTAAGCCGTTTGCACAATGGCGATATTGCTGTCGTTACCTCCGGTTACGGCATCATGACCAAGAAAATAGATGCAAACGCCTGTTACACCATGAAAGGAGAAGTGGAGAACCTGAAATACATACATAAGATTCTGGAAGACAAACAAGAAAGGCTCTGGATTATCCTGGAAAACGGAAAGCTGTTACGGAAAGAAAAGAACGGCAAGCTTGTTTCACGCATCATGGGAACAGAGCAACTTAACACACAAGATATCAGGCAAGACAACAAGGGCAACATTTATCTTGCTACCAAGAATGATGGTGTTTACCTTCTCAAGGCAGGTTCAACCGTCTTCACCAAGATAGCCGGCATAGGCAATCTTCCTATTGACAACATCTATATCAGCCGCGACCAGCGCTTGTTTATCGGTTGCGATGGTATGGGTATCTTCGTGTATAATCCTGTAACAGGATTCTTGCAAAATAATCCTCTGTTCTGCCATGAAGTAAATCTTGCCAAGAGCAAGATTACCAGCATTATAGAAGATTCTACGGGAAACATCTGGGTGAGTATGCTCCAGAAGGGCGTATTCATGCAGTCGCAGGCTCAATGTGATTTCAACTATATGGGCTACCGTTTGGGCAACCGCAACGTGATAGGCGAAAATAGCATCACAAGTCTGTGTCCCAATCAGGGCAATCAAGTCTGGGTGGGCACCGACAAGGATGGTCTTTACCTCTTTGACCTAAAAACCGGTAGTATCAACAGCCATTTATTAAGCAACACCACGGTACTGACACTCTGCAAAGACCAGAAGGGCAGAACATGGGTAGGAACCTATACTAACGGCATCGGACTGATAGATGCGGGGGGATCTTTCCATCCATTCAGCCTAGGCATTGGCAACCAGGCGGGCATCTTCGATATCCAGGAAGACCCGCAGGGCAATGTATGGTTTGCTACCATGGGCAAAGGACTTTTCCGCCTTTCTCCAGATGGAAGCATCAAGCATTGGAAAACACAAGATGGTGCCGACAACAACCTGAAAAAGAACAGTATTCCTAATGATTACCTCATAAATCTTAGCATCTCAAAAGATGGTAAGCGGGTTTTCGTAGCCACTTCTGTGGGTCTGGCTTGCTATGACCAGCAAAAAAACAGCTGGACTTCCACTTTCGGTGGCGTCAACTGTCTGAGCAAGGGCAGTTTCTCTCATTGCGTTTATTCTGACAGCAAGAACCGCGTATGGTTTGGCACTGAAGACGGCGCAATCTGCTATGATCCGAAGAAGGGATATGCTCATCCGAAGATCTATAACACAGAACTTGGACTTTCTGACAACTGCGTAACCAGCATCATAGAAGATTACAAGGGCAGAATCTGGATAGGAACTACCTGTGGTTTAAACCAGATAGATACAGAAAAAGGTACCATCAACAAGTACTACTCAGACAATGGCTTGCAGAGCAATGAGTTCAGCGATGCAGCAGCCTGCACGCTCTGGGGAGGAAAGATGCTGGTGATGGGCGGAACCGGCGGTATCAACTGGTTTGATACGGACAAGGTGAAACAGCATCCTTGGCAGGCAAAAGTTACCATATCAGGACTTTTTTTGGGCAACAAACCTATATACCAGGATATTGAATCGGGCATCTATACTATCACCGACAAAAGTGCCTACAACAGCGACAAGTTCTCCTTATCTCATGAAGACAACACCTTCACCATCCACCTGTCTACTCTTACATATAATAATGTAGAGCAGATCAGTTACGCCTACAGCATCAATGGTGAGGATTGGCGAACCATACAGTCTGGCATGAACGAGCTGTCATTCTCACACATGCCAGCAGGTACCTATAAGTTCCGTGTCAAGGCCATCTGCAACGGATACGAAACCCCTGTCAAGGAGTTCTCCATCATCGTTCACCCAGCCTGGTACGCCAGCATCTGGGCAAGAATCTGCTATCTGCTTGCCTTCCTGGGGCTCTGTCTGCTCTATATCAAGCACCGCAAACGCAAGATGGAAGACCAGCTCATATTGCAGCAGCATATCCATGCGGAAGAGATGGGCGAAGCAAAACTGAAGTTCTTCATGAACATCAGCCACGAAATCCGTACCCCATTGACCCTTATCCTCACTCCGCTGTTCACGCTGATTAAGGAAGATAAAGACGCTCACCGACAGGGCATCTACGATATGATGCGTAAGAACTCGGAACGAATCCTGCACCTGATTAACCAGATGATGGACCTGAGAAAGATTGACAAGGGACAGATGGTAATACGAATGAGCGAGACAGAAATGGTATCCTTCATGCAGGATGAATACGAACTATTCAAACAGCAGGCTATCGCCAAGAACATCGACTTCAGGTTTACGCATGATGCCGACAAACAACCTCTGTGGATAGACCGCAACAATTTCGACAAGGTGCTGATGAACCTGCTCTCCAACGCCTTTAAGTTTACCCCTACGGGCGGCAAGATTCTCATGTCGCTCACTCATACAGACGCACATGCCTATATCTCCATCAAGGACAATGGAGTTGGCATCCCTAAGGACAAGCTGGAGACCATCTTCCAGAGATTTTACCAAAGTCCGACAAGTTCCACCGACCGCAACATCGGCACTGGCATCGGACTCGACCTGGCCCGCTCGCTGGTAGAATTGCACTACGGAACCATCTCTGCCCGCAACAACGAAGGCGAGAAGGGAAGCAAGTTTGACCACGGAAGCGAGTTCATCATCCGCATCCCATTGGGCAAGGAACATCTCAAGCCGGAAGAACTCATCGAGGAAGAAGAAGTGAAAGAAGGAGAGAACCTGGAGCTTGCCGAAGCGGAAAAGGAAGAACAGCTTGCAGAAAACAATGCCCATCCAGCCGAAGCATTGAACCATTCTGCAACAACCTCAACCTTAGCCAAGGGAGCCAAGGCTGAAATCGTAATCGTGGAAGACGAAGAGGACATTCAAGATTACCTGAAGACCCAGCTCTCCAGCGACTTCAAGATTCGCACCTACCCTAACGGAAAGGTGGCATTGAACGAGATCCTGAAAAATAAGCCAGACCTTATCATCAGCGATATCATGATGCCGGAAATGGACGGAACCGCCCTCTGCACCAAGTTGAAATCAAACATCAACACCAACGATGTGCCTATCATCCTGCTCACTGCCATGAGTCGTGAGGAAGACCAGTTGAATGGTTTGCAGACAGGTGCTGACGCCTACATCATGAAACCATTCAACATGGACATCCTGCACCGTACCATATTGAACCTCCTCTCCGTGCGCCGCACCTTGCGCAACAAGTTTAGCGGCAAGGAGAGCCAAGAGGACAAGGTGAAAAACGTGGAACTGAAATCGGGCGACGACCTGCTCATGGACAAGGTGATGCAAGTTATCAACGACAAAATGATGGACGAGGAGCTGAACGTGGAGATGATAGCCAAAGAAGTGGGTATCAGCCGTGTTCACCTGCATCGCAAGATGAAGGAGCTAACCAACCAGACCCCACATAGCTTCATCCGCAACATCCGTCTGAAACAAGCAGCTAAGTTGCTGAGAGAATCGCACAAGAATGTCACCGAGGTAATGTATGTCTGCGGTTTCTCCAACCCTGCAAGCTTCAGCACCATGTTTAAGAATCTATATGGTTGCTCACCACGTGATTACATGAACGAGCAACAAGATAAGGAATAAGAAAAGAAATTATAACAGCAAGCAACCGAAATGATACAAATCATAAAGTGTTAGTTACATATTAGCATGCAATTCTCTCGGGAAAGCAGTAATTTTGCAGCAGATTTTTTAAAATTAGAATAAAATGAAGAAATTTGCAATCTTATCGCTTTCCCTGACGCTTGCTGCCGCAGCACAGGCGCAGACAGCTGAGTTTGACTATTTCAAGTATGCGGGCAATGACGCTCGCTTCAATGTTGAAATCGACAAGACTCACCAGTATTACAACCCGGTGCTGGCTGGTTTCTATCCAGACCCATCACTCTGTCGCGTAGGCGACACCTACTATCTGGTAAACTCTTCGTTTACCTTCTTCCCAGGTGTGCCTCTCTCAACCAGTAAAGACCTGGTCAACTGGCAGCCTGCCGGTCATGTTCTCGACCGCACATCACAGGTTCCATTGAAGGGCCAGCAGGTATCAGCCGGTATCTTCGCACCAGCCATCAGCTATAACAAGAAGAACAAGACCTTCTATATGATTACCACCAATGTGGGAGCCGGCAACTTCTTTGTGAAATCAAAAGATCCTTCCAAAGGCTGGAGCGAGCCTATCTATCTGAAGAAGATTGACGGCATCGACCCTAGCTTCTTCTTCGATGACAACGGAAAGGGATATATCGTGCATAACGGTCCGGTAGTTGGTGGTGCCGACTATGAGGGTCAGCGTGCTATCCGCTGCTTCGAATTCGACGTGAAGGGCGACAGCATCAAGGGCGACTTCAAGGAGATTCTGCGTGGCGGAACCCATGTAGAGGCGCGTCCTATCTGGATTGAGGGTCCTCACCTCTTCAAGAAGGGCAAGTTCTATTATCTGATGTGTGCAGAAGGTGGTACAGGCGGATGGCACAGTGAGGTTATCCTGCGTGCCAAGAATCCGATGGGACCATGGGTGGAATGCCCTAACAACCCTATCCTTACCCAGCGTACCGGTCTCGACCCTAACCGCAAGGACCCAGTATCAAGTGCCGGTCATGCCGACATCGTAGAAGATGGCAAGGGTAACTGGTGGGCTGTATTCCTGGCTTGCCGTCCATACGAAGAGGATATGTACAACACAGGTCGCGATACTTATCTCCTGCCTGTAACCTGGAAAAATGGATGGCCAGAGATTCTTGCCAAGAATACTCCTATCTCTACCGTTGGAGAGAAGGCTGGTTTGAAACCTGCCGCAAAGAATGAGTTCTCAGGCAACTTCTCTTATGTGGATAACTTCGATGCAGATAACAATAAGGTAGGTCTGAAAGAGTTGAATCCACGCTGGATGTTCCTCCGCGACTTCGTTGACTGTTACAAGGTAGAAAACGGCAAATTGAAGTTCAATCTCCTGCCAGGCAATATCTACAAGCGTGAACCGATGTCTGCCATCTGGGCACGTCAGCAGCACGGCACCTTCACAGCTGAGACAGAAATCAACTTTACTCCTCGCAACGACAAGGACATCGCAGGTCTGGCACTTCTCCAGAAGGAAGACCACAACTTCGTATTGGGTAAGACCATGAAGAAGGGCAAGCTGATGATTACTCTGACCCGTGCCGAGAAGAACAATGTTACTATCGCCTCTGCTCCTATCAAGGCTGGCAAGCTGAAGCTGAAGGTAGAAGGTCATGACAGATATTATGATTTCTATTATGCCGAAGAAGGCGGCAACTGGCAGCTGCTTGCCAAGGGGGTGGACGCCTCTAACCTGAGCACCCAGAAAAGCGGCGGCTTCATCGGTGCCTGCATCGGTCTCTATGCTTCTTCCAACAAGGAATAAGGATTTGAGAAAAGATTAATATTTTAGGAATAGATAATAAAAGAAAAGGTTGATACCTCGCGTTTTGCCTGGTATCAACCTTCTTCTTTAGTATTGACTCCACTTTAAAAAGTGGAATCAACTTTTTTTTACCAGAAAAGTTTCACAATAGAAAAAGGAGGTATGAAACATGGATTAGAGCTGACGTAATTCAAAAAAATCTGTGTAAATCTGTGAAATCCGTGGGACATAAAAAAATCCCACAGATTACACAGATTTACACAGATTCTTTATTGTTTACTTTATTAAAGTGGGCTCAGTATTATTACTTGATTTATTTTAAAACCGTTTATCTTATAGTTGAACCTTTACTGCCTTCCCGTCATATTCCACGCTCTTGCTTGCCTGCATAGGCTGATCGCCTGTTCCGCTATCAGCTCCCACCAGCACGATGTGGAATCTGCGATGCTTGAGCATTCCCTTATAACTACCCTTACGGGAGGCGATGCTCAGGGTTCTTCCTGCTTCATCCCACACAAACTTGATTTCAGAGAATTTACCCTTTTCGTAGTTATAGTTGTCGCCCTCGTCCTCATAGAGCGTAAACGTTCCATTGGCACCAGGATAGACACGGATTTCCAACTCATCCCAAGGTTTCTCAGAACTGTATTGTACATCAGGACCGAATGGCAGAATGGTACCGGCCTTGATGAATACAGGCATGATGTCGATAGGACAAAGGCGCTGGATATCCTGGCCACCCTCATACTGGGTGTTGCTCCAGAAATCATACCATTTATTACCCTTTGGCAAGTAAACATTCACAGGCGCAGCTGCCTTCCTTACATCAGGATAGATGGTATGGCCCTTCTTCTCCTTATCCTTCCAGGTGTATAAAGGATCGGTTACCGGCTTCACCAGAATGTTGCGCCCGAAGAGATACTCATCGTTCAGGCGGGAAGCCTTTTTGTCTGCCGCATAGTCCATCACCAGGGCACGCATCATGCTTCCGCTATTCTGCACGCAGTCGCTTGCTGTACTGTAAATGTAAGGAAGGAGACGATAGCGCAGCTTGATGCTCTTAATCATGGCATCATAAGCCCAGTCGCCCTGTTTTCCGAATTCATACAGTTCGCTTACCATCGGTGCAGAACAGTGGTTGCGCATCAATGGCATGAAGGTTCCCCATTGCATCCAACGGGTCTGCAATTCCTGAACAGCAGGATTCTTAGGATTCTGTTCAAACTCCCAGTAGAAGAAACCACCCAGGTCGGTATTCCAGAAAGGAATGCCACAGAGCGAGAAGTTCAAACCCGATGGAATCTGATTCTTCATCTCGTTCCAGGAAGCTAACACATCGCCGCTCCAGCAGAGAGTGCCATAATGCTGTATACCAAAACTGCCGCTTCGGGTCATCTGGAACGAACGCTTTGTGTTGCCCTTCATCGCTCTCTGATGCTCATAGATGCTCTTGTTATGCAATAATGGGAAGGCGTTTTTCACTCCAAGCCATGAACCGTCGTAGGTCTGGTAGTTCTCATCACCCGGTTTCTCAAAATGGTCTGGTTCCGTAGAATCGGTCCACCAGGCATCGAATCCCATTTGGTAGAGATGACTAAGATATTTCCAATAGAGGTCGCGAGCCTTCGGATTGAAGACATCGTATGGCATCACGCCATTGTTTCTTGGCCAGGTATCGAAAGGAAGGAGAGCATTCATCTTCTTCAGCTCACGATACTGTTCGGTCCAAGGACCAAAACTTGACCAAATGGAAATCATCAGGTGGGCATCGTTCTTGTGAACATACTTCACCATCTCCTCCGGACTCTTCAAACGAGGCTCGCCCTGTGCCTTCATCTGCTTCATATCAGTAGGAAGATACTTGGCATAAGCTGGGTCGCCCACCTTATTAATATAATATGGGTTCTGGAACTTCATCGCATTCCAGTTGGAATCGCATCCCCAATATTGCCAATCCTGCACGATGGCATCGGTAGGAATCTTCAGTTCGCGATACTTATCCAATACGCCTGCCAGTTCGTCGCTGGTCTTATAGCGCTCGCGGCATTGCCAGAAGCCCATTGCCCATTTCGGGAACATGGTTGCCTGTCCGGTGAGTTCACGGATGCTGGCGATGACTCCATCCTGCGTACCATCCTTGTACATGAAATAGTAGTCAGCGCAGGTTCCCACTTCGCTGGTAAAGGAAGTGCATGATGGCTGGTTGCTATTGTTCCTGGATGCTACCACATCATTGAAATAGGTTTTTCCCGCATTGTCCCAGTAAAGACCATAGCCCTTCTCGCTGGTGAAATAAGGGATAGCAATGTAAGTGTTATGATTCCAGAGTTCAATATTCTGGCGGCCACGCTGATTCATGTAAACATCACGCAGCTGTCCCAAGCCATAGATGGCCTCGTCGTCGGCAAGACGGAAGTCCTGCTCTATGCGGTACTTACCCTTGTTGGCTTCATCCTTGCGGGCTTCCAGACGGGTCTTCGTATCGGTAAGCAACAGTTTTCCATCCTTCGAAAGGAAGCGGATTTCGCCTGTCTGCTGATTCAGTTCGACGGAAATGAAACTAGACTTAATATTTACAATATCCCCGTTTTCCAGTATTTGAATACCCTTCATCTGCTGAGGTTTCAAGATGACAGAATAGCTTTTCTTCTGAACGGAAGCACCAACACCGGCATCTGATTTCAAGATACGGACGATGGATGGTGAATAGAATTCGATGGTTACATTCTGTTGAGCCACCTGACGGGTGATGGACTTGGCAGCCGCACCTTTCTGGGTGCTTGCCACCTTTACGCTCTTGGCGCTGAGTTCACTTGGAACACCAACGGCAGCGATGCCCAAAAGGGCAATGAGAGATAAATTCCTTAGCATACTTTTGTTTATTTTATTAGAGGGTTTATGATTTATCCAATTCCAAATACATAGGATTGGATTTCTGCTGCAAAGGTAATGCTAAATGTTAGAAAAGGGATAAAACAAATGATGATTCGAGTGGTACATTTGTTGAATCATACCGAAAAAGCCCCTTCCAAGGCTATTCCGGCACGATTTATCTATATTCTGAAGGCAATACGCCAAATTCCTTCTTAAAACACTTTGTGAAATAACTGGGCGAACTGAAGCCCGTCCTCTCCGCAATTTCATTCACGGTGAGTTTGCCTTCCTGAAGCAAAGAAGCTGCACGATGAAGGCGGATACTGCGGATAAATGCAACAGGTGTAGTCTCGATCAGAGCCGTCAGCTTTTTATAAAGTCCCGTCCGCTCCATGCAGAGGTCCCTCGCCAGTTGCTCTACACCATATTCGCCATCTTCAAGATGCTGCTCTACCAGAGCACGCACCTGAAGTATCAGCTCGGGCTCCTGATTAAGAGTTTCGGCTGTTTCCTGCTGCTGGCTATCCGCTGGCAATAAAGGAACTTCATCTTTAATAGAATCAGTATTTATTACATTTATCCTCTTTCTTCTACGAAGATAAAGAGTGATAATGCCCACCAAAGTCGCAAGGAAGACAACAAAGCCAGCTATCGCCCATCCCGACTGCCACCAGGGCTGGTCTATCGTAAAAAAGAGACCCAACATAGGTGAAACATAGATTAGACCATCGTGATAGGTTCCCAGCCAGATGGCTCCTTCCTTATCACGATAAACTGTATTGATGCCCGTGGTGAGCGATTTTCCATCAGGTAAAGACAATTCCCTTACCTCGCGTGGAGTAGTTCCCAACTTGAAGTCGAACATCAGATAACCATGCTGACTGCTGATCAAAGCCTGATTATCTGATGACATATTCAATGTATGCAAGATGTAATCGCATGCGAATATCCTGGCAAACTTCCGGGTTTCCGGATTAAAATGCAGGAAAATGGAAGCATCCGCCTTGTTCTTCTCACCACGTCCGGTCCTAATCTGGTAAAACTGTCCGCTCAGCGTCTGAATAGTGAGCGAGGTTTTCCGATAATGCTGAGCTTCGGCTGTTGAATAGGCAGAAGCGGCATAAACCAGCTTATCTTTCTGAAAAACCGCCACGATTCCCGAATCCATGAAAGCATAAACTTGTTTGCCATCAGTATCCAAATCCTGCAGATACCCCCATTCCTTCTTCAAGTGGATAAGATTGCCATCCTGCGTATTGAGCAGCGAATCACCCATAACAACCCAGACATTCTTCCTGCTATCTACAAACAGGTCCTGAATAGCATTCCCAGTAGGAGTGTTTGGGATTATCCTCATCTTATTCTCTTTTCCATTTCCTGGCAGAGAATCAAGAGAATGTTCCTGAAGTCTGCCCTCTGAAAGCAGAATACAGAATATCTTCTGGTATTCCTTTACCCAAAGTCTATCCTGGCTATCAGCATAAAGATGCGTCTGCCCCTTGTATTTCGTGATGCTTTCTGCCTTTTCTGCAGGAAGAGGGATAAAGGTGAAACGCCTTCCATTGTAGAGATTGATGCCCTTGCGAGTTCTCACTGCCAACCTGCCATCTGCCAACTGTATCATCTGTAGGATACAATTATCAGAAAGGCCCTGTTGGGTATTGAGCACATAGAAATAATCGTTTGTCTCTACCTTCTGGGCTGAACCGGTAAGTATCCAGCCCCAAAAGCAGAGGAAAACGATGCATAGTTTGATGATATATGGTTTATAACTTCTCATGGATTCTTAAGAAGGCTGATACCTCGCGTTTTGCCAGGTATCTACCTTCTTCTTTTATTTATTCTTTACGATATCCAAAGTCATCTTGCCAACCCAGATAGCGCTCTTGCCGTTCTGGTCGATTGGCACCGGTTTGCCATCGAGATTATTCAGATACTCCAACTGCTTGAAGTAGGTATGGCTATGACCGCCCAGTATCAGGTCGATGTCACGGGTGGCTGGGGCTACCTCAGAATCGTCGATGCCATCTATCTTCCAGCCCAGGTGGGAGATGCAGATGATGACATCACACTTCTCTTTCTTCTTCAATATCTCTGTCATTTCCTTTGCCTTGGCGATAGGATCGAGATACTTGATGCAGCCATAGTTGACTTCGGTTACCAAGCCGGCAAGTTCCGGACACAAGCCGAAAACGCCAATCTTCAGTCCCTTGCGCCTGATAATGGTATAAGGCTTTACGACATTTGCCAGTTCGGTACCGGTGAAATCATAGTTGGAGCAGACGATAGGAAACTTCGCCATCTTGAAGATGCGCACCATGTTGTCTATTCCGAAATCAAACTCATGGTTTCCGATGGTAGCAGCATCATATTTCATCTCGTTCATCAGTCCTACTTCCACATCTCCCTTGAAGAGAGAGTAATAAGGTGAACCCTGCGAGAAATCGCCACTGTCAAAGAGCAGCAAGTCGGGATTCGCCTTACGCTCCTGCTTGATCATCGCCACCCTACGGAGGAAACCGCCACGATTGGCAGTTGCCGTATCTGCGAGATTCGGATTGATGGGCATTACGCATGAATGCGTATCGTTGGTATGGAGCACTACGAGTTGCTTTACCACCTTTGCCTCTTTCTTAGCTTTAGCCTGAACGGCTGCCGGCTGCATCATGAAGGATGCCAGAGCCAGACCTATATATAATAATGTATGTTTCATCAGAATTATCAACTATAAACTATTAACTATTCTACCACGCAGCGACCTTCAATCTTAGATTCCACCATCTTGCCCTGTGCCTGCATCTCACGGAAATAATTCATGATGATGTAGCGCACATTGTTCTCTTTCTGCTTAGGAGCAAAGACATCGGTTCCGCTCTTGAAGGCTACGAGCTGGTCATTACCTCCGGCAAGATAATCGAGGGTTGCAACGCGGTAATTCTTCTCCGGATCAACTGGTTCACCGTCCAGCGTAACGCTCTTCAGTTTTCCATCCTTGGTGATTACCATTCTAACAGCATGGCTCAAGCCTTCGCCGCCACGATGAGCTATCTGCTGGAAGAGTTCCAGAACCTTATCGCCCTTCAGGGTCAGGAAACAGATTTTGTTCTCGAAAGGAGCCATATCGTTCACATCGCCTACAGTAACCTTACCCTTGGCAAGATTAGAACGGATGCCACCCATATTGTAAACAGCGAAAACAGGCTGTTCTTCAAACAGCTTGCCACCCCATACCAGGATGTCACAGAGCAAGTTACTGAGTTCGCTCTCCGGACGGTGACGGGTCATATCATGAGCAATATGACCTACAACAGGGCCCATGATACTGTCTACCTTACTCTTATAAGGAGCGATAAATCGGGTAGCCTCAGCATCAGGCTGTGCATCCCATTTCTGATCAACCAATATTCGGGTTCTCTCCACCTTCGCCACCTTGTATTTCTGGGCGAAAGCCGGACTTGCCATCAGCAGCATCACCGTTGATGCAAGTGCCACCTTCATACCATTCTTTTTCTTCATATTTATTGTTATCTTAATGTTTTGGAGTGCAAAAATACAAAATAAATCTGTGAAATCCGTGAAATCTGTGGGAAAAGACGCTGACCAGAAAGAAAAATAGTTAAATCTGCGAGAAAAAAGAAAGAAAGTGTCTGAAAATTTGCGAGATACAAGAAAAAGTAGTAACTTTGCACCCGCTTTTCGGCGTAACCGCTGTTGTCTGGGCAGAAGTGTTGTCCAAGTCCATGTTGCGTTGGAACGACAAACAATTTTTAATTTTATACAAAAAATGGATTTGATTAAAGTTGCTGAAGAAGCATTTGCAACCGGCAAGAAGTTCCCTGAGTTCAAGGCAGGTGATACTATCACAGTCGCTTACAAAATCGTCGAGGGTACTAAGGAGCGTATCCAGCTCTATCGTGGTGTTGTTATCAAGATCTCTGGTCATGGTGACAAGAAGCGTTTCACAGTTCGCAAGATGTCTGGTACTGTAGGTGTTGAGCGTATCTTCCCTATCGAGTCACCAGCTATCGATTCTATCGAGGTGAACAAGCGTGGTAAGGTTCGTCGCGCTAAGTTGTATTACTTGCGTAAGCTTACTGGTAAGAAGGCTCGTATCGCTGAGAAGAAGACTGTAGCTAAGGGTGCAGAATAATTTTTCTTAGGAGACCTAATCAGAAAAAAATAAAGGGAATCCAGTCTCACGACCGGGTTCCCTTTTTTATATCTACAATCTTATACCGAAAAACAACTATCTTTACAATTCAATAAATCATGGCTGCCTACTAAACCAACCATGCTCCATTCTTTTATTTTTCGCCCGCATCATAATTCACGAGCCCATCCTCCGTGCCGTGTAAAGCACCTTGGAAATCATCCCAACTCTGGAATCCGGCGAGCAGCGCCAACTTGTCCAAAGTCTGGCGGGAAGGCTTCTCCTTCCCTTTCAATACATCCCACATTTTGTGGAAAACATGTGCCTTGCCAACCTTCTTTTCTATGTGTTCAGCAAGGACTTTCAAATCCTGTTTCATAACAACCCTCTCATATTTACTAACTGGGAGCAAAAGTACTGAAAAAGAATGAAACAGAGTACATTTTTCCCGACTTTTTTATGTTTTGGGGTAAAAAAAATGCTTTATATCATAAAAATGCTGTTTTTTAGGGCTTTTTACGAAACAGAAGTCCAATATCTCAATCATTTTTTGTAACTTTGCGCCAAATTCCAAAATACATTTCTTAGAAGATGAAAGAATTAGCACTTAAGTACGGATGTAATCCAAATCAGAAACCTTCTCGCATCTATATGGATGACGGAAGGGAGCTTCCTATCGAAGTGATCAACGGCCGTCCTGGCTACATCAACTTCCTGGATGCCTTCAATTCCTGGCAATTGGTCAAGGAACTCAAGGCTGCTACAGGAATGCCTGCTGCCGCTAGTTTCAAACACGTTTCTCCTGCCGGTGCAGCTATCGGCTTGCCTCTGAGCGACACATTGAAGAAGATTTACTTCGTTGATGATGTCAAGTTTGAGCTCTCTCCATTGGCTTGTGCCTATGCTCGTGCGCGTGGCGCTGACCGCATGTGCTCTTATGGCGACTTTGTTGCGCTGAGCGATGTATGCGACGAGGCTACAGCCCTCCTCATCAAGCGTGAGGTGAGCGATGGTGTCATTGCTCCTGGCTATACTCCTGAGGCTATCGAGGTTCTGAAGGAAAAGCGCAAGGGTACCTACTGCGTTATCAAGATTGATCCTGACTATGTGCCAGCTCCTATCGAGCGCAAGCAGGTGTTCGGTGTTACCTTCGAACAGGGACGCAACGAGGTGAAGCTTGATGATCCTGCTCTCTTCGAAGATGTTCCTACCAAGAACAAGACTTTCACTCCTGAGGCTAAGCGCGATCTGATCATCTCGCTCATCACCCTGAAGTATACTCAGAGTAACTCTGTATGCTACGTAAAGGATGGTCAGGCTATCGGTATCGGTGCCGGTCAGCAGAGCCGTATCCACTGTACCCGTCTGGCTGGTTCTAAGGCTGATGAGTGGTGGTTGCGCCAGTGTCCTAAGGTGATGAACCTGCCTTTCAAGGAGAAGATTCGTCGTGCCGACCGCGACAATACCATCAATGTCTACATCTCTGATGAGTGGGAGGATGTATTGCAGGACGGCGTTTGGGAGCAGTTCTTTACTGAGAAGCCTGAGCCATTGACCCGCGAGGAGAAGAAGGCTTGGATTGCACAGAACAAGGGTGTATCATTAGGTAGTGATGCTTTCTTCCCATTCGGCGACAATATTGAGCGTGCTCATAAGAGTGGTGTTGAATACATAGCAGAAGCAGGCGGTAGTATCCGTGACGATCATGTTATTGATACCTGCGATAAGTACGGCATCGCTATGGCGTTTACTCACGTTCGCCTCTTCCATCACTAATTTATTATATAATTAAGGTATATGAGTGAAATTGACGATATTATCATGGGCGGTATGGTCTTCAAAGGCGGCGGTGGTCCTAAGAAGGATGACGACGACAAGGTGAAGACCAAAGCCAAGAAGAAAAAGTATATAACGGGTGCTCACGGTAGTGGCTCTGCCCGTCAGAAGGCAAAGTATCGCCAGCAGAGAGCCAATCGTAAATCCCAGAAGAAGAAATAATACTTCTCTATCATAAATACATGTTTCGCCCGTGTGCTGTCTGATAACAGCGCACGGGCGAACTGTTTTCTGATAGCGGGAGCCATGAATAGAGTACTGGCAAGCGAAAGACAGGATACTAGTATTCGAAGAACAGCCCACTAGCTACATAGACGCTAGTGGGCTGTTCTTCTTAAACAGTCATCAAATTCCAGGGGAAAAGTGGTAGAAGTAACGGACATCGAAAAACTCTTCACTCTTCACCTTTTCTTCGGGAACCCCTGTGTTTATCGGCATTCCGAGGGGTGAAGAGTTTCTTCTGACTCTTCACCCACTCTTCACCACTCTTCACCCGTACAACCTCAAGCAAGTTTGACCTGTACGGTTGAAACGCCCTGAAAGGGCAGAAGCTCCTAGCCCAGGGCAGCGCCCTGGGTATAATAGCAATCTGTAAGACGCCCTGTAAGGGCAAAAGCTTTGTATATAGCCCAGTATTTTAAAGCTTTTGCCCTTACAGGGCGACAGGTTTGCGTCCGTAATTACCCAGGGCGATGCCCTGGGCTAGGAGCTCGAAATGCCGATAAACACTGGGGTTTCCGGCCGAAAGGTGAAGAGTGAAGAGTAAAACGGTTACTGGTTCTTTACACTCTTAACGCCCCTGCCCTTCGTTAGATGAAGGGTTACAGGCTTCAATTGATGCTTGCCGTGGTCATAAATGATGGCTGGGTCCAGTCGTCTACCATCAAAGCTAACCTCGAAATGAAGGTGCTCTGTGGTAGCCCTACCAGTGCGGCCCGTCAAACCGATTACCTGACCAGCCTTTACCTTATCGCCCTTCTTCACCTTGTTCCTACTCTGATGACTGTAGAGCGTCTCGAAACCATAAGCATGCCTGATACGGATGCAGTTGCCGTAACCATAGAAGGGTCCTGATGCAACAACCTTACCATCAAAGGCAGCCACAATCTCATCATTCGGACACGTCTTGAGGTCAACTCCCGAATGGCGGCGCTTGCCACCATAAGGACTGATTACCTTAGCACCCGGCAAAGGATAAGCCCAGGCGGTCTTTTCTATCTTTTCCAAATCGAGCTCGAAAGTATTGGTAATGGTAAACGGATCATTAACCTCATCAGGGTCGAGCGTCATTCCATCTCCTATTCCACCCTTTTTCTTGCCAGAAGCCTCCTTGTCAGCCTCAGCATTTCTTCCTACAGAAGAATCCTTGCCACCGATAACCGAAGCGATGACACGGGCACCATGCTTGCGGAACTGCACGGTCTGGCAGCGCAACTTATGCGATTTCAACTCTACGAAAGTTTCCGGATTCAACCTACCGCCATTCACCATGATAGAGAAGTCACAATAAGTTTCACCCTCCTTAGAGCCTACAATGGCAATCGTCTGTCCGGCATCTACATGCTGTCCTACCTTAACCAGGTTCTCGGCATTGTTGGCATAAACGGTTTCCAGACCGCAATCGTGGCGCACCACGATGACATTACCCATTGATTCCGACTTTCTGGAAAGTCGCACATAACCTTCGAGCATCGCCTTGACAGCATCGCCTTTAGAGGTAGAGATACGCAACACATGATTGTTCAGAAGGGTTGCTTTGCCCACAGGAAGCGGGAAGGAATATTCCTTAGCACGGAATATCTCAAAGTCTACATTAAATGCCTGACTCTGGGCAAAGAGACCGGGTGTTGCAATACTCACCTGCTGCTGTTCGGCTGCCGTGAATACATTTTTAGCGGGCATAAAACTGCTCAGCAAGAACACCATGAGTCCTGCCACAGCCAATAGCCGCAATCCTTTTTTCATTCTTTTCATTATTTACTTTTTCTTTCCGATTTTCAAAATATTCTATAAACTATTAACTATAAACTGAAAAACATCCATTTCTCACTCTCCGTTCTTACAGAAAAGGAAAAATGGATGTTATCTTGAAAACTATCTGATACTTACCTGCTACCAGGCTTTTACTTCAACAAGATGCCTGTATAGATTCTGCCACTCTCGATACCCAGCTTTCTGGCAGAGAAGTACTCATCGCTATGGGCAAAGGTACAGATGCCACAATCCTGGATATTCTCTTCGGCCACTCCACAATGCAGAAGAATCTGTCTGTTGCAGAGCGGAAGATTGAGATGCCATTTCAGCGGCTGCACAATATTACCCTCAGCAGCCAGACGCTCACGCTCAGCAGGATCAACCGAGAAAGCGGCATTAGGACGCTGTTCGGCAATCTCTTCCATAGGGAAAGCTGCCTGCTCGAACGCCTCGTAAACCTCATCGCCCACCTCGAAATGGTCGAACGAAATGCCCGGACCTATCATCGCCTTCAACTTCTTCGGGTCGGTATGATAGGTAAACGCCATCTCTTGAATGGTTTTATGCACGATGCGAGCCAGCGTACCACGCCAGCCGGCATGGATGGCAGCCACAGCATGATGCTCCTCATCATAAAGAAGCACAGGGATGCAATCGGCAGTAGAAACACCGATACATACACCTTTCTGGTCAGTCATCACGGCATCTACACCTTCGAGCACCATCTTGCGGATATTCTCAGGCATGGTGAGAAACTCGCCGGCAATATTGCGCACCTCTACTCCATGCACCTGATGGGGCATGATGATATGGGCTGTATCAATACCCAACTCTGTGGCAAGACGCTTGCGGTTCTCGGCAACATGCTCGGCAAAATCGCCGCAATATTCGTTGATATTAAATTCGCCATAGTTGCCCTGGCTTACTCCTCCCTTGCGGGTAGTAGAGAAAGCCATGACACCAGCGGCTACCTGATATTCTTTGATCATAACATTTACTCGTATTCGAAATCATCGAGGTCGTCAACATCCTCGATTTCATCCTCATCAATATATTCTACTACATCCTCGCCCTCTGCAGCCAGTTCCTGCTGGAAGCGAGACATATCCTTGTCACGGTGAACAAGCGTATCTTCGGCAGTAATCTCCTGAAGCTTGTTGCTCTCAGAATTGAGTTCCTTCCAGAGCACGTCCTTCAGTTCCTGAATACCCTGTCCGGTAACAGAGGAGATGAAGACCACCGGAAGATCGGTAGGCAAAGTTTCCTTGAGCATTTCAATCAGTTCTTCGTCGAGCAGATCGCACTTGGTGATAGCCAGCACGCGATGCTTGTCGAGCATCTCTGGATTGAAGTTCTTCAGTTCACCCAGCAATACTTCATATTCTTTCTTGATGTCGTCAGTATCGCCCGGAACCATGAAGAGCAGCAGAGAGTTGCGCTCAATATGGCGGAGGAATCGCAAGCCCAAACCTTTTCCTTCGCTCGCGCCCTCGATGATGCCAGGAATATCAGCCATGACAAAACTCTGGTGATCGCGATAATCTACGATACCCAGCGATGGTTCGAGCGTAGTAAAAGGATAGTTTGCAATCTTAGGACGGGCACTTGATACAGCACTCAGCAAAGTTGACTTACCGGCATTAGGGAAACCTACCAGACCTACATCGGCAAGGAGCTTGAGCTCCATGATGATGGTCATCTCCTGCATAGGTTCGCCCGGCTGTGCATAGCGAGGAGCCTGGTTGGTAGAGGTACGGAACTGGAAGTTGCCCAATCCGCCACGACCGCCCTTGAGGAGCAGAACTTCCTGCCCGTCATAAGCCACATCGCATACAAACTTGCCTGTTTCGGCATTATATACCACGGTACCGCAAGGCACATCGATATAAATATCCTTGCCATCGGTTCCATGACACTTATCACGGCCACCATTTCCACCATGCTCGGCAAAGAAGTGGCGCTGATACTTGAGGTGCAGCAACGTCCAGTAGTTATGGTTGCCGCGGAGATAGATGCTTCCTCCACGTCCGCCGTCGCCACCGTCAGGACCGCCGTTAGGCTGGTACTTTACGTGGCGCAGGTGCATGGAGCCCTTGCCACCCTTACCAGAGCGGCATTGTATCTTTACGTAGTCTACGAAATTGGATTCAGCCATTTATTCTTTTCTTTTTATTTATTTAATGAATAAATCTTCCCCACCATAGCGGGGAAGATTCTTTATCTTGATTACAAGTTGTCGATTACATTGCAAACACGAGCGAAGATCTCATCTACAGTACCGAGACCCTCGATGTGGTGATGAATGCCTTCCTTCTCATACCAGTCGATGAGCGGAGCAGTCTGTGTATGATAAACATTGAGACGCTTCTTGATAGTCTCCTCGTTATCATCAGAACGGCCGCTTTCCTTACCGCGGTTAATCAGGCGAGCCATCAGCTCATCCTCAGGAACAGCCAACTCAATCATCGCAGCAATCTTATGACCACGCTCAGAAAGCATCTTCTTCAGAGCCTCAGCCTGTGGAGTGGTACGTGGGAAACCGTCGAAGATTACACCAGCGTGATCCTTACCGAAGCTATCGTATACACTTGCGAGGATGTCAATCATCAACTCGTCTGGAATCAACTGACCATTGTCGATATAACCCTTAGCTGTCTTACCAAGTTCTGTACCGTTCTTGATTTCGTTACGAAGTACGTCACCTGTAGAAATGTGACCGAGACCATACTTCTCGATCATCTTGTCGCTCTGTGTGCCTTTACCTGCACCTGGAGCGCCGAAAATTACGATATTTTTCATTTTTACCTTAATATATATATAAAATATTTATGTTGTGTCAGAAACCTAGTTTATACTGTTAAACCATTGCTTTCCCTTTGGAGTCATAACAAATAACAAGAATACTATAGCAGGGATTCCTACCATAGCCAAAATAATGTATGTACCCAAAAAAGGAATATCTAAAAGGCTATTAAATGCCATCAAACTTAAATTTGCCATTATTTCTTCTTTTTATCGTTATCTTTTTTATTCTTCCTAATATAAATACCTGCTATAAACAATATGATTGCTATTAATCCGCTGATAACATACAACATCCAACGAACATCATTGAGATCCTGCATCATCGAAGTAACAAATACAGCAGTCAAGAAGTACTTGGAGACATCCAAGCAATAATCACTTATTTTCTCCCACATGCTTCACCTCCTATTCTTCTACAATGGTGTAGATGTCGCGGAGGTTTCTGCCTTCTTGGTCATAATCTAATCCATATCCTACGATGAAATCGTTAGGGATTTCCATAACAGCATAGTTGATATCAAGATCAACCTTCAAGTTGCCTGGTTTTACGAGGAGAGAACAAACCTCAACACTGGCTGGGTTCATCTTCTTCAGGTCTTCAATCATGTGAGCCATGGTGAAACCGGAATCTACGATGTCCTCTACGATAACCACGTGGCGGCCTGCCAAATCCTGGTTCAAACCCATCAGGGTCTTCATGCTGCCCGTAGAGGAGGTACCCTCGTAAGAAGCATACTTCACGAATGAAATCTCGCTTGGCACGGTAATCATTCGCATCAAGTCGGCTGCAAAGATAAATGCGCCGTTCAATACTGCCAGGAAGACAGGTTTCTTTCCTGCATAATCCTTGTTCAGACGGTCTGCTACGACCTGTACTTTCTTCAGAATCTCAGCCTCAGGAATCGATGTCTTGAAGCTCTTATCCTTGATCTTTACTATGCTCATAGTCTGTTCTATAATAATATTTTCTGCAAAATTACGAAAAAAACATGAAACTTCGTGCTTTCATCAACTATTTTTTGTACTTTTGCATGAAAATAACCGTTTATCTGCATGAGTTGACAAATTATCACGACAGTTCGCGCAGATAATACTAAGATTATCAGATAATATGAAGATTTTCACAAGCGCTCAGATTCATGAGTTGGATAAATACACCATTGAGCACGAACCTATCAGTTCGCTCAACCTGATGGAACGTGCAGCCAAAGCGCTGACACGTGCCATAGAAGAGGAATGGTCTAACCGCACTCCAGTGGTTGTTTTCGCCGGTCCGGGTAATAACGGCGGCGATGCGCTTGCTGTGGCGAGAATGCTCAGCGAGGATGGATATGATGTAAGTGTATACCTCTTTAATGTACAGAATAAACTGTCGGCAGACTGTCTTGCCAACAAGAAGCGTCTGCTGGATGCAAAGAGAGTGAAATTTACTGAGATTACCACCAACCTGGACCCTCCCAAGCTGAATGCAGAAACGCTGGTGGTAGACGGACTCTTTGGAAGCGGGCTCAACAAACCATTGGCTGGCGGATTCGCCGCGATGGTGAAATATATCAACCAGAGTCCTGCCAAGGTAGTAAGCATCGATATCCCTTCGGGACTGATGACCGAGGACAATTCCTATAATATCCATGCCAACATCATCCGTGCCAGTCTGACCCTTACCCTGCAGCAGAAGAAGCTGTCGATGCTGATGGCGGATAACCAGCAGTACCTGGGCAGACTGCGCGTGCTCGACATCCGACTTTCCCAGGAATTCATCCAGAATACGGAGTGCCGGTGCCGCATACTCGAAGAGAACGACATCCGTCCGCTTCTGAAATCGCGTAGCGACTTTGCTCATAAAGGCAGCATGGGTAATGCGCTGCTCATAGCGGGAAGTTACGGCATGAGCGGTGCTTCGGTATTAGCCACCAAGGCTTGTCTGAGAACCGGTGCGGGCAAGGTAACAGCCCATACCCCAAAGCGGAATTATGAAATCATGCAGATTTCGGTACCTGAAGCGGTACTGCAGATGGATGCTGAAGAAACCATATTCAGCGAACCGGTAGATACAGAGATGTTCGATGCGCTGGGCGTAGGTCCCGGATTGGGACAGAACGAGACAACAGCCATCGCCCTCATCGCCCAACTGCGCCGTGCTACCTGTCCGCTAGTCATTGATGCCGATGCGCTCAATATTCTTTCCAGCCATAGGGCGTGGATGCAGCAGTTGCCTAAGAATATCATCATGACACCTCATCCGAAGGAGTTCGACCGGCTTGCCGGCAATGCGAGCAGCAGCTGTACCGAAAGACTGATGAAGGCAAGCGAACTGGCTGAACGACTCCAGGCATACATTATATTAAAGGGACATTATTCTGCACTCTGCCACCCTGACGGAAAAATTGACTTCTGCAGTACGGGCAACAGCGGTATGGCTACAGCAGGCAGCGGTGATGTGCTGACAGGTATCATCACCGGTCTTCTGGCAAGAGGATACAAACAGGAAGAAGCCTGTCGACTGGGTATGCATCTTCATGGTCTGGCTGGCGATCTTGCAGCCAAAGAACTGGGCAAAGAGAGCCTCATCGCCAGCGACATCATCCAGTATCTTCCGAAAGCATTTCTCAGATTGGAAGAATAATGAGCAAGAAATAAGAATAACCATAAAAGTCAGGAGTTCTCGGCTTCTGACTTTTTTACTTGTTTCTGCGCATCATAGAACCTTACTTCCAAGGTTCTCCTTAAATCATCGCGACGGTCCATATTCAACTTTTTGCGAATATGGCAACGCTGGCTGGTGATATTTGATTCACTCTTATTGAGTTTTGCACAAATTTCCTTTAAAGTATGCCCCTGGAGAATCAGCTTGCATATTTCCTTTTCGCTGAACGTTAGACCATCACAAACCTGATCCCATGCCACTCTATTCAATTCTTCATTAAACAGATGTTCAGAAGCATGGGTAATAATCTTCTGCCGGACATCAGGAGTCAGACGCTTCATCAGGCTTTCTGCTGCTTCCGGTTCATTATCCTTCAAATCGGCAAGCATATTCAACGCCTTGTTTTCAACCCGAGCCATCCGTTTCGGCTGGCGCAACCCCTTGGTTACAATACTCATATTATATACTGCCACATAAACCAGCATCACGAAACCCAGAAAAATAGCCTTCATACTGAACAGAGCTGACATAAGCGGAGTGCTGAACAGGCATATCAGCAACATCGGTATCATACCTACCGTGATGATGGCGCAAGTCTTATACAAAGTTTGGCTCAACGCTGTAATAGCCAGGATAAAGACGACAAACAGGTTGCAGATAACGCTCAAATCATCATTAGCAAAACCGAAATTGATGCAAAATACGCTATCAAGAGCCAGTTTGGCGAACATCAGAAGGTAAAGAGAAGAGATACCCTTCACGAAAGCCATCTTCCGTTTCCAAATCAGGAACTGCAGGAGGCAGAACACGAATGTATGCAAGCCACAGAGGCTTAAACCATAAGGTTCTTTCACCAGCAAAAAGAGCATAATATGATAAGGTATGATAACCAGCTCGCTTATCGTCAGAAGTAGAAAGGCGATGATGCGTCGGCGGTCTACCACACCACAATATAGAGGGCATAAATGATGCTCAACCCTCACAATCAGGTTTACAATGTCACTCTTCAGTTTCATTTCGTTTTGGTTATTTTCTTAAATCTTGCTTATGCTTTCGTAAGTCAAACGGCTTTTTTTCTTGGAAATTGCCATTTTTAAGGGAATTATTGATTTCGGCTGCAAAAATACAAATTATATCAGAAAAACTTGTACAACTATCAGAAAATCGTGCAACTTTAACGATTTTAAGCATAAATCAGCGTACTATTTTTATATAAAAAACCTTGCGACTTTCAATTTAATTTTGTAATTTTGCACCCGTTAGTAATATCATTAATTCCAATATAAAGATGATGGCAAGATTCATATTCCTCAGTTTCTTCATGCTGGTTGGAGCCTTAGCCCCAACCAAGGCCCAGAACAGTTTCCCATACCCTGCTCTGCCAAACAGTCTGCGCAGCGTAGAGCAACGCGCAACATACCTGAGTGAGCACTATTGGGACAACTTCAACTTTTCCGATACCCTGGAACTGGCAAACAAGGAGATGGCAGAACAGGGCTTTGTCAACTTCATCGATATTCTGGCACGTTTCGACCAGGAAATAGCCCAGAAGGGTGTTGCAGCCTTTACAGCCAAAGCTTACCAGCAGAAGCCATCTAAAGAGAAGTTTGAAAGCCTCATCGAGCATTATTATGAGAACCCTGAGTCGCCCATGCGCAACGACAGGGTATATGCCCTATTTCTGGAAGACATGGCTAAATCGCCATACTTCGATGTAACCGAGAAAGAAAGAATAGAATTTAAACTGAAACAGGCAAGAAAGAACTTGCCTGGCACACAGGCTACCAATATCAGTTTTATGCTGGAAGACGGCAAGCCTCATCAGTTGAGCGATTACCGGGAAAAGAAGGTTATCTTATATTTCTACGATCCTGACTGCGAGAACTGCCACAAGATATCTGCATGGCTCGACAAACAGACAATACCAGCCGGCTTCAGTCTGCTCCGCATCGTAGCAGATAACCGCTTGAGCACGATTTACGGGCTCAAAGCCATGCCAACCATTTACCTGTTGGATAAAGAGAATAAGGTGATATTAAAAGACTGTACACCTGAACAGCTCATGGAAACGCTAAGGGGAAATGAAAACAACAGATAGTATAATCGCGAAAAAAAGATAAAACAAAAGCGGGAACCCTTTCGGATTCCCGCTCATATCTTGTGTTGTAAAATCTCGAAGATTAGTCGAGGTTAGCCAACTTGTTGTCAGAATGAAGAACATCCTTGATCTTGTGGCTATAGAGGTCAACCATGTACTCACGAGCCTTACCGCAGTACTGACGTGGGTCGAAGTACTCTGGGTGAAGAGCCAAAGTCTCACGAACACCTGCTGTGAAAGCAAGACGAGAGTCAGAGTCGATGTTGATCTTGCAAACAGCGCTCTCAGAAGCCTTAGTCAACTGCTCCTCTGGGATACCAACTGCATCTGGCAACTTGCCACCGAACTTGTTGATGATATCAACATACTCCTGAGGAACTGAAGAAGAACCGTGGAGAACGATAGGGAAACCAGGAAGCTGCTTCTCAACTGCTGCCAATACGTCGAATGCCAATGGAGGAGGAACGAGGTGACCAGTCTTAGGGTCACGTGTGCACTGCTCTGGCTTGAACTTGTAAGCACCGTGAGAAGTACCGATAGAGATAGCCAATGAATCAACACCTGTACGTGTAGCGAAATCTACAACCTCCTCAGGCTTTGTATAGTGAGACTCCTCAGCTACTACGTCATCCTCAACACCAGCGAGGACACCGAGCTCACCCTCTACAGTTACATCGAACTGATGAGCGTAATCAACAACCTTCTTTGTCAATGCGATGTTCTCCTCGTATGGAAGAGCAGAACCGTCGATCATTACAGAAGAGAAACCGAAGTCTACACAGCTCTTACATGTCTCGAAGCTATCACCGTGATCGAGGTGAAGCACGATCTCAGGATGGTTGCAACCCAACTCCTTAGCATACTCTACAGCACCCTCAGCCAAGTAGCGGAGCAATGTAGGGTTAGCATACTTACGAGCACCCTTAGAAACCTGAAGGATAACTGGTGACTTCAAGTTTGAAGAAGCCTGGATGATAGCCTGGAGCTGCTCCAAGTTATTGAAGTTGAAAGCAGGAACGGCCCAACCGCCCTTGATAGCTCTTGCGAACATCTCCTTAGTGTTCACAAGACCGATTTTCTTGTAATCTACTGCCATAATTTTACTTAATTTATTGTTTAATGAAACATTCTTTTCTTTCTTATATATAATAAGGTGTAGAACTTATGAGGCTCTTTCCTTACCGAGTGCAAATTTACCTTTTTCTTTTGAGACAACAAAATGATAATTCGATTTTTCGTGTTGCAATCGAGTTAAAAAAGTTAATTCCGCACCTATACCCTACAAAACACAAAGCTTTTGCTAAACGCAGTTAGCAATTTAACATCTTTATATTTACATTTTTCTACCCAACCGCCAGTTACTTCTTGGCAAGTTTATATTCACGAGCCGCATAAGCCAGAACGATGACAAATCCTACGAGCGGTACCAGGAAAGGAAGCGTGAAATGAGTACGGTCGGCGATGAGTCCCATCAACAGGAAACCGCAACCTCCGATTGGCGTCATCATCAGAAGCGAAGAGGCTGTCTTGGTAAGGTTGCCCAAACCCGTGAGGGCGATACTGAAGATGGTAGGAAACATGATGGCCTCGAACATATAGTTGCAAAGCAGGGCTACCAGCGATAGCTTACCCAGATTCGACAGGACTAAAAGTATACAGACAACACACCCCACAGCGCAGATCAGCAACATCGTTGTTGCCTTGATTCGGCGCATAATCCAGGAACCGAGGAATCTGCCTACCATAAAGAATGCCAGCGCACAAGTCAGGGCTACGGAAGCCGTGCGGTCGTCCATCCATTTCATGCCCGTAACGAAATTGATGAAGTAGGAATTGATTGAAATCTCTGCCACTTCATAGCTCAGCAAAGCCAGAAGTCCAAACACGAACATCTTGTGATGAGAAAAGAGTTTGCTGATATTAGAACCGGCTGCCTCATCTTCTGCTGTTGCCACATGACTGATTTCCGGTAAATCTACACGCGAGAAAACCAGAGCTATCACCAGCACCAGAATACCCAGAATGGTATAAGGCACCACCACATTGCCGCCCTCTTCGGTCTGATTAAACAGGAACTGACCGATGCAAAGTGTGGCGAAAATGCCCCCCAATCCATTAAACGACTGCGATAAGTTCAGTCGGCTGGTAGCTGTTTCCTTGGCGCCCAGTTCGGTAACATAGGGATTGGCAGCTGTTTCCAGGAACACCAAACCGCACCCGATAATGAAAAGGCAGAGCAGGAATGCAGAGAAACTGCCCACCGCAGCACCCGGGATAAAGAGCAAGGCGCCCACACCAAAAAGGAGCAGACCGAAGACTACTCCACGGCGATAACCATACCGGTTGATAAAGAAGCCAGCAGGTATTGCCATCAGGAAATAACCCAGATAGGTGGTAACCTGAATAAGGGCGGAATGAGTAATACTGATGTGCAGAGCATTCTGGAAGTGCTTGTTGAGTACATCCAGAATGGCACGAGCGAAGCCCCACAAAAAGAAGAGCGACGTAATGAGAATGAATGGGACAAGATATTTCCTGTCGGTTGTCTGATTTGTATCTGTCTGTTGTTCTGTTAACATATTCATAAGGCATTCATTTTAGCTGGGAACAAAGGTAAGGCTTTTCGATGGAAATTCCAAACTTTCCCAGGATTATTTGTTGTTTATATCAAATATAATTGTCTTTACAGCCAGATGAAATCTCCGTTCATCGACGTTGAACGGCGGTTCAACGTCTTTGAACGGCGGTTCAACGTCGCTGAACGGACATTCAGCGTCGATGAACGAAGATTTCATTCTACTGTAAATACATCTCTAACTAGAAATAGAACGTTTCTGATGGCTATTCAGAGACAACTCTTCCCGTCATTCCTTCGGAATCAAGACGGCTCCTTCCTGCTTCTTACCATCCATCAGAATTCTCATCGGGTGCTCAAAGCGCACATGACGGACATATTGCGTCTCCTCTACAGCCGGCATTGCATCCAGGATTTCCTTATTTACAAAGCCGCCTTCACCTGTATTTGTATCTACCGTAAAGTATCCCACGCCAAAAGAGGTGAGGTTCTGGAAGAAGTGAGTACCCTGACTAGGATCGATATTGTAATTCTTCAGAGCCACCTCTACGATAACCCGGGCAGCGCTGATATGCGGCCATTTTACAGGTACACCCAGATAATGGTCGCTGGAGCCCCAACGGCCAGGACCTATCAGCACATAGTTCTTGCCGTCAGCAAGGAACTTGCGATTGATTCGTTCTATATCATCGGCTACATAAAAATTATTCATCGCAGAGAAGTGGTCATCATACTTCACATAAACCACATCAACCACATCTTCGCTGATGCCATGACCCAGCGAATTGTGCGAACGCAACAGGCAGTCGGAATCAGGGATAGCCTTCACATCTTCATCAAGCATCTCCTTGGCATCGACGATAGGACGAATCTGAAGAAGATAGAATTCGCAGCTCCTGTCATTATTGATATTGCAGGCAAACTCTATCTCCACTGGTCTGCGCATAGCCCCTGCTCCATACTTCATCGACATCTGCAGTATCTCTGGCAAAGGCACCACTCCATGCTGGAGCACACTTGAGAAGGTTATCAGTTTGCGGCCATTCTCATAGACTCCATCATTGATGACCTGATCGTATGGATCGAAAGTAGATGCGATATAGGTAAGACTCTGGTCTTCTACGGCATCCTTCACCCGAAGTTTAAGAATATTAAAGCCATCATCCACCTTGAAATCATTGCCCACATGCTTCATATCCAGCGCATAGAACTGGGTCTGGGTGTCGCGCAGAGCCAACTCGGTTTCCGATGTCTGGAGCACCTGATTCGGATGGTAAGGACAAACACGAAGGGTCTGACCTCCATCTACGATATATTTACCCAAGCCCAAGGCAAGACTGGCTATACCCTCTTCAGCCTCTTCATCACCTATCGGATAATAATTGAGCGAACGGAGCACACCGCTCATGGTAGGATAAAACCTTGTACCATAGTCTTTACCCACAACCTGCTGCAAGATAACTGCCATCTTTTCCTGATCGATGACATTGCTCGTTGCGGTCATGTAAGCCTTCGAGTCGCGATAGAACACAGAAGCATAGACGCCCTTGATGGCACAGGCCAGCATCTGCAGCATCTGATACTTATCTTCCAGATACGGAATCATATAGGTAGAATAAATACCGGCAAACGGCTGATAGTGGGCATCTTCGAGCAGCGAACTTGAACGGATTGCGATAGGACTCCTGGTTGCCTCAAAGAAGGTGAAGAAGTCGGCTATCAGCGAATCGGGCAGCTGGGCATGCAGGAAGTGCTTCAGTATCTCATCGTCGCTAGCATCACTCAAAGCTATCGGATAGAGATTGTTGCTCATCATAAATTCATCAAAGATATCGGTACAGAGCACCACGGTCTTCGGAATCTGCACGGTGGCATTCTCAAACTGATTGAACTCTGGATGGCGCTTGATGATGTTGTCGAGGAATGCAAGACCTCTACCCTTTCCGCCCAGGGAGCCTTCTCCGATACGGGCAAAGTGGGCATACTTGTCAAACTTCATGCGGTCGAAAACAGCCACTACACCGATGTTTTTCATGTGACGATACTGCACGATGGCATCGAAGATAATCTGTCGGTGAGCATCTACATCCTGTAATTTTTCCCAGGTAACATGCTTCAGGAAAGCAGATACAGGGAAGATGGCACGAGCACAAAGCCAACGGCTCATATGGTTGCGGCTGATATGATAGAGCATGGAATCGTTAGGAATATTGAAGATGTTATCCTGCAATTCCTTCAAACTATGAATGCGCATAATCTCCTCATGAGTCTTAGGATCACGGAATATGAAATCGCCAAAGCCCATGTGCTCTTCCATCAGACGGCGAAGATCTACGCTCATCTTCTTCGAGTTCTTGTCAACAAAGCGGAAACCTTCTGCCTCTGCCTTCGCACGGTTCTCACTTTCAGAACTTTCTATAATAAGCGGAACGAAAGGATCGTTCTTCCTGATATAACGGAAGAGTTGCAAACCAGCATCCGGACACTTCTCGCGACCGAAAGTATCCGTACGATGCTTAGGCTTCTCTTCAGGCATCACCTCATTACCAAAAGCTTTGGCAGCACTCTTTAACGGGAAACGTGCATCGCTGATTACACCCAACGTGTTATCAGAATACTTATCATACAGTTTCTGGGCTTCCTCGTAAGTACGAGCCAAAACCACCTTAGGACGGCCACGCATACGCATGGTTGCCGCATGCCGGTTCAGAGCCTCCTGAGAAAAGTTCTTGCTCTGCTCCAATATATAATTATAAAGATTAGGCAATATAGAACTATAGAAACGGATAGAATCTTCTACCAGCAGAATCATCTGCACGCCTGCTTCCTGTATGTCATGTTCAAGATTCATCTTATCCTCTATCAGCTTGATGATAGAAAGAATAAGATTGGTGTTGCCAAGCCAGCAGAAAACATAATCGAAGATACTCAAGTCTTCATTCTGCATACGCTTGGTAATACCATGAGAGAAAGGCGTAAGAACAACACAATGGATATTGGGAAACTTACCCTTGATGTCGCGCGCTACGTCGAAGGCATCATTATCAGCATTGCCAGGCATGCAAATCACCAGATCAATGACGGTAGAACGCAGCACGGCAGCAGCCTCTTCGGTAGTAGAAACTTGAGTAAAGGTTGGCGGATAGCGGAGACCCAGCTCCATATATTCATTATATATCTTCTCTTCGATACGTCCATCATCTTCAAGCATGAACGCATCGTAAGGATTGGCTACAATCAGTACATTGTAGATACGGCGCATCATCAGATTCACAAACGATACGTCTTTCAAGTAGAATTTATTCCACTCCTGAGGTATATTATTTTCCATAAATGAAGTTAAAGTTTGTGCAAAGATACTGATTTTCTGAGATTTACTTGCATCTTTCAACATTTTTTTTTATATTTGTGCCATAAAATATGAAGATATGGTTACAAAATCTTTCATCTCAGCCTTCTTGGCTATATTCAGCCTGGTTCCATGCTACGGACAAAAGCACCAGCACGGCAAGGCATCATATTACTCTAAAAGAGCAACAGGTGCCCGTTCTGCAAGCGGCCAGAGAATACATCATGACAGTTTAACATGTGCACATCGGTTTTATCCCTTCGGAACGCACCTCAAGGTTACAAACCTTAGCAATGGCAAGAGTACTATCGTAAAAGTCATCGACAGAGGTCCGTTTGGAAGAGGCAGAATCATTGACCTATCATGGAAGGCTGCAAAAGAAATAGGTATGATAGCACAAGGTGTAGCAACCGTAAAAGTTGAAATGATGGAAAACCCGATTCCTTACAAGCCAGAAGACACAAAATTGCCTAAGATTGATTTCGAAGTGGCTGAAACGGAATACGAATTTCCAAACAAGTGGGGAACTACTGACAGGAATAAGGAAAATCATCACAGCAGTAAAAAAGAAACAAATAAAATTACTTCAAAGGTAATAAATAAAACAGAGCACCATAAAAGCAAAGAGTAACCAAGGCAGATCTAAAAAAGCACAATACAGATATAGCAAAAAGTAAAGGCGAGAATCATCATTGATTCTCGCCTTTACCTTTTTATATATAACAGAATCCTAAAATAAGATACTATCATACAAATTCATTATCTTACCGGAATCTTATCTGGATTTTGTCGGAATATCAAACTGATTAACCTTGGAAATCGTCTTACCGCCTTGTATCACAGAAACACAGAAACAAGAAGTACCATTCTTCAAACGGTTATCAGCCTTGACCATTGCTGTATATCGAATCACATGGCCAGGAGCAATACTTTCTACATGAACACTTGGAGATATGAAAATATGCTTATTACCGGTAGTCTCAATAACGGTTGGAACTACATCATACAACGTGTGAGCTCCATTATTTCGGATTTCAAAAATAACCTTGGCTGTTTCATTCCGATTCAAAGTATTGTCCTCATTTGAATCAACAAAACGGGCATTCATTATTTCCAAAGAGGATGAATAAGCATAATTCTGACCAAGTTCTTCATCATAAATCCTATCATCCCCCGAATTAGTTGAATCAAAGATTTCGTCATTGGAATAAACAGGTGAAGATTGCTGATAAACTCCATCCTGATAAGAATGATGATCACGGTGTGATCTATCCCGATAAACAGATTCTCTTTGCTGCTGGGACTTCTGGTCAGCCTGACTACCAATGGCCGCTCCAACGGCAGCACCGCCAGCCATGCCGATAATAGTACCCATATCTGAACCTCTAGGACCACCAGACAAGCCACCGATAGCAGAACCAAGAATAGAACCAAATGTAGCACCAGCATAAGCACCACTTCCCGTATAAGTATCGCAGCTACTCAACAGCAAAGAAGAGCAAGCTACAAAAAGCATAATCTTTTTCATCTTCATTAAGCTTTAAATTTCTGCTGCAAAGATACAAAGAACTAAAAGAATAAAAACAAAAAAATCCCTAATAATGATTAGGAAAAACCCTAAAAGAGAAGATAGTTTTGAAAAAGGGACAAAAAAAGCGCCCTTGTCAAGACAAGGACGCTAAATTTATCTGAGATGATTGAAAATTATTCAGCCTTTGGAGCCTCCTCAGTTGCAGGAGCCTCAGTCTCAGCTACAGGAGCCTCTTCAGCCTTTGTTGCCTTACGACTACGACGAGTCTTCTTAGCAGCAGCCTTCTGAGTCTTAGCCATATTCTCATCAAAGTCAACGAGCTCGATGAAAGCAATCTCAGCTGCATCACCCTGACGGGTACCCAACTTGATTACGCGAGTGTAACCACCTGGACGGTTAGCTACCTTCTCAGCTACCTCACCGAAGAGAGCCTTAACAGCATACTTATTCTGAAGATAACGGAAAACTACACGACGTGAAGTTGTTGTATCGTTCTTAGAACGAGTAATCAATGGCTCAACATACTTCTTAAGAGCCTTTGCCTTTGCGAGGGTCGTAGTGATTCTTTTGTGCTCGCTCAAGATAAGTGATGAAGCCATGTTAGCCAACATCGCGTTACGATGAGAAGCAGTACGACCTAAATGGTTGAATTTCTTATTATGTCTCATTTTTTGTTTTTGCTTTTTGGACTACGAACCTTTAAGATTCCTTGTCTAATTTATACTTTGAAATATCAGTTCCAAAAGACAGATTCAGACTCTCGAGCAAATCATCAAGCTCTGAGAGCGATTTCTTACCAAAGTTGCGGAACTTCAAGAGGTCAGTCTTGTTAAACTGAACCAAATCACCAAGAGTCTCAACATCAGCTGCCTTCAAGCAGTTGAGGGCACGAACACTAAGATTCATGTCTACGAGACGAGTCTTAAGCAACTGGCGCATATGAAGAACCTCTTCATCAAACTCCTGATTGCTCTCCTGATCCTGAGTCTCAAGAGTAATCTTCTCATCAGAGAAGAGCATGAAGTGATAAATAAGAATCTTCGCAGCCTCTTTCAGTGCATCCTTTGGACTAATGGAACCATCTGTTGTAATTTCAAGTACGAGCTTATCATAGTCGGTCTTTTGCTCAACACGATATGGTTCTACAGCGTACTTTACATTACGGATAGGGGTGTAGATGGAATCGATTGGGAGAACGTTAACGTCAGTGCAGAATTGACGATTCTCATCAGCAGGAACATAACCGCGTCCCTTATTAATAGTCAAATCGATCTGCATCGAAGCTTTGGCATCTAAATGACAAATCACCAAATCAGGGTTTAACACTTCAAATCCAGTCAGATACTTACCGATATCACCTGCTTTGAATTCTGTAGAATTCTCAACGGTGATACTAACTTTCTCATTCTCGAATTCTTCTACTACTTGCTTGAATCGAACTTGTTTGAGATTCAAGATAATGTTAGTAACATCTTCCTTTACACCAGGAACTGAAGAGAACTCATGCTCAACACCCGCAATGCGGATCGTGTTAACAGCATAACCCTCCAATGATGAAAGGAGAATGCGGCGCAGGGCGTTACCAATGGTAACACCGAAGCCAGGCTCCAAAGGACGGAATTCAAACTTTCCGAACTGGTTATCAGCCTCTAACATTACTACTTTATCAGGTTTTTGAAATGCTAATATCGCCATTAATGTAATGATTTATTTAGAGTACAACTCAACGATTAACTGCTCCTTAATATTCTCTGGAATGTCGGCACGCTCTGGCTTGTGCAAGAACTTACCGCTCTTTGAATTATCGTCCCACTCAATCCATGGGTACTTGCTATGATTGAAACCTGCAAGAGCTGCTTCGATAACCTCGAGAGACTTAGACTTCTCACGAACACCAACAACCATACCAGGCTTAACTGCAAATGAAGGGATATTAACTACCTTACCATCAACAACGATGTGCTTGTGACCAACCAACTGACGCGCAGCAGCACGTGTTGGAGCGATACCAAGACGGAATACAACGTTATCAAGACGGCACTCGAGATTCTGAAGAAGAACCTCACCAGTAATACCATCAGCCTTAGCAGCCTTATCAAACATATTACGGAACTGACGCTCTAATACACCATAAGTGTACTTAGCTTTCTGCTTCTCTGCCAACATGACACCGTACTCAGACATCTTACGACGACGGTTGTTGCCATGCTGTCCAGGAGGGAAGTTTCTCTTGGACAAAACTTTGTCAGCGCCGAAGATTGGCTCACCAAAACGACGCGCAATTTTAGATTTCGGACCTATATATCTAGCCATAATATTATATAAATGCTATATTGTTTGTATCTTAATTAATAATGCTAACCTCAAGCGTTATACACGACGACGCTTTGGAGGACGGCAACCATTGTGTGGTAATGGAGTTACGTCAACGATTTCAGTAACCTCGATACCTGCACCGTGAATAGCACGGATAGCAGACTCACGACCATTACCTGGACCCTTAACATAAGCCTTAACCTTACGAAGACCAAGATCAAAAGCGACCTTTGCACAATCCTCAGCAGCCATCTGAGCAGCATAAGGAGTATTCTTCTTAGAACCACGGAAACCCATCTTACCAGCAGAAGACCAAGAAATGATCTGACCCTCATTGTTAGCAAGAGATACAATAATGTTATTGAATGAGCTATGAACGTGAAGCTGACCGATAGCGTCAACGCGTACATTTCTCTTCTTAGATGTTGCTTTTTGCTTTGCCATAATTAATTTCCTCCTTCAGAATTACTTAGTAGCCTTCTTCTTATTAGCAACAGTCTTCTTCTTACCCTTACGTGTACGAGCATTATTCTTTGTGCTCTGACCGCGAACTGGAAGACCATTACGATGTCTAACTCCACGATAGCAACCAATATCCATCAGTCGCTTAATGTTCATCTGGATCTCTGAACGGAGATCACCTTCAACTTTGAACTCAGCGCCGATAATTTCACGGATCTTAGCTGCCTGGTCATCAGACCACTCGCTAACCTTCAGGTCACGGTTTACACCGGCCTTATCCAATATCTTTGCTGAACTACTTCGACCAATACCGTAGATATAGGTCAATGCGATTTCGCCACGCTTATTCTGGGGCAAATCTACTCCAACAATTCTTATTGCCATTGTTTAAATAAATAATTAAAAAATTAATACCTTTCGTTTAAAGCGGTGCAAAAGTACAACTATTTTTTGAAATAACGGCACTTTTACAATACTTTAACATTAACCCTGACGTAATTTCATCTTAGGGTTCTTCTTGTTGATAACGAACAGACGACCTTTACGACGAACGATCTTGCAGTCAGCTGAACGCTTCTTTAATGATGCTCTTGTCTTCATAACCTTATATATGATTATTATTTGTATCTAAAAACAATTCTACCTTTGGTAAGGTCATATGGACTCATCTCCACCTTTACCTTATCACCAGGTAAAATCTTGATGTAATGCATTCTCATCTTACCAGAGATATGAGCTGTGATGTCAACTCCATTCTCTAATTCTACTCGGAACATCGCATTTGACAATGCTTCTACAATTGTTCCATCTTGCTCAATAGCGGCTTGTTTTGCCATAATATAAATATTTGTCCTTCTTAATGTTAAACTTCTACGAATGAAGATAAAATTGTGCTTTATCTTTTCGAGCAACTTTGTGCCATCACTATCAGATAAAAATCATAATTAGATGACATATTAGCGGGAAAAGGCTCTCCAAGTGGATGAGGAATTACCTATCCAAATGGAGAGTCGTCTCACATAATATAGTAAATTCAAGTCAGCTTTACTTGAAGATGAAGTAAAACTGCACACTGAATAATTTCATCTTCTGTCTTCAGAAATTTCTCATTTCAAAAGAAAAAGATTAATATGCAGCAACACCACCCTGACGCGTATGGCCTGAATTCAAAAGACCATCATAGTGGCGCATAAGCAAATGACTCTCGATTTGTTGTAATGTGTCAATGACAACACCAACCAAAATCAATAGAGATGTACCTCCAAAGAATTGAGAGAAAGCTTGCTGTACATCGAGAAGTCCTGCTAATGCAGGCATGATTGCAATAAACGCAATAAATAACGAACCTGGTAAAGTAATACGAGACATTACGGTATCAATGTACTCAGCTGTATCCTTTCCTGGTTTTACGCCAGGAATGAAACCATTGTTACGTTTCATATCCTCAGCCATCTGAGTAGGATTCAATGTAATAGCTGTATAGAAATAAGTAAATGCAATAACCAAGATTACATAAACAACATTATATAGCAAGCTACGATTATCCATCAACTGCTGAACAACACTACTAGCATTTTCAGACTGATAGCGAACTATTGCCAATGGAATAAACATTAAAGCCTGTGCAAAGATGATAGGCATTACGTTAGCTGCAAAAAGCTTCAAAGGGATGTACTGACGTGCACCACCATATTGCTTATTTCCAACCAAGCGTTTAGCATACTGAACAGGGATCTTACGTGTACCTTGCACCAAAAGAATTGATGCACAAACTACAGCATAAAGGATAAGAATCTCAACAATGAACATGATAAGACCACCACCAGAAATTGCCTGCAAACGAGAAGTTACCTCTTGAACGAAAGCCTGTGGCAAACGGGCGATAATACCAATCATAATAATAAGAGAGATACCATTACCTACTCCCTTGTCAGTGATACGCTCACCTAACCAAAGGATAAACATACTTCCTGCAGCCAAGATAATTGTTGCCGGTATCATGAATACCGTCCAACTAATACCTGTGGCTAGAGCATTGGCAGCCTGCATTTTCAAATTCAAAAGGTAACTAGGAGCCTGAAAGACCAAAATGGCCACAGTCAGGACTCTAGTATACCATTGTATTTTTTTGCGGCCGCTCTCGCCCTCGCGCTGCATCTTCTGGAAATAAGGTACAGCAACAGCAAGAAGCTGCATAACGATTGAAGCTGAGATATAAGGCATAATTCCGAGTGCAAAGATAGATGCATTGGAAAATGCACCACCAGAGAACATGTCCAATAGCGACATAAGACCGCCAGAGGTCTGCGACTGAAGTTTTTCCAACATGCCCGGATTGATACCTGGAAGTACCACAAACGAGCCAAAACGGTAAATAGCCGTAAACAGAAGAGTAATGAGGAGTCTCTGACGGAGATCCTCTATCTTCCAACAGTTCTTTAGTGTCTCAATAAACTTTTTCATTTACTTAGATTATAGTTGCGTTACCACCTACTGCCTTGATTGCTTCTTCGGCAGTCTTTGAGAAAGCATTAGCTTCAACTTCCAATTTTGCTTTAAGTTCACCGTTACCGAGAACCTTTACAAGCTCCTTGCCGTTTGTGAGGCCAGCAGCCTTAAGTTCCTCAATACCGATTTTAGTAAGGTTCTTTGCTTCAGCAAGAGCCTGAAGAGTTGAAAGGTTTACTGCGAAGTACTCCTTATGGTTGATATTCTTAAAACCAGCCTTTGGAACACGACGCTGCAATGGCATCTGACCACCTTCGAAACCAATCTTTCTCTTATAACCAGAACGAGCCTTGGCACCCTTATGACCACGTGTAGAAGTACCACCGAGACCAGAACCTGGACCACGACCAATACGACGACGTGAATGGGTAGAACCTGCAGCAGGTTTCAAATTATTTAATTTCATAATCGTTCCTAATTTAAAAAGATTAATTAATCAACTACACTTACGAGGTGATGAACCTTACGGATCATACCACGGTTGCTAGGAGTATCCTCTACCTCAACAACCTGAGAAATCTTGTGGAGACCAAGACAAGCGAGAGTACGCTTCTGATCTACTGGAGCACCGATTTTACTCTTAATCTGCTTGATTTTAATTGTTGCCATATTCGATTTTTCCTAATTAACCGTTAAATACTTTATCCATACTGATACCACGCTCACCTGCTACAGTATAAGCATCACGCATCTCTGCAAGAGCTGCGATAGTAGCCTTCACAAGGTTATGGGCATTTGAAGAACCCTTAGACTTAGCGATGACATCCTTGATACCTACGCTCTCAAGTACTGCACGCATAGCACCACCGGCCTTCAAACCAGTACCGGCAGCAGCTGGCTTAATAAGAACCTTAGCACCACCAAATGAAGTTTCAACCTCATGAGGAACAGTACCCTTGAGTACAGGAACCTTTACCAAGTTCTTCTTAGCAGCTTCAGTACCCTTTGCGATAGCAGCAGTAACCTCACCTGCCTTACCAAGGCCGTAGCCGATTACGCCATTACCGTCACCTACAACGACGATAGCAGCGAATGTGAAAGTACGACCACCCTTTGTAACCTTAGTTACACGGTTGATAGCAACCAAGCGATCCTTAAGTACTTCTTCGTTATTTACTTTTACTTTATCCATTGCCATAATCGTTTAAAATTTAAGACCACCATTACGAGCACCTTCAGCCAACTGCTTTACACGACCATGGTAAAGGTAACCATTACGGTCGAAAACTACTGCCTCAACGCCAGCAGCCTTAGCCTTCTCAGCAATGAGCTCGCCAACCTTAGTTGCCTGCTCCTGCTTAGGCATCTTCTCCAAACCGAGTGAAGAAGCTGATGCAAGTGTAGTGCCTGTCAAATCGTTAATAACCTGAGCGTAAATCTGCTTGTTAGAGCGGAATACACTAAGACGTGGACGCTCAGCTGTACCGTTCACACTCTTACGAATGCGGAACTTTATCTTAATTCGTCTTTCTACTTTCTTTGTTGTCATAATCGTAAATAATTAAAATTACTTAGCTGAAGCACTCTTACCAGACTTTCTGCGAATAACTTCACCCTTAAAGAGAATACCCTTACCTTTATAAGGCTCAGGCTTGCGGAAAGAACGAATTTTTGCACAAACGAGTCCCAACAACTGCTTGTCGCAAGACTCCAATGTCAAGATTGGGTTCTGGTTTCTTTCAGACTTAGTCTCAACCTTAATCTCCTTAGGCAACTGGATGAAAATAGGGTGAGTGTAACCCAAAGCAAACTCAATGATATTACCCTGGTTAGAAACACGATAACCAACACCTACCAATTCCAAAACCTTTGTATAACCAGCGCTTACACCAACAACCATGTTGTTAACGAGAGATCGATACAAACCGTGGAAAGCCTGCTTCTGCTTAATATTTACAGGACTATTTTCATCGATTTCAAAGCTAATATGACCATCTGCATTATTAAACTTGATAGATGGATCAATCCACTGAGAAAGTTCACCCTTAGGGCCCTTTACTGTACAAACATGAGAAACCTCATCATAATTTACAGTAACACCTGCAGGGATACTAATTGGCAATTTTCCTATTCTAGACATATAAAAGCCTCCAATTAATAAATATAGCAAAGAACCTCGCCACCGATCTTAAGATCAGAAGCTTCTTTGTCTGTCATTACACCTTTGGATGTAGATAAGATTGCAATACCTAATCCGTTAATAACTCTTGGCATGTCCTTGTAACCGGTATACTTACGCAAACCTGGAGTTGACACGCGCTTCAAACACTTGATAGCGTTTTGCTTTGTAGTTGGGTTGTACTTCAAGGCAACCTTAATTGAGCCCTGAGGACCATCCTCTACAAACTTGTAATTGAGGATGTAACCTTTCTCGAAGAGGATCTTAGTGATCTCTTTCTTCAAGTTAGACGCAGGAACTTCTACAACACGGTGATGAGCCATGATTGCATTTCTGAGTCTTGTCAGATAATCTGCTATTGGATCTGTCATAAAATATAAATGTTTAATTAATCGGGACTACCCCGACAATATTAAATAAAAAAATATTCTTACCTTTGAAAGGATTACCAGCTAGCCTTCTTTACACCTGGAATCAAACCAGCAGAAGCCATCTCACGGAACTGGATACGAGAAATACCGAACTGACGGATATAACCCTTTGGACGACCAGTAATCTTGCAACGATTGTGAAGACGGATTGGGTTTGCATTCTTAGGGATAGCCTGAAGCTTACGAGCTGCCTCGTATGCTTCGGCTGGATCATTAGAAGTTGCAATAATCTTTTTCAGTGCTTCGCGCTTTTCAGCGTAACGAGCTACAAGCTTTGCACGCTTAACCTCGCGAGCTTTCATTGATTCTTTTGCCATATCTCTTAATCTTTATTTGCGTTCTTGAATGGAAGACCAAAAGCCTTCAAAAGAGCAAAACCTTCTTCATCAGTCTTAGCTGTTGTTACGAAGGTAATATTCATACCCTGAATACGATCGATCTCATCGATATTAATCTCAGGGAAGATAATCTGCTCTGTGATACCTAATGTATAGTTACCACGACCATCAAACTTGCTCTCAATACCCTTGAAGTCGCGAATACGAGGAAGAGAAACACGAACGAGTTTCTCCAAGAACTCGTACATACGCTCACGACGCAATGTTACCATAACACCGATAGGCATCTTCTTACGAAGCTTGAAGTTTGCAATATCCTTTTTAGAATATGTAGCAACAGCCTTCTGACCGGTGATAGCAGTAATCTCATTGATTGCTACATCAACAATTTTCTTGTCCTGAGTAGCATCACCAAGACCCTGATTGATGACAATCTTCTTCAATACTGGAATCTCCATAGCTGAAGAGTAGTTGAACTGCTTCTGAAGAGCAGGAGCGATTGTCTCCTTATATACTTTCTTTAACTGTGCTGTATCCATTACTTGATTTCCTCCCCTGACTTTTTAGCGATGCGAACAACGTTTTTACCCTCATGCTTGATAGCAACACGAGTAGCCTTGCCACTCTTAGGATCAATCAAACTCAAATTTGAGATATGAATAGGAGCCTCCTGCTTAACAATACCTCCCTGAGGATTCTTAGCAGATGGCTTAGTGCTCTTAGAAACCATGTGCACACCTTCTACGATAGCACGGTTCTCCTCAACGAGGACCTTAAGCACCTTACCAGTCTTGCCCTTATCTGCACCGGCAATAACGATAACGGTATCGTCTTTCTTAATATGTAACTTACTCATTACTTCTTACTTTTTAAATATTAAAGAACCTCAGGTGCCAAAGAAACGACTTTCATATTTACTGCACGAAGCTCACGAGCAACAGGACCGAAGATACGGCTACCACGAAGCTCACCTGCATTGTTAAGCAATACACAAGCGTTGTCATCGAAACGGATGTAAGAACCATCTGCACGACGAATTTCCTTCTTTGTGCGAACAATCAAAGCCTTTGATACTGCACCCTTCTTCAAATCACTTGATGGGATAACGTTCTTGACTGCAACAACAATAACGTCACCAACACTAGCGTAACGACGGCCTGTACCACCGAGAACTCGAATGCAAAGAGCCTCACGAGCACCGCTGTTATCACATACTGTAAGTCTTGATTCAGTCTGTATCATAATTACTTAGCTTTTTCTACAATTTGTACTAATCTCCATCTCTTTGTCTTAGACAGAGGACGAGTCTCCATGATCATAACTGTATCACCTACGTTAGCCTCATTATTCTCGTCATGTGCATGGTACTTCTTTGTCTTCTGGACAAATTTACCATAAATAGGGTGCATCTCCTTGAACTTAGCTGCAATAACAATGGTTTTATCCATCTTGTTGCTAATAACAACACCCTGTCTTACTTTTCTTAAATTTCTTGTTTCCATCTGGACCATTATTATTTGTTAAGTTCTCTCTGACGAAGTTCAGTTTTCATACGTGCAATATCACGACGAGCAACCTTAATCTCTGATGGATTCTCAAGTGGAGTTACATTATGATTGATCTTCTTCTTGTTCAAAGCATCAACAGCTGCCTCCAACTTCTCAACCAATTCTTTGGTCTCGATATTTTTAATTTCTGCAATCTTCATAATTAAGCGTTTTTATCGTAATCACGTCTAACAATAAACTTAGTCTTAACAGGAAGTTTCTGAGCGCAAAGGCGAAGACCTTCTTTTGCAATATCGAAACTAACTCCTTCAACTTCGAAGAGAATTCTACCTGGTGTAACAGGTGCAACCCATCCTGCAGGATCACCCTTACCTTTACCCATACGGACATCAGCAGGCTTGCGAGTGATTGGCTTATCAGGGAAAATTCTAATCCAGACCTGACCTTGACGGTTCATATAGCGGTTCAATGCTACACGAGCTGCCTCAATCTGACGACTATCGATCCACTTTGATTCAAGAGTTTTGATACCAAAAGAACCGAAAGCCAATTGTGTACCTCTGTGAGCGTTGCCTTTGTTGCCACGACCATCTTGAGGTCTTCTATATTTAACTCTTTTTGGCTGTAACATGATAGCTTTCTAAAATTTAACGGTTATTGTTTCTTTTACGATTACCACCACGGTTGTTAGAGCGACCGTTACCACGGTTGTTGCTCTTATTGTCCTGTGAGAAGTTTGGAGTAAGATCAGCCTTACCATAAACCTCACCACGGCAAATCCAAACCTTAATACCAAGCAAACCTACCTTTGTAAGTGCCTCGCACTGGCAATAGTCGATGTCTGCGCGGAATGTATGAAGAGGAGTACGACCCTCTTTGTACATTTCTTTACGTGCCATTTCAGCACCATTCAGACGACCTGTAATCTGTACCTTGATACCCTCAGCGCCAGCACGCATGGTGTTAGCAACTGCCATCTTGATAGCGCGACGATAAGCAATCATGTGCTCAATCTGAGTCGCAATATTCTTACCAACTATAGTAGCATCAAGCTCAGGCTTTTTAACCTCGAAGATGTTGATCTGAATATCTTTCTTATAAAGCTTCTTCAACTCTTCCTTCAACTTATCTACATCCTGACCACCTTTACCAATGACAATACCTGGACGGGCTGTACAAATAGTAATGGTAACAAGTTTCAATGTACGTTCGATAATTATACGAGAAATGCTTGCTTTAGCAAGACGCTCGTTAAGATACTTACGGATTTTCTGATCCTCAACGAGGTTATCACCGAAGTTCTTACCACCGAACCAATTTGAATCCCAACCACGGATAACACCAAGTCGGTTACTAATCGGATTAACTTTCTGTCCCATTCTACTTAATTATTTTTCGTCATTAGTTTTTGCATCAACAAAAAGAGTTACATGGTTAGAACGCTTACGAATTCTATAACCACGACCCTGTGGTGCAGGTCTCATACGTTTCATTGTAACGCCTTCGTCAACGAAGACCTTACTGATATAAAGCTCACCGTCTTCAGCCTTGCGATTATTCTTAGCTTCCCAGTTAGCGATAGCTGAACGAAGTAATTTCTCTACATCAGCTGATGCCTGCTTCTTAGAGAAGCGAAGTACTCCGAGTGCACGGTTAACCTCCATACCACGAATCATGTCTACTACATAGCGCATCTTACGTGGAGAAGAAGGAACGCCTACCAACTTTGCGAAGTACAAGTTTTTACGGGCTTCTTTCAATTTCTCAGCCGCAATATGTTTTCTTGCTCCCATTATTTACTTAAATTTTAAATGGTTTAACCCTTAGCTTACTTTCTGTTACCAGAGTGACCGCCAAAGCGACGTGTTGGAGCAAACTCTCCAAGCTTGTGGCCAACCATATTCTCTGTAACATAAACAGGGATAAATTTGTTACCGTTATGAACTGCAACAGTATGTCCTACGAAATCAGGAGATATCATTGAAGCTCTAGCCCATGTCTTAACAACATTCTTCTTGCCACTCTCGTTCATAGCGAGAATCTTCTTCTCGAGAGAAACGTTGATGTATGGACCTTTTTTAAGTGAACGACTCATAATTTACTCTTTATTTTTTGTTAGCTCTTTCGATAATATACTTGTTAGAAAGCTTCTTAGGTGCGCGAGTCTTAAGACCCTTAGCGTACAAGCCCTTACGTGAACGTGGGTGACCACCACTCTGGCGACCTTCACCACCACCCATTGGGTGATCAACAGGGTTCATAACAACACCACGGTTGTGTGGACGACGACCCAACCAGCGAGAACGTCCAGCCTTACCAGACTGTTCAAGAGCGTGGTCAGAGTTACCAACACTACCAACTGTAGCCTTACAAGCACTCAAAATCTGGCGTGTTTCACCAGAAGGGAGCTTAATTACACAATAACTGCCCTCACGAGAAGTCAACTGAGCAAAATTACCAGCCGAACGAACCAACAAAGCACCCTGACCAGGACGCAACTCGATGTTGTGGATCACTGTACCTACAGGGATGTTTGCCAAAGGAAGACAGTTACCAATCTCAGGAGCAGCTTCTGCACCTGACATCAAAGTAGCGCCTACCTCAAGTCCGTTAGGAGCAATAATGTAACGTTTTTCACCATCAGCGTAGTAAAGCAATGCGATACGAGCCGAACGATTTGGATCGTACTCAATTGTCTTAACAACTGCTGGAACACCATCTTTCTCACGTTTGAAGTCGATTAAACGATACTTCTGCTTGTGACCTCCGCCAATGTAGCGAACGGTCATCTTACCGGTGTTGTTTCGACCGCCGGTAGAACGTTTACCGTAAACGAGAGACTTCTCTGGCACGGATGCAGTAATATCCTCGAACGTGCCAATAACCTTGTGTCTTTGACCCGGAGTAACCGGTTTTAATTTACGTACTGCCATTTTTTATTTTAAATATTGCTGTAAAAATCAATTGTATCGCCCTCCTTAAGAGTAACGATTGCCTTCTTGAACGCATTCTTCTGACCCTTAACAAGACCTGCCTTTGTATAACGGGCAGAGCGCTTGCCAGCGTAACGAATAGTGTTCACGTCAACTACTGTAACATTATACAGACTCTCAACTTCCTTCTTAATCTCGAGCTTATTAGCCTCAGGACGAACAACGAAGCCATAGCGGTTAGGCTGCTTGTCTGTAATCTTGGTCATCTTCTCAGTAACCAATGGTTTGATAATAAATGCCATATTCTAATATCTCCTTTATTTTGTTAAGATCTGGTCGATAGTCTCCAGCGACTTTTCTGTAATCACTACTACATCAGCGTTCAAAACTTTGTACGAATTGACGTTAGATGCGAGGATAACCTCAGCGCGCTGTAAGTTACGTGCAGACAAATATACGTTTTTATTTGATTCTGGCAAAACGAAGAGCACTTTTTTGCCCTCAATTTTGAGATTCTTAATAATACTTAAGAATTCTTTAGTCTTTGGAGCCTCAAATGTAAAGTCTTCCAACATTACAATTGCGCTTTCCTGTGCCTTATAAGACAGAGCTGACTTACGAGCAAGAATCTTTACTTTTTTGTTGAGCTTGAAGCGGTAATCACGTGGTTTAGGACCAAAAACGCGAGCACCACCTACGAGTACAGGTGAGTTAATATCACCACGGCGAGCACCGCCGCCGCCCTTCTGACGACCAAGCTTACGAGTAGAACCGCTCATCTCGCTTCTCTCCTTAGACTTAGCTGTACCCTGACGCTGGTTAGCGAGATACTGCTTTACGTCAAGATAGAGAACGTGATCGTTAGGCTCAATGCCGAAGACTGCATCATTAAGAGCTACCTTGCGGCCGGTCTCCTGACCTTTGATATCTAATACGCTAACTTCCATTATTTCTCAATTAAAACAGTTGAACCTTTGCATCCAGCGAAAGAACCCTTAACAATAAGAAGATTCTGCTCTGGAATTACCTTTAACACCTGAAGGTTCTGAGTTGTAACTCTGTCACCTCCCATTTGGCCGCCCATGCGCATACCCTTGAATACCTTTGCAGGGTAAGAACAAGCACCAATAGATCCCGGCTTACGAGCGCGGTCATCCTGACCGTGAGTAGACTGACCTACACCACCGAATCCGTGACGCTTAACAACGCCCTGGAAGCCTTTACCCTTTGATGTACCAATTACATCAACGAACTTGCAATCGTTGAAGATTTCAACTGTAATTGTGTCACCGAGGTTGTACTCCTCATCAAACTTGAACTCGGCCAAGTGCTTCTTAGGTGTTGTGCCTGCCTTCTTGAAGATTCCCATCATAGGCTGAGAAGTACGCTTCTCCTTTGCCTCTTCGAAACCTAACTGATAAGCCTTGTAACCATCCTTTTCTACAGTTTTCACCTGGGTTACAACACAAGGACCTACTTCGATAACAGTGCACGGAATATTCTTACCGTCGGCACTGAAAACGGATGTCATTCCGATTTTCTTTCCAATTAATCCTGGCATTTCAATTTAATTTAAATAATTAGACTTTGATTTCTACTTCTACACCACTTGGCAATTCAAGCTTCATCAAGGCATCAACTGTCTTAGCTGTTGAGCTGTAGATGTCAATGAGACGCTTGAAATCTGAGAGCTGGAACTGCTCGCGAGACTTCTTGTTAACGAAAGTACTGCGGTTTACAGTAAAAATACGCTTGTGTGTTGGCAATGGAATAGGACCACTAACGATAGCGCCTGTTGCCTTTACAGCCTTCACAATCTTCTCAGCTGACTTGTCAACCAACTGGTGGTCGTAAGACTTCAGCTTAATTCTGATTTTCTGACTCATTTTTAAAATTAAGTTATTATTATATGAATTATTTAGTCTAATGGAAGAAGAGGTACGCTGCTTAAGAGTCATTCGCTAAGCAGCGCCTCATCTTACCGTTATTCTTTGTTATTAAAGAAGATCTGCGTGCCCCTTAACCTCCTCCAACACAGCCTTAGCAATTGTTGAAGAAAGAGGTGCATGATGATCGTACTCCATAGAACTTGTTGCACGACCAGAAGTGATAGTACGCAAAGCTGTTACATAACCGAACATCTCAGCCAATGGAACCATTGCCTTTACGATGCGAGCACCGCTACGACCTTCTTCCATACCCTGAACGAGACCACGGCGCTTGTTCAAGTCACCGATTACGTCACCCATGTTCTCTTCTGGAGTAACAACCTCTACCTTCATGATAGGCTCCATCAAAACTGGACCAGCCTTAGGGCAAAGCACCTTGAATGCCTGATGTGCTACCAACTCGAATGACAACTGGTCAGAGTCAACTGGGTGGAAGCTACCATCGGTCAAAGTCACCTTCAAACCTGTCATTGGGAAGCCACCGAGTACACCATTTGACAAGCAATCAGCGAAGCCCTTCTGTACAGATGGGATGAATTCCTTAGGAACGTTACCACCCTTAACCTCGTTGATGAACTGCAAGTCGCCTTCCTTGTAATCCTCGTCCTTAGGACCGATGGTTACATCGATACAAGCGAACTTACCGCGACCACCAGACTGCTTCTTATAAGTTTCACGGCTCTGAGCTGTCTTAGTGATAGCCTCCTTGTAGTTAACCTGAGGCTTACCCTGATTACACTCAACCTTGAACTCACGCTTCAAACGGTCAATGATGATATCCAAGTGGAGCTCACCCATACCAGAGATAATTGTCTGACCGCTCTGCTCGTCTGTACGAACTGTGAAGGTTGGATCCTCCTCAGCCAACTTTGCGAGACCATTATCCATCTTAGCGATGTCAGCCTGGCTCTTTGGCTCTACTGCGATAGAAATCACAGTATCAGGGAATGTCATAGACTCCAATACGATTGGGTGTTCCTCGTCACAGAGTGTATCACCTGTACGGATATCCTTGAAACCTACACCTGCACCGATATCACCAGCATCGATAGACTCCATTGGGATTTCCTGCTTAGAGTTCATCTGGAACAGACGGCTGATACGCTCGCGCTTGCCAGAACGTGGGTTGTAAACATAAGAACCGGCAACGACCTTACCTGAGTAAACGCGGAAGAATACCAAGCGGCCCATGAATGGGTCAGTAGCAATCTTAAATGCGAGAGCAGATGTTGGTTCATCCTCAGATGGTTTACGATCCTCTTCCTCCTCTGTATCAGGGTTAGTACCGATGATATTTGGAGTATCCATTGGTGAAGGCAAGAATGCACATACATAGTCGAGCAATGGCTGAACACCCTTGTTCTTGTATGAAGAACCGAGCAACATTGGGCAGCACTCCATAGCACAGCAACCCTTACGGATAGCAGCAAGAAGCTTTTCTTCTGGAATATCCTTACCATCGAGATAAAGTTCCATAACCTCATCATCGAAGTTTGCAGCACCCTCAAGGAGCTTATCACGCCACTCAGCAGCCTCGTCAGCCAAGTCTGCAGGGATATCCTCTACATCATACTCAGCACCCATAGTCTCATCGTGCCAAAGGATAGCCTTCATCTTAATGAGGTCAACTACACCCTTGAAGTTCTCCTCTGCACCAATAGGAATCTGAATAGCAATTGGATTAGCGCCCAAGATATCCTTCATCTGCTGAACTGTCTCGAAGAAGTTAGCACCAGAACGGTCCATCTTGTTTACATAACCGATACGAGGTACATTATACTTATCAGCCTGACGCCATACAGTCTCAGACTGTGGCTGAACACCATCAGCTGCAGAATATGTAGCAACAGCACCATCAAGTACACGGAGAGAACGCTCAACCTCAGCAGTGAAGTCAACGTGTCCCGGAGTATCGATCAAGTTGATCTTATAAGACTTACCGAGATAGTTCCAGTTACAAGTTGTAGCCGCAGAAGTGATAGTAATACCACGCTCCTGCTCCTGGGCCATCCAGTCCATTGTAGCAGCACCATCGTGTACCTCACCAATCTTATGAGTCTTACCTGTATAGAACAAAATACGCTCAGAAGTTGTTGTCTTACCAGCATCGATATGCGCCATGATACCGATGTTACGAGTCAAATGTAAATCGCGATTTGCCATTTTCTTTTAACTATATTATATATTAAATTAGAATCTAAAGTGAGCGAACGCACGGTTAGCCTCAGCCATACGATGCATATCCTCCTTACGCTTAAATGCACCACCCTGATTATTAAAAGCATCCATGATCTCTGCAGCAAGCTTATCAGCCATAGTCTTACCACCGCGCTTACGTGCAAAAAGAATAAGATTCTTCATAGAAATACTTTCCTTACGATCAGGACGAATCTCTGTAGGAACCTGGAAGGTTGCACCACCGATACGACGGCTCTTAACCTCTACCTGAGGAGTAATATTATCAAGTGCCTGCTTCCAGATTTCAAGAGCAGACTTTTCCTCGTTAGACATCTTAGCCTTTACAATGTCAAGTGCATTGTAGAAAATCTCATAAGATGTATTCTTCTTTCCATCATACATCAAATGATTTACGAACTTTGAGACCTTCTGGTCATTGAAGACAGGATCTGGAAGGATCACTCTCTTCTTTGGTTTTGCTTTTCTCATTTTAAATAAAACTTTTTTTTTAATTCTGCATGGGGCTGTATAATGTTCTTCAACGCTCGCACCCGAGCATTTACTCAACCTGATTACTTCTCCAGCAAAACTTTTATTAAATATTTTAACCCCAACTCCCGACCTTCTCCGACCGTGAGTCTGCGGTTTTGTCTAAAATTTAAGAAGCTATATTACTTCTTTGCCTTAGGACGCTTAGCTCCGTACTTAGAACGACGCTGTGTACGATTCGCAACACCTGCAGTATCAAGTGTACCACGAACAATGTGATAACGTACACCAGGAAGGTCTTTTACACGACCACCGCGAACCAAAACAATTGAGTGCTCCTGCAAGTTGTGACCCTCTCCTGGAATATAAGAGTTTACTTCCTTTGAGTTTGTCAAACGTACACGTGCAACTTTACGCATTGCTGAATTAGGCTTCTTAGGAGTTGTTGTATAAACACGAACACAAACACCACGACGCTGAGGACAAGAATCCAAAGCTGGTGACTTGCTCTTGTCTACAAGAACTCGTCTGCCTTTTCTTACTAACTGTGAAATAGTAGGCATAATTTTACTTTTTAATTTATATATTTATTTTTATTTATTGTCTTATTTCGATGTAAGCCACTACTTTATAGAGCCTTTTCGGGGTGCAAAGGTACGATTTTTTCGGCAAACTACCTAAATATTAAGGAGACTTTTAAAAAACGAAGGCTAGTTTTAACTTTATATAACTATTAAAAACGAATATTATAAAGAAAAAGCGGAATTTAGCAGAGAATTTAGTCTTAGTATGTATGCTGTAGTACATTATGCCTCACCCTTTGGTGTGCCGAATGGAGCGATTGTACGTTCTTGCTCATCAGACAACTTAATTTTACCGAAGGACTGCTCGTAGTTATAAATATTGCTCTGCAATGCCTGGAGCAATCGCTTAGCATGCTCAGGTGCCATGATAACACGACTCTTGATCTGAGGTGCAGGCATGCCAGGAAGTGCACATGCAAAATCCAAGATGAAGTCTGAACTAGAATGAGTAATCAGTGCCAAGTTAGAGTATGTACCCTCTGCAACTTCAGGGCTGATGCCCATCTGGAACTGATTCTGCTGCTGTTGATTATTCTTATTTTCTTCCATAATTTTACTAAGTTAATAGGATTAAACTTTAAATGATAGTGCAAATTTACACATAATATCTGAAAAAAACGAATAATCTGCCACTTATTTTAAAAAAAACATCATAAGACAACAGAAGATGGAATCTTGATTCTTTGCTTTTTTTCATCTGTTACAGATAATAAAAGGGTGCGCCATAGACTTATGACGCACCCTCATTATACCTATTTATATATAGTACTCTATTCTACGATTATTCTCCTATTGGAGAATCAGCATAGTCGAGCACATTTTTCTTATTAGCCTGCATACGCTCATATTCTTCTTTAGAGCCTACGATGAGCTTATCCCACTGACGAAGACCAGTACCTGCAGGAATCAAGTGACCACAGATTACATTCTCCTTCATACCCTCAAGGTAATCAACCTTACCACGGATAGCAGCCTCATTCAAAACCTTAGTAGTTTCCTGGAATGATGCAGCACTCATAAAACTCTTAGTACCAAGAGCAGCACGAGTAATACCCTGGAGAATCTGTGTAGAAGTTGCAGATACGGCATCACGAACCTGTACAAGTTTCAAGTCGCGACGCTTCAATGCAGAATTCTCATCACGCAATCTACGAGCCGTTATGATCTGACCTGGTTTGAGACTTTCACTATCACCACCGTCAGTAACAACCTTCTTACCCCAGATACGATCATTCTCTTCTGCAAAGTCAAGTTTATCAACCAACTCTTGCTCCAAGAAGGTAGTATCACCTGGATCGTCAATACGAACCTTACGCATCATCTGACGTACCACAACCTCAAAATGCTTATCATTAATAGCCACACCCTGAAGACGGTAAACGTCCTGGATCTGGTTAACAATATACTCCTGAACAGCGGTAGGACCCATGATGGCGAGAATATCGCCAGGAGTTACACTACCATCAGAAAGAGGAGTACCAGCACGTACAGCATCATGTTCCTGTACCAAGATCTGCTTAGAAAGAGATACAAGATACTTCTTCTGATCGCCAGTCTTAGATGTTACGATGATCTCACGGTTACCACGCTTTACCTTACCCATAGTTACCTCACCATCGATTTCAGATACAACAGCAGGGTTAGAAGGGTTGCGAGCCTCAAGAAGCTCAGTTACACGAGGGAGACCACCAGTGATATCACCTGCACCACCTACAGCACGAGGAATCTTAACCAAAACCTCACCGGTATTAATTGTCTGTCCATCCTCAACAGCCAAGTGACCACCTACAGGGAAGTTGTATGTACCAAGGATTTCACCATTAGCATCGATAACATCACAAGATGGAACCATTGCCTTATTCTTGGAATCGGTGATAATCTTCTCCTCCAAGCCTGTAGTCTCATCGACCTCAGCACGATAAGTCTGATCCTTCTGAACGTCATTGAACTTCAATGTACCGGCATACTGGCTGACGATAACGGCGTTGAATGGATCCCAACGGGCGATAACGGTATCCTTCTCTACGATTTCACCCTCCTTGTGATACAATGAAGAACCGTAAGGAACATTCAAAGTTGCAAGAACGATGTTTGTATTAGGATCCACGAAACGGATTTCAGCCAAGTGGCTTACTACCTTTTCGCACTTGATATCGTTGCCTTCCTCGTCTTCCTCTACGAATGGTACTGTGCTCAACTCGTCAAACTCGATACGAGACTTATTCTTCGCAGCAATCTTAGCATTGGCAGCAGCGTTAGATGCAATACCACCGGCGTGGAATGTACGGAGAGTCAACTGAGTACCTGGCTCACCAATAGCTTGAGCAGCGATGACGCCAACGGCTTCACCCAACTGTACCATACGGGCTGTTGCCAAGTTACGGCCATAGCACTTCATGCAGACACCTTTTTTACTCTCACAGGTGAGAACTGAACGAATTTCTACACTCTCGATAGGAGATTCATCAATAGCCTTTGCCTTAGCCTCGGTGATTTCTTCACCAGATTTGACAATCAGTTCACCAGTTGTTGGATGAATAACATCATGCACAGAAACACGACCCAGAATACGCTCATAAAGAGATGAAATAATCTCATCGCCATTCTTTAAAGCTGTACAAACCAAGCCACGCAATGTACCACAATCCTCTTCGGTGATAATAACATCGTGAGAAACGTCTACAAGACGACGAGTCAAGTAACCGGCATCGGCAGTCTTCATAGCGGTATCAGCAAGACCCTTACGGGCACCGTGAGAAGCGATAAAGTACTCCAATACAGACATACCCTCCTTAAAGTTAGAAAGGATAGGGTTCTCGATGATCTGCGCGCCCTCTGCACCAGCCTTCTGAGGTTTAGCCATCAAACCACGCATACCAGACAACTGCTTAATCTGATCCTTAGAACCACGGGCTCCGGAATCAAGCATCATGTATACGGCGTTGAATCCCTGGTCAGCTTCGGTCATCTCCTTCATCAAGATATTACCCAAATCTGTATTTACGTGAGTCCACGCATCAATAACCTGGTTGTATCGTTCCTTGTTGGTGATGAAACCCATATTATAGTTATTGGTAATTTCCTCAACCTCCTTGCGACCGCGCTCAACAATAGCTTCCTTCTCTGGTGGAATAATAATATCACCAAGGTTGAATGACAATCCTGCGACATAAGCCATACGATAACCTAAGTTCTTGATTCCATCAAGGAATTCACAAGCCTTAGCCATACCAACAGCCTTGATAACATTAGAAATCAAACCACGGAGGGTTTTCTTGGAAATCACATCATTGAAGAAGCCAACTTCATCAGGAATGATACCATTAACGATGACACGTCCAACAGAAGTTTCTACCATTCGCTTCTGGATTGTACCATCAACCAAGTCGTCAACTACAACCTTAATCAAAGCATGAAGATCACATCGACCCTCGTTACGAGCAATCAATGCCTCTTCAGGACCATAGAATGTCAAGCCCTCACCCTTTGCACCTGGACGAATCTTAGTAATATAGTAAAGACCAAGCACCATATCCTGAGAAGGAACGGTGATAGGCGCACCATTAGCTGGGTTGAGAATGTTATGACTCTGAAGCATCAGGATTTGAGCCTCCAGAACAGCCTCATTGCTCAATGGAAGGTGAACAGCCATCTGGTCACCATCGAAGTCGGCGTTGAACGCTGTACATGCCAATGGATGCAACTGAATAGCCTTACCTTCAATCATCTTAGGCTGGAATGCCTGGATACCGAGTCGGTGAAGCGTAGGGGCACGGTTCAACATAACCGGATGACCCTTCATTACATTCTCAAGAATATCCCAAATAACTGGCTCGCGACGATCAACAATCTTCTTGGCACTCTTAACAGTCTTAACGATACCACGCTCAATCAACTTACGGATGATAAATGGTTTGTAAAGCTCTGCAGCCATCAGTTTTGGAAGACCACACTCACCCATCTTCAACTCTGGACCTACAACGATTACAGAACGGGCAGAATAGTCAACACGCTTACCCAGCAAGTTCTGACGGAAACGACCCTGCTTACCCTTTAAAGAGTCAGAGAGTGACTTCAAAGGACGATTGCTCTCACTCTTTACAGCAGAACTCTTGCGTGAATTGTCGAACAAGCTGTCAACAGCCTCCTGCAACATACGCTTCTCGTTACGGAGAATAACCTCAGGAGCCTTGATCTCAACCAATCTCTTCAAACGGTTGTTACGGATAATCACACGACGATAGAGGTCATTCAAGTCTGATGTTGCAAAACGACCACCATCCAATGGTACCAACGGACGAAGCTCAGGTGGAGTAACAGGAATAATCTTCATGATCATCCATTCTGGCTTGTTAATACCTTTACTAGCACGGAAACCTTCTACAACTTGCAGACGCTTCAGAGCCTCAGTTTTACGCTGCTGACTTGAATCGTTATTTGCACGATCGCGGAGTTCGTATGACAAAGAGTCAAGGTCTACATTCTGGAGCAACTGATAAATTGCTTCAGCACCCATTTTTGCTATAAACTTATTAGGGTCCGTATCGTCCAAAAGTTCATTGTCACCATTAGGATCATACTGGTCAAGAAGAGCCATATATTCATCTTCTGACAAGAGATCAAGTTTGTGAGAACCGTTCAATTCAAGACCATCAGCATCAGTCTTTCCCTCAAGAATACCAGGCTGGATAACTACATACTTCTCGTAGTAAATGACAGCATCAAGTTTCTTGGTCGGCATACCCAAAAGGTAACCAATCTTATTTGGAAGAGAACGGAAATACCAAATATGAGCAACAGGTACGACAAGCTCAATGTGACCAGAGCGTTCACGACGAACTTTCTTCTCTGTAACCTCTACACCGCATCGGTCGCAGACAATTCCCTTATAACGGATACGCTTGTACTTGCCGCAGGCGCATTCATAGTCCTTAGTAGGACCAAAAATACGCTCGCAGAACAAGCCATCACGCTCCGGCTTATATGTACGATAATTAATGGTTTCCGGTTTAGTAACCTCACCATACGAATTTTCCAAGATCTCCTCTGGCGAAGCGAGACCGATGGTAATCTTCGTAAAATTATTCTTTACCTTTGTATCTTTTTTGAAAGCCATGTTTCTATATATAAATTAGGGGTTCTCAAAATTAATCAAGTTTGATGCTCAAACCAAGGCCACGAAGCTCATGGAGCAATACGTTAAGTGACTCAGGAATACCAGGAGTTGGCATTGGATCGCCCTTTACGATTGCTTCGTATGCCTTGCTACGTCCTACAACATCATCTGACTTAACTGTCAGGATCTCCTGCAAAACGTGGCTTGCACCGAATGCCTCGATAGCCCAGACCTCCATCTCTCCGAATCGCTGACCACCAAACTGTGCTTTACCACCAAGTGGCTGTTGTGTAATCAAAGAGTATGGACCGATAGAACGAGCGTGCATCTTATCCTCAACCATATGACCTAACTTCAAGAAGTAAGTCATACCAACAGTAGCTGGCTGGTCAAACTGCTCTCCAGTCTCACCATCATAAAGGTAAGTTGAGCAGAAACGTGGCAAGCCTGCCTTATCTGTCCATTCAGAGAGATCATCCAATTTAGCACCATCAAAGATAGGAGTAGCAAACTTTACACCCAACTTTTTACCTGCAGCACCCAAGATACACTCGAAGATCTGACCAAGGTTCATACGTGAAGGCACACCCAATGGATTCAATACCATATCAACAGGACGACCGTCAGCCATAAATGGCATATCCTCCAAACGAACTACCTTAGACACAATACCCTTATTACCATGACGACCGGCAAGTTTATCACCAACCTGGATCTTACGCTTCTTAGCAATATATACCTTAGCCATCTGAAGAATACCTGATGGAAGTTCATCACCAATAGTGATAGCAAACTTACGACGCTTTAATTCAGCATCAAGTTGCTTATACTTGCGGATATAGTTCATAATAAGTCTCTGAATCAAGCCATTGGTATGCTCATCCTTAGTCCACTTATTAGACTGAACACCATCATACTCCAAATTCTTCAAGGCTGTAGCGGTAAACGTACTGCCCTTAGTGATAATCTCAGCACCTGTATAATCCTTAACGCCCTCAGAAGTCATACCTTCTGTAAGTGTAAGCAACTTGTCTACGAGGATATCCTTCAGGTCATCACCCTTTGCCTCATACTCCTCATCAATCTTAGCAAGAATAATCTTATCCTGCTTCTTTGACTCACGGGTCTTGATAGCACGAGAGAACAACTTCTTGTCAATAACAACACCACTCAATGATGGATTTGCCTTCAATGAAGAATCCTTCACATCACCAGCCTTATCACCAAAGATAGCACGAAGCAACTTCTCTTCCGGTGAAGGATCACTTTCACCCTTAGGCGAAATCTTACCAATCATGATATCACCTGGTTCAATTCTTGCACCAACACGCACGATACCATTATCATCAAGATCCTTTGTAGCTTCCTCGCTGACATTAGGGATATCAGATGTGAATTCCTCTACTCCACGCTTAGTTTCACGGACATCAAGAGAGTATTCGTCAACATGTACAGATGTCAATACGTCATCACGAACCATACGTTCAGAAATAACGACAGCATCCTCATAGTTGTAACCCTTCCAAGGAATATAAGCTACAAGCAAGTTACGGCCCAAAGCCAGCTCACCGTTTTCTGTCGCATAACCCTCAGTCAGGATATCACCCTTCTTTACACGTTGTCCCTTATTACAGATAGGACGCAAGTCGATGGTCATATTCTGGTTGGTACGACGGAACTTAGGAATACGATACTCCTTCAAAGCTGGTTCGAAGCTTACAAACTCATCGTCTTCTGTGCGATCGTAAAGGATACGGATAGTTGTAGCATCAACATATTCGATAACGCCCTCACCTTCTGCAGTAACCATAGTACGTGAATCCTCACAAACTTGCTTCTCAAGACCAGTACCAACTATTGGTGCATCATTATGAAGCAATGGTACAGCCTGACGCATCATGTTACATCCCATCAACGCACGGTGACCATCATCATGCTCCAAGAATGGAATCAAACCTGCGGATACAGAAGCAATCTGCTGTGGAGAGACGTCAACATAATCAACTTGATCCGGACCTACAACAGGATAATCAGCATCCTGACGACACTTTACTACATCACGAATGAAAGAACCATCAACAGTCAAAGGCGCATTACCCTGACCGATAATCTTAGACTCTTCATCCTCAGCAGTCAAGTATACAACATCCTCATTAGCCATATCGACCTTGCTATCATTCACCTTACGGTAAGGAGTAACAATAAAACCAAGATCATTAATCTTTGCATACATACAGAGAGAAGAAATCAAACCGATGTTTGGACCTTCAGGACTCTCAATAGGGCAAAGACGACCATAGTGTGTATAATGTACGTCACGAACCTCGAAACCGGCACGCTCACGAGACAAACCACCAGGACCTAAGGCAGAAAGACGACGCTTATGAGTTACCTCAGCCAGAGGGTTAGTCTGGTCCATGAACTGTGACAATGGATTAGTTCCAAAGAAAGAATTGATAACACTAGAGATTGTCTTAGCATTAATCAAATCTGTTGGAGTAAACACCTCATTGTCGCGAACATTCATACGTTCACGGATAGTACGGGTCATACGTGCCAAACCAATAGAGAACTGGTTAGCCAACTGCTCACCTACAGTACGAACACGACGATTAGACAAGTGGTCGATATCATCAACTGTTGCACTAGAGTTGATCAGCTGAATAAGATATTTAATGATCTCAATAATATCTTCCTTAGTCAAGACACGGACATCAATATCAGTATCAAGATTCAATTTCTTATTGATACGATAACGACCTACCTCACCCAGATCATAACGCTTATCCGAGAAGAACAGGTTTTGGAAAACCTCACGTGCACTTGCGTCATCTGCAGGATCAGCATTACGCAACTGACGATAGATATAGTTAACAGCTTCCTTCTCAGAGTTACTTGGATCCTTTGCCAAAGTATTGAAGATAATAGTAAACTTGTTGGCAGCTTCCTCATCCTTATGAAGCAGAACAGTCTGCGCTCCACTCTCAACAATCTCCTCAATATTATCAGCAGTAAGTTCAGTCTCACGCTCCATGATTACTTCATTACGCTCGATAGATACTACTTCACCAGTATCCTCATCAACGAAGTCCTCATTCCAACTCTTCAAAACACGAGCAGCAAGCTTACGACCAATAGCAGCCTTCATATTCTTCTTGTTAACCTTCACCTCCTCGGCGAGATCAAAAATCTGAAGAATATCCTTATCCTGTTCGTAACCAATAGCACGCAGCAATGTGGTTACAGGCAACTTCTTCTTACGATCGATATATGCATACATTACATTGTTAATGTCAGTTGCAAATTCAATCCAGCTTCCCTTGAAAGGAATGATACGAGCAGAATAAAGCATGGTACCATTTGCATGAACACCCTGGCTAAAGAACACACCAGGAGAGCGATGAAGCTGAGAAACAACAACACGCTCAGCACCATTAATCACGAAAGTACCATTATCGGTCATATATGGGATAGTACCAAGGAACACATCCTGAATAAATGTACCGAAATCCTCATGATCAGGATCAGTACAATACAGTTTCATCTTAGCCTTCAAAGGTACACTATATGTAAGACCACGCTCCAAGCACTCATCAATAGAATAGCGAGGAGGGTCGATATAGTAATCCAAGAACTCAAGAACGAAATTGTTACGTGTATCGGTAATAGGGAAGTTCTCAGAGAACACCTTATACAAACCGTCATTCTTGCGTTCCTCAGGCGGAGTATCCAACTGTAAGAAGTCCTTGAAAGACTTTAACTGCACATCGAGGAAATCCGGATATGGATACGGATTATGCACGCTGGCAAAATTTACTCTGTTATCAACAATTTTTGTAGCCATTAGAAGTTATTAAATGGGTTTTATTAATTATATAATAAAAGACACAAAAAGGTTAGGACTCACCTACTTGGAGAATCCTAACCATTTATATAAAAAATGTATTACTCTAATTACTTGAGCTCTACCTTAGCACCGGCCTCTTCGATAGCCTTCTTAAGGTTCTCAGCCTCGTCCTTAGCTACACCTTCCTTGATTGTAGAAGGAGCACCGTCTACGAGATCCTTAGCCTCTTTCAAACCGAGACCACAAGCCTCCTTAACAGCCTTTACAACCTGGAGCTTAGCGCCACCAACCTCAGCGAGGACTACGTCGAATGTAGACTTCTCCTCAGCTGCAGCTGCACCACCAGCAGCAGGACCAGCAGCTACAGCTACAGCTGCAGCAGCAGGCTCAATACCATACTCGTCCTTGAGGACTGTTGCCAACTCATTAACTTCCTTAACAGTAAGATTTACTAACTCTTCTGCAATAGCTTTGATATCTGCCATTTTATTCTAAATTTTATTTTTGTTTATACTATAATTAATGATAACATTGTGATTGATTACTCAGGACGCTCGCCCAATGTCTTAAGCACACCATGAATAGTGTTGCTTCCTGATTGAAGAGCTGAAACAACGTTCTTTGCAGGTGACTGGAGCAAAGCAACAATCTCTGCGATAACTTCGTTCTTGCTCTTGAGAGCTGAAAGCTCTGCAAGTTTGTCTGCGCCAACGTAGAAGCTTTCCTCTGCATAAGCAGCCTTCAATGTTGGAACATCTTCCTTGTCATATTCCTTCAACAACTTAGCTGGCACATTAGCTGTATTAGCAAACAACACAGCAGTAGTACCCTTCAAGTAGCCATAGAGCTCAGAGAAATCGATATCTGAAGCCTCGAACGCCTTGTGAAGCAAGGAATTCTTAACAACAACCATCTTAATCTCGCTCTGGAAGCACTTACGACGGAGTGCGCTTGTCTTCTCAGCATTCAATCCTGTAACATCTACAAGATAGAAATGAGGAAACTCCTGCAACTTCTGTCCAAGTTCAGCGATAATAGTATCTTTAACTTCTTTCTTCATTTTACAAAACTTTTAGAGTTATTCAACTGATTTAGGATCAATCTTGATACCCTTACTCATAGTGCTAGAAATAAAGATACTCTTGATATATGTACCTTTAGCAGCAGCAGGCTTCAGCTTGATAACTGTGTTGATGAACTCCTTAGCATTTCCATAGATCTGCTCAGAAGTCATGCCAACCTTACCGATTGAAGTATGGATAATACCAGCCTTATCAACCTTAAAGTCGATCTTACCTTGCTTAACTTCCTTTACTGCCTTAGCAACATCCATAGTTACAGTGCCACTCTTAGGGTTAGGCATCAAGCCACGAGGACCGAGTACACGACCCAAAGGACCAATCTTACCCATACAAGAAGGCATTGTGATGATGACATCAATATCTGTCCAACCACCCTTAATCTTCTCAACGTATTCGTCAAGACCTACATAATCAGCGCCTGCTTCCTTAGCAGCAGCTTCCTGATCAGGAGTACAGAGTGCGAGCACACGAGTAACCTTACCTGTTCCGTTTGGCAATGAAACAACGCCACGAACCATCTGGTTAGCCTTACGTGGATCAACACCTAAGCGTACATCAATATCAAGAGATGCATCAAACTTGGTAGTGGTAATTTCCTTTACCAACTCTGAAGCCTCCTTCAATGTGTATGCCTTCCCTGCTTCAACCTTATCAGCTACTGATTTTTGATTTTTTGTCAGTTTACTCATTTTTCTAATTGAAGTTTTAAATTATTTACCAGGGAAGTCCCCTTTTACAGTAATACCCATACTTCTTGCAGTACCAGCGATGAGCTTCATAGCTGATTCTACAGTAAAGCAGTTCAAGTCCTTCATCTTATCCTCAGCGATTACCTTTACCTGATCCCAAGTAAGAGAAGCAACCTTCTGACGATTAGGCTGAGCAGAACCTGACTTGATTTTGGCAGCCTCTTTCAATTGAACTGCAGCAGGTGGAGTCTTGATAATAAAATCAAAAGACTTGTCAGTATAATAAGTAATAACTACTGGCAACACTTTACCTGCTTTGTCCTGGGTACGGGCGTTGAATTCCTTGCAGAATCCCATAATATTAATACCCTTAGAACCCAATGCAGGTCCTACTGGAGGTGAAGGATTCGCAGCGCCACCTTTAATCTGTAATTTGATTAATCCAGCAACTTCTTTAGCCATTTCTTTGTTAATATTTAAAATTGAAACTTATAAGGAATAACAATCTCGTAACAGAATCCTATTCCTTTTCTACTTGCATAAAACCTAATTCCAACGGAGTTTTACGTCCGAAGATCTTAACCGTAACTTTCAGCTTATGCTTTTCAGCATTAACCTCTTCAACGATTCCGCTGAAACCACTGAATGGACCTTCCATAACCTTAACGGTATCGTTAACCAAGTAAGGACAATCAAGATTCTCCTCAAACTCAGTCTCCTCAGCAGAACCCAGCATACGATTGATATCGCGCTGTGGAACTGGTGTTGGTTCATCCAAACCTCCAAGGAAACCCAAAACATTAGGGAGGAAACGCAACGTATGCGCTACATCACCCTTCAGTTTGGCCTCCACAAAAACATAACCTGGAAGAGAAACCTTTTCTTTAACGACTCTCTTTCCATTACGCACAGTTGCATGCTTCTCAACTGGAATCAACACCTGAGAAACATTTGCTGCTAGTAAGTCATTGTGCTTCATTTCAGCTTCGATGTATTCTTTCACCTTAGCTTCTTTACCACTAACGGCTTTAAGCACATACCATTTATTTCCTGCGTCTGCCATTTCCTTAAAAAATTAACCTGGATAAACTACACCCATAAAGGCTTTGAAAATAGAATCCATCGCGAACACAACAAGTGCAATGACTAGGGAAGCAGATAATACAACCATTGCACTATGAGTAAGTTCGGCACGTGATGGCCAAGTAGTCTTATGCGCAAGTTCATCGTAACATGCCTTGCAATAATTTACTATTTTATTCATATTATCTTCTATTTAGCACGGGTTGAAGGGCTCGAACCCTCGACACCTGGTTTTGGAGACCAGTGCTCTACCAACTGAGCTAAACCCGTAGAAAGACTCCCGCTCCCTTAGGAGGGGAGTCTGATATATATAGCAAATTAGATAAATCTAAATTACTTGATATCGTCGAGAATAGTTGTAATCTGACCAGAACCTACTGTACGACCACCCTCACGGATAGCGAAACGAAGACCCTCGTTCAAAGCAACCTTGTAGATCAACTCTACCTCAATCTCTACGTTATCACCAGGCATTACCATCTCAACTCCCTCTGGAAGCTTGATTTCACCTGTACAGTCCATAGTACGGAGATAGAACTGAGGACGATACTTGTTACCGAATGGAGTGTGACGACCACCCTCTTCCTTCTTCAATACATAGATAGAAGCCTTGAAGTGATCGTGAGGAGTAATAGCACCTGGGTGTACAACTACCATACCACGCTTAACCTCAGCCTTATCGATACCACGGAGAAGCAAACCTACGTTATCACCAGCTTCACCCTCAGCAAGGATCTTACGGAACATCTCAACACCAGTAATAACTGACTTCTTGTCCTCACCAAGACCGAGCAACTGAACTTCGTCACCTACCTTGCAACGACCTGTCTCAATACGACCTGTAGCAACAGTACCACGACCTGTAATTGAGAATACATCCTCGATAGGCATCAAGAATGGCTTATCAATCTCGCGCTCTGGCTCCTGAATCCACTCATCAACTGTATCCATCAAAGTCTCAACAGACTTAACCCACTTCTCAACACCGTTCAAAGCACCGAGAGCAGAACCACGTACAATTGGAGTATCCTCCTCGTAACCATACTGCTCGAGGATCTCACGAAGCTCCATCTCAACGAGCTCAAGCATCTCCTCATCATCAACCATATCGCACTTGTTCAAGAAAACAACCAAACGAGGTACGTTTACCTGACGTGCAAGAAGTACGTGCTCACGTGTCTGTGGCATAGGACCATCAGTAGCAGCACAAACCAAGATTGCACCATCCATCTGAGCAGCACCAGTAACCATGTTCTTTACATAGTCAGCGTGTCCAGGACAGTCAACGTGTGCATAGTGACGCTTTGCTGTCTCATACTCGATGTGAGCAGAGTTGATAGTGATACCACGCTCTTTCTCCTCAGGAGCATTATCAATCTGATCGAATGACTTAACTGCCTCAGATGTACCGAGCTTCTCGTTCAATACCTTAGAGATAGCAGCGGTCAGAGTAGTCTTACCATGGTCAACATGACCAATTGTACCAATGTTAACATGCGGTTTGGTACGCACGAATTCTTCTTTAGCCATAGCTTTTCTTTTTATTTATATAAATGAATAATCTGTTCCTCTACCATCCTAAGCATCTAGAACGATAGAGCTGTAACTGAGAGTTGAACTCAGGACCTCTTCCTTACCAAGGAAGTGCTCTACCACTGAGCTATTACAGCAAGTTAATAAATTGAGCGGAAAACGGGGCTCAAACCCGCGACCCCCAGCTTGGAAGGCTAGTGCTCTATCAACTGAGCTATTTCCGCTTATCAAAGAAAGTGGGTAGTGATGGATTCGAACCACCGAAGGCATAGCCAGCAGATTTACAGTCTGCCCCATTTGGCCACTCTGGTAGAACAACTTGGTTCCAGGGACAGCAACTTCCAGATGAACTTCCTTATTCAAGGCAGTAGCAGGCTTCACGACCTTTAATTGCACCTCTACTTTCTGTATATCTTCAAAAGTTTTTTCTAACTTGGCGACTTTCTTTTCGATAAACGCCTGTAACTTCTCGGTAGCGTCGAAGTGAATCGACTGAATCTTAATTTCCATAGTTACCTCCATTTTTTAAAAGGTTACGCCCGAGGATGGGCTTCAATATAAACTCGTTTCAACTGCTCAAACGTTGTATGCGTATAAATCTCGGTCGTCGAGAGTTTCGCATGTCCTAACAGTCTTTTTAAACTTTCAATTCCTGCACCATGATTCAACATTGCAGTAGCAAACGTATGCCTCAACACATGCGGACTTTTCTTTTTCAACGAGCAAACCCTTGCGAGGTTCTCCTTCACGATTTCTCTGACTTGAACCGGACTCATCCGTCCGCCCTTATCCGCAAGCAAAAGAGCTCCAGACTTAGTCATCGCCCTTTGTACTCTTAGAGCCAAATATTCTGAAAGAGCATTTTTAAGCTCGTCACCAAAAGGAACTATACGTTGTTTGTTTCCCTTACCCGTAATCTTTATCTCTTTTTTGATAAAGTTCACATCGTCAACATCAAGTCCTATCAACTCTGACAATCGCATCCCCGTCTCATAGAACAATATTATAATAGTACGTGCGCGTACATTATTATAATCATCGCCCCACATTTTCCTGTCAAGCAACTCATCCATCTCATTTTCTTTCAAGAATTGAGGTAGCGGTCTACTTTCCTTTGGTCCTTTGAGGCTATGAGCGGGATCCGACTCCACATAATGTCTGACTAAAGCAAACCGATAGAACATTTTCAAAGCACTCAACCGGCGATTAACCGAGGTTGCCTTATTTCCTGCATCTATCATATGCTCCATCCAGTTGCGAATCATATCAGAATCAACAGATTCCCAAGTGAAGGATTCAGACAAGTTCCTAGCATACTGCTCAAAGAGTTTCAAATCTTCGCGATAGTTTTCTACCGTCCTCTGCGACCTGTTCAGTTCAGAGCGCAAATATTCCAAGAACTTATCTATACTCAACATAACGTCGTACCTTTTTCATTTCGGCAACGAAGTTACGAAAATTATTTTAAACTACCAAATTTTTTGAGGATTTTTTACTTTTATTCCTCGTTTGCACGCAACTGCTGTACGTAGATGGCGTGTTCCATCTTGAGACGCTTCAAAACAGAAGGCTTGTCATACTGCTGACGAGCACGAAGCTCCTTAACAACACCTGTCTTTTCGAATTTTCTCTTAAACTTCTTGAGAGCTCTCTCGATGTTCTCACCGTCTTTAACTGGTACAATAATCATTTTTTTGCTTTTAATTTATTATGTTAAACTTATGTTATTCAATGCGAAATATGGCAATGCCACAATTTGCGGGTGCAAAATTACATCTATTTTATCAAACTACCAAGTTTTTCTTCAACTTTTTACTCTAAAATGTTCATTTTATGGGTTTTGTAGCATTCTCAAGCCATATTTTCTCCTCTTCATCAAGGAAAGGAGACAATTTTTCATAAACTGAATGATGATAAGCATTGAGCCAGTCAATCTCTTCAGGCAACAACATATCAACATCTATAGGAGCGGTATCTATAGGACAAAGAGTAAGAGGCTCTATCTGCAGGAATTTACCGAACTCAGTAGACATGTAGTCTGAAATCAGCACCGTATTTTCTATTCTTACGCCAAACTTACCTGCCAGATACAAACCAGGCTCATCAGTCAAGGTCATTCCAGCTCTCAAAGGTGTAGGCATCCACTCCATTCTTATTTGATGAGGGCCTTCGTGCACACAGAGATACGAACCTACTCCATGGCCTGTACCATGCAAGAAATTATATCCTTCACGCCACATACACTCTCTTCCTACAGCATCCAACTGTGTTCCTGATGCACCATCGGGGAATTTAACCAATTCCAACTGAATATGCGCTTTCAGAACCAAGGTATAAATATGCTTCATCTCTTCAGATACGGCCCCCAAGGCTATGGTACGGGTAATATCTGTAGTACCATCCTGGTATTGAGCTCCAGAGTCTATCAGAATCAAACCTTCCGGTTTCAGAACGACATCTGTTTCAGGAGTTGCCTCATAATGGACAATTGCTCCATGCTGCGCATAGCCGGCAATCGTATCAAAAGAAATATCTCTGAACAGTTTCTGTTCGGCACGTAGCGATGTTAATTTCTCATCAATGGAAATTTCTGTTTGTCCGCCAGCCTCAACAGCAGGTTTCAGCCACTTCAAGAACTTAACCATAGCAACACCATCTTTAAGCATCGCACTACGGTAGCCCTCTATTTCTGCTTTATTTTTCACAGCCTTTATAGCCGGAATAGGAGAACCAGCAGCAACAATTTCCTGGCATTTTACAGCTTTCCACAGATAATAGCTCGTTTCATCTCCATCTAACAGGATATTATATTCCGAATATGATTCAAGGCATTTTTCCACCTTATTATATTTATAGAGAGAAACCTGATTGTCTTGAAGATACTGTTTTACTTCAGGAGATAATTTATTATCATCCACGAAAAGAGAAACTTTATCGCTCTCAATCAACAAATAACTTACAAATACAGGATTGCAATGAACATCCGTACCACGAAGATTCAAAGTCCAAGCAATATCATCCAAAGCAGAAACGAGCATACCATCTGCATGAAGTTCTCTCAAAGACTTACGGATACGGGCCACTTTAGAGGCTAGCGTCTCTCCAGCATATTCCAATGGTTGAATTTCTACAGGATTTGCAGGAAGCGAAGGACGATTCTCCCAAATCTGTTCCAAAGGGTCCAAATTAGTTCTAAGCGTAATTCCACCGAGTTTACGGAGAGAATAGCTTAAATCTTTAACATAATTATAAGAGTTGACCATGCCATCAAGTCCAACCTCAGGAGATTGTACATCCTGCAATTCTTTTCCCAACCATTCTGCGATAGTAGGCGTGCCTTCCATTTTCAGCCTCATCAGCTGATATTCAGTACCTTCCAACTGTTCTTCTGCAGCCAGGAAGTAGCGGGAATCAGTCCATAAAGCAGCCGATTTCATTGTAACGACAGCAGTACCAGCCGACCCGTTAAAACCAGAGATCCACTCTCTTCCTCGCCAATGGTCGGCAACATACTCGCTCTGATGAGCATCTGTACTAGGGAAGATGAAAGCAGAAAGATGTTCACGCTTCATCAACTCCCTCAATCTAGCTAAACGTAATTCGATTTCATTCATAATTGTTATGCAATTTAATGTTTAACTTAACTCAAAATAATGCATTTTGCTAATTAGAGATTACAAAGATAACATTTTTAAGAATTAACAACAAATTTAAGCGCAAAAATATGCACGATTTACATTACTTTTTATTAATTTTGCGGTCGGAAAGTAAAAAGAAGGAGTTTTACAAACTTTATTCCAGATACATTCCGCTATTTTTCAGGAGAAAAAGATTATAAACATTTAAATAAGAATTGTAGTTATGAATTTTTTAACAAATGACAAACTCGTTATCGTCGGTGCAGGCGGTATGATCGGTTCTAACATGGTACAGAGCGCTTTGATGCTCGGTCTTACTCCAAACATCTGTCTTTATGATATCTTCGAGCCAGGTGTACATGGTGTTTTCGATGAGATTCAGCAGTGCGCATTCCCAGGTGTTAACGTAACTTATACTGTTAACCCAGAGGAGGCTTTCACTGGTGCTAAATATATTATTTCTTCTGGTGGTGCTCCTCGTAAGGAGGGTATGACTCGTGAGGATCTTCTTAAGGGTAACTGCAAGATTGCTGCAGAATTTGGTGACAACATCAAGAAGTACTGCCCAGAGGTTGAGCACGTAGTTGTTATCTTCAACCCAGCTGACGTTACAGCTTTGACAGCATTGATTCACTCAGGTTTGAAGCCAAACCAGTTGACATCACTCGCAGCTCTCGACTCTACTCGTCTGCAGCAGGCTTTGGCCCTCGAGTTCGGTGTACAGCAGGATAAGGTTACTGGCGCTCACACTTATGGTGGTCACGGCGAGCAGATGGCTGTATTTGCTTCTCAGGTTAAGGTTGACGGCAAGCCATTGGCAGAGATGGGTCTTTCTGACGAGCGTTGGGAAGAGATCAAGCACCACACAGTACAGGGTGGTTCTAACATCATCAAGCTCCGCGGCCGTTCTTCATTCCAGAGCCCAGCTTACAACGCAGTTAAGATGATCGAGGCTGCTATGGGTGGTGAGAAGTTCACATTGCCAGCAGGTTGCTATGTAAACCACGACAAGCTCGGTTTCAAGAACGTAATGATGGCTATGCCTACTACTATCGACAAGACTGGTGTTCACTTCACAGAGCCTACAGGTACTGAGGAAGAGCTCGCTAGCCTCCAGAAGTCTTACGAGCACCTTTGCAAGATGCGCGATGAGATCGTAGAGCTCGGCATCGTTCCTCCAGTAGCTGAGTGGAAAGAGATGAACCCTAACTTGTAATTCTCCGCTTCGGATTTTTAGAAGTTAACTCGATAAGGGCTGAATCGTGAAAATGCTTCATGATTCAGCCTTTTTTCATTTACTTTTTCCTTAACAGCAACCATTTATCCGCAAATACGCCATATCGTTACATTTTTCTGTAAATCAGGTTATACGAGTTTGGCATTATTTTTGTAATTTTGCAAACAGAAATAACAAATAAAAAAGGATAATAGAAAATTATGGAATTGATAAAGAACAAATCATTCGGGGGCGAGCGCCCTCTTTTCGGTGCTCACGATGTGCGTTTAGAAGATATTACGATTACAGATGGCGAATCGGGCATCAAGTGCTGCCAAAACATAGAATGCCACCATTCCAAGTTTTATGGCAAATACCCTTGGTGGCATGTGGACGGTTCCCTTATCACAGACTGCTACTTCGCCCCAGAAAGCCGTTCGGCCATCTGGTATAGTGATAATATGGTGATGAAAGACTGCACCATCGATGGACCTAAGTTCTTCCGCGAAATGAAGAATCTGGATTTGGAGAACGTAAACATCACAGATGCTGATGAGACTTTCTGGAAGGTAGATGGCTTGAAACTGAAGAACGTAAAACTCCACGATGGAACTTATCCATTCATGTTTTCCAAGAATATCTATGTAGACGGACTTGAGAGCGACTCTAAATATGTATTCCAATACTGCAGAAATGTGGAGATTCACAACGCAAAGATTACAACCAAGGACAGTTTCTGGGAATGCGAGAATGTAACCGTCTATGATTCGGAACTGAATGGTGAGTATCTGGCCTGGCACAGCAAGAACATCAAGTTCGTACGTTGCCACATCAGCGGCGAGCAGCCTCTCTGCTACATGGACCATGTAACTCTGGAAGATTGCACCTTTGATAAGGAATGCGACCGTGCCTTCGAGGATTGCACCAACATCGATGCACAGATCAAGGGAAGTATCACCAATATCAAGAACCCTATCTCCGGAAGAATCGAGGCAGACGAAGTAGGAAGCGTAACATATACTGAGTTTGCCAAAGCGCCAAAGGGTGCATGTGAAATCACAGATAAATCGAAATAGTTTAAGAGGTAATTACAGAAATGACAACAATCAAGTAAATTACTTATTGTTCCCATAACTAATTGTTCTTACACTTAACTGAAATCTCCGTTCATAGACATTGAACGGCCGTTCAAAAGCTTTGAATCTCCGTTCAATGTCTTTGAACGGAGATTCAAAGTCTATGAACGAAGATTTCAATTAGGAGAAAAAGAGAATCATCCTATATAAATAAGAGATTTATCCTATATAAATAGAAGAAATAACATAGATAGAAAACAAATATGAAATACAATTTTGATGAAATCATCGAACGTCGTGGAACCAACTCATACAAATGGGATTTGGTGAAGGAAGACGGCGTTATTCCGATGTGGGTAGCAGATATGGACTTCCAGACTGCTCCCTGCATCATCGAAGCTCTGCAGAAGCGCGTAGCTCATGGCATCTTCGGCTATACCCTCGTACCTGATTCTTATTACGAGGCTATCATCAGCTGGTTCTCCCGCCGCCACCAGTGGAAGATAGAGAAAGACTGGATTCTCTATACTTCAGGCGTTGTACCAGCCATTTCCTGCTGTCTGAAAGCCATCTGCATGCCTGGGGAAAAGGTATTGGTACAGACACCTGTCTACAACTGCTTCTTCTCCTGCATTACAAACAGCGGCTGCGAAGTAGTAGAAAACGAACTGAAACGCGTGGGCAACTGCACTTATGAGATAGATTTCGAAGACTTCGAGCGCAAATGTGCCGATGAGAAGACCACTGCCTTCATTCTCTGCAATCCTCACAATCCAGCCGGAAGAGTGTGGAAGAAAGAGGAACTTGAGCGAATGAACGACATCTGTCTCAAGCACGGGGTAAAGGTCATCGCAGATGAAATTCATTGCGAGCTCATCATGCCAGGCTATCAGTATACTCCATTTGCCAGCATCAGCGAAGCTTGTCGTGACAACTGCGTAGTATTGAATTCTCCATCAAAGTCATTCAATATTGCAGGACTTCAGATAGCCAACATTATCTGTCCGGATGCAACATTGCGCCGCCGCATCAACCGCGCCATCAACATCAACGAGGTTTGTGACGTAAACCCATTCGGCGTTATCGCTCTCCAGGCAGCTTACAATGAGGGAGAAGAATGGTTGGATGAATTGAACCAATATCTCTACGAGAACTATCAGGCAGTAAAGGAATTCTTCAATACCGAATTGCCACAAGTTCGCGTTACCCGCCTTGAAGGCACCTACCTGGTATGGCTCGATATCCTGCCATTCGAACTGTCAAGCGACGAGGCTTATGAGAAGCTGATGAACGATGGTAAGGTATTCGTCAACAGTGGTACGATGTATGGCAGAAAGGCTGGCCAGGGCTACCTGCGCCTCAACATCGCCTGTCCTCGCAAGACCCTGATGCAGGGTCTGATCCGCATTGCCCGGGTTCTCAGCCAGTATATGGATGAAGAGGATTTAAGCGGATGCCCTGCATAAAAGAGCGAAGAAAGAGAAAAGATTTCTAAATAAAATGTTTAAAACAAGATAAGATGGAAAATGAAGTTTTGAAAGCCATTAAGGAAAGAAGAAGCATTCGTCGCTTCAAGGCAGATCAGATTACCGACGAAGAGTTGAAGACGGTATTGGAAGCCGGCACATGGGCAGCAACAGGTCATGGAACCCAGGAGCCTTTCATCATTGCCGTTCAGAATCCTGAGATTTGCGCCCAGCTTCGCAAGATGAACGCAGAAATCATGGGTGTAGAAAGCGATCCTTACTATGGAGCGCCAACCATCGTTATCGTTCTGGCACCAGAAAGCAACGTTAACGGTGTGAAAGATGGCAGCCTTATCTTAGGCAATATGATGCTTGCAGCCCACTCTATCGGCCTTGCATCTTGCTGGATCAACCGTGAGGACAGCATGTTTGCATCAGAAGAAGGCAAGAAGTTGATGAAAGACTGGAATCTTCCAGAAGGTTTGATGGGAGTAGGAGCCTTAGCCTTGGGGTATGCTTCTGCGCATCCTCATACCGTAAAACCAAGAAAAGAGGATTACTACCGCATTATCAAATAAAGGCAGGATGCCTGGTTTACGGCACATACATATAGAAGAAAAGGTCTCATGAAGAAAAACATTCATGAGACCTTTTTATATATGTATATAATGAAGCTATTACAACTTAACACTTGCCAAGACCTTATCAGTAGCGCCAGCCAAATGAGCCACGAAGGCGCCAGCCTTATCGCCAGCCTGTTTCAGGAAGGTCTCATCATTCATCAGAGAACTCATCAAGCCTGAGAAATCCTCATAGGTATTGATTTCAAAACCTCCACCCGATTTCAGCAAGCCCTGAGCCTCCTGAAACTTTTTATTGTTCGGACCAAAGATAACCGGCATATTCCATACGGCAGCCTCCAAGGTGTTATGAATACCTACACCAAAGCCACCACCGATATAAGCCACATCACCATAGTTGTACATACTGCTCAACAATCCGAAACAATCGATGATCAAGACATCAGCCTCCGCAGCTTCTTCAGGAGTAGTTTGCGTATAGCGCACTACCTTCTTGCCCTTTATCAGAGAAAGAATCAACTTCAGATGCTCTTCAGCGATGACATGAGGAGCAATCAGCAGGCGCCAATCCTTATGCTCATTAAAGAAAGGTATAAAGATATTCTCATCTGGTGGCCAAGAGCTACCGGCAACAAATACCTTGAAATCATGATGAGGTACATCCGCAGACTGAGATGAAGCCACTCCTGTTCTGAAAGCCTCGCAAATCGGCAATTGCTTGGCAGCCTCCTTTATCTGGAGAACACGGTCGAAACGGGTATCTCCTACCACATCCACAGCCGTGATGCCGATACCTTCGAGCAATCGCTTACTCTCTTCGTTCTGTACGAAGAAACGGGTAAAACACTTCAGCACTCCAGCATAGTTTCTGCCGTACCATTTGAAGAACACCTGATCCTCGCGGAAGATACTGCTCACGCTATAAGTAGGAATGTTGCGATGCTTCAGGATATGAAGGAAATTAGACCAGAACTCATACTTGATGAAGAAAGCCATCACAGGACGTACCAATCTAAGGAAACGGATGGCGTTCAACCTAGTATCCACCGGCATATAACAGATGATGTCAGCTCCCTCATAGTTCTTGCGTACCTCATAACCCGAAGGAGAATAGAAGGTAAGCAGAATCTTATACTGAGGATAGTCCTTGCGGATACGTTCCATCAAAGGTCGTCCCTGTTCAAACTCACCGAGCGATGCAGCATGAAACCAAATGTACTTAGCGTTAGGATCCACCTTCTGCTTCAATATTTTGAAAGCCTCACGCTCACCACGCCACATCTTGCGCACCTTTTCATTAAACAGACTTGCAATGGCTATGCCCCAAAGGACGAAATATATTACGATATTATAGATCATGATATTTCTTTATATTGGTTACTATCTATAAATACGTGAACTCTCTGAATAGCCTTCAGCAAAATGCTGCAGAAAGCCATTCAGAGAGAAATTATTGTGAATTAACCCAAAACTTCGATTGCCTTGCGAAGACGGCGCAGAGTTTCCTCCTTGCCAAGGAAGGCAGAGATATCGAACATACCCGGGCCCTTACCCTCACCAACGAGAGTCAGACGGAATGCGTTCATCACATCACCGAGTTTGTAGCCCTTATCCTCTACCCATTTCATCACGACAGGTTCCTGACCTTCGATAGAGAAATCCTCAATACCTTCAAGCACATCAGCAAGTTCTGTCATCTGCTGTGCAGAATATTCCTTCCAGCGCTTCTTAGCTGTCTTAGCATCATACTCTGTAGGAGCAATGAAGAAGAAAGAACACAATGGCCACAATTCATAGACAAAGTTCACACGATCCTTCATCATGTGCACCACCTGCTTTACGCGGTCCAGAGTTTCCTCTACACCATTGTTGGCAACAATAGGGGCAAAGAGGTTAGCTATTTCATCATCGCTCTTCATCAGAATGTATTCGTGGTTGAACCAGATTCCCTTCTTGAAGTCGAACTTGGCACCAGCCTTAGAGCAACGTGAAATATCAAAAGCCTTCACCAGTTCATCAAGAGAGAAGATTTCCTGTTCTGTACCAGGATTCCAACCGAGCAGCGCCAGGAAGTTGACTACAGCCTCTGGGAAGTAGCCACTCTCACGATAACCGGAAGAAACCTCGCCAGTCTTAGGATCATGCCACTCCAGCGGGAATACAGGGAAACCGAGGCGGTCGCCATCACGCTTACTCAGCTTACCTTTACCTTCAGGCTTAAGAAGCAAAGGAAGATGCGCAAAACGAGGCATGGTATCTTCCCAACCGAAAGCCTTATAAAGAAGTACGTGCAAAGGCGCACTAGGCAACCACTCCTCACCACGGATTACATGAGAGATTTCCATCAGGTGGTCGTCTACGATATTTGCCAGGTGATAAGTTGGCAATTCATCAGCACTCTTATAAAGCACCTTATCATCCAGGATATCACTCATAACCTTCACGTCACCACGAATCATATCGTTCACGTGAATTTCCTGTCCCGGTTCAATCTTGAAACGTACAGTATACTGCTTTCCGTCAGCAATCAGTTTATCAACCTCTTCCTTAGAAAGAGTCAGAGAGTTGCGCATCTGCATACGAGTATGAGCATCATACTGGAAATTCTGGATTTCGGCACGTTTCGCTTCCAACTCCTCAGGAGTATCAAAAGCAATATACGCCTTATCATTATCCAGGAGCTGCTGAACATACTGCTTATAGATATCACGACGTTCACTCTGGCGATAAGGTCCATGCTCTCCACCGAAACTTACACCCTCGTCAAACTGGATACCCAGCCACTTGAAAGATTCCAGGATATATTCTTCGGCTCCAGGCACGAAACGATGAGAATCTGTATCCTCAATACGGAACACCAGCTCACCTCCATGTTGGCGAGCAAACAAATAATTATACAGAGCGGTACGAACACCGCCAATGTGCAATGCACCCGTTGGACTAGGGGCAAAACGCACCCTTACTTTTCTATCTGCCATGTCTTTTTATAGCTATTTTCAAATTTTTCTGCAAATTTACATCTTTTTTTGCGATTTTAGCCGTTTTTTTTCGTATTTTCGCACTGTAAAACGAAATAAGTAAGAAAAAAGTAGGAAAATGAGCATATTTAACAACCCAGAAGAGAACTATTGGCGCAATTTCGCCACAAAAACGGTTTTGATATTAATTACCGTTGCTATCATTGTTTGGTTCCTTCCTCGCAACGAAGGAAGGATGTTCCGGTACGATGTTGGAAAGCCATGGATGTATGGTTCCGTCATCGCAAAATTTGACTTTCCGATCTATAAGACCGATGAAGCCATCAAGCGTGAACAGGATTCGCTGATGAAGCAATTCCAACCTTATTATACTGTCAATGAATCCATCGGCAGCGAACAGGTAAGCCGTTTCCTGCACGACTTCAGCCAAGGTGTACCAGGTTTGCCAAAAGAATATGTAGGACTCATAGCCCACCAGCTTCAGCGCCTTTATCAGACCGGCATCATCAATACCACGGAATATAATCGTATCTACAAAGATTCTACGAGTATGATACGTATTATCAACGGAAAGAATGTGAAGAGCGTACCTATCGGTTCGTTCTACTCTACTATTGCCGCTTACGAACGCATCTTTTACGATGAGAAGCTGGCAACCCAGCGTCAGCTTTTATCCCGTTGCAACCTTAACAATTATGTTGAAGCTAACGTCATATACGATAAGGAAAGAAGCGAGGCCGAGAAAGCCGACATGATGAGCAGCATTCCACTGGCAAGCGGAATGGTGATGAGCGGTCAGAAGATTGTGGATCGTGGTGAAGTGATTACAAACAATACCTATCGGGTGCTCAATTCATTCGACAAGGAGATGAAGCGCCGCAGCTCTACCCAGGAAGAGCTGACAACCACTATTATCGGACAGGTACTGTTTATCTTCATTCTTGTCATGCTGTTTACCTCTTATCTCTCACTTTTCAGAAAAGACTATTTTGATAAGCCGCGCAGCATTACCATGCTTTATGCGATGATTACGCTGTTCCCTATCTTTGTGTCACTCATGATGAAACACAATTTCTTCAGTGTCTATATCATCCCATTTGCCATGGCGCCTATCTTCGTACGTGTATTTATGGACTCGCGTACAGCCTTTATCAGCCACGTTACAATGATTCTTATTTGTGCAGCAGCTGTAAAATACCAATACGAGTTTATCATCGTACAGCTGGTAGCAGGTCTTGTTGCTATTTACAGTTTGCGTGAACTCAGCAAGCGCTCGCAGATATTCATCACAGCCCTGTTGGTAACTATAGCCAGCGGTGTAGTATATCTTGCCCTTCAGCTGATGCAGGACAACCAGGTGTTCAACGTAGATGCCAGCATGTATAGCTACTTTACTGTAAACGGCATCTTCCTGCTACTCTCTTATCCACTCATGTACATTATAGAAAAGATGTTTGGATTTACATCTAATGTTACACTCTTCGAGCTGTCAAATACCAACAAGGGATTACTTCGCAACCTGAGTGAGATTGCTCCAGGCACCTTCCAGCATTCTATCACCGTAGGTAACCTGGCAGCAGAGATTGCCAACCGCCTCAGAGCCAACAGTCTTCTGGTACGTACCGGAGCACTCTATCATGATATCGGTAAGATGACTAACCCTGTTTTCTTCACAGAGAATCAGGCGGGCGTTAATCCTCACGACCAGTTAAGCGACCTTGAGAGCGCACAGATTATCATAAGCCATGTTTCAGAAGGTCTGAAGATGGCAGAGAAGGTTGGTCTGCCAGGCATCATAAAGGATTTCATCACTACTCATCACGGAACGGGCATCACCAAGTATTTCTATATTAATTACTGTAATGCTCACCCTACAGAGGTGATTGACAAGTCGCAGTTCCAATATCCTGGTCCGAACCCATTTACCCGCGAACAGGCCATCCTGATGATGGCAGATACGGTTGAAGCGGCTTCGCGCTCTCTGAACGAATATACTGAAGAAAGCATCAGTAACCTCGTCAATAAACTCATCGACGGACAGGTGGCAGATGGTTTCTTCAAGGAGTGCCCTATCACGTTCCGAGACATCGCTCTCGCTAAACAGGTACTCATCGAACGACTCAAGGCTATTTACCATACTCGCATTTCATATCCTCACTTGAACGTAAAACAGAATGCCGGTAAAAAGACGAGTCAGGAGTCTAAAGAACAAGAGTAAAGATACACTACGTGAAGTTCTTATGCCGTAAAGCGTAAAAACGGATATATAAAAAGGTAAAACATAACCAATAAAAGCCCTTTTTCTTGCACAGTTTTTAAAATCTGTGCAAGAGAAAGGGCTTTTTGCGTTAATATGCTTTAAATCTTTCAAGAAAACTATAGTGAAAAAGAACATTATAGTTACCTTTGCGGACGTTTTTATTTAATATTATTAAGATGAAGAAACTAAAATTAGTTAGTTTAGCCATTGCGATGGCTTGTGCAACCCCATCTTTTGCAGGCGGTTTGCTCACCAACACCAATCAACATGTAGCATTCAACAGAATGATGAGCCGTGAGGCTTCAATTGGTATCGACGGTGTTTATTATAATCCAGCCGGAGTTGTATTCATGGGTGAAGGTCACCATCTCGCCATCAACTGGCAGTTGGCTTACCAGACACGTAGCATTGAAAATGATTATGCTCTGTTCACAAACAATGTGAACAATCCTATTACCCCTCGTACTTTCAAGGGTGAGGCTTTTGCGCCTGTCATCCCTTCATTCCAGTATGCTTATAATAAAGGTAGATGGTCACTTCAGGCTAGCTTCGCCCTCACAGGTGGCGGCGGCAAGTGTACCTTCGATAATGGTCTGGGCTCTTTCGAGAAGATCGTAGCAGAGACAGCAATGGCTGCTTGCGGTTTGGCAAGAACTGTTGACAACGTATTGGGCAATACACTTGGACAGCCAGGAATGCAAATGTTTACAACCGACCAAGCTTTCGGTCAGAAAGGCGAATATAGTTACAATAGCTATATGCATGGACGTCAGTACTATTACGGTCTCTCTGTAGGTGCTGCATATAAATTCAGCGACAACTTCAGCGCATTTGCAGGCGTACGTGGCGTCTATGCTTCAACAAACTACTATGGATATGTTGAAAACATCAAGGTAGGCAACATGCCTCTGTACAAGGTTCTCGACCCTACCAAGGAAAATGCTGCCAACATTGAGTTGAGCTGCGATCAAAGTGGTGTAGGCTTTACGCCTATCATCGGTGTAGATTACAAGACTGGCCGTTGGAACTTCTCTGCAAAATACGAGTTCAAAACCCGTATTCGCCTGAAGAACAAGTCTGTAAACCAGGCTCCAAGTATCGGTAACTTGCCTGCCAACCTTTCCAATCAGATGACAGGCATACTGACTGCAAAATATCAGCAGGCAGGTCTTACACTTGAGCAGGCCAAGCAACAGGCAGAAAATAAGGCTAATGCTGTATTAACTGACCCAACAGTAGGAGCTACAATGTTAGGCTTGAAGACCCAGTTCGACACAGAGCTCGAAGAGGCTATCGGTGAATATGAGGATGGCAAGAAGATTGCGGGTGATATTCCTGCTTATCTGGCACTCGGTGTAGGTTACAGCCCTGTCGATGCAGTTAGAGTAAACGTTGGTTTCCACTGGTTCGATGACAAGCACGCTACATCTTACAACAACCGACAGGAAAAGTTGAAGCGCGGTACATTAGAGTACAACGCAGGTGTCGAGGTAGATGTAAACAAGAAGATTACCTTGAGTACTGGCTGGCAGAATACCAACTATGGCTTGAGCGATGAGTACATGGACGACAAATCATTCGTTGTTGGTTCCAACTCTGCAGCTATCGGTGGTGTATACCACATCAATAAGAAGATGGATCTGAACGTAGCTTACTTCCATACCTTCTATCAGCACAAGAAGACTTCAGAGAATGTAGAACTAACAGGAAAGACCTACAGTTCAGACTACACACGTAACAACAACGTATTCGCAGTAGGTCTCGACATCAACTTCTAAACATAACTACAATTATCATAATTAAAAGGCTACCCGTTCTTGCAACAAGTAACGGATAGCCTTTTTCATTATATTTACCAATCTTATTTTCTACCATTCTGCCAGAGAAAAGGATGGGCAGGAGACTACAATGGGTCTACATCATAATAAATCTGCAGAGCTCCATATCTCGGATCCTTTCCCATCTGTTGCTGAGCAAACTTCAGATATTCTCTTACCTTCTGCTGATCAATACCATTTTCCAGTTTGATAACAATCTTTCGGATGTTCATCGTCTTAACCCTTGCCACAGCAGGTTTATCGGGTCCCAATACACGCCCGCCAAACCAGCTTCTCAACGTTTTGCAGAGTTCATGGCTAGCCTGCTCGCACACCTTATCATATTTATGTTTTACATACACATTAATCAGGTGGAAGAATGGCGGATAATGAAAAGTTCTTCTCTCCTCCAGGATACCCTGATACAAGCCTTCATAATCATTATGCACCACCTGTCCGATTACAGGCAAGGTAGGATTCTTGGTCTGTAGAATCACCAATCCACGCTTACCTTTTCTTCCAGCTCTACCACTCACCTGTGCCATCATCATGAAAGCATGCTCGTAGGCACGGAAATCGGGATAGTTGAGCATTGAATCAGCATTCAGGATGCCCACTACACTCACCTTATCGAAATCGAGACCCTTAGAAACCATTTGCGTGCCTATGAGAAGATTCGTCCTGCCTTCAGAGAAGTCTGCGATAAGACGTTCGTAGGCATTTCGTGTACGTGTTGTATCCAAATCCATTCTGGCAATCTTGGCTTCCGGAAAGATTTCCGCTATCTGGTCTTCTATCTTCTCGGTACCAAAACCGCGTCCCATGATTTCCGTACTGCCACAGTTAGGACATTCCGTAGGAACCGGATAAGTGTAACCACAATAATGGCAAGTCAGCAAGTTAATGCTTTTGTGTAACGTAAGCGAGACATCACAGTTCTTACATTTCGGCACCCAACCACATACCTTACATTCAACCATCGGCGCAAAACCACGACGATTCTGAAAGAGGATTGCCTGTTGCCCATTCTTCAAAGCCTCTCTTACTGCAGCCAAAAGCTGTGGAGAGAAAGGACCGCTCATCATCTTACGGCGGCGTAAGTCTTTTACATCTACCACCTGAATTTCCGGCAACTGAATACCTTTGTATCTTGTTTTCAGTTCTACCAGGCCATACTTGCCTTGCTGCGCATTATAATAACTCTCCATCGAAGGCGTAGCCGTACCCAATAAAGTCTTAGCCCCATACATCTTGGCAAGCACAATGGCAGCACTTCTGGCATGGTAGCGCGGAGCGGGATCCTGTTGTTTGAAGGAAGTCTCGTGCTCTTCGTCTATAATGACGAGTCCCAAATTCTTAAAAGGCAGGAAGACTGCACTTCTTGCACCCAGAATTACATCATAGGGATGATCAGAGAGTTGTTTCTGCCAGATTTCTACACGCTCAGCATCACTATATTTAGAATGGTAGATGCCCAGCCGGTCGCCGAAAACTCTATGAAGGCGCTCCATGATTTGTACGGTCAGAGCGATTTCCGGCAGAAGATAGAGCACCTGCTTATGCTCCTCTATGGCTTTTCTGATAAGATGAATGTAGATTTCCGTCTTTCCGCTGGATGTCACACCATGAAGCAATACAACATCCTTTTTCATCATTTGCATCAGGATACCATTATAGGCATCTTGCTGAGCCAAGGAGAGAGGTTTAATCAAGTCAAGATGAGATTCTCCATTCGTATTCAATCGTCCTATTTCCAATTCATAAGTAAAGAGAATTCCCCTGTCGATAAGCGCCTTGACAACAGCAGCCGTACAATGGCTCTCGTTCATCAGTTCTTCCTTGGTCACTTTTTTTATGCCTTCCCTAGGCGTATCGCCATCAAGACTGTCCCAATGCGAGAGACTCAGAAAGGTGGTTAAAGTTTTGGCTTGCTTCAAGGCTCTCTGCACCAGGTTGAGCGCTACATGAAGTGCCTGCTCACTACGGTACGTACTGGCAAGTTCTACATAGAGTTCCATCTTGGGCTTGAATTTCTCTGTAGACTTCAGTCCACCGGGCATAGCAGCATTATAGACATCGCCTAACGGAGCCATATAATAATAGCCAATCCATTGCCACAATCTCATCTGCTGAGGCAACAGCGAAGGCGTATTGTCAAGTACCGCCTCGACTGGTTTGCAGGAGAATGCAGGCTTATCATCATGCAGCCGGGTAGCCATTGCGATATATTTCTTACTTTTACCAAGAGGAGCCAGCAAGCGTACCCCAGGCACAACTTTCCCTTCCATCCCATCAGGGACAGAATAAGTAAAGGTTCCGTCAAGCGGAAGGGGTAATATCACATCTACATATTTCATATCTAATCTTCTTTAACCTTGAAATATCTGTCATTCAGACTTTCGACTTGCAAAGTTAGCAAAAAAAAAGCAGATACCCATCATCGGATACCTGCTTTTATATATTTTAAGATGTACTAGGCGAAACCATACGATGTTCTCACCCATAATCTGTCCTGTTCTTTTACGGGATTAGAACCAATAACCCAAAGCAATCTGCCAACTGTTATTCTTGCTGTTACCATTCACAATCTTGTCGCTTGTTTCCTTCCAGGTAACATCTGCAGTCTTACCGCAAGCGATGTTATAGTTTGCAGAGAGTTGTAGATGGCTCATCAAGGTAACACCCAAACCTACGTTTACGCTGAAGTTTGATTTCTTCAAAGAATAAGCACTATTATCATTCCACTTGAAGTTCTTGTCACCAACATTGATACCCCACTGTGGACCAGCGAAAACGAAAACATTAGCCAAGCTGCTCAAGCCGAAGCCATAACGTACGTTTACAGGGATATTAAGAGATTTCTGAGTCATTGTAGTCTCTACATTCTCAGCAGAAACCTTAGCTTCCTTCTGGTCGTACAAGGCAGCAGCATCAAAGCTCAGACCAACAATAGGGATAGTAACCTTTACCATTGGACCAACAAAGAAACCTGTCTTGTTAGATGCATCGAAAACATCGTTACTCAAAGACATGTTAGTAACATCCAAACCGCCCTTCAAACCAAACTTAATCTGGGCATTTGCATTTGTAGCAAACATCATGGCTGCTACAAGCATTAATACTGATAAAACTTTCTTCATTCTATATTTACTTTAATTCTTATATAAATTAATGACGTTCTCTACGAACCGTTACTCTAGCCGAGCCACCAGAAGAAACGTTACTTCCTCCTGATCTGCGTTTTTTAACTGTAGAAGTCTTAGCTGGTTTAGATGCAGAACCACTTCTTCTGTTACGGCTTTTCTTCAGAGTCTTGGCATCCATATTCTTTTCTGCCTTGGCAATACTGTCAAGCGAATCCTTCCGTGCCTGATTACCCCAGATATTCTTTTCAAAGGCAGCCAACTCAGCTTCTATACGTTTCTGTTCCTTCGCCATGGCCGTATCCGAAGGACAGTATTGTGCCAGGGTATTGCCCTGCATATTATTGGTCTTGTAGATTTTACCCCGATACAGATTCTTGGTAAAATAATCTTCTGCACTCATCACAGCAGCATTGTTCACATTACTGGTCATCAGCTGCTGCTTAGCCAGGAAAGGAGCCAGGTCATCATACTTCACCCAGAAGAGCGGATACTTGTTTCCTACATCTCCAAAGTCATCATTACGGGTCATGATAGGGCACAAAGCCAATACCTTGGTATGGAAAGAAGCTGTTTTCTGGTCATAATAAGAAGTCTCCTTCACATAGTACGCCTTCACTTCTGCTGACGGAATATCGCTGTCATCAATATGCACCTTTCCATTATCAGTCTTCTCGTAGTAGATATGATAATTATCTACGAATGCTTTCGGAGTAAGACGGTTGGCGGCAGAAAAATCTTCATTACCATCCATACGATACTGATAAACAGGCACTCTACCCGTAAACATCAGTTTAAAGATATAGGTAAAGAGATTCATCTTACCATCTGTTGGCTCTACAGGATAATACAAGGCAGCATTGGCATCATCTGTGAGATTGAGTTCACGATAGATGTCTCTTCTCCAAACCACGTCCTCATCCATCGGGATGGCTGTAGGGAAATAAAGTTTGGCACGCAAGGTCATATTGTCAGCATTCGACTGTTGTGCCTTTTGCTGAGCCTGCTTTCTGCGAGCCGCTGGCTGTGCCATGATGCTCTGCACCATTCCCAAAAGCATGAATATGAATAATATCTTTTTCATTACATTGAACTTTGAACATTGAACTTTGAACTTTATGATAAGTAAAGCCGTTGAACTCTTCACTTACCTGACGATAACTTCCATTGCCGCCGGCAGATTTCTTGTAATTCCATCAGGACCTACAGCCTTGATATGCGAGATATAGAAGCGTCGGTTTCTTGACAGTTTTCTGAACTCTTCGCGCTGTCGTTCTGAGAAATTGGAACCCGCCGAAGCCAAAGGTATGGCATTTCCCATATTATCGAAGAATACGGTTTCGAAGCCCAGTACCTTAAACGGAATATCAAGGAGTCCGTCATCTATGGCTGCATGAATGCCTGGAGCACCCATCAGAGCACCTTTCGATAGGGCACCACCTCTAAATCTGTCTGTACCCATCGCGATATAAGCAGTTGGGTCAGGAAGTTTTCTTACATGGAATACGAATGGAGGCAGACTTCTCACCTGTCCCTTATCACGGGCTGTCACATGGATGGTAACATCCTTACCCACCGCTGAAGGTTTAGCCACGAAATGACCATTGCCCTTAGCCACGAAAGAACCGCCTGTCATGGTTGCAGAGATAGCATTTGCCGGAACACCAGGAACACTGATACTGATAGGATTGGCATAGCCTGCATAGAGCACATTCATCAGGTCGGCAGCAACGGTAGCAGTGTTAGGAACAGGCAATACGGTGTATTTCTGAACGAAATTGCGTCGCATCATCTCGCCATTCTTGCCTTTCATCAGAATGTAACCGCCAAACTGATGCTCACCTACGCCACCTGCCACAAAACTGTATCTGCCATTCTCGGCATTCAGCCTACTACCATTCACATAGATTTCCGGGCGCTGTGTACTGTCTATTGCAGCCATCACCACATGCGAATTGAAACGTTCACCGGCATAGAGGGTTGTTTTCTCTGGAATAACGAATGCATCGAGTTCATTCACATTCAGTTCTACCAGATCTATATTTTTCTTCTCCTCATCCGATTTCTTCCCATCATCGGCAAGACTTTTCTTGATTTTCTCGACAATAGACTTGCCTTTGACACCGAATTCCTCATCTGTAGGAGTATTCAGCGCCAACATAGCCATCAGGATGACATACATCAGGTTAATCATCTTCTGGCGAGGCGAAACCGGTCTTTTCTTGATTGCCATGGATATAAATTTGCTTGATTCTATTTATTTTCTTCGTTCTTTACTCTTCACTTGTTACATGAGGAGCCGCCACACGCATATTGATGGTCATGGCATCAATCATACGGGTATAAATCTTGTTCAACTGTTCTATCTGCTTTGCCATCATCTTGGTCTGCTCATTGATCTGGTCAATGGTACCAATCTGCTGGCTGGCACTTTTCAGCTGCATCTCGTATACCCTGCTGATACCTGTCAAGGTACGGTTCAGATTCTCCATCTCCTCGCTGTCACGAGTCAGTCGGCTACTCTGTTCGTTTACCTTACTCAAGGTTTCTACCAGGCTCTTCAACTGTTCTACGTAGCTGTTCTGAACTTCTACCACCTCAGGATTAAGTGGAGTCAGTTCTGGCGCAGCAGTCATTACAGGAGAGACAGGAGAAGCAACCTGAGGTTGAATGGTTTCAGAACGATTCTTGGCAGTCATCATTTCTTCTGCCGACACCTTTCCTTCCAGATACTCCTCTGTAGCATGGGTAGGCAAGTCTCTACCTTCGGCAGTCTTGTCGAAAGGACGGTCGAAAGCAGAAAGGAAGAACACGAAAATCTCGGTTCCCATACCTAAGAAAAGCATGAAATTGGCACCAGGAAGATGGGTCAACTTAAAGAGGGTACCAGCGATTACGATAGAGGCACCCCAACTGTAAGCATAGTTAAGGAATGTCTGACCCGGCACACTATCCATCCACTTCTGCAAGCGGTATACGATATTGAATTTGCTATAATAGCTCATATTATTTATCTCCTATTCTTATTCTTCAATGGTTTCTGTTTTCCGCTTGCCGTAGTAGCAAGACTTCTCACGCAACGGAATCCGATGTATGAGCGAGGCTGATTCTGGTACTCGAAAGTGCGCCATGCCGAACGGATAAACGACTCAGGGTCTTTCCAGGAACCACCTCTTACACTCTTCTTCTTCAAACGGTAAGGATCTTCTATGGCAGCATTATACTGTAAAGTTGGGTTAAAATCGCTCATGGCGTCAACACCCGCCTCTGTATAAACGGTACTTGTCCACTCTGCCACATTACCAGCCATATCGTAAAGTCCATTAGAATTTGGCGAATAGATAGCCACCTTGCTGGTTATCAGGTTGCCGTCTTTGGTATAGTTGCCCCTGTCTGGTTTGAAATTAGCATAAAAACAGCCATCCCCGTTCTTTACATCCGCATTGTCCCAAGGAAATTCATTCTGGTTTTTGCCTCTTGCAGCATATTCCCATTCTGCCTCGGTTGGCAGACGGTAACGCTGCACATATCTTGCTTCAGGACCTAAGCCCTTCAGAAGATAGTCTGTTCTCCAGGCGCAGAAGGCATTTGCCTGTTCCCAGGTAACACCGACTACCGGATAGTCATTATACGCAGGATTGCTGAAATAACTTCTCAGATAGGTTTCATTCTCTGCATTTCTGAAGTCGTTTACCCAACAGGTAGTGTCAGGATAAACATTCACGATATAAGTATTCAGGAAATCCCATGGTCCTGAAAGCGGACGGTTGATAGTCTCACGCACCACTCTACCCTCATCATCATAATAAGCGGTATCTTTCGAAATCATCACCACCTCGTCCGGATTTATCTTCACATCGGTGTTGAAGGTACGTTCCTGTGGATTCAGGCGGAACTTACGCTGAGCCGCAGCTGTATAATCATAGATTTCGTATTTATAGTTGAGCTGGCGCCAGTCGATAAGTTTTTCTCCTGTAACCGGATTGGTTTCATACAAACTTTCAAAAGCTCTCTGCTCATCCTCATTAGGTTTCTTAGGAAGCGCTTTCTTCCAGTTTACATGAGGTGTAACCGGATCGCCATTCTTATCTTCAGTAATCATGTAAGTCTCGTCGCCTCCATAAGCAGGATCAGCCAGACGGGTACGAAGAATAGAATCGCGCACATAAGCCACAAACTGCTTATATTCTGAATTGGTGATTTCGGTATCATCCATCCAGAATCCATCCACCGACACATCCTTGCGTGGTGTTTTCATTCCCCAGAGTGAGTCTTGGGTCTCCAATCCCATTTTCAGGAAGCCACGGTTTATCTTTACCATACCATAAGGGGCTGGCTCTACAAAGCTTCTACCGCTCACGCCAACCACCTCGCCACCTCTGCCTGCAACAGAAGCTTGCTTGGCACCGAAGCAGCCGCTCAAGGTGAGCAATATAGCGAATGCACTAAGGAGCAATATACTTTTCTTCATTGTTTTATGATTCTACTATGTTCTTATTTCTATTTACATTATAATATTCTGACGCTCTGATGGCGGTTTCTGCCTTTCTTGGTCAGGTTGATATCGGTCTGATACCCTACAAAGAGTTCATGACTGCCATTTCCGGCACTGAGTTTGGAGGTGTATGCCTCGTAACTGTAACCAAGCACTACCCCATGAAAACTACCGCCTACCAGCATGGTTACCGATCTGTCCGGACTGTAGGTTACTCCACCATACAACATCCGTTTCTCATATTGGTAAACTAACCTTCCTGTCAGGTCGCCTCGCCATGTGGTACCATCTGTTGTAACAAGAACAGACGGCTTTATTGTTAAGAACGGATTTCTCAGTCGAATATTGTATCCACCAGTCAAATAATATGTGGCATCTATTTTCAATTCGTTGGTCTCACCTAGATTAATTGTAGGCGATGTAAGATGCTGGGCAGAAAGTCCTACATACCAAGCCTTATGCTGATAATACAGACCCAGACTCAAATCCATTCCGCTTCCATTTACGTCTGAAGTAGAAAAGGCAGGGTCACCACTTTCTCCCAAATCCACCTTGCTTCCATCAAACTTCTCACTCAGCATGCCTCCTTGCACACCCACGCTCAGCGTTCCACCCAGGAGTTTATTCTGCAAAGCATACTGTAAAGCCAGTCGCTGATGAGTAAAAAGACCAATCTGGTCATTCAGTAGAGACAAGCCTACTCCATGCCGGTGATTGAGCAAGAAGAAAGGCATGTCAGCCGCCACCTGAAAGGTACGGGGGTTATGTTCGAATCCAGCCATATCAAGTGCGTAGGCCGCCGTAACATTGAGTTTCGACTGCTTACCCACAGCAGCAGGATTGAATGATGGTTCCAGGTCAAAATAATGACTGAAGGAAGGATCATACTGTGCCCTCATTTCGAGCACCCCCACTAGCAGAATCCATATAATGATAAATCTTTTCAACACAATAAGATAACGGAATTTCTTACACATTATTATATCAATAGTTCGTTAATAATTCAATAATGTGCTAAGCAGCTATACGCTGTAAGCACGAGAGATCTTTGAAAATCTTGCTAA